>Ga0208112_100237_pt1 | contig 74315 bp, 67 predicted proteins | sample HotLakConsoUCCLE_FD_184736 | JGI IMG/M metagenome (GOLD analysis project Ga0208112, IMG submission 184736) | Hypersaline microbial mat communities from Hot Lake, Washington, USA - Hot Lake Consortium UCC-LE (SPAdes) (version 2) ...
AGCACCTACCCTCAAAAAGAGAGCGAAGCCGGTGGCCCCAGTCTACGGTCGGGCTACGCCCTCCCTTCGACTGGGGCCACCGGCCAACTTGGCTGACGTTGGCGGCCAACTTGCTTGTCGCCCATCAGTGCAGCTTGCTCCCGGAAAGGGGCAGTTTCTGGTCAAGGACTTCGCACCCCTGCAAGAGCATTACGAGGAACAGACTGTCCAGACCCATGTCATGGCCCCTATGCCGAGGCGGGCCTCGCCTCGATGCAGGATGCGATGCGCCTGTCAGAGGATTATTTTACTCTCGATCAAGAGGCCTTCATGCGCCGCTGGATGAAAGGCAGAACCACAGAGGTCAAGCGCCAGACGACCGGCAAGTCATGGACCGCAGTTGTCGAGGCATTGGGCAACCCGGTTCAACAAAAGATCGTGGCCAATGATCGAGATGCAACCAATGTGCTGGTACTGGCCGGACCGGGGTCGGGAAATACGAATGCGTCTACCTGCATGCTTGGGAAACCGGCTCGGAGGCAAAGGCGGGCATCCGCAAATGGATGACCTTCTACAATCACCAGCGTCCACATTCCGCCCTTGGCGGCAGACCACCCGCCGTGGTCTATTGGCTGAGAACAAACGAAAACCAACCCGATCAGCAGGTGCAAAGAGTAGCTTAATTTACGCCAGAAACTGTCCAACCGATGGGGAGTAGCTCACGATACTGGTTAAGCGAACAGCTTTAGCCACTTGTAGAGCGAATGCGTGCTGACGCCCAAACGCCGGGAAACCTCCCGAACAGGATACCCTCGCAACGTGATCTGATGCACCGCATCCCGCTTGAACTCGTCGCTGTAATTGCTTGTCCACATGTCGGCTTCCTTGCCTCAAAGTTAGGGGGCAAAGCGTCTACAAATCTAGGAGCACATCAGCAGGACAAACCTGAAGCCTGCCAAACGCGGTTGACTTGCTGCCGGGCTTGCATCCACTTGGACCCCGCACCCGTTGGATCGGGACGCCGGATGGCGAAAAAGGAAGGCGTCAAATCATGAGAAGTTCGAAAATGAAGGCGCTGGTTTGCGGAGCGGGAGGGTTCATCGGCGGTCATCTGGTCAAGCGGCTCAAAGCCGAGGGCTATTGGGTGGTTGGGGCCGATCAAAAGGAACACGATTACGCAACCTCGCTTGCCGATGCCTTCGTGTTGGGGGACCTGCGCGACCCTCGCATCGTTCAGACCCTTTTCGACCAGCAGTTCGATGAGGTCTACCAGCTTGCCGCCGATATGGGCGGCGCAGGGTTTGTTTTCTCTGGCGAGAATGACGCCGATGTCGTGACCAACTCTGCCCAGATCAATCTCAATATCCTCCGCTACTGCCGTGAAAGCGGGTCAAAACGCGTTTTCTTTTCATCGTCTGCCTGTGTTTACCCCGAATATAACCAGCTTGATCCAGCCAATCCGACCTGTTCGGAAAACAGCGCCTATCCTGCGGAACCCGATAGCGATTATGGATGGGAGAAGCTCTTTTCGGAGCGATTATATGCGGCACATGCCAGAAACTACGGCATGACCTGTCGCATTGCGCGCTATCACAACATCTTTGGCCCGGAAGGCACATGGCAAGGTGGCCGGGAAAAGGCACCCGCCGCCATGTGCAGAAAAGCCATCGCTGCCCCCGCAGATGGTGAAATAGAGGTTTGGGGCGATGGGCAGCAGACCCGATCCTTCCTGTATATTGACGAATGCATTGAAGGAACCATCCGGCTCATGCGTTCAGACATTGATTGTCCGATAAACATCGGGTCCGAGAGCATGGTCACCATCGACTCGCTTGCCCAGATTGCAATCGGTTTGTCTGGCAAACAGCTTTCGATCCGGCATGTCGATGGGCCGCAAGGTGTGCGCGGGCGTAATTCGGATAACCGAATGATCCGGGATCTGCTTGGTTGGGCGCCAGCAGAGGATTTGCTTGCGGGGATGCGAATTACCTTTGACTGGATCAAGACGGAATACGACAGATCGCCTTCCCGTCCAGCATGATCCTGCGTTTGCCGCGAGATCAACTTTAAATGGGGCCCTCCTTTACCGGGCCGCCTAAAGCAGGTTATCGATGTAGTCCGGCCTCCCGGTCGCAAGGGCGATGGCGCTCAGCAGCCGCTGCACCGGGTGTTGCCCAAGCGGCAGGTAGCGGCGCCGTGCTTCCGGGTTTGCGAAACAGGTTGCGATTGGCGCGCATAGGGCGCGTGACAGCTTGTCCTCGAACGCTTCGACCGTGTCGCGGCGTTCAAGGGCAAGGGCTGACAGAAGGCAAAGGGCCATATATTGTACGTTCTCAGGGTCACAGCTGTGGGCCTCTCTGATATGCTCGAACAAGGTCGGGATATCGACTGTCGCCGGGGCAGTCATGAAGAGCGAATAGTGGATAAAGGCCTGTTGCAAGACGGGGTAATCCAGGACGCGCTTTGAGGACACGCATTTTTGCGACGCCGCGTATTCGGCGGCGGGGGGAAAAAGCCTGGTGTATGGCAGAAGTCCCGCACGCCCGACAAGAACAGCCAGTTTTGTAACCCCGGTGTCTTCGGCAGAGACGATTTGTTCACACCCTGCCATCAGCCAGACATCACGTAGCACTTCGCTGGACAGATCAACATCGCCTAGGCCAAGCTCGTCGACGGTCTGCACATTCGCATAAGCGCGGGCAAGAAAACTCAGGTCTGCCTTGCTGGCGCCGAACAAAATCACTGTGTAGCCTTGGCCCGTGAAATGGTCGCAAAGCGCCTCGGCGATGGCCAAGCTAACCGTCTTTTGCCTGCCAAACGTGTGGGTATGTCGGGCAGCGTCATAAATGACATCGCCGCCGCGGACGTGAATGGCCACGCGTTTGTCCGGCAAGTTCAATGTTTCGATCGCGCTGAACTGGTCCTTGATGTTTTCGTTGAACAGCGCGTCGCGGAAGAATGCCTTGTATTCCTCTGGCTTGTGCGCATGGACAAGCTTGGGGAAGCTTCGCCAAGGGGCAAGCCAACACGGCCGGGGGATGTCCTGTTCCGCTTCGATTTGGTCAAAATTGTTCAATATAAACGGTCTGATGGCCGGGTTTTCGTCCTTTAACCCGCCTTGGGGGATCAGAAGGTCCGCTTCCTGGATCTGGTGCGCAGACATGAATTGCTCTGCCAAAATCTCTGACGCCTCTCTTGGAACAGAGTGCCCCTTTCCGTACTCAATCTGGAAACGGTCTTGAAGATAGGACAGGTCAGGCCAGAAGAACTTGAAATCCAGGTCGAGGGCCAAGGCGGCAAAACGGCCGAGCACGATCGAATTGATGCGCTCGCACAACCCGTCATTGCGCCATGCGACCACGGTATTCTTCATTGTGCGGCGCTCGAAATCTGCGACCTTCTTGCGCAGAACGGGCCCGGTCGGTCTGTGTTTCAGGGCAAGCCGGAACAAGGCATAGGCCTCGAATGGGGCCGCTTCTTCCAGACTTATCGCCAGATCCCGCAACGCATCAAGATCGCGCTCGCTCAGCACCCTGTGTTTTTGAGGCGCGGCGCGTTCAGTAGCCGTGTGATCGGGCCTAGCCCGGTTCTTTCGGAACAGATCCCGCAAAAGGTGGCCTCCTCCGTCGATACCTGATTGGCGACAGTTTCACGCGGGCGTTCCAAATGCAAAGCCCTAACCGGTTTTCCCGATATGCCGTCGGCCGGGCAAGGTCTGCAATGAGCAGTCCGCCCAGTGATGTTGCGCAGTTGCGCGGAAGGGCTATGCGCAGGTCATCGTCGCACCGCTGGTCCCACAAACATCTTGCTCGTGCAAGAAAAGGGCGGCATTGCTCGAATTTCGTGTCCGAGGCTGCCCATCCTGATTGCCGCGCGAGTCCGGTCAGGCTAGTCGCGCAACAGCCATTGGGCAGATCACGACGCATGATGGAAAGGAAATGCCGTTGGCACGCTTGTATGACAGTCGCAAACGGATACTCGTGACCGGCGGTGCCGGGTTTATCGGGTCACATCTTGTGGACCGTTTGCTGGGGCAGGGCCACGAGGTTCTGTGTCTGGACAACCTGTTTACTGGCACAAAGCGAAACATAGATCATCTGCATACCAACCCGCGTTTCGAGTTCATGCGCCATGACGTGACGTTTCCGCTTTATGTCGAAGTTGATGAAATCTACAATCTCGCTTGCCCGGCATCCCCGGTACATTATCAGCATGACCCGGTCCAGACCGCCAAGACATCGGTGCATGGGGCCATCAATATGCTGGGGCTGGCGAAGCGGCTGAAATGCCCTATTTTCCAAGCGTCCACCAGCGAGGTGTATGGCGATCCGGCGGTTCACCCGCAGACAGAGGATTACTGGGGTAATGTGAACCCGATCGGCCCGCGATCCTGCTATGACGAAGGCAAGCGCTGCGCCGAGACATTGTTCTTCGACTATCACCGACAGCACGGGCTACGGATAAAGGTCGCGCGCATTTTCAACACTTACGGGCCGCGCATGCACCATGCCGACGGCCGCGTTGTATCCAATTTCATCGTGCAGGCGCTTCGGGATGACCCGATCACCATTTACGGCGACGGCAGCCAGACGCGGTCGTTTTGCTATGTAGACGATCTGGTGGATGGGTTGGTTCGCATGATGGACAGCACGCCAGAGCAGACAGGCCCCACCAATCTGGGCAATCCTGGGGAATTCACCATCCTTCAATTGGCAAAGATGGTGTTGGACATGACGGGTTCGCGTTCAGAAATCGTCTTCAAACCCTTGCCGCAGGATGATCCGAAGCAACGCCGCCCCGATATTGGCAAGGCAAAAGCTGAACTGGATTGGGAACCGCGCGTTGATCTGCCAGACGGCCTGCGCAAGACCATTACCTATTTCGAGAAAATCCTGCCAGAGGTCAATTTGGCGTAGCACCGTCTGAGCGCTATTGATACCGCGCAGACCAAGCGGCCACCTGATGCGGAAAGCGCGGTTCAAGCTCCAGATAGACGCGCCGAAGCCGGCGATAAAGAGTTTTCTGAACCTCGGGGCTTGGGCGAAAGTCGCTGCCCTTGTTGACGGGCTTGCTTAGCGTTTCCCGAGGAATGTCATGCGGCGGAACGCCAAGGAAGGCGCATATCTCTGCCAGCAAGGCGTTGGGCCGCGTTTTGATATCGTCGAACAGGGCCACGTGGATGCGTTCCTTGCCAAAGACGGATTCAAACTTTTCAAGGTGCCATGCGGTGTTGGACAGGCGTTCCTGAATGGGGTTCTTGGCATGCAGCAGGATTGCGGCATCTGACATGGTGTCGCCCTCTCTGAGGCACACCATCTTGGCCCCGGCGATGATCCTGTCGGTCGGATCGCGCAGCATGTAGATAATACGCGCATCGGGCGAGAGCGCCTTCATCGCCTTTATCCGATCCCGCGACAAAAGGCAGTATTGCGGTGTCAACTCTCCCACCACGCGCCCTGTAAGTTGGCCGAAAATCCGCAAATACGCATCCTCGCCACCATACAAAAGCCGCATCTCAGTGGCGACTCTTTCCAGAAACTGGGGCCGTTTCGGGGCGTTTCTCGTGTCTTCCAAAAAGGTCTTCAGCGCCCGGAAATGGGCAAGGTCCAGACTTGGCAGCCCGTTGAAATACCGCAATTCCTTGGTTTGCGGCACACCGATTTCAGGATGCTGCAACATGGAGTGCCACAACCAGGTGGTGCCGGCTTTTTCACTGCCGATGCAAAAGAAGTCCGGCCGCCGCGGTGTGCCAAAAAGGTCCACCGGGTTCGGGGAGGCCCCAAACGGTATCATCGGCCTGCTCCTTGGGTCATTCCGACAATCGCCGCGTGTCGGACAGGGTGTTCACCGTCAATCCGAACATACCCAGCGCTTTGCGCAATTCCACGGCACCTGCGTTGGCTGCATAGATCACGTCACCGTCGCGGATGTGGATTGCCGTCGCGTTGAACAGAGAGTTCGGCTGCGACATATCCACCCGGTAGACCGTTGGCACCCCATGTGAGGCCCGTGACCACCAGGGCTTTGCCGCGATTCCCATGGTTTGCAAGGTTTCGGATGATTCGCGGCGCAGCAGGAACACCGAACTTGGATCGGCGCGACCATCGTCCAGACCGCTGGATTTGCCAATGGCCTCCAGCAGAGTGATCTCGGCTTCGTTGAATGGAATATCGGCTGGCCTGGCGACAGACCCAATGATCGTGTAACTCGCCTGACGCCGCGTGAATGTGACGAGATCGCCGGCCCGCAGGGCAATGTTCTGTTCCGGCTCGTTCAGGATACGGTCCAGCCCGGCTGTTGAACTCTTGCCTTGGCGTGTTACGGTCACGAAGGTTTCATACGAAGGGTGGCGTGCACCGCCGACCGCGACCATCGCTTCGGACAAGCGGTAGCCACGCGGGCTGAGAGGCACGCGGGCAGGTCGGGCGACCTCACCCATGACGGTGACGGTATTGTTGGCATCTTCGGATAAGGTGACCACCGCCTGAGGTTCGATGGCCTTGCCCTGTAATGCGGTTACGATCTGTGCTTCGATGTCCGAAACAGAACGGCCGCGCGCCATGATCTCGCCCGTATAGGGCAGGGTGATCAGCCCATCCGGTTCAACCACGACATTGGGAATCAGGACCGCGCCATCGCCATTGCGCGCTTGAAAAAGACCGCCGTCACCAGCTTCGAAAATGCGGACGGTGATGACGTCGCCAATGCCAAGTTGCGTGCGATTGGCAAGCCGTGGGGCAGTCCGAAAGAGGCTTGAAAAACCGGGGGTGCGATTGCCACGCAGTTGCTGTGCGACGTTTTCTGTTACGTCGATCAATTCGTAGCTGTCGGTGCTGGACTGTGCGACAATTTCATCGGCAGACGGACCCTGTGTAGGCAGACCACAGCTAGCCAAAAGGCCCAGTCCCGCCAACGCCATGGCAAAGGGCCGTCGCGCCACTGTTCTGGTCATGTTCAAGGCGACTCTCCCCCAGAGCAAACCACGCTCCATCGGACAGGCTAGGAGCTGTGTTCGCGCACAATATAGACGAGCATCACGCCTATAGCCCAGAACATAAGTGCAAATCCCGCGAAGATTAAAATGCTCTGCGTGCGTTGGGGGTAAAGCGCGCGTTCGGGCAAGGACGGACGCACGAAAGCCGCAAGGTAGCGTTGCTGGCGGTCGGCTTCCAGCCGCGCCGCCTCGCGGGCTGCCAGTGCCGTCAGATAGGCTTGTTGCAGGAACTCCATATCGACGGCAAGATCTTCGTAAATTGCGACACGGTCCGTAAACGTGCCGCCCGCAACTGCAGAGCCGGTCGTGTCGCTCTGCGTCTGGCCGGTGCCTAGGCGGCTGCGCTGTTCGGCAAGTTCGGCTTCCATAGCCTCTATCTGGGATTGGAGGATTCGCACGCTGGGTGCCGCGTCGCTCAGGAATTCGGTCAAGGACGACAAACGCGTCCGCGCGCCTGCCAATTCGCGCTCCAACCCACCCAAAAGACCAATCTGTTCCAGCGCAGAGGCAGCGGGGTCGATGTCTTGTTCGGCTTGACGGAACGCCGCCAGCTGGCGCCGATGCTCTGCCAGAAGTGTCTCTATCCGGGCGACCTCGCGTTCGGCACTGCGCATCGTGTCTTGGCGCGCGCGATCGGAAATCTCGTTCACCAGGTCATCGCTGATGTCGAGGATCGCAGCGGACACGGCTTCTGCATCCTCTGGGGTGAAGGCCTGAACTTCCAGCGTAAGGATCTGGGACGATGTGTCGAAATAGATCGAAATCACCTTCGACATGTATTCGACAAGATCTTCCTTGGTCGCGTCGGCATCCAGTCGCATAAGCCAGTCACCCTCTGGCTTCGAATAGATGGCCCGAATGTCCATCTGCGCCTCTAGCCGGTCGATCAGGTCACGGCTCTCGATGAAATCGACCACCATGTAGCTGTCGGTCGTGGTCGAGGTGGCCGAGGACATGCCGGTCACCAACCCCATGATATCCATGGACCCTGTGGCAGACGGCGAGCGAATGGCAAACTTGGTTTCCACGGCATAGCGGTCCGCGGCCAGCAGCGCGAAATAGTAGACAGCCAGTACGACCGGCAGGGCGACACATATCATGAAGCTGAAAATGCTGATGATCCGGCGACGGCGTTGCGCCTTGCGCGACCGGCGATGCACTTCATTGGCATTCAGAACATGCACTTTCGCCTGTTCCGGTTTGTTGTCAGAGGGTTTTTTAGATGTGTTGTCCTGAGCCATCGTAGCCTACCGCGTATCCCGCAGCTCCTGCGTTGGGGCGATCATCAACCCAGCAACCTGCCAACCCTAAGAGACATTTGACGAAATGTCTACTTGTTCAACGTGTTGTAGTGATCGATCGCGGCTTCCAGTTCGTTGTAGTAGGTCAATTTGCCATCATGCACGACCAGCCCGCAGTCGCAGTAGTCCCGCAACGCGGCCATCGCATGCGAGACCATGATAATTCGGCTGTGCGGCAGGCGCTGGCTGAACGCTTCTTTCGATTTGCGCTGGAAGCGGGCATCCCCCACGGCCATCACTTCGTCAATCAGGAACACGTCGAAATTGACAGCCATGCTGACCCCGAAGGCAAGACGCGCGCCCATCCCCGAAGAATAGGTCTTGAACGGTTCATAGAAAAACTGTCCGAGTTCTGCGAACTCTTCGACCTTGTCGATCATTTCTTCAGTGTTCTGGCCATAGATCCGTGCCACGAAACGCACGTTTTCAATGCCCGACAATTCGTGGTGAAAACTGCCCCGAAAGCCGATGGGCCATGAGATGGATTTGTTGCGCCGAATTGTGCCGGTATCGTGCTGCTCGATCCCGGCCATCATGCGAAGCAAGGTCGATTTCCCGGCGCCATTGCGGCCCAATATGGCCGTGTTTCGCCACGGCAACGAGATCGTGACGCCGTTGAGAACGACCTTGCGTCCCCCTCGCAGACCATAGGTCTTCGAGACATCCGTCAGGTCGATCATACTTGTCGAAAGCGTGTCAGCCATTCACCGACCAATCCAATGAAATTGAGCACGACCACCCAGATCGTCAGGTAAAACAGGTCAATATCGGCATCCGGGTATTCCGGATAATAGCCTGCGCGAAACTCTTCGATACCGTGGATCAGCGGATTCCAGGCGACGATCTCACGGTAGAGGGTGGGCAGGTCCGCCAAGGAAAAGAACACTCCCGACACGAAGAAGGCGGGGCCCATGATAACCATATAGACATTCGAGATCGTTGGCATGAAGCGGCGCACAACGGCCAAGCTGACGCCCGCGCCAAATGCCATTGCCAGCAGCAACCCGAAAGCAAGCAACATTCGGGGAATGTCGTTGGGCGGGAATGCATCCAGTGCCAGGACCTGGAAACACAAGACCAATGTCATTACCAGAAAGTTGGTCGCACCATCCAGCACAAGGCGCGCGATGGAGGTGTCGATGGGTTTGACCATCGGGTAGTTGAACAACGGTCGGTTCTGGTCGAACGCCATGCTGATATAGGTCGAGGTGTTGCGAAACATCGAAAATGCCAGCACCCCGGTCGCAAAGAACAGCGGAAAATTTCGTCCGCTTCCAACGCCAGTTCCGACTTGGGTAAACAGAAATGTCAGGATCGAGATCAAGAGTACGGGTTCGATGATCGCCCATGTGTAGCCGATGCGCGCGCGTCCGTGGCGGACACGCGCTTCGCGCAGAACGAGCGCGAAGATAACGCGGAAACTTGTCTTGAGGCGTGTCATCGGAGCCTTTCACATCGAGAGAATGCCACCCGATTGCGCCGACAGAGTCAACGATGCAAAGCTGTTTCGAAAGCTGCGAGCCGCTGCCGCCGCGACAAGGCGGCAGATATCACAGTCGCATGGCAAAAAGGCAACTGCGATGCCCCGGACACACCCCCCTTCACAGCAATAAAACACAATGGACATAACCGATTGGCGTATTATCCCTGTTGTGTCGGCTCTGAACGCAATACACTCGGATCAGCCGGTGCCCTTGATGCAAACGATCAACGAAAGAACATCCGATTGATGAAATTTCTGCGCAAAGCCGTGACTGCAAAGCAGATTGCGACGCCGGCACTGTCCTCCCCCAAGAAAACGGGCCCTTTCGCGCATGTGGAAGCAGACCTTTTGCAGCGTCTCAATAAATCGGTTTCCTTCTCGGGACGCATTCGTTGGACGCAAGACTCGCCTTCGGCCTCGCCGTTCGATGTGGTGCTGAACTGGGACGCGGGCGATCTGGTGGTTGCGGCGTCTGCCCTGCCGGTCACCAACCCGATGATGAAAATTGTCACCGAACGGACGCCCGCCGTGCTTGGCTACATGGTGCAGGCCGGCACGACCGCGTCCGAGGCGTCATTCCATGTTCAGGATGGACAACTGCCATCCATGGCGCGTTTTTCGTTCTCCAGCTGCATCCCGGGTATGGCGCTGATACCGGATTCCTATTTCTTCAGAGATCGCGGCTATGAAAAGCTGCGCCACTGGCTGCAGTCCAACACTGTGCCGTGGTCTGACAGAGAGGCCAGATTTGTGTGGCGCGGGCGCCTGAGCGGGGCGGGCCTGTTTTCGTGCGACCCGGCCCAGCGCAACAACCCGTTGGTGCGGCAACGATTGCGTTTGGCGATGCATGCGCAGGGCACGCGGTTGGATTGCAAATTCGTCAGTACGATCACCGATATCGAAGCAAAACTGCTGTCTCAGGTCGGGATGATGGCAGATTTCATGCCGTCGCATTCCTGGGCCGGGTGGAAATTTGCCATCGACGTGGACGGTTTTTCAAACACTTGGGACAATCTGTTTCACCGCCTCTTGATGGGCTGCTGTGTTTTGAAGGTCGAGAGCCAGATGGGCTTTCGGCAGTGGTATTATGACGAACTGAAGCCTTGGACGCATTTTGTCCCGGTCGCGGTCGACCTCTCGGACTTGCAGGAAAAGCTGGACTGGTGCTTGACGAATGATGCGAAATGTCACGCAATCGCGGCGGCAGGACAGCAGGTCGTTCAAGCCCAGACTTGGGAGCGCGCCTTGTCGGATGCGGGCGAAAAGATCCGGCAGGTCGCGGCCTAATCGTCCTTTACGACAAAGCGGAGTGGTCGGTTTATGCGGGCCTGAAGCCGCCAAGGCAAAACCGACAGCAGCCATTGCCCCAATCGAAGATGACGCGGAAACGCGATCTCGGCGCGTTTCTTGGCGATGGTGGCCCAGATGCAAGCGGCTGCGGCATCCGCCGTCATCAACCCCGGCAGTGCCCCGACATGTCGCGCGGTCTGTGGTGTCGCTATGTGGCCGGGGTGCACGACTGAAACGGCAACACCGCTCTCCGCCAGATCCTCTCGCAACGCACGGGCGAATGCCGTCACGCCAGCCTTGCTGGCGGAATAGCTGGGCGCATCTGCCAACGGGCCGAAGGCGGCCAATGAACTGATGAAAACGATGTGCCCCCGTCCTGCTATCGACATGCGTTCGGCGGCCTTCAACGCGGGCAGGGTGGCCCCCAGAAGGTTGGTTGCGATCACGTTGGCAGAGATTGCGGGTGTTTCGCGTCTGCCATCCTCAGATCGCCCCGCAAACAGACCGGCATTCAGGATCAAAAGGTCCAACGGACCGTCATGCCAGAGAGCGTCGCACCAATGCGAGACAGCCGCCTTGTCGGAAACGTCAACCGAGGCGACCTCGATGGTCGCGCCGGTTTCGCGCAGCTCTTGTGCCAAGCTCAGAAGCGGTCCGATGTCGCGGGCGCAGAGGAACAGTCTGCGCCCCCTTTGCGCCGCTTGCCGTGCCAGTGCCGCGCCCAGCCCCGAAGAGGCCCCGGTGATCGCAATGCGATTCAAGCTGACGGCTCCGGGGTGCCGTGCCAGTCCACCTTGATGCCAAGCCGCCTTGCATGTTCCAGACGCGGCGGGATGTCAGCAGACAAGCCCGGAAAAACGAATTCCGCACCCTCCAGCCGCTTTATGGCGTTGGCGACGAAAGCCGCACGCCCGGACGCACCATAAACCGCGCCACGAACATGAATGCCATGGGCCAAGGCGCGCACGAATGCCGAGAGCAAGTGTGCATCGGGTGAGCGCGCGTCCGTCCAGAAGGTTGCAAGCGGCCCCTGATGGGTCAGGCCGTCAATGTCATACACCGCAACACCCAAGGCAATGGTTGGAACATGCGCCCGCAAGGCCCGCAACCCCATGGTGGAGTTGATGACCACGCATCCCGTTGCCCGCGCGAACAGCGCCGTCAGGTCGCCCCCGTCCAGCACATGCACACGCTCTGCCACGCCGGCGCTTCTGGCCATGGCGGGGATGCGGCGCTCCCATCGCTCCAGCCCGTTATCCATTGGGTGCAATTTGAACACAAGCTGCGCATCGGGTGCTGCATGCTGTGCAAAAGAGGCCAGCACTTTCTGGATGAATCCGGTCTGAAACCCCGGCGGCGCGTTGTCACGAAGTTGGTAGTCGTTTTGCATTTGCAAAGGCGCCAGAAAGACAGGCCCTTCCATATTCATCAGCGCGGCAACACATTGCTCGGCTTTCGTCGCGTTCAGGCTGCGGCGCACAAGCCGCGGCACATAGCTGAGAAACTCTGTCAATTCCGGGTAGTAGCGATTGGGCTGATAGCGCGGGGTAAGCCACCCAAGCAGGGCGTTGGACAGGTGAAATGCCGTTTCGCAAATCGCTTCCGGCAGTGCTGGAATGCCATGTTGCGGGCGCTCGTCAATCGCAGGCAGCGTCAGGTTGCGGTAGGTTTCTGGATCGTTTGACAGGTGCGAATATGTGGACTGGCCACCAGACTCCAGAATGATCCAGTCGGGCCGCAGATAGCCGTATTCCATCGAGATGCAACGCAGCCCGGCCGCACGCGCCACCCGCTGCGCTGCCTTGTGATAAGGGAAACGGTCTGCGAAATAGATCATGTCGGTGGCTTCTTGGCGTTGCACCAAGTCTTCCAGCCAACTTTCCCATTCCGTGATCGTGCCGCGGAAAAAACGTGTGTCCGAACCGTGCCAAAACAGCCAGTCGCCGACGCATAGGTTGACCTTTACCACCTGATGGCCGCGTGCGGCCAATGCCCGCCCCAGATCGCGGAACACACCAGAGGTCGGCCCTTGCAGAAAGACGAAACTGCGCAGGGTTTGGGTCGCAAGATGATCTGGTTCCATGCTAGACATGCGCACCCTTATACAGAGTCTCTGTGATGCCAGATCTGCTCCGAGCACGCAAAAGCCCGCTTAAAACCCTGTTTGGCTTTGGCTTTCATCTGTTTGACCTTATCGCCTACGAGGTATTGTACCGCTTTTCACCGGCGCGCAAACACTGGTTTTTCAACGGGGGATATCTGCCGCTGGATGCAGACTATATCCCGCACCCGGATTTCGCGGGCGAGGACCATTGCGCCATGATGTATCATCAGGCAGCGCATACCCAAATCCGCGAATTCGGGTTGCAGCCCTTGGACATACTGGATGTGGGGTGCGGGCAAGGTGGCGGACTTGTCTATGTGTCGCGGCTGTTCCCGAATGCCGCCCTGAGCGGAACCGAACGCAGCCTGTCTGCCGTTGCTTTGGCTCGACGGCGCATCGGGCCCCATACCCGTGCCCAGATCTTTCAAAGCAAATCCAACCGTTTGGCCTTTGCCAATACCAGCTTTGATCTGGTGCTGAGTGTGGGTGCGCCGACCTATTTCGGCTTGACACGCTTTGTCACAGAGGCCGCGCGCGTGCTGCGCCCCGGCGGCGTGATCAGCATAAGCGGCGGATACCGTCAGGGCGATCACGCACAGATAGAAGACGAATTGCGCAATGCCGCCCAAGCGAACGGGCTGGTATGCACAAGCTATCGCGATATCACTCGGCATACATTCGCCTCTCTCAAGGCGGATATTCCGCGCCGGGAAGTGCAATTGGCGAAGGTGCCCTGGCCATTCAGCCTGTATGCGGTGAAATGGGCCGACATGCCAGGAAGCGCGGAGTATGACGAATACGAAACCGGAAAGCGCGCCGATTTCGCAGCCGTCTTTCACAAGCCTGCAGGCTAGCGCCTGGGGGTCTGGAACATCTTGCGCCAAGCGCTTTCACTGCGGCGGGCATCCATTTCGGCGCTTCGATGCGCGGCGACCGACCGCGCCTTGACAGCATAGCGGATGCACAAGGCAAAGGTTCGCGCCGTCAACACCCAGAGTTGCAAAATGTTGCTGGAATAGCTCCCGAACTTCGTTTGCTCTGGGTCGAGCGCTGCGTAATAATCGTGCAGCCCGACCGCATTGGCCTGAGGTTGTGCAGGGAACCAGCGCCGCTTTCGAAACGGCAGCAGCCGCACAAGGTGCAGCCCGATAAACTGTGTCACGCACATGTAGACCATTGCGGGAATCGCGGGGTTCAGGGGGCGCAATCGTCCTTCGCGGACTGTTTCAGGAACCTCATCGCGCGACACAACCGGGATTTCTGGCAGGCGCTTGAGAAAGGCCAAAAGCTCTGCATGCTTGGCATCAAGGGTTACGCCCATGGCCAGATCAATGGGCGCCATGCTGTCTGCAATGGCCTTTAGCGCAACCCGTGCCGCGCGGTAGCGGTGTTGCAAGATAATCGCCATCACGAAGCCCAACAAATACAGCCCATCCGGCGTTGTCACCCCATCTGGATGCAAAGAGGAGATGATAAGCCTGTTCCGAAGGTCATAATACAACAGCCAGTCACTGGTCTTATAGGCAAAGCCTTCATGCCAGACCGCACAGCCCGGCAGGGGCACCGTATCGACACCGGCATCTTTCATGCGGCACCCATATTCCAGATCGTCGCCACGGATGAAAATGGGGGGCGGCAGCCCAATGCGGCGGATGGTCCGGGTAGGAATAACGCAGAACCACCATGCATTATAGTCGATCTGCGGGGTGTCATGGAACAGGCGCAGCGTATGTGGGTGTGCCATATCCTGCCCGTGCCCCACGTTTTCGACAAACCACAGCGGGTGCAGCCGTCCGCCAGCCTCATACAGGCGCGTCGGACGTTCCAGTTCCAGCATCTGGCCGCCAAGGGCCACTTCGGCGGTGCAGTAGGACAAGAACGCGACGACCCGTTCCAGAACACGCGGGTCCAGCACGATATCGTCATCCATCAGCAGATGATGGGTTGTTGGAATGACGGCGTTGATGCTTTCGACCATGGTGCGGGTAAAGCCCCCGCAGCCGCCAAGATTGGCTTGCTCGCACAAGGTCACGTCCAGCCCGTCGATCAGCTCCAAAAGATCGGGGTCGGTAAAGCTCTTGCCTTGGTTGACGACGTAGATCTGCTTGATCTCGGGTGTTTTGGCGATTTGTCTGACCAGAGCGGCGACCGTTTCGGCAAGGAAAGATTCGCGGTTGAAGGTGCATAGACCGACGCTTAGATTGACAGGGACACAAGGCGCAGTGTCGGTAATCCAATCAAGCCCTTGCAACACGACCTGACCCAGCGCGACCACGCGCAGATAGAGTCTGCCGGTTTCTTCTGGCAAGGAGTCGAGCATGATCTCAACTTGGGTGGAACACAGTTGGTCCGCCAAACAAACCGAACTGTCATCCCGCAAGCGCGCCCAAATCTGCACACGCGCGTGTCCGGACAGATCAAACCGTGCGCCAAACCGGGTCACAGCAGTATATTTTTGCCAGATATCGGGGAAAAGCGCGTTGAAATAGGCATCCAGAACCATGGTGTCCCCGGGTTCAAGGCGCCAGGGTGCATCGCCCTCGAAGCCGCTACAGTGAATATCCGACCAAATATAAAGCGCCTCGGGCCGGGCAAAGGCAGGCGCAATAATGCTCTGGATGGGGTAAGTCATAAAACCGGCCTCGGATCAGATATCATGAACGAATGGTTTGGGGGGCTGGTTGCGATCAAAGGATGTTTTGAGCATGTCGGCCACGTCCATCGCGCGCCGGATGGACACGTCCATGTCCAGATAGGCATAGCTGCCCAGACGACCGGCAAAGGTGACTTTGGGGGTATTCTGTGCAAGGCTGACATATTGGGTCAGCAAGGCTTTGTCGTCGATCAGGCGCACCGGATAATAGGGGATGTCATCCGGGCCGGCAGCAGCACTGTATTCGGTGTAAAGCACCGATTTTTCAAAGCTCTGCACTTCCCAAGGCGCGAAATACATATGCTCTGTTATGCGTGTATAGGGTACATCTTCGTCGCAATAGTTCAGAACGGCAGTGCCCTGATGGGGCGCGGGCCTTACATCACGCTCGAAGCGCAAGGTCCGGTAGGACAAACGGCCCAGCCGATGCTGAAAATAGCGGTCCAGAGGGCCGGTGTAGACAGTATGATCGAAGCCCGCGGTGTCGGTATCCTCTGCTGACACATTCGTGCGCAGCTCTATTCCCGGATGCCGCAGAATAGAGTCGACGGCGGCGGTATACCCTTCCTTGGGAATGCCTTGGTAGGGATGCGCGAAATAGTTGTCGTCATAGGTAAAGCGCAACGGCAGACGTTTCAGGATCGCCGCGGGCAGGCGCGTCGGGTCCACCCCCCACTGCTTGCGCGTGTAGCCGCGAAAGAACCCTTCATAAATATCACGTCCGACAAATTTGAGCGCCTGTTCCTCGAAGGATTGGGGGTCGGTGATCGTGCTTTCAGCAAGGTCCGTAATCCGCGCCTGGGCCTCTGCGGGGGGCAGATTTGTGCCAAGGAATTGGTTGATCGTGTGCAGGTTGATCGGCATGGAATAAACCTGACCGCGGACAACGGCGCGCACCTGATGACGGTAAGGCATCATGGTGCAATGGTCATTGATGAAGCGCCAGACGCCGTCATCCCCGGTGTGAAAAATATGCGGCCCGTAGACATGAACCATCACGCCCGTTTCTGGATCACGTTCCATATGGCAGTTCCCGGCCACATGGTTGCGCTCGTCAATGACCAGAACGCGATGTCCGGCTTCGGCAAGTTGGCAGGCAACGACAGCGCCGGTGAACCCTGCGCCGACGATCAAAATGTGTTTGGGATCAGTCATCTGTAGTGTGTTCTTTCAGAAGGGTAGCGTTGCTGCCGCAGCCGGTTTTTCCTGTGCCTGTTCGGCGCAGTGAAGCCGTAATCCGTGTCATTGAGCCGTTTTTTCGGTTATCGTTTCAATCAGATGCGCGATTGGGCTGGAACCCAGTTCTTGCAAAAGGCGCGCGGTATCGCTGACGGCAGTGTCAATCTGCGCCTTGCTGTGTTCGCTGGTCACGAAAAACCGCACCCGCGCCGCATTCAACGGAACCCCCGGAAACACCGCTGGTAGCGCGTTTACCCCATGCTCCAGCAATTTGTTGCTGAGCGCGATCGCGATCGCAGGGTCCCGCACGATCACCGGAATGATCGAGGACCCGATACTGTCGCCGGTATCAAGCCCAAGCGCCTTGGCACGCGCTAGAAAGTAGGCCCCGTTTTCGTGCAGTCGTTTCACGCGCTCGGGTTCTTCGGCAAGTATCTTCAGCGAGCAGGCGGCGGCGGCCGCGAGGGGCGGCGCAACCGCGACGGAGTAGACAGAGCCGGGCGCTTCATATTTCATGATGTCGATCAGCGTCTTGCTGCCCGCTATGTAGCCGCCTGTTGATCCTAGCGACTTGCTGAGCGTGCCCATCCATACATCCACATCACGGCCCGCGACGCCATAGACCTCGCGCACGCCCTTGCCGGTCGCGCCAATGCACCCCAGCCCGTGGGCTTCGTCGACCATCAACCAGAACCCGAACTTGCGCTTCAACTCCAAAAGGCGGCCAAGGTCCGGAATGTCCCCATCCATCGAATAGTGCCCTTCGACCACGACAAGTGTGGCCCGATACCGGTTCGCGTTTTCCTGCAGCATGCGTTCCAGGGCATCCATGTCATTATGCGGGAAGCTGCGCCGCGAGGCTGCGGATAGCTCTGCCCCGACAGCGGCGCTGTTATGGATATAGGCGTCGTAAAGGATCAGATCATGCTTGCCTGTCAGCGTCGCGATCGCAGATACGTTGGTGGCATGACCTGACACGAAACACAGCGCGTCTTCGACATCGTAATGCTTTGCCAAGCGGGCCTCGAGCGTGCGGTGGATCGGGCGCTCGCCGGCGGTAAAGCGGCTGCCAGACGCAGAGACGCCATATTGCTCGATAGCGGCTTTGGCCGCAGCACCGGGTCTGGGGTCAAGGTTCAGCCCAACATAATCGTAGGACCCGAAATTGAGCACCTCTTTGCCGTCCATCACACTGATCGGTCCTGGACGGCCTTCCTGTTGGCGAAAGGCCGGAACGTCCAGCCCCTGCATCCGGGCGATGCCGCGCAGGATCTGGCGCTCCTTGTAGCCGTCCAACTGCTCAAAGGCGGGACTTCGCTTGATGGATGTGACAGCAGGAGGGGCCTCGGATATGGACCGCGCTGCCTTGATCGCCAGCGCACGCGCTTCGGCGCTCAGGGCGGATTTGCGGGTCCTCATTCAGCAGCCTCCGATGTGTCGGGGCGCTTGGCATGCACTTGCCCAAGTGATTTCAACATGGCGCTCTGTGTGTCGCTTCCAGTGTCTGTGGCATCCTGTGGACCGGCCTGAATATGTGTCACGAATGACCGCGCCAGCCCCGCTATGGTCAGGTTGTCCCCGAGCGAGATCATCGGCAGATCATCGCCTAGCGACTGTTGCACCGCAAGGCCCAGTTCTACCCCCATCAAGCTGTCCATTCCATATTCCGCCAGCGGGCGCGTTGGTGACAGATCGCTTTCGGACACCCGCAAGATCTTTGCAATTTCTTCCTTCAGGAACGCGATGGCCTTTTTCATGGCCTTGGCCTGTGGCAGCGCCTCCAGATCGGCGCGCAAGGTCCCGTAATCCTGACGCGACCCAGAGGCCAGCCCCAATCTGCGCAAGACCTCTTGGGTTGGTGTTTGCAAGATCTTCAGCGCAGTTGCCGTTTGTGCCCAGTTCATGGGCGTGACGGTCACGCAAGGCCCGAGATCCGGGCGCGCAAGCAGTCGTGACAGGCCGTTCAATGCGGATGCGATAGGGAACTTCACCCGTCCCGACATGCTGTCAAGCATGCCTGCAAGTGCGGTGTCGCGTGTAACGTAGCCCGCGTCAGAGACGGCCCCCAAAGCGATCGCCAATCCGGGCTGGCCGCGCGCCACGCGCGCCTCGATCAATGCTTCCTGGTAAGCATTGGCGGCGACATAGGCGCCCTGGCCATAATTGCCGATCAGCGTTGCAAGCGAAGTGAAGGCGACAAAGGCATCCAGATGATCGCCTTGGGTCTGCGCGTCCAGAATGGCAAGTCCGTCTGTCTTCACCGACAAGCTGCGGGTCAACGTATCTGCATCGACATCTTTTAGCAGGCGGTCTTCCAGCACCATGGCGGAATGGTAAACCGCTTTGATAGGCGCATGAAGGCGAAGGTTCGTGAACTGATCTGAAATGGCGCTGGCGTCGCAAATATCGCAGGCCAGAACACGCACATCGGCCCCGGCGCGGCGCATCTTGTCGATCGTTGCCGCCCCCTCTGGCGACGGGGTGCCGCTGCGCGACAACAAGGCAAACCGGGTCGCGCCCTGAACGCTCAGTGTTTCGGCCAAGGCCAGACCAATTCCGCCCAGTCCCCCGGCAATGACATGCCAGCCATCGGGATCGGGGATATAGGCCTCCGTGCGTCCAGGTGTTGTGGGGCGCTGATCGGCCTTGGATGTTTGGGGAGGGGTCACGACGATCTTGCCGATATGCCCGGAACGCTGCATCAACCGAAACGCATCCACAACCGCATCGCCGTCAAGGCGTGTGTGGGGCAGGGGCGGGTAGTCTTCATTGGCGACGCAAGCCATCACGTCTGCCAAGGTGGATTTGGCAAGGTCAGGACGGTCGGCCAGCAGGCTGTCTATGTCGATCCCGAAATAGGAAATATTGTTCTTCAGGGAACGCATACCAACGGCAGTATTGGCGTAGTAATCCTGTTTGCCCAGTTCCAGGAACCGACCGTAAGGGCGCAGCAGTCCAAGGCTTGTTTCCATCGCCGAGCCTGCCAGCGAGTTGAGCACGACATCAACCCCGCGCCCCTCGGTGATCTCTTTGACCTGCTGGGCAAATGCCATGCTGCGCGATGACAGGACATGTTCCACGCCCAATGCGCGCAGCAAGGATCGTTTGACCGGGCTGCCAGCGGTCGCGATAATCTTGGCACCGATCCTCTGCGCAACCGCGATTGCCGCCAATCCAACGCCGCCGGCGCCACCATGGATCAGGACGGTTTCTTCCTTTCGCAGGCGGCCCAGAGTGTCCAAGGCATAATGCGCCGTGAAATAGGCCACGGGCAAGGTCGCGGCCTCTGCCGGAGAGACCGTGTCGGGCAGTTTTGTCACCCAATGCGCAGCGGCGGTGATGTGAGACGAAAAACACGCCGTCCCGAAAGCGAGCACCATATCGCCGGGTTGCAGGTCCGTGACCATTGGCCCGACCCGCACAATGCGGCCTGCACATTCCAACCCCAGCGTTGGGCCTGCGAACCCGGTTTCCAGCGCCTCTTCGGGCAACAGGCCCATGGCCCACATGACGTCGCGATAGTTCAGACCCGTTGCCAGTACCTCTATCTCGACCTCACCCTCGGCGGGTGGGGTGCGGTGCACCGTGCTCCAACCAAGGCTGTCGAGGCGGTTGTTGGCAGGTTGTGTCAGTCGCCGGCCAATTGCATGCGCTGGCGGCGTGGCGCGCGTGTCGCGTATGCCCTGCCGCACGCGCAGGCCAAGCGCGATCCCGTTGTCCAGAACGACTTCGGTTTCTGACGCGGCGTCTGTTTCCAACTGTTCCAAGGCCAGCATGGCATTGCGCGGCCCGCTGTCGCCGGGGTCCAGAATACGCAAGGGAAGATGAGTGTATTCGTTCTGCACCGTGCGCAGCATGGCCCAAAGCGCATGCTGTGCCGGATCGGGCGGTTTTCCCCCATGATAGCGGGCCCCGCCGCGCAGAATAACTATAGCGGCGCGCTCGGCCTGCGCGCAGCATGCCAAGTCGTCGCGCAACGCAAGGATCCGATCGCGCAGCGCGTGTTCACTGCTGCGGTCCGCAAGTATCAGAACCGGCCGTCCTGTATCCTCTGGCCAAAGCGCGGTGTGAGGCGTTTCGGTCTTGCTGTGCGGCCCATGGACATGGGTCCACAGGGCTTCCCAGGTGTCGCAACCTTCTGGCAAAGATGCGTGCGATGTCTTGTTCTGGAATGGGTCGGTTGGGCGTTGGCAGATCACAAGCGCACCGCCGCCGACCGCTTCGGGCAGGTCATGTTCCAGCACGATGGTCAGGCCCAATGCCTCTACATGCTGCCGCAGCATTGACATGCCAGCAACGGGCGGTTGCGGAGTTTGTTGCATCGCGTTGATCACCAGACCAAGGGTGTCCGGCTTTGGGCATTGCACCACCAGCCAGCCGCCGGGTTGCAGGTCCACCTCGATGCGCTCTAAGGCGCTGGTCCCGTGGATTATATCCGCCGCTGTAACCGCCAGCACATCAAGCGCCACACGCGAGGAATGCTCGATGGTGCGCAATGCTGTTGTCTGGCCCGACAGGCTTTCATTCTCGCGCAACAGCAAAAGCGGCTCGACGGCCGGACCAAACTGCACAGCGCCAAGCGGTGACACGAGTTCCGGGCCAAGAATGCCGATGCGCGCGCAGTGGTGCGGTGACGCAAGTTTGGCGACATGCTGGCACAGCATGGCAAGCGCATGGTCCAGATGCGGTGCCCGGGCGCTCTGGCTGCGCACCGCGTCGCGTCCGAACAAATCCTCTGCAAAAGAGCCTTCGGTGAAATCGGACGCGATAAAGTCGGATACTGCCGCAGACAGGTGGATCAACACGCTTAGCTTGCCAATCAGGTCTGGCCGCTCTTCCAACAACGCCTGCGCAATGTCGATTGCATCAGGTATTTCACAGGTCTCGCAAATCTGCCAATCGCCTGTTTCTGGCATGGGTGTTGCAAGTGACAGCGACGACAGCATCGAAAGCAAACTGGTTTCAACGGTCGCATCCGGGCGCCTTGGTGAATAGATGCTGTCGGCCTTGCACGCGGCACGGAACGCCGCCCAGATAGCCTGATGGGTTGCCGCCGTAATCAGGGCCAAGGCGTCATCCGCGCGGCCACTCTCAGGGATCAGATCCGAAAGCAGGGCGTCTATCTGGCCCGCATCTATTGCCAAAGGCTTGTCCAGGGGCAAGCAGGGCTGCGCACCGACGTGAAAGGCGTGTTGGTCGAAATCCAGCGCCTGTTGAAGCGATACGGCCCGAAAGCGCAGCCCGTTCAGACGGACACAGGTCTTTCCTTCGGCATCGAACGCCGTGACATCCACCAAGACCGACTGAACGCCTATCTTGCGCAGCCGGACCCGCCCTGACGCGATCGGGACAGCGGGCTGCACCACCTGCAAGACCGCGGCGCGCACCGGCACAAGGGCTTGCAGCCTGCGTTCATACTCTGTGCCCTTGATCGCATGGACAATTGCGTGCAGGACGCAATCGAGTCGCACCGGGTCGAAGCTCAGGCCGCGTGCGCCCGGCGACAGCCCCGTTCCGGGTGCCAAGTGCACGTCCAGATAGTCCCCATCCGCGCGCAAGGATGCCAGCCCCTGAAAGGCCGGACCGTAGTTCAGGTTCACACGCGCGGCGCTTTCATAGGTGAACTGGCCCACATCTTGACTGTCTGATATTGGCGCGGGCCCACGTTCGCCAGAGTTCGTTTCAGGTGCACCGACCGTCACATAGCGTGCGCGCATATGTTCCCGGAACGGTTCATGACTCAGGCGCGCGCGACTTTCGATCCTGACCTGATGGGTGCTTGGATCAACGCGCGTGCGCACCTCGACACCGCTTCCCGAGGACAGAACCATCGGAGCACTGATGTCAATGTCGTGTATCTCGACCGCCGCGCCGCCGCTGGCCATTGTTGCGGCGGCATGGGCCATTTCGGCAAAGGCGGTGGCCGGTAGCCAGACCGCATCGCCCACCTTGTGATCCGCAAGCGACGGAATGAGCGCATTGTCCAGGTCGCGACACCAGACGGTGCGATCGGTCGAAACGGGACTACCCAACAAGGTATGAAAACTGTCATCTATCCCCATGCCTTGCGAAATCAGCGGTGTTGCGGTGACACGAAGGGTCTGGTTCTGCCACGGGTATCTTGGCAACGAGATGTCAGAGCGCGCATTCGGAGTCGCAAAGAACGCTCCGGGCGCCAGTTGACACCCGGCAAGGACGGCTCGCGCGGCGGCACGGCTTATCGGGTTGGCGTCTTCTGGTTCGGATCTGGTCAGGCTATGCGTGACCGTCACGGATTTGAGCAGCGCGTCGGCCGTATCGTTCAGGTAGCTGGTCAGAACCGGCTGGGCGCCGATCTCCAGGAAACACCCGAAGCCGCGCGCAAGGGCGACTTCAGTTGCACGCTGGAACTGGACCGGTTGGCGCAAATTGTCCCACCAGTAGGCGGCATCCAGAACGCCCGCGTCCCATGCTGCGCCATGGGTGCCGGAGATAAAGGGCAAGCTGGGTGCCCCCAATGCAAGACCCTGCAACCCATCAAGTAGCGCGTGCCGGTTCTGATCGCAGAGCGCACTGTGATAGGGGTAGGTGATCTCCAGAATGACGCAAGCAATGCGGTGCTGCTTCTTGACCCAGCTTGTAAAGCCCCGAACGGCAGCATTCTCGCCGCTGAGCGTGACACTGTCGGGGCTGTTGATTGCCGCGATGGACAAGACCATGGGGCCATGATCTGCCAAAAAGGCATCGATCAGCTCTTGCGCGCTTTTTGCGCTGGCTTGCAGGGCGGCCATTTTGCCTGCGCCGAACAGGTTTCGAAACGTCTCTCCTCGCGCCAGCACCAAGCGGGTCGCATCGTGCAGGTTCATGGCACCGGCGATATGGGCAGCAGCCACTTCGCCGCCGCTGTGTCCCAAAATGCCCGAAGCCGTGACGCCGCGACCCTGCAAAGACCGCGTTTGGGCAACTTGATCGGCAAACATGATCGCTTGGGCGACATGGGCTTGCTTCAAGTCTTCGGCGAGCGTTGGGCTGTTGATCGTCTGTAGCAGGGACCAACCGGCCTCGGCCGATATGATATCCGCAATCTGCGTCAGTGTTTCGCGGTATATGGCATCATGGGACAGTGCCAATCGGCACATCCCGGCATATTGGCTTCCATTGCCGGAATAGACAAACAGGGTTTTTTTGTCGCGGCCAACGGCGTTTACCTCTACCACGCCAGAGTGTTTGCGCCCCGCGGCATAGGCTTGCAACCCGGCTTTTATGCCTTCGGCATCCTGCGCCAGAACGGCCAGCCGTTTCGCGTGCAGCCCGCGCCCGGCCCAGACCTGATCTGCAAGATCGCTGTCATGGTCCATATCTGCGTAGGTTTCCGCCAAGTCCCGCAAGGCCGGTCCGCAAAAGGCAGAGGTGACGAACAGGCGCTCGCCGGTGCGGCGCTGTGGCGCGGGTTGCTTCGGGCGGGGTGGCACGTCTTCCAGAATGCAATGCGCGTTCACGCCCCCAAACCCGAAAGAACTGACCCCCGCCCGCAAGGTGCCGCTACAGGGCAGGTCCAGAGGCTCGCGAACCACATGCAGGTTCAGTTCATCGAAGTCGATATGCGGGTTCAGTTCCGCCACATGAAGCGTCGCCGGAAGGCGGCGATCTTCCATTGCGATCAGGGCTTTCAGCACGCCCACAAGCCCCGAGACAGGCTCCAGATGACCGATGTTACTTTTGGCGGACCCAATCGGCAGCGGTGCGCTGCGGTGCTGCGCCACGGCCCGGCCCAAGGCATGTGCCTCGATCGGGTCGCCAACCATTGTCCCGGTGCCATGCGCCTCTACGAAGGTCAGGTCATCCGGTGAAAGAGCAGCGCGCGCATACAGCCGGTCCAGAAGCGCATATTGCCCCGCTTCCGACGGCAGCGCCACATTCGACGTAAACCCGTCTGCGTTGATATCGCTGTCGAGCAGGCATGCAGTGGCCCGGTGTGGCACGTCCTGCGACCGCTTCAGAACGATCGCCACCGCCCCTTCAGAACGCACATAGCCATTTGCATTGTTGGAAAAGGCTTGGCACAACCCATCGGGCGACAACATGCGGGCTGCTGAAAAGCCGATGAAATATGCCGGGTTCAGCAGAATGTTCGCGCCGGCCACAACCGCCATATCGATATCGCCGTTGTCCAGCGCCTGTCTGGCTTGGTCCATTGCCACCATGGCAGACGAACAGGCCGTATCGACAACAAAACTGGGGCCGCGCAGATCGAACGCATGTGAAATGCGGTTTGCTATCAATGACAGGGTATTGCCGGTCATCATGTATGCATCCGCCAAGGACGGGTCACGCCCGACCAAGGTGCCGTGATCCATTGTCGAAGCGCCGACATAGACGCCAACGCGACTGCCCGCCAAAGCATGCGGGTTGATCCGGGCGTCCTCGAACGCTTCCCAGACGACTTGCAGCATGATCCTTTGCTGCGGGTCCATCTGCAACGCTTCGCGCGGCGACATGTTGAACACCGACAGATCAAAACCCCAGATGTCGCGCAACACCCCGGCCGCGAAAGTGTAAGACTTCCCCTGCGTGCCGGGCTTTGGGTGATAGTATAGCTGTTGGTTCCACCGATCGTCGGGGACCGTCGTGACAGAGCATCGGCCTGCATGCAGCAAGTCCCGGAACTCGTCCAGGTTGGCGGCCCCAGGCAACCGGCACGCTTTCCCAATGATGAAAGTGCGAAGGCTGGGGTCGATACTTGGCATTCAGACTCCGAAAACGATAGCGGGTCTCAAAAAGACCACGACCGCGACAATAGATGCAGTTAGACCCGACCGACGCTGGAAATAACAGCAAAAAAGCACTCTTCTTCGTCATCGACGTGTAGAGGTTGACGGTTTGATCGCCTTCCGATCATGTCGATGGGCCAACGCCTGATTGGGTGCTGTGCGGACTTTCTCGCCGCCGATCACGGCAAGGCGGATGCTGACGCGTTTCTCGGCCATCGGGTTATCTTTTTATGCGTCATTGACATATGCGCCATTGGCGCACATATGACCCTATGGGCATTGTGACTGTTGTTGAGACACCGGAATTCCAGCGCCGTGCGCGCAGCCTCATGTCAAAGGATGAGCGGTTGGCCCTGGTCGATTATGTCGCGCGCAATCCGACGGCGGGCGTGTCCATCGGGGGCGGTGTGCGCAAGTTTCGCTTCGCGCGGGACAGTGGCGGCAAGAGCGGCGGGTATCGGGTGATCCATTTCTTCAGCGCGGAGGCCGATATGCCGATCTTTCTGATCACGGTTTTTTGCCAAGAACGAGAAGGCCAACCTCACCCTACGTGAAACCGACATGGTCAGACAACTGGGCGAGGCCCTTGCGGCAAGTTACAGGAGGACATCATGAGTGATGCATTCAAAAGCATTGAAACGGGTCTGCAGGAGGCACTGACCCATGCGCAGGGCAAGCTCGTCGGCACGGTCCATGAAATCGAGCTGCCAGAGCTGGATGTACAGGCGATCCGTTCCCGGACGGGTCTCTCGCAGTCGGAATTCGCGCGCAGCATCGGGGTAAAAAAGGGCACGCTTCTGAACTGGGAGCAGCGCCGCCGCAGCCCGGAGGGACCAGCGCGGGTGTTGCTGGCGCTGATCGACAAGGATCCGCAGATCGTGCAACGGACATTGGCGCCCTGAAGTCGCTACGAGCGCTCGGATTCCATCTGTTCGTTGAGTTTGATGACCATCACGGCTTCGATGCAGGGGAGGAGTTCGGCCATCGCGAGTGGCGCGATTCCCAGCGCCTGACCAAGCGCCAGAGCCGCACCCATATCCCAGCCGATCACGGCGCCCGGAGCGATCCGCAGTTGGCCACCGAGGCGGCCGACCAGATCCCAGACCTGCCAGCCTTTCTGCGTAAGGGGTCGGTTCAGTCGCGCGGGGCAGTCCGCGCACGTCCCTTCACAGGCTTCGCAGTAGCGCGCGCCCCCGCCGAATTCCCACTCGGCAGGGGCGCAGAGGCGTTTTTTTCTGTTCCAGCAGCAGGCCTTTGGACACATAGATCAGCTGGAAGGCTTCAAAAATCGGCCAGATATCGAGCAGCGCATCGATGCCCTCGGGGCTTGGGTTGATGACATTGCCATCAGCATCGCCGATCCCCTCCCAGCCGAGTACTGCCCGCCGCGCCAGCGCTTTCGCAAAGGCCATGGCGCGCTCCTCGTCGGAGGCGTTTTCGGGCACGGCTTCGACCTCCGGGTCGGCGCGTGTGGTGACCATCAGCGCGGTGGTGAGCGGGCGCAGTTGCACGCGCACGCTGGGGGAGTACAAACTGCCGAGCCGCTTAACCGTGCGCCCAAGCGACTACTGCGCAATATTTTGCATTCAGCAGCCGCTGCCTCGTTATCGGAGAGATAAATCTGCCACATCCACCGCCGATCAGCAAAGACCGCTTTATTGCGACTTTAGTTTTTGATAGCAATCGAAAGATATTAATAAGTAGGACGTATCATGAAACTCTTCTCGACAGTTTATGTCTTGTCCATCGTCTTGGCCAGTACCCCCGCCTTTGCCGATGACCACAAGTCTGCATATACCAACGCCGGCTCGAATGTGTCTTCTATCCGAGACTGGAGTGGTGCCTATGTGGGTGTTGGTCTGTCCTACAACATGGGCAGCTACAGCACCACAGGCGGTACCGCTTATCAGGCTGCTGATTCAGATGGTGTGGGTTTTGTAACAACTCTTGGCTATTTGTGGCAGGACGGAGCCTTCGTCTATGGCGCTGAGATCATGGGCAATATGGCCAATGCTGACGGCACGGGTGCTGGTTGCGGTCTTGGTGGGGCGACGACCTGTCGCTCAAATATGGATGACTATCTCGCGGCGCGCGTCCGTGTGGGTTACGCGTTCGATAGCACACTACTCTTCGCGACCTTGGGTTATACTTCCGACAGGCAAGGGCAAATTGTACTTAACGGGGGTGTGCCTGTTGGTAGCGACAGTGTTCGGCACAGTGGAGCGACCATTGGCTTGGGTGTAGAGCAGGCACTGAGCGACAGATTAAGCGTCCGTGGCGATATTGAGTATTACCACTACGATGCAAAAACCTACAATCTGGCTTCCCCTAGTGCAACGACCATTCGTCCCAGCACGACAGCGGTCAGCATCAGTTTGGTCAACCGCTTCTGATCCAAGACGATAACGGGTCAACGAAGACAAATAGGAACGGCCTGCTCGTTCCTTTTTTTTTGAAATACAGCCGTGGATCTCTACGGTTAATAGGGTTGCGGCTAACTGGTGCGTCGTGTCTCGGAGTTGGTGGAAATTTGAAGGCGGCATAATCTCCGGGTGAACATCCACCCAGCTAATAGGCCGCGACAATCGCCAATGAGATCACGCCATGACCCAGAATACCGATACTTCTAGCTTTCCGCTACTGGTCCATGAGGCCGGGTTCGATCCGGTCGAGGAGCGTCTGCGGATGGACGTTCGCGCTACGATCGAGGCCGCATTCGAGGAAGAGCCCGCCAGTTTTCTCGGTCGTCTCCGCTACGGCGACGACGATGGAGCTAAGAATGGCTATCGCCAGGGGCACCGCCCGCGAACGGCAACTCACCGGCAACCTCGGGACGGAAACGGTGCGGGTGCCGCGCGCCTTAGTCAAGGACGAGAAGGGTCATGTAACGGAATGGCGTCCGAAGGCGCTGCCTGCCCCGATACCAGCGCTTGACCCAGAAAGCCGAGGCCCTGATTGCTGCGGTCTACTTCGCCGGCACAAACACCTGGCGCGTCAAGCGGGCGCGTTCGGGCACTTCGAGGGCGCCGTTAGAAAGGATGTGGTGAGCCGTGCCTGGCGCAAGGTGAAAGTCGACTGGGACGCGTGGTGCGCCCGCAGCCTTGCCGATGAGGACATCATTCGCATCATTCTCGATGGCACCGTGATCAAGACCCGCATCGACAAGAACGCTACGAACATCTCGGTGCTGGCCGCCATCGGCGTGCGGCGCGACGGTCAGTAGGTGCTGCTTTCCATAAGAAACATTGGCGGCGAGAGCACCGCTGCATGGCGGCAGTTCCTCGATGATCTTGATGCCCGCGGCCTGAAACGACTTGAGTTCGATATCGTCGGCGTCGCACCAAGGGGAAGGCTGGAAGCCGCGCTCGTTTCACTCTGGGGCGAACGACCTGCCGATTCAGCACTGCACCGGTTCATAAGCACCGCAACGTGCTGGCCCATGCTCCGAAGCACATGTACGACGAGCTGACCGAGGACTACCGGGACATGATCTATGCAGACACCGCTACCGAGGCGGAGCGCCGCCGCAAGGCCTTTTTGCGAAATTGGCGCCTGAAGTGCCGGGCTGTCGCCGAAAGCCTGGAAGAAGCGGCGGATCGGCTCTTCACCTTCACCCGCCTCGATCCGACGCAATGCAAATCTGCCCAGACCACCAACGCCATTGAGCGCCCCGACGAGGAGTTCCGCCGCCGCATCAAGACCCAGACCGTATTGCCCTGCGCCGAAATTGTTCCGATGCTACTCTGGGCGCTGCTCGCCTCCGGTCAGATCTAGATGCGAAAGGTCGATGGCTGGGAAATCGTCACTTAGCCCATCAAGGCGATGCCCCTTGACCGTACAGCCAGAAACACCGATGCCTCACATGCCCGGACTACGCCGCAAGGGGATTTCCATAGCATTTGCGACACGACCGCTTATATCTGCCTTGCAGACTGGAAATCACAGACCAGCCCTCATGGGAATCCTCAATCGGAAAAGCCCGTAACCATTCTAATGCTCATGCAGCGGATGGTGGTGATTTTCGGGACGTTGCCACTTCGCCTTACGTCGGACGTTCACCGCGCGAATGCCGATCAGATATAGCAGCACAAAGCCCGTCCCCTGCACAGCCCATAGAGCTGTAGCCGCCAATGGATTATCCCATAGCAATACATGGCCCAAAACCCCGACCGCAATTATTGGAAGAAGCAACGCAGTGGTCAATGGGTTCGCAATTTGACGGTTTTCGCGCCCGACAAAGCATATTTCCAAGCCCCGCATGATCAGCTGGTGAAAATGCAACCGGTCAGGCTGGTCAGTGGGCCGACCGGCGCGTCGGCGACGATAAATTGCAAAGAATGTGTCAGCCAAGGGCCAGAAAAACAGCCCGGTAATGGCCAGCATTGACGTCTCCGGCACGCGCGCGACCAGCAATATGCCCAGCCAGCCTAGGATATGACCTAATGAATAAGCCCCGGCATCACCCAAGAACACCGCTCCCATAGGCCAGTTGAACACCATGAACCCAAGGATTGCTGCGACGAGCAGTAAAGCGACCAGCGAGATTTCGGGCTCGCCTGCCTTATGCGCGATGGCTGCAAGACCAATAGCTGCGAGTGCTGCAACGCCGGAACTCAGCCCGTTCACTCCATCTATCAGGTTGAAGGAATGTGACACGCCTGCGCCACCGATGGCCGTAACCAGAAGGCCAATTACCGGGATAGCCAAAGCTAGATCAACCAATGGAATATCTGCGCGAGTGACCCAGTGGCCCAAAAGAGCTGCCGCCAACAGCGAGGCCGCCGCTGCCGCTGCAAGCCGTACTCTTGGGCTGACGTGCAGTCCACAATCCTCGGCCAGTCCTGCAATTAACACGGGAAGTACCGACAGAAACAGCAGCTTTAACGCTGGGTCGAACCCTGGCGGCAGGGCAAACAAGAACATCACTGCAGCCCCGCAGAGGACGGCAATTCCGCCTAAACGTGAGGTAGGCTTTTCATGCGCTGCCTGTTTTGCTTTCAGGTCTTGCGGGCGCACAAAATATTTTGGGGCAACGCGGCTGCCCAGAACGAGCAGGCCGGAGATGATCAGTGAAACAAAAAAGATCATCACAGTCATATGCAGAAATTCGTTCGTCATCGGTTTTGGCCACTTCAGTCAAAGGCTATGGGCATTGAGCTTTCAATGTAATAAAAAAATTCCAAAAACGCGATCAACAAGGTAGTTGGTTCAACTTTGATATGAAATGTAGCCGATACCACTTGATATGATAAAGGCACACTGTCAGTTCTCAGCACCAATATTTTCACTAAAGATAAGCAATGAGTCTTTCGATACCAGAGTTTGGCACAACATACCACGCATCACGTAGCATGGCTTGGTAAAATCTGTGATCGGTCGCGCCTTATGCTTAAGTTTGTAGCACAGATTGGCTGGTCGTCGTCACCCGGCCGGAGAGATTTTGCAGTCGCTGTGCAAGTGCTTAGGTGAGCGCTCTACACCAGTGCTCGCGTTTTGAAAAATGCCGCCGAAATCTGAGTTTGATCGCGTGAGCCCATCGATGAAATCGGCGCCTTAGAGTATACATCGCGTTTAATCGGTGCTGTACCCTGCGGCCATGACGAAGTTGTAGCATTCCTCGTCGGTGAACAAGTCGCACACATGACCGACTGTCTGCCAAAGTTCATGGCAGGTCAGACTGTGTCGACCCTGACGTTGTATCCTTTGGCCTCGTTCCGAGCGTGGGCTTGATCGCATCACGAATCGGTCCGCCCACAATCGCTGGAGGGCAGTCCGCGCGATCTTTGTCACAAAGATATTCGAGAGAGTGCCAACAATCTCTGCCGTAGACTGCCGATAGCTTGCGCGGTGCCGAAGTCTTGGACAAACGATCCTGAGCGGTTGAAAAAAAGCACATGTGCCTGCGGGGGTGGAATTCGCGACCAAACCCACCCTTGCACGCCAGCTGATTGATCGCGCTGTGGCTAGAGAGCTCCCCATTCGCGTGGGTGGCCGGCGGATAGTGTGTACGGGGTCGGTGAGATCGAGATGGCACTGCGTAAGGCCGGCAAGGGCTATGTGTTGGGTGTCAACAGCACCCACAGCTTCATGTCGTGGGGCAAAGCTTTGGCAGTCAGCGGGACTGCGCATGAAATAGCGGTGCAGCTTGATGATGCTGCCTGGCAGCGCTTGTCTGCCAGCGATGGACCCAAAGGAGAACGTCTGCATGATTGGGCTTACATTGAACTTGCAGATCTCAACGCAAGCGACTTCGGGACAGATTTCACCGGCACATGGACGCGCGGTTTGCTGATGTGCCGCAATATCTCCGACGATAACCTTGCCTATTTCAGCACGTGGTGCCCGCAGAGCACGTCTCTTGAAGTATTGGTAAGGGTGGAAGGGCATCGATGGGCCATCGAGGACAGCTTTGAGACCGCAAAGAATGAATTGGGGCTCGATTACAATGAAACCCGATCATGGCATGGATGGCACCGTCATGTATCATTGGTCATGATGGCATTCGCCATGATGGCGGCAATCCGGCGTCGCGCGAACGCCGTTCGAGCCCCAAAAAAACTTCTCAAGATAGCCACCACCTCCCCTTGATACGCTGGTCGCTCCAGAAGATGAGGCGCATTGCAAGCAAAATGTCGCGACGATCAAGAGAGCCGGCTCAGATCATCGCATGGTCACTTTGGCGAAGAGCGCATCATGCCGTTGCACAGCAGTGTCATATTAGGCAAAAATTGCAACTGTAATGCTAGCTTTCAGAGCTGTATTTATAATTATAGGCTCCATAATGGTAGCCGTAGCGCGTGCCGTATTGGCCGTAGCGGCTCTTGGCGACGTCATATTGATTGATGATGACGCCTGCGGGCACAATCCCAGCAATCTCCAACCCTTTCAGCGCGGATTGCAATTCGGGCTTTGTGGTGACCAGATGGCGCACCAACATGAGCGTGATGCCTGTTTTTTGTCCGATGATCGCGGCATCGGTTACGGCCAGGATAGGCGGCGCATCAACTACAATCAGGTCATATTGCTCTGAGAGATATGAGAGAAGATCTGCGAAGGCTTGGCTTTCAAACAGTTCCGCCGGATTGGGCGGGCGTCCGCCAGCGGCCAAGAAATCGAGCCCGGTCTTGGGGTCGCGATGGATCGCTGCCACCAAGTCGCACTCGCCCACCAAGACCTGCGCCAGTCCATCATCTTTGCTGGAGACGCCAAAATTTCGACCGAGCTTGCCGCGTCGCAAATCAGCATCGATCAGCAAGACGCGAGTCCCAAGCTGTGCATTGACCATCGCAAGGTTGAGCGAGACAAAGGATTTGCCGTCGGCGGGCGCGCAAGACGTGATCATCAACGACTTGGCCTCGCGCGCGGCCAAGGTGAAACGCAGCCCGGTGCGCAAGCCACGCAAAGCCTCAACCGCGATATTATCGGGTGCGTTGCGCGCGAGCGCGTAAAGTGGCCCGCCGTTCTTGGCGCCCACAAGCTCGGACACTTTGTTCACGGATCCCAGAACTGACAGGCCGAGCTCTTCGATTTCGCGCGCATCCTCGATGCCTCGGCGGAGGAAATTAAGCGCAAAGACCAAAAGCATGCCCAAGATAAGCCCACCGACGATCCCGCCAATGGCAGGTCTGATGCGGTTTGGCCCTACCAGACGTGCCACTTCGGCTGGCTCCAATACGCGAATATTGCCTACGGTGCTGGCGCGCAGCACGCGTAACTGCTCCGCCCGAGCCACCAACTGCCGTTCCTGCTCGCGGGCGCTGATCACGGCTTCCTGCAACCGGGCCAGCTCCTGCTCAACTGCGGGAACGTCTTGCAGATCGCTGCGCAGATTGTCGCGGCGGCTTTGTAACTGTGCCCGCTCGGCGATCAGGGCTTGGTAATCAGGGTGGTTGGGCGTCAGACGCTGCGCCAGCTGCTGCTCCTGAAACCCCAGATCTTCGAGGCGGCTTTGCACCTGCACAAGCTGATCAAGCAATTCCTGCGTGCCGAGGCTGAGTTCAACGTCTTCTTGTGAATTACGATAGGTGGCAAGGGCTTGTGTCGCGACTTCAAGCTGCCGACGGGTCTCGGGCAGCTCATTTTCGATGAAGGCGATGCTTTGATCGATCTCGGCCGACCGACGCTGCAAGTTCTGTGAGCGATACGACTCAACGATGGCGTTGACCGCCCGCAGGCTCAAATCGCGATCTGGATTGGTGAAGCCGAAATCGACAATCCCGGTGGTACGGCGTTCGCTAACAGACAAACCTTCGCGAAGGCGTGCAACACCATTGCGTAATGGTTCGGCATAAATCGTGTATTCGCGACCTGCCGGGGCATTCAACTCTGTCACGTGCAACTGCAGGTCATCGCCCGATCTGGCCAATACTCCGACTTGGCCTGTTACGGGCGATAAACCCTCTGCCGAAATCTCGAATCGGTCGGCTCCTGTCACGCGCAATAAAATCGGTTCGTCCAAGAATCTGTCGCTCATCCGAACCCGGTTTAGCGTGAGGCTTTCGCCCGGGCGCTGATAGGCATCTGCCAGCAGCGACCCCAGCAGCGGCAGAGAGCGGCGCGCCATCAAATCGCCGATGATCGGCGCGCGCACCGGCTCCACGCGGACGTTCAGCCCGAGGTCCTCGACCACAGGGCCAAGGATCAGCCGCGACTGAATGACATGGATTTCTGTGTCAAATGTCGATCCGCGTTCATTATCCATGGACAGAAGGTTGCCGATCAACTCCTCGGGCAGGGCGATCCCACCCGACCGTTTTTCAATCTGTACAACAGAGGACGCGCGATACTGGTTCGGCCCCAGCTGCCCGATGAAAAAGCCAAGGAGAGCGCCGAGGATGACAAATGCAAGGATCAGCTTTTTTCGCGCCAGAAGCTGCGCGAACAGATCGCCGAGGTCGATTTCATCGTCATCGGCTGCGGCCTGTGCCGCGGTATTCATGGAGGGCTGTGCCATGGAGCTATCCTTCATCCGCGCGTCGGGGCCAGTTGCTGCACCCAAAGCGGAATGCTGTCTCGGATCATTTCGACCGCACGATGGTGCATGCCGCTGCCCATCCGGTAAGGGTCGGGGATCGATTTGGCATTTTCAAAATGGCCCAGCAACAGCGTCTTGCCGCTGAATTGCGGCCAACGGCGCGTGATTTCATCGCGGTGGCCTTGGTCCATAACGAGGATCAGCTCGGCACGCGCAGCCAGCTCAGGGGTGAATTGCCGTGCGGCGTGGGGCTCCAGCGCAATACCTTGAGCGCGCGCTGCCTCTGCGCTGTCGGCGTCTATGTCATGACCCACCAACGCGTGCAGCCCGGCAGAGGAAACCGCGACAGCGGGCAAGGCTGCGCGCAGGGCGGCCTCGGCCACGGGTGAGCGACAGATATTGCCGGTGCAAACGCAAAGAATGGACGAGACCATCTCAAAAGACCCTGTCGTAAATATTGCCAGACCGGATATGCAACATTTTTTGCTCAGCTCCGCGCATGAGATGTCATAATGCTGTGGCGCAACATGGCCGGTTTGAAAAAAGCGCGCGCCAGTCTTTCTGTGCGCGCCTCCTCCCTAGCCGCTCTCTGACCGCTTTCCAAGAGCTTTGCGTCAAAACATCCGAACTTGTGACCTTTGCCGCACTGCAGCAAGGCTGATCTTGTAATCTAAGCGCAGGCTGGTCGGTATTCTTGAATGAACGGTGTTGAGCGATTGCATCAAGGCGGCGGGGACGCTTGCGCGGCCCTATCAATTGGTAAGAAGACTTTTGTGACCGCGTTGTCTTTGATCAATGTGTCGTCTTGATGCGGGTGATGATAGTTTGGAGAGGGGTAGGGGGGGCGTGTTACGGCAGCTCTGCAATCGCGGCCCGGATGGGGCGGTCAAAGAGCGCCCGGCGGAACTGGATTGCGTCGAAGCGGGCAGGGCGGCGCTTGTTTGCGCCGCGGCCAAAGGAGCCGATGGCGTCATATAGGCAGCCTTGCCTTTTTTTGGGCGTGCGAGGGGCAAATCCCTTGTGGTCTTGAGGCTTTGGGACTAGGGTTCAAGTATGAACAGCGACTCTCATTCGTCGCCTTTTCAACGGACTGCGCAAGCGAGCTCCGGTGCGGTAGCCGTACTGAGCATCCAAAGCAGAAGCTGATGCCGCGCAGACCAAATGAGGATGCGCATTTCCGCATGATGCGCCTCATTGAGGCCCGCCCGGAAATCAGTCAGCGCGAGCTGTCGCGCGAGCTGGGCCTGAGCCTTGGCGCGGTGAATTACTGTCTGAGCGCCCTGATCGAAAAGGGCCATGTGAAGATGCTGAATTTCCGGGCCTCGGACCACAAGCTTGGCTACGCCTATCTTCTGACGCCTGCGGGCATTGCCCGAAAGGCCCGCATGACGCGGGATTTTCTGGCGCGCAAGGTCGTCGAATATGAAGCGCTGAAGGCAGAGATCGAGAGTATCGAGGCTGAACTCGGGCAGGTGACCGGTGACGGGAAATAAGCAATCTGGGTCTGTCGATTGGGTTCTGCGGCCTGGTGGTGCCTGTTTTTGAATGCGCGTTTTGACCGGATCGATTGCGCTGCGCCATGAGGACCGGGATGTTGCGTTATCGGGCGTTTGAGATGGCGAGACTTTGGTCTATCGACCATTTGTAAGGATTATTTAAAATCTCCTTGCTTTTCTCCAGAAAGAACACCCTTTTCTCCAAGTGTAAGGTGAGCTGGGGGGGGGGTGCCAATATGCGCGAATAGACGGTGACAACGAAAGGCCAGACGACCCTTCCCAAGGATGTCCGCAAAGCGCTTGGCCTGCAGCCTGGTGACAAGCTGCGCTACATTCTGCTTGATGGAGAAGTCCGCCTCCTGAGGGCCCGGCCGGTTCTGGGTCTTGCGGGCGCTCTGAAACGCCCAAGCCAAAAAACCGTGACGCTGGAGGAGATGGAGGAGGCCATCGCGACGGGCGCAATTGACGTGACGCAATGATAGCCCTCGACACAAATGCGCTTGTGCGTTTCCTGACCCAGGACGATCCGGATCAGGGACGTATGGCGAGCGATCTCATCGGTGGGCGCACGGAACAAAATCCCGGGTTCGTGGCGAGAGAAGTGCTTGTAGAACTCGTCTGGGTGTTGGAGAGACGTTACCGGTATCAGCGTTCCGAGATCGCGCGCGTGCTGGAGGGTTTTTTGTCAGCCTCGGAGCTGGACATCGAGGCAGGCGATAGCGTTGGTGCAATTCTTCAGCTCTACGAAGGGAAGGGGTTCGGGTTTTCTGATCTGGTGATCCGCCAGGCCGCGCGAAGGGCCGGCGCAGCAGCTCTGAAGACATTTGACCGGAACGCTGCTCGTCTCGATGGGGTCGAGTGGATTGGCAAAGGGCACACACAGTAGTTTGCCTTGTTGGGCTAGCGCTCCGCTGCTTGAGGGGAGGCGTGAGTGCGCTGTCGCGTCGTAAATTGTGCGGCTGACAGTTCACCCTATCGGGTATTTGGACCTCGAGGAGCTCATTGGTTACCGGCGGCTCGCAGTGCTCGGCAGGTTGACGCCAACAAAAGTGTATACTACATGTATGTACGCGCAGTGTGGTGCGCCGAGTTGCAAGCAAGAGGTGGGCCATGGAACGTGGATCCGTATTCATGACGAACAAGACGCAAGCGGTTCGTTTCCCCAAAACGGTGCGCCTGCCCGAGGGCGTAACGAGCGTCGACATCGAGCGGCGCGGACGCGTCTGGACCATAACGCCCTCCGGCCAAAGTTGGGCGTCATGGTTCGAGGGCGAGGCTGTCAGCGCCGACTTCATGGTCGAGCGCGAGCAACCCGCAGAACAGGCGCGGGATGAGCTCTGATGCTGCGCTACATGCTCGACACGAATATCCTGATCTACACCGTGAAAAACCGGCCCGATGTGGTCCGGCAGAATTTCGAAGCCCACGACGGCGAGATTTGCGCATCAAGCATAACTGCCATGGAGCTTCTCTATGGCGCTCACAAGTCCCAGGCCGTCCGTCGCAATCTCGACGTCATAGAGGCCCTGCTCGAGCGCATCGAGGTCCTGAATTTCGATTTTGATGCCGCTGAACATGCTGGGCAGATCCGCGCCGAGCTTGCCGTGGCAGGGACTCCCATCGGGCCTTACGACATCATGATCGCAGGTCATGCTCGCTCAAGAGGACTGTTGCTCGTCACGAATAACGAAGGCGAGTTTGCGCGCGTCAGCGGATTGCGTCTCGCGAACTGGACAAGATAAAGGCACGTTCCTAGCGCCTTGAACTTTGAGAACAGCTCTTGCGTTATCGCGGGTTTGCCCCTTCGCCGATTGAGACCTAGACTTTGCATTATCGGGCGTTTGCGCCGAGGCCCAAGTCGTAAAATACGAAACAACTACGTTGCGGGCTCTTCACGCACGAGTCTTTAGTCAATCCCATGGAGATTCTTTTGTACAAAGATTACATCGTCAAAGACATTTCGTTGGCTGAATTCGGCCGCAAGGAACTAGACATTGCCGAAACCGAAATGCCGGGCCTGATGGCGCTGCGTACCGAATTCGGCGACAGCAAGCCGCTGACTGGCGCGCGCATTGTCGGCAGCCTGCACATGACAATCCAGACCGCTGTCTTGATAGAAACCCTGACCGCTCTGGGCGCTGATGTGCGTTGGGCCTCGTGCAACATCTATTCCACGCAGGACCATGCGGCGGCAGCGATCGCGGCAGGCGGGACGCCGGTTTTCGCGATCAAGGGGCAGACGCTGGAAGAGCATTGGGATTACCTCGACAAATCCTTCATGTTCCCAGACGGCGCGAATATGATCTTGGATGATGGTGGTGATGCCACGCTCTACGTTCTGCTGGGTGCGCGCGCTGAGGCGGGCGAAGAGATCATCCCCGTCCCTCAATCCGAGGAAGAAGAGGTCATCAAGGCGCAGATCAAGAAGCGCATGGAACAAAGCCCCGGCTGGTTCACCAAGACGCGCGACGCAATCAAAGGTGTGTCGGAAGAAACCACCACCGGGGTGCACCGCCTGTATGACCTGCACAAGCAGGGCCAGCTTCCCTTCCCCGCGATCAACGTTAACGACTCTGTCACCAAGTCGAAATTCGACAACAAATATGGCTGCAAAGAATCGCTGGTCGACGGCATCCGCCGCGCCACAGACACCATGATGGCCGGCAAAGTCGCCGTGGTCTGCGGCTATGGCGATGTGGGCAAAGGCTCTGCCGCGTCGCTTCGTGGTGCAGGCGCCCGCGTGAAAGTGACCGAAATCGACCCCATCTGCGCGCTGCAAGCCGCGATGGACGGGTTCGAGGTGACGACGCTGGAAGACGTGGTCAAATCGGCCGACATCTTCATCACCACCACCGGCAACAAGGACGTGATCCGCATCGAGCATATGCGCGAGATGAAGGACATGGCGATCGTCGGCAATATCGGCCATTTCGACAATGAGATTCAGGTCGCCGCGCTGAAAAACCACAAATGGACCAACATCAAGGACCAGGTGGATATGATCGAAATGCCCTCTGGCAACCGCATGATCCTGCTGTCCCAAGGCCGCCTGCTGAACCTTGGCAATGCCACGGGCCACCCGTCGTTCGTGATGTCGGCGTCCTTCACCAACCAGGTTCTGGCCCAGATCGAGCTATGGACAAAGGGCGAAGACTACCAGCCCGGCGTCTACCTGCTGCCCAAGCATCTGGACGAAAAGGTCGCGCGCCTGCATCTGGACCGCATTGGCGTGAAGCTGACCAAGCTGCGCGACGATCAAGCCGAATATATCGGCGTGACCGTCGAGGGCCCGTTCAAGCCGGAACATTACCGTTATTAATAAGAAGAGCTTTCATGTCCAGACAGAATTACATCTTCACCTCCGAGTCGGTTTCCGAAGGCCACCCGGACAAGGTCTGCGACCGCATTTCAGATGCGGTCCTTGATGCATTGATTGCAGAAGAAGAAAACGCGCGTGTCGGCTGTGAGACATTTGCGACATCGTCGCTGGTCGTGATCGGTGGTGAAGTCGGTCTTTCAGACCCCGAGCGACTGAAAGACTATATGGGGCGTATTCCCCAGATCGCGCGCGACTGCATTCGCGACATTGGCTATGAGCAGGAAAAATTCCACTGGAACACCTGCCATGTGCTGAATTTCCTGCACGAGCAGTCGGCACATATCTGGCAAGGTGTTTCCAAGGATGGGGCCGGCGATCAGGGGATCATGTTCGGCTATGCGGTTGATGAAACGCCGGAACTGATGCCCGCGCCGATCCAGTATTCACACCAGATCCTCAAGCGCTTGTCCGATGCGCGCAAGGCGGGGCTTGTGCCCACGCTGCGCCCGGACGCGAAAACCCAGCTTTCGTTGCGCTATGAGAATGGAAAACCGGTCGAGGTGATGCAGCTTGTGCTGTCCACCCAGCATGAAAGCGAAGACCAGACATCTGACGATATCCGCGCAATCGTGGAACCCTATATCCGCGAGGTTCTGCCTTCAGATTGGTTGACAGACAAAACCGAGTGGTGGGTCAACCCGACAGGAACATTTGTCATTGGCGGCCCGGATTCTGATGCGGGCCTGACCGGGCGCAAGATCATCGTCGATACATATGGCGGTGCGTCCTGCCACGGCGGCGGCGCGTTTTCTGGGAAAGACCCTAGCAAAGTTGACCGCTCTGCCGCCTATGCCGCGCGCTACCTTGCCAAGAACGTGGTCGCAGCAGGGCTTGCGCGTCGGTGCAGCCTACAGCTCTCTTACGCCATCGGGGTCGCAAAGCCGCTGTCGATATATGTGGACACCCAAGGCACTGGCTTGGTCGAGGATGAGGCGATCGAGCGCGCGATTGCACGGTCGATGGACCTCACTCCACGCGGTATTCGCGAGCATCTTGGCCTGAACCGTCCGATCTATGCGCGGACTGCGGCTTATGGGCATTTCGGTCGCCCCCCGGAAGAGGATGGTGGGTTCAGCTGGGAACGCACAGATCTTGTTGATGCGCTCAAAACTGAAGTCTGAGACCAGAGATATTTGCGTTATCGGGCGATTGGGTGGAGATGCAGCGTGTTTAGTCGGGCCTTGCCGTCCCACCCCACCCCCCAAGAATACCTTCGCGATATGATGGATTGTGTCCGGTCACCAGAATTCCAGTCACAGCATGAATCGAGAGCTGTTGCGGCGCGCCGTCAGTGGGACTTGTCTATCAATGGCGACGAGATTTTCGTCGATCATAAGCTGGCATCTTTTGCGCAGAACATGCGATGGCTGCAAAAGCAGATGCGGCTCGGCACATCGCGACTGTAACCCCTCCGTGCCAATAAGAGTGAGACATTCTGGTGGCTGAAGTTTACGCTTGAGGGCATAGGAGTACGAACAGATGGTTATGCCTTAACAGACACCTGTTTTGCCGGAGCATGGATTTGACACGCAATCGCCTCACTCGGCGCCAGGCCGGGTTGTTGCGTCGCCAGCGTTCCCTACCGGCGAGCTGAGAAGTACGGCCAAGCTTCACAGCCAATTACAAGTTGCGCATTCTGGATGAGACAGACCGTGTCGCAGACACGGGTATGGTCACGAGCATTCCGCGCCGGGAGAGTCTTTATTCCTCGGACATGACAGATTAGCGCCGGGGCCCGTGCGGCGAATACATTATGTGCCTTGCAGCCGCGCCATCATGGCCCGCAGAAAGCGCCAGCTAATCCGTTGCAAGCCGAGTTGGCTAAGGCCAATCGTGAGGTCGCGACATTGCGGCGGCCCACACTAAGCGACTCCTTTGCTGAAGCGTTTCCTGATAGCGTATTTTTTGCCGTTGATGTGGGGGATGCCGCCTGTTCGGAGTCGACGGCGCAACTCGTCTAGGCCTGTCCTGAACCACGACTTAGAACAATACCTATGCTTTTTCCGCGCGGGGTATTTTTTCCTACAAGGCGCGATGCGACATGGCAAGCTATGGCTATTGCAATGGCGGTGGTTGCGACAAGAATGCTCTGACTCGGAGAGAGCCACAGTTTCATGTCCTCGAGGTTGAGGCCCTTAGTCTTGCTGTCAGAGAACATGCATTCGATGAACCACCGCCAGCGATAGTATCGCAGAATACGCTTGCCGCGCAGCTGCTCGGAACAGGCCACGATCAGCAGCTCACCCCCCCTGCTGCGCATTGCGCCAAAATACAGCTCAAGAGCAGGCTGACCAGCATTGGCTGGCAGAGTTGCGGTGAAACCGCGCTCTCCCTTGCAGCGCGACAAATAGCACCGTAGCGAATACTCGCGCGCCTCGACGACAATGAGCTGGTTTTCTTTCACACGGATGGCAAATGGAATGCCCTCGTCTTTGAGAAACTTGAACCATTCTTGTCCGATGAATTTCCGATCTGCCAAGAATATGCACACGCTCGACGCTTTGAAAAGCGCCAGATAGCGCTGCATTAGGGCTATGCGTTGCTGTGTCGTGTGGACCTGTCGCGTATTTGTGCCGCTCTATGTGCTCGTTTAAGCGTAACCGCCCGATTGTTACCGCGGTCCATTTTCCTTGACGCGCGCGATGACGTCTGGATCGTTGACGAAGTCCTCGAGGAAGTTGCGCCAGTGCTCTGGGGATCGCCTTGCATCGGTCAACATATCGCGCAGTTCTTCAATGCCATGGGCGCTGATCAACTTGGTGTTCTCTTCGGTGGCCGTATCGACGCTGATGATGTTTCCATAGCTTAGGTTGTCGTCGCTGCTGACAATAGCTTCCAGCATTTCAAGGTCCTCGCCCAGCGTTTGGACAACGCGCTCAAGGGCGTATAGCTGTGTGACTTTCGGCATTATGCGGCCTCGGCCTGTGTGGCTGCCATCGGCGACCAGTTCCATGGCAGCAGTTCGTCGAGCCGGTTGATCTTGTGATCATGGATACGGGTGAGAATGTCAGCCAGGTAGGCCTGTGGATCAAGGCCGTTCATCTTGGCGGTTTCGATCATTGTCATTGCCCGCGCAAGGGTCTCTGCGCCGGTGTCAGCCCCCGCGAATAACCAATTCTTTCTTCCGGTTCCAATAGGTCTGAGGGCGCGCTCAGCCGGATTGTTATCAATGGCCACCCGACCGTCTTCAAGAAACAGGCTGAACGCGGCACGGCGGCTGAGGCCATAGCGGAAGGCTTTCGCCAGATCGCCCTTGCCGGGGATCAGCGCGAGCTGACTCTCGGCCCAGGCGAAGAAAGCGTCGACCTTCGGCGCGCTGTGTTTCTGGCGTGCGGCAAGGCGGATATCGGCGGTCTGACCAGTGATTTCGCGCTCAATGTCATAAAGCGCGCCGATACGGTCCAGCGCCTCGCGGGCGATGGCAGATTTCGTCTTGCTCCATTCATCATGGAAGTCGCGGCGCAGATGCGCCCAGCATGCCGCCTCGCGCAGGCGGGGCGTCCCGTCAGGGTCTGGAGCGTAGAGTTTGGCATAGCCCTTGTAAGCGTCCGCTTGCAGAATGCCGCGGGTATTGGCCAGATGTCGATGGACGTGTTCTTCTTTCCAATCGGGGGCGAAGGTGTAGACTGCGCCCGGGGGTGAGGCACCTGCCCAAGGCCGCTGGTCGCGGATATAGGCCCAGATCCGGCCCTTCTTCACGCCCTTTCCCAAGCCCCTGTCGCGCAAGGATTTGTCCAGAACGCGGATCGGGGTGTCATCGGCATGAAGCAGGTCACTGGTCATGACATCTGCCTCGATCCTCTCGATCAGCGGCATAAGAACCTTCATCGCGCGCCCGCACCAGTCGAGAAGCGTGCTGTCGGGAACATCCGCGCCCATGCGCGCGAAGATTTCGTTCAAGCGATAGAGCGGGATATGATCGTCGAATTTCGACACCAGAATGTAGGCTAACAGCGCCGCGCTTGCCATGCTCCCGGGGATGGGTCTGCTGGGCGCGGGTTCCTGCACCATCTTCTCGCAGCGGCGGCAGGATTTCTTCAAGCGCGCGATCTGCAGAACCTTTAGCTGCGCTGCGACCAGGTCGAGTATTTCGCTGACATCCTCGCCAACAAGACGCAGATCGCCACCGCAATCCGGGCAGCAGGTGCCAGGATCAAGTTCACGGCGCTCGCGTGGCGTGGTGTCAGACACGCGACGGCGGGGCTTGTGCTCAGCGGTATCTTTACTGACATCTGCAGACGCGTCATCTGCGGCATCCTCATCCGCGGTGGCGCTTTCGGCGGCTGCGATCAGCAGGTCTTCCAGCGCCAGTTCGAGCTGTTCGATCTCGCGCTCGACCTTCTCCGAGGATTTGCCGAAAGCCTGCTTCTTCAGCTTCGCGATACGCAGCCGAAGGGTTTGGATCAGCTGATCGTGGGCCCGGATTGTCGCTGACATCCGCGCATTCTCTGCCTGCAATGCAGTGATCATCGCCTTCAAAAGCGCGGGATCTTCAGGCAGGATTGCGGCATCGTTTTGCATGCCGCTGACTATCATAGTTGATCAGGATATGCCATAAAAACAAGGCATTTCAGGTGGATAAATCACCCCACTCGCGCTGGTGGCGCACCCCAATCCGGCCGCCGCCAGTCGATCCCTTCCCAAAGCATGGCCAGTTGTGCCGATGTCAGGCGCGTAGCCCCGGAGACCGTGTTCGGCCAAGGAAAACGCCCACGCTGGAGCACCTTGTAATACAGGCAAAACCCCTGGCCATCCCAATAAAGGAGCTTCAACCGGTCACCCTTGCGCCCCCGAAACGCGAACACCGCGCCGCCCGTCGGCTTCTGGCGCAACACGTCCTGCGCCAGCGCCGCCAGACCTGCGATCCCCTTGCGCATGTCTGTTGCGCCACAGGCCAGATAGACCCGAACACCGGTGCCCGGCCCGATCATGCGCCATCCACCGCGCGGATCAGACGCGTCAGCGCCGCCTCCGCAATATCGCTCTCGAACCGCAGCACGCGCCTCTTCGTCAAACGAAGCTCGATCCAGACAGCAGGCGCAGGATTGGTCACCGCGGGCAGATCCGGAGCGGATGACCCGCCAACTGGCAGAAACAGCGCCCCTGCATCCGGTGACCAGAGGCCCTTGCGCTTCAGCTCATGACGCCAGGCATAAATCTGTTGCCGGGTCACATCGTGGCGCTGCGCAACCTGCGTCACCGTCGTGCCGCCGACACCGGCGGCACTCACGATCGCCAGCATCTCGTCATCATCCCAGCGGCGACGCCGTTCAATCCCCAGAATTTCGCCCCGCATGACCCCTCCGCGCATAAGACACGTCGTTTGCGACGTCGCTATGGACGTGTCTTAGGCCATCAGGCCAACACAAGGCAGGCGGTAACAATCGGGCGGTTACGTTTAAGCCACCTTGCGTTCAAAAGCGATCGGGCTTTTCCAGCCCAATGCTGAGTGCCGGCGCCGAGGGTTATAGGACCCGTTGATATACTGGAAGATGGCGGTTACGGCCTGCCGACGCGTTTCCCAGGTGCGCCGCCAGATCAGCTCGGCCTTGAGGGTCTTAAAGAAGGTCTCGACAGCCCCACAGGCGCTGGGGCTGCGCTGTTCCTAGCGCTGGCTTAGCAGCGGCACCGGCTGGCCATCAATGAACTGGCGTGCCCAAAGCTCGATGCACATGGCGGAGAACAGCGTGTAGCTGCCATCCTTGCGCGCCTGTTCGGTATCCTGGCGCAGGCGGTGCAGGGCTGCGGCGTCAAAAAGCCCGCGGCGATTAATCGTTTCCTCTGACAAAAGATCATCCATCACGGCGCGGAGATCCCCGGTCAGCCAGCTGCGCAGCGGCGCGCCAAAGCCTGTTTTGGGCCTGTAGATGACATCATGGGGCAGATACGGCTCCATCGCCTTCTTGAATATCCATTTGCCTTCCTTGCCCTTTTGCTTAACTGACGTGGGCAGGCTGGCGGCAAAGGCAGCAAGGTCGGGATCGAGGAACGGAACGCGGACCTCGACGCTGGCGGCCATGGACATCTTGTCGGTATAGATCAGGTTATGCTCCGCCAGGAAGAAGCGTTGTTCCAGTGCCAGCATGCGGTCCATTGGGTCTGCGCTGTCAGCCATCTGGTCCAGATGCGCGCGCATGGGGGCGGTCAGCCTGTCGATGGCCACCTGCCGGCGTGTCTGCGGCGCGAGGATCTCAATCAGGTCCGTGCGGCCCGTCCAGGAAAAATAGTTCAGCAGCCGGTCACTGGCCGAAAGCGTGATGCCGTCGGCCAGCTTGTTTAGCCGCCGCAGCAGGGATGAGCCTGTGCCCATCCGGCGCAGCATGGCCTGCATCAGCGTGCGCGCCGGCCGGGGAAGGGCCATCAGGTATTTGTCCATCATCAGCGCGCGGTGGCGGCGATATCCAGTGAACAGGTCATCCCCCCCCGCCCCAGAGAGCAGCACGGTGATTCCGTTGTCCCGCGCCAGGCGGCTGATGTAGAATGTATTGAGGCAGGCCGGATCGGCCACCGGTTCTTCGAGCTGGGCGATCATGGCCTGCATGTCCTGTGCCATGCGGTCGGGGTCTATGCGCACGTCATGCAATGGAACGCCGAGGTGCCGGGCCACACGGCGGGCGTAGGGCAGGTCATCGGTGGTGCCGGCCTCTGTTCCGCCGGAGGTGTCGATGGTGAAACAGGCGATGTCGGGCACCGTTTCGCGGGCAAAGGCGACGATCGCGCTGGAATCCAGCCCGCCAGAGAGGAACGCCCCCACCGGCACATCAGCGACCAGTTGCCGCTGCACGGACTGGCGCAGCGTATCGGCCAGTTGGCGCGCGGCCTCATCCACCGGGCGCTGTACATGCCGGGGCGCCAGATGCGCCGGGCTGTGCCATGTCCAGCGGCGGCGGATCGCGCCATCGGCGATCACCAGCGCCTCGCCCGGGGAGAGCTTCCAGATATTGGGGGAGGGCAGATGCCCGGCCTGGTTCCACAGGTTGTGCAGGTAGCGCGCGGCCTCCAGCGGATCGGGCTGGTCGGGCGTGACCCCCATGTGCAGCAGCGCGCGCATTTCACTGGCGAAGAACACGCCGCGGCTGTCCTGCGCGACGTATAGAGGCTTTATCCCGAAGCCGTCGCGCACCAGCGTGAGCTCATCCATGGCATGATCCCACAGGCCAAAGGCGAACATGCCGTTGAGCTGCCCCAGGCTGCCCAGCCCCTCGGCGGCCAGCGCGTTCAGCAGTACCTCTGTGTCCGAATGGCCGCGAAAGCTGACGCCCCGCTCTGCCTGCGCCTGCCGCATGGTGCCAAAATCATACAACTCTCCATTGTATACGATGCTATGGCTGCCCGCGGGGGTGGTCATGGGCTGGCTGCCCGCCTCGCTGAGGTCGATGATAGACAGCCGCGCATGGCCCAGCCCGATCCGGCCATCCTCACTGACCACTGTACCGGAGGCATCGGGACCACGGTGGCGGATGGCCGCCAGGGCGTCCTCCAGGCAGCCCTCCGGCAGCGCTTGGCCCGGTTTCAGCGCGTATCCCAAGATGCCACACATGTCAGTTTTCTCCAGAAATGTCAGTCGCGCTTCTCGCGCGTGTTGGCTTCAAGGATCTGCAATTCGCGGAACTTGTAATATTGCAGCCGATAGACATCGGCCCGCAAGCGCGACCAGACGTAGCCGACAAAGCCTGCGCGCCACAGACCCTTGAACAGATAATAATACAGGAAAATCAGAGTGAAACGCGCAGGGATCTTGTCTACGTTGGCCTTCAGCCACATCCAGCGCTGCATTTTTGTGCCAAAAAGGCGCGGCTGGTCGGCCAGGGGGCGGGCGTGGAACTTGATCTCCGCCTCTGAGGTAGAATAGCGGTTTTGCTTGTCCAGCCAATGGCCCAGGTCGGGGCTGTCGAGGTGTTCCATGTAGCCGTCCACATGAGCCACCGGGCCATCCACCACAGGGTATTCGTTCACCGCCACGTCGGTAAATCGGCAGGTTCCTGTTTTCCAGACGCGGGTGATTTCCTGTGTGATGGGCAATGAGCGGCCCATGAACCACAGCCGCCGGTGCAGCGACAGGCCAGTGGAACGGCCCGCTACCATGGCACTGAACAGTTCCGCCTTGAGCTTGTCCGAGAGCCGCTCGTCCGGGTCGAGCTTCATGGTCCAGGGGGCAGTGATGGGCAGCTCCAGTGCCTTGTTCCATTGGCTGCCGAACCCATCAAACCGGCGCTGCGCCACATGAACACCGCGCGCTCGCGCGATCTCTACGGTGTCATCGGTGCTGAAACTGTCCAGCACGAAGACCTCCTGCGCCCAGCCTGCCAGGTTGTCTAGAACCTCTTGCATGTTGTGCGCTTCATTGAGCGAGATCATGACGACGGCAACAGGCGCGCTGCCTTTGGTCCATTCGGTGGGGTGCTCGTCCATGGAACGCCTTGCTTGGGTCTGGGGTCTCGTGCCGCTGCGTGCGGGCCCGTGAGAGGGTGGCTGTTACTGCGCCTTCTCTGATCGATTTCCGAACCCGGAAACGGGTTTGCCGCAAACGCGCGGATCGTCAGCGGTGCGATGGCTTATGGTTTGCATCAGCCTTCGGGCGATGACGCACGCCGGTTCGATAGGAGCGAAGATGCGGTGAGAGGTTTGTTTTTTGAATGTATGTCTGACTTTATCCGCAATTCTGCGACTTCCGTGTCGCCGGAATCAAACCGATGATTTGAGCTTGGTTTTCCATCGCTTGTATATCGTTCTGCGAGCTGCAATTCAATTTATGTCTGGGACCAACTGATCAATGTCTTCGGCTGTGCCGACGTTAACGCTTGAGGGCAGTTTGGGACGGTAGAGACGCCGGTTTCAGCGATTTTTTCGCTTTTTTGGCCGCTTGGCGGCGTTTTGGCCAATTTCGTGCTGACTCCGCCTCATGCCGTGAGCCACCGTCGCATCAAGAACAGGTTGCCGAGGGCGAAGAGCGTGAACAGATGCGCACTGTTCTTCGCAAGTGCGCGGTAGCGGGTCTTCACATGGCCGAACTGGCGTTTGAGGATCCGCAACGGATGCTCGACCTTGGCCCGCACCTTGGCGATGATGCGGTTGATCTGCTCGTCGAACACGTCTAGCTCACCGCCCTCGGGAGCCTTGCGCATCACGCCCCAGAAGGCACCGCCTTCCTTTGTGAAGGCTGCTTCACGACCGGCATGGATGTAGCCCTAGTCCGCCCAGACGGATGTTTCCTTACCGTGTAGTTAGTTGTTGGCAGATCTGGCAATCATGGGTCTTGGCCGTGGTAGTCTCCAGGCTGTGAACGATGCGGCTATCGGCATCCGCGCCCACATGGGCTTTCATGCCAAAGTACCAGTCATTGCCCTTCTTGGTTGACGACATCTCTGGATCACGGGCCTTCGCCTTGTTCTCCGTTGATGACGGAGCATCGATGGTCGTCGGATCCACCAATGTGCCCGAGCGCAGTGTCACGCCCTTGTCGGCAAGGTAGGCGTTCACCCCGCTAAAGAGCTTCTCTGTGAGCTTGTGCTTTTCAAGCAGGTGGCGGAAATTGAGGATCGTCGTTTCATTAGGGATGCGGTCATCGCCAAGCTCGATCCTAAAAAACCGGCGCATCGCCTCGCTGTCGTAGAAGGCTTTCTTCCGCCATGGGATCGCTCAGCGCGTACCATCTTTGCAGGAAGTAGATCCGCAGCATCATTTCCAGCGGCATCGGAAGGCTCCTCTGTCATCCACAGACACCCTATCACATCAGGCTGAATGAGGGAGGTTCTTCAGAAAATCCCCTAGTAGACCCATCTGGGCCTTTCGTATCGTACGGGATCAAGAAGCCAGAGATATGTATCACGCATCCGGTCGGCGATAACACGCCATTGCATTTCACTTGCCATCCAGTTCCTGCCATTTCGGCCCATCTGGACCAATCTGGCATGTGGCGTTTCGATTGCCTCAGTCAGCGCTGACACCAATGGATCCACGCCTGTGTTTATCCACCATCCGGCATTGTTGGTGACCAGGCCATGCCAGGGCGTGCCCTTGGTCGTTATGACCGGCGTTGCGGAAGATAGAGCTTCGGCAATGCTAATGCCAAAATTTTCTGAGATCGAGGGAAGGACGTATATATCGGCTGAGGAGAGCAAGCCTTGTTTGCGTTGTCCTTGTATGTCTCCGACGAAATCCACATTATTCAGCCGTAGTTCGCGTACAATATTGAGAAGAAAAGATTCATAGCCAGATGACTGGGAATGCTTGACGTCACTTCCTGCGATCACGATGCGCCAGTCTGGATATCTGCTCTGAATTTGTGACCAAGCCTGGAGTAATATATCGACACCTTTCCCTTCATGAAGGCGCCCAAGATAGAGAATGGTTTTCGAGGGGCTCTTTCGCAGCGGGCAGAGGTCAGGAATATCTATTCCGTTCTGAATGAGTGCAATAGGTTGTTTGAAGCCAAGGCGTCGAATGTCGGTGATTTCATGTTCCGCGGTGGCGTGAAAACAGGCCGTTTTCGCGACTGCGTCGCGCTGCAACAATGACCAGAATGGCTTTTTGAATGACGATCCGCTCGTCATGGCCCAGTCTGAAAAAGCCCCGCGGGGGGAAGTTACCAGCGGGACTCCAGTTTGGTGGGATATCCAGGCGGGATAAAGGGAATTCATCATCCACATCCCGTGATTGTGCAGCACGATCTCGCCGCGGTGGCTGCGCGCCTGTTGGCGCAGGTAGCGCAGCATGGCCGGGCAGTTGCCCAGACGCTTTGGCCCCCACCCTATGGGAAATCGGCGCAGGAAGGACACCTCTGGATCAGTGGGGTATTTCATCACCGCCAGTTCCGCCTGCATCCCGGCCTCGATGAGGTTTTGGGTCAGCGACAGGGTGCTGTAGGTTGGCCCGCTGGAGCGTTCGGCCACGGAAGGCACGATGCCAATCACGCGCGGCATGGGGCGAGCTCGTCGTAGCGGGTGACGATGTGATCCATCCGGGCGCGTTTGCGCTGTTCGGCATCACAATCGGTGGGCAGGCCCATGATGCCAGCGATCCAGTCGTTCACGGGGACGGCAAAGCCGGTCTTGGGCCGGTTCGGGATCTCTTGCGGCAGCGGCTTGGCCATAGTGCCGGACAGCAACGATTTGTTGGGATGGGCGACGAAATCGCGCATGACCGGCGACAGCGCCATCAGCAGCGGCGCATGCACGAGGGGCGTGCACGCCTCCACGCCATGATCCATGCTGGCCCAGTCGCTGTCACGCAGCAGTTGATGGCGCATGTAATTCATCGATTCATACTGGGCGAGCGCCAGTGCCGGATCAGCCGCTGCCGCGCCCGAGGTCTGCCCCATCCAGTCTGCCACGGAAAACGGCGCCTCTGGCCGGCCGAGGCGGCGGGCGGTTTCCCGGGGGCTGAGGATACTGCGGCTTAGCCACCACGCGCCCTCGATGCTGCGCAGCCAGTCCGGTGCCTTGCGCCACCGGTCCTTGCCGCTGCGCCATGCCTGTATGCCCCCAGCCATACGCGCCAGCGGCAGCAGCCCCGGTATGGCTGCCAGGCGTTTCCACCGGGCAACGCGGTCAGGCAGTGTGCGAAAATGCCCATAGCCCAGGAACAGCTCATCCTCGCCGACGCCGGACATCACTGCCTTCAGCCCGGCTTCGGCGGCTGCCTTGCTGGCGTACCGGGTGTTTATGCCGTCAATGCCGGGCTGGTCCGTGCTGGCGGGGATCCGGGCTCGGTTAGCCTCGAACTCTTCCCAAGTGACGACAGGGATGACATCGCGCATGCCGAAGTGCTGCGCGATGCGTGCGGCAACGCCGCTTTCGTTCTGCGCGGTGCACTTGAATTCGTTATAGTAAATGGCGATGCCTCTCAGCCCCTCGGGCTGTATCTCGGCCATCAATCCGGCGACGGTGGCCCAATCTGTGCCACCGGACAAAAAGACACCCACAGGCACTTCCGCCACCATGTGATCCCGGATCGATTCTCGCACAGCGGTTGATACGGTGGCGCACAGGTCCTTCGGGGTGATGCCTGCGTGGCCCGCGTTGTGCCATGCATCCACGATGTAGAACCTGGCCTCCTGCCGTGTCACCTCGGCGCTGCCCAGCGGGGTCAGGTGGATCTCGGCCATGTGGCCTGGCGGCAGCGCGCGGATGTCGCGATACCATGTCAGTGGTTCGCGGACACAGCCCAGCAGCCAGAAGCTCTCGGCCGCGGCGGGGGGGCGCGCGGGGTCAATTGCGGCGCTTGCCAGAATGGCCCGCACCTGAGAGCCGATGACGACCTGTCCCTGCCGGCCCGTGCCGATGTAGAGCGGCTTGATCCCGTAAGGGTCGCGCGCCACGACCGCGCGGCGCCTCTGGCTGTCCCAGATCACGAAGACGGACATTCCGTGCAGTTGGGCAAACAGTGCCGCGCCGCGGTGCATGTAGCCCTCCAAGATGACTTCGGTGTGCGAACCGGTGCGAAAGCGTACGCCTTCAGCCGCCAGTTGGTCGCTGATGGTGGCGTAATTGTGGACCTCGCCGTTATAGGCGATCACGTAGCGCCCGCAGGCCGAAACCATGGGCTGCGCCGAGCGCTGGTCAAGGTCGATGATGGCCAGCCGACGATTGTCCAGCATTACGGCGTCGTCTTGCCAGACCTGCTCTGCATCCGGGCCACGCGGCGTCTGGATGTCCAGCGAGGCCCGCAGGCCTCCGGGCGCCAGGCCCTCTGCGCCGAAGTCGCCAATCAGTCCATACATGTCAAGGTATCTCTAAATTCAGACGCGGTTGCCGCGGCTGATGATCAAGTGACTCAGGATCAGGATCAACGGAACCTCCCGGATCATGGTCACGAACAGGCTGTCGATGGCAGAGTTGATGAAGGCCAGATTGCCCACCACCGCCAAGTAAATCATCGCGCCGCCAAAGCTGGCGAAGGGGTTGAACCATACAAACAACGCACGCTGTATCATCCCGATAATCAGGAAGAATACGACGATCGCCGTCACCCCGCCTGCCATGTAGAGGAATGATACCGGCCCCATCGCGGTCGAAGAGTTGATCTGCTTCCCGAGGACCTGATTGGTATACCATTGACCACTATTGGCCAGTGGCTTGGACGGCCAGACCGCCCGTGGAATGAAAGCCGTGACCGGCGACATCAGGATATTTTGGAGGAACTTCGGATCATCAGGCGAGTGGCGTGCAGGGTCATCAGCATAATCGATGCCATGGGCCCCGATGTTGGACAGGTTCATCCGCAATGCAACCTGCTGGAACAGGCTTGCCGCGGTCAGTGGGTCGCCCTCGGAAACGCTGTCGCTTGCCACCAACATCGTCGCCACGCTGGCGAAGTCTGGCGCACCACCGCGACCTTGGGCATTGTAGCTTTGCCGGAAGGGTTCGATTATCACATAGGCCAGCGACAGCAGCAACACACCCGCCAAGATATGGCTTCGCGAAATTCCGCGCCCAGCCATGTAGCGGCACAGGATCACCACGATCATCGGCGTGAGCACCGCCCCCTTGAAGCCGGACAGAAAGCCGAACGCCACCTCGACCACCAGCATGACCATCATCATCAACGTGTCCATGAGCTGTCCGCCTCTGCGGTAGGCCTGCAGCGCCGCCAGCGCCAGTGCCAGAAGCCCAAGCCGGGACGCCATTGCCAAGTACTGGCTTATGGAGACGTTGGCCGCCAGTGCTTCCGCAGAAGACATGTAGCCGTAAATCCCGATGCTCAGCTGATAGCTCCGCGCCACGATGGCGATGACCATCATGCAGATGATTGCACTGCGGGTCACGGATGTGCCGCGGCTTACAGGAAAAGAGGTCCCGAGCGCGCGCCCTATCTGCTTGCTGAGCCGCATCCGGTAGCCAAACCACATCGCCGCCAATGCCAGCACGGTGTAATACTGGCTGGTCGCCATCGTGGCGTGGAATTCGATGTTTCGGCTTATGACGAGGCTGGAATAGACTGGCAGCAGGAACAGCAAATTCGTGACGCCATAGCTCAGCATGAAGGTCAGGAGCGTTGCCAGCACGGCAGGTTTGAGCAGCCATCGTCGGGGGTCCCGCTGCCGCTCGATCCGCATCTCGAAAAGCCCCAGCGTCAGGACGAGAATGGTGAAGACGAAATAGGCGCTCTTGTCTCCGATCATCCCCAGATCGTTCTGCAGGTGGACAATGCCGGCCATCAGAACATGCGCGACGATGTTCAGGACCGAGTCACTGCCCGATTTCGGACGCGGGGCCTGTGCTGCCGCGCGGGATTTGTTAGAGATGAATGCCACCTGTCAGTGTCCGCTCCGCTTTGGTCCGATGATGCTGGTCCGCAGCCAGCTCATATACATGCCGAGGCTTGGATAAGTATGAAGGACAAAAGGTGCTATGTCACCGTAGCGCCACCGCCAAAGCCGCTCCAGCAGCGCCCTATAGCTCACGAAGGGCAGCAGCCGCGCGGTCAGCCTCAGCTGCTGCAGGGCTGTCGGTTTGGGCGCATTGGGCGCGTATCCCAGCCGCCGGAGGTCATCGACAAGGTGGGCCTCGACCAGAGGCGCCAGCGTCGGCGGCAGTTTGGAGGGCTGCGGAGTGATCTTGCCCCAGCCCTTGTAGTCCGGCCAGCCGATTGAGTGGCGGATCCTTTCCGGCGCGGGCTCCAGCAGCGCATCGGTATACTCCAGCCCCAGGAAATCGCATATCGCGCGCAGCCCGGTCTGCGGGTCCTTCACCATGTCCTCGTAGCGCACGTTCAGTACCGCGGCAGGGTCGATCAGGGCGGCGCCCTCGTCGAAGATCTGAGAATAATGGCGGGCGACTTCGGCATTGATTAGCAGATCATCCCCGGCCGGGGTAAAGCGTGCATCCGTGAGGGATGCGGCCACGGCCCGCGGGTCGCGATAGACGTTGATGATTCGGGCATCGGGATATTCCGCGAGGATCGAGGGCAGATAGCCCGAATTGGCGGGGTTCTTGTCACCCCATATCGTCGCCTCCGGCTTTTCACATGCCATGACCTGGGCCATGTAGGCATCGAACATGCGGTTGAACTGCCCGTCGCCTGCCTCGGCGCAGTCGCGCAGCGCCGTGTCGTCAAGCCCGGCCCGTTCGTTGTATTCGGCCCATTGCATGCCCGTGCGCATGAGTGACACGAAAGCATCCCGGCCAGATACCCCGCCGCGCGCGGTCAGGCGATACCACTTGCGATAGGTGTCGCTGAAGATCGCGCGCTCAAACAAAATGAAACACGCGGGGTGCTTGTTGAGCAGGCAGCCGATCAGCGTATTGCCGCTGCGCGGTGCACCCAGAACGAAGATTGGTCCGGTGCTCGTGGTCATTCGGCGGCGTCCGTTTTGCCCGGCGATGTCTTGCCCCTACGGATCTTGAAAACGGCTGTCAACAGCTGCCGATAAAGCCGCAGGAGTGCCGGATCATGGGGGGTGATGGAGGCGTCGCAGTCTTCGATCATGTCCCAACGGCGCTTGACCACGGCATAGGTAAGCCATTTTGCCGTTTCGCGGGCCAGGCGCAGGCGGAAATACTGCCAACGCACAAAGCCGCCCAGTGTTGTCCTGTCGAGCGTTTCCAGACGGTTCGTGGCGTGGATCTCGCACAGGATGCGCTGGCGCGGCCAACTCCAGGTGCCCCCCTTGTAGCTCTCAGGGTAATCGTCCGGGCGATCCTGGCGCACGGTGATCAGCGGTTCGGGCACATACCCGACCTTGCCTGTCCGCGACAGACGCATCCATAGGTCCACATCGGCCAGCAGGCTGAACTCTGGCCGCATTCCGCCCACAGCGTCCCAACTGGTGCGGCGTATCATGGCCGTGCCGCGCACAAGGCAGCCCCAGCGTGGTAGCAACTTGGTGGTCAGGAACCAAGTGCCATCGAAGGGCGACGGGGGCAGCATCTCGGCCGGGGGATCGGCCTGGTTCTCCAATCCATAAGGGTTGAAGACGAAGGTCACGTCGTTGTCGCCGTCTATGGCCTGCCCCCATTTTTCCAGCAGGTCTTTGCGGTAGATGTCGTCATGGTGCAGCACGGCGACATAGGGCCGGGTGCTGTGGCTGACGGCGAAATTAGCGTTGCCGGCCATGTGCAGGTTGCGCGGCGTGCGCAGCGGGCGGATACGACTGTCTTGCTGCGCGAGCCGGGTGATGACCTCCCAGGTTCCATCGATGGAACAATCGTCGCTGATGATGAGCTCGAACCCTGTCATGCTTTGCTCCAGAACCGATCGGATGGTCGATTCCAGAATATGCGCGTGATTGTAGGTTAGCAGACAGACCGAAATCTTTTCGCCTATGGCTTGGGTCACGTCTTTCGGCCCTCGATGATGATCTGGCCGCCGAAGAGGTTGGGCCACCGCTTGCTGGCCCATGCGTCGATGCCTTCGCTGAGCTTTTTGGGGAAAACACTGCGCCGCAGGAACCACAAGGGCACGCTGCCGGGCGCTAATTTCTGCACCACCTTCAGGTTGCGCGCGCTCTTGAACAGAAAGCTGTCGGCCGTGAAGTACGTGAAGAAGCGCAGGTGCGTTTCGTCCATGACACCCATGTGCTGATATTGGAAATCGCCCCGCAGAAACTGCAGCCGCATCCGCCAGGACAGGATGTTGGGCACGGCAATGAGCACCGTTCCACCGTCCTCGAGTTGATCGGCAAAGCGGTCCAGCACCTTGTCGGGATCGCGCAGATGTTCCAGCACATGGGAAAAGATGATGAGGTCGAATTTCCCCTCTGGCAGGGGGAAGGCATCCTGCGCTTCGATGTCAAAACACAGACAGTCGTCCATCGTCTGTCGCGCGATCTCGATCTCTTCGGGCGCGTGGGTGATCCCGATGATCTCAACGCCGGGAAACCTGTGCTTGATTGCCCGGGCATTGTCCCCCGCACCACAGCCCACGTCCAGCACGCGTCTGGGCTGGCTGACAAGATCCAGCAGGGGCTGGTTGCCGGCGTTCTGGTAGATCCGGGTTTGTTGGCCGGGGCTCTGAATGCTCATGGTCAGTCCTTGTTTGGGGCACTGCAGCCTGGCCACGTGCCTGTCAGTTCCTTGCAGGCGTCGGGGCAACGGGAAGCAGATCTCGCGTCAGGGTCGTGATCAGGGTGGCGGTCAGCAGCGCGCAGGTTCCGGCAAGCCCGGCAACACCGGCCCCGGTGATGCCATAGCTTGGGACCAAGGCCGCAAGGCATCCACCCGTGGCCAAGATCCCCAGGAATTCCGGCAGCGCGACCAGCTCTGGCCGCCCGCAGCCGCGCAGCCCGTTGGCCAGTGTTCGCTGCACGACCAGCAGCGCGACAGACAGGCTCAGCAGTTGTGCTGCCAGCACTGTGGGCATGTAGACGTCTCCGAAAAATGTGGCCACCAGCCAGGGCATCACTACCATCAATGCGCAGGCCAGCGGCACAAGGAATGCCGCCGCCAATGCGGCATGATGCAGGATGGCACGGCGTGGATTGCTGGCATTGGCCGTTTCGGACACCACAAGCCGCCGCACCCCTGTGCCCAGAACTGACGCCGCTTGGCTGCAGGTATTTGCCACGGCAAACAGGCCCAGGATGGCAGGTGTTGCAAATGTAGCAAGATAGGCCTGGGGCAGGCGAGCGTTCAGCTGACTGAGCCAGACGCTGAGTGCGTTGCGCCGCGCAAAAGACAGGAATTCCAGCAGCATGGTGCGGTCCAGCGCCAGCGGAAAGATCTGCGCGCGGCAGGTCCAGCTGACGGCCACTGCGGCCAGGCCATGGGTGGTGATGAAAACGACAGCCACATGTTCCGGCGTCAGCGTGCCACTGACCCCAAGACCGACGATGCCGGCGAAATATACAACCGTCTGCGTCATGCGCAGCAGATTGAAGGTGGCGAAACGCCCGACGCCTTGCAACATGCTCAGCAGATAGCCCGTCATCAACATCGCTGGTGTCATGGCAAACAGAACGCCCGTCCAGAATTGAAGGCTGGGCGAATAGTCCTGCATCAGCCAGGGCAACAGGCCCAGGCCCAAGGCCGCGATCGTGCTGCCCAGAACGGCGGAGACCAGCACGAAACAGCCAACCAGCGCGTTGAGCCGCTCGCGGTTGCGGGCCGACAGCAGGATCGCCCCGTGCTCCATCCCGAACGTCAGCATGGCCTGGAACAGAAGTGGCCACAGGATGAAGGCCGCAACCGCGCCGCGCCCCTCGGGCGGCAGCAGACGGCCCAGCAGAACGCTGGTCACGACGCCGAACGCGGCAAGGATTAAGTCCGTGCCCGACAAGGCCGCCAGTTTTCGCCACCAGCCTCGGGTACCTGTCATGTCAGTCAAGCAGCAGGGCCTTTCGCAGCGCGGGCAGCAGAACGCCGGTGTCGCGCAGATCCTTCACCAGCGCGTGGTTGCCACCGTGCTGGTGATACAGGGTGACGGCTTCCATGTTTTCCAGCCGCCGTGCATGCAGGCTGTCCAGCCGGTCGCCAGTGCCATAGTGCACATGGAATCGTGTCTGCCACATTTGCTGCATTGGCGCGCGCAGGTCCAGCACCGCATCCTCGCGTCGCAGCGCGCGGTGCATGGCCCGGATCTGGTGGCGCCAGCGGAAATCGCGCGCCAGCACCCGGCTGCGCCTGTCCACGAAGGTCTGGGGCGCAAAGGCATGGACCTCGGATACATCCAGCAGCGCACCGAACAGCAGCGCGCCGAACCCGCCCATGGAATTGCCGATGAACACGGTCCGCCGCGGCGCGATTTCCGCAATCCGGGCGTGCAGCCCCTCGGCCATCTGCGCCACCGTGCCGCCCAGGCCGGGCACGCCCTGTTGGTACCAGGCCTGCGCCAGATCGCGGATGAACAGCTGAGATCCTGCGTCAGGCGGTTGAATTCGAACGGAGGCAGCGTGAACCCGCCGGCAATACCCCCGAAGGTGACAAGCAGCCGGTCGGGTTCCGCAGATGCGGGCATGAACTGTATGGCGTCGGTATCGGTCACGCGGTCTGTTGCCCTTCTGGCGTGTCCTTGCCCACAAGCGCGCGCAGGTGCCCGGCCACATCGTCGGCGCGGGCGTCCCAGCCGTAGGCCGGAACGGCGCGGGCGCGCAGGGCGCGGGCCATCTTCATCCGCTCTTGCGGCGCGTCCAGGTATGTCCGCGCGAGCTGTGCAAGCTCTGCCCCGTCGCGGAACAGGGGCACCTCTGCCTCGGGGTCAAAGATTTGCGGCATCAAGTCGGAGTGGCGATGCACGAAAAACACCCCCATCGCGGCCAGTTCATAGGTGCGGGCCGTGTCGGAATCATAGGCGACCTCTCGCCCGGCGATCCGCACCTTGCGCTGCACGGGCGCCACTACCATGCGCGCGCTGCGCAGGCTCCGGGCATATTGCGCGCCGATCTGCGGGCCGGGAAACTGCCAGCCGGAGGGCAGCGCAGCGCGGTAGGGGGCCCAGCCCGGCCCGCCGATCACCACCTGGCAATCTGCCAGTTCCGGCGCGGCCTCGATCATCTGTTGCAGCAGGGTGAAATATTCATCCCGCGCCGTGGCCACCATAGCGATGTCGGCTGTCTGCTCCTCTGGGCGGGCGATGTTGGCGGCCAGGTGCAGATCGGCGTCATAACCGTGGGGAACATGCACGCAACGGTTGGAAAAGCCGAACTCGGCCGACCACCTGGCCGGATGATCGGCCTTGGCCGAGAGGATCAGGTCATACTCCGCCAGAGCGTCCTGCAAGGCACGGCCATAGGCATGGGGGTGCCCATCGGGAAAGTAGCACGCGGTCTTGACCCCTCGGACCCGCAATGCCCGCAAGGTAGCGGCATCCAGCGCCATGCCCTTGAATGTCAGAACGACATCTGCCTGCCGCGCCTGGCGCCGCAGTGTGGCCCGCATCAGCCGGTTGGCCAGCGGCGTGGTCAGCCTGCGCAGCGCCCGGACGGCAAGGCTGTAGCCCGGAACGTGGAAGCGCCCCGGGTCCAGCACCGTGACCTGCAGCCCGGCCTGCGCGCGCAGCCCCTTCAATGCCGAGGCATCGTTGGCGGGCGCGGCCGTGTGTCCAAAGAATAGAACGCGGATCATTGCGGCTTTCGTTTGAAGAAGAAGTCGGCCTGTTTTACCCTCAAGCTGGCATGTTCATACCCAACTGCGATGATGTCGCACAGATAAAAGCCGTTGCGTTCGAGAAAGCCAAAGATCTCTGCCTGCGTGTAGGTCGGGTCCATGTCAGGGGCGATGGTGCTTTCTAAAAGCACGAACTCCGCCTGTCTCAGCGTTTCGCAGGCCCCTTCGAGCACGGTCAGCTCGAACCCTTCGGTGTCGATCTTGATCCCGTAGGGGCCGGGCAGGCCGGAGTCCCGGACAACCTCGTCGAGCGGTTTGACATCCACCTCAATCTCTTCGCGCTCCAGATGGCCGAGGTCCTCCCGCTTGACGAAAGACGAGAGCTCCGGGGCGGCGGGATAGGACTGGAACACCATTTTGCCGCTGTCCTTCGCCGCGGCAAGCTTCGCGGACTGGCCTTCTCTGTTCGTGAGGATCCTGTCCATGTAGGGCCAGCTTTGCGGGTTGGGCTCCACCAGCAGCAGGCGCGCGTCGGGATAGGCCTCATACAGAACGGGTGTGCCCTGGCCCACGCCGACGCCGACATCTATCAGCGTCTGGATTCGGATGTCCTTGCGCATGCGCTTGGGCTCCCATCCAAGCCGAACAATCTCAAAGCCCTGCCTGCGAAAAATTTCGTCGATTACACGTCGTGTCAGTGCCTTCAGGCCAGTCATTTAGGGTCCAATCTATGGGGGGCGATGCCCATATAAGAAAACGCGATGTGCATCCGCTCGGCGATGGCGTCGGCGCTGCCGCGTAGGGCAGAGGTCCGGGCGCGTTCGCCCATGCTGCGCAGCAGTTCCGGGTCGGACAGCAGCCGCGCTAGGGCGGCGGTGATGCTGTCGGCGGTCTGATCGACGAACACGCCGTTCATCCCGTGTTCGACATAGAACCTGGCGGCTTCGACATTCGTGGTCGAGATGATCGGCATCCCGGCCGCCATTGCCTCGGGGACGACCAAGCCCCATCCCGCGTGTCTGGAAGGATACAGGAACAGGTCGGCCAGAAGATAATGTTCCGCGCGCTCTTCGAAGGTCTTGAACGGCTGGTCATAAATCTCGATCCGCTCGCCAAGGGACGGGTTCTCGCGCGCGAGATCGTCGAGGCGTTTGCGTTCCGGCCCGTTGCCCGAGAACAGGTAGCGGGTCTTGCGGGGCAGCCCCATGGTTTCGATGCGTCTCATGGCCTCTACGATCTGGTCAAAGTTGTGCCTTTCATGGAAACCGCCTGAAAACAGAACTCGCAGATCGTCATCCTTGCGAGCAGGCCGCAGCGCCGGATCGAAGGCATCGAGATCCTGAGCATAGGGGATCATGAAGGTGCGGTCATGGTTGCCCAAGGCGGTGCCGTATATCCTTGCGGCGCGTTCGCCGATGGCGAAGCAGAAGTCGTAGCCGCGCATCTGCCTGGCGATGTAGGCGCGCTTGGCAACGGTCTTCCACCAGGGCGCGGGCTGGGGCTGTTCGGCCCACAAGCCCAGTGGCAGGCAATGTACCTTTGCATATGCCATGGCCGCGTCACGCGCCCAGGATTTGTAGCTGGCCGCGATCACGATGGCGGGGCGCAGATCGTATAACTGCGCGGTGAACCAAGCGGTCATTTCGTCTTGCGAAATGCCATGCGCGGCGACGCGGCCGAATTGCGCCATGTCCTCTTCGACGGTGCGCCAGTTCTCCCAGTGTTTGGGGCGCCCGTTGAGACTGGGCCGAGATTTGAACAGCAGCTGAAGGTCCAACCCCCGGCGGCGCGCGGCGCGGGCCACGTCGCACTGGAACGGGCTGATGGTGTTGTTGATGAACGCGATGCGCGTCATGTGGTGGCTCCGGTCTGGGGGGCGGCGAGGGTGCGGTAGAGGGTCAGATGGCATTGAACAGCAGCATCGAGGTTGTAGCGGCGCGCATTCTCCTGCCCTTTTTTCACTAGCTGGGCGCGCAGCCCGGCATCTGACATCAGCCGCGCCAGCGCATCGCGATAGGCGGCCTCGTCCTCCGGGTCGATCAGAAAGGCACCTTCGCCGGCCACGTCGCTCATGGGGGGGCGGTTGCTGGTGATCACTGGCCGGCCGATCACCTGCGCCTCCAAGATCGGCAGGCCGAAGCCTTCGTGGGTGGAGGCAAAGGCCACGATATCGGCCGCGCGGTATTGGGCGATCACGTCGTCCAGCGCCAGCCCCACAAGGTTGGTGCAGTGTACATCGCTTTCCTCCAGCGCGCGCTGCTGGTCGGGTGACAGCCTGCCCACCACAACCAGCCGTGCGGACAGGCCCGACAAGGCGCGGATCAGGCGGGGCAGGTTCTTTTGCGGGCCGGTGCCCACCTGCAGCACAACCGGCGGATCGCCCAATGTGTTCCTGTGCGCTGGTTCAAAGGCCGGGGAGATGAAGTTGGGGATCACGCTCAGCCGCTCTGGCCGTAGGCGCAGTTCCTGCCGCACCAGCCGGGCGGTCATGTCCGATACGGTGATGACACGATCCACTCGCAGCAAAGGCAGATCGAACCACAGGCAGCGATAGACCCATTTGCGCCAGCCGCGCAGCGTTTTGCGGTAATGGTCGATGTCATGGATCGTCAGCACGACCTTGCCGCGTGGCAGCAGGGGGGCCACGAAATTCACATCGCCCGAAATATGGTAGACGTCGGCGGAGGCCGCGCGGATGGCCCGCCGGAACTCACCAAGCCTGCGCCAGCCAAGCCAATGGATCACCGTGACCTCGGCCTGCTCGGCCAGCGCCTCTGCCAACAGATCGAACAGCATTTCAATGCTGTGCCCACCCTTGGTAGGATCGCGCATGATAAGGGCAATCTTCATAGGTCTGGCTGTGCTTTCGGCTTTACGCACGAACGGGCTGACAAGGTCGTTACTTGAACGCTTCAACATAAAGGCTGACTGCGAGCCGGTCCGCCCCGTCGGAGTCAAGGTTCAGCTCATCGTTGCCCGAGGCGCGAAAGCTGCTCTGACTGACATTGGCAGCGGCGAACCCAGCCGTGGTGAGCGCCTTTGTCAGCATGCTGGCATCATAGATCGTCCGATGGAAATGATTGTAGAATACGTCGTTTGTGCTTTCAGCACGGGTGAGGTTTTCCCAGCTGGTGCCCTGGAATCGGGGATCGTCTACGCCGGTGCGATTGGCGTAAATATCGACATCCGGCACGATAATTCTGACACGGCCGCCTGTTTCGAGGATCCGGTGGAAATCACGCAGGATATCCAGGCCGTCCGCCGGCGTGAAATGTTCCAGAACATGCTCAGTGAAGATCAGCGACGTGCTGCCATCAGCAAGAGGAAGCGATTTCCTCATGTCATGCACATAGTCAACGGCTGAGTTCTTCCAGCCATCGATGTTCAGCCAGCCATTGAGACGCTTGCCGCCGCATCCCCAGTGCAGTTTGATCTTGGTCTTTTTCGAAATCTCTTTACGTTTCGAGATACGGCTTGGAACGACAGCGTTCAGAAAGCTCTCTTTCTGAAGGTGCGTTTCATACATGATATCCTGAAGCAGCCGAAACTGCGACGATTTCAGGTGTTTCTTGAGGCTCGATTTCAATGAAGACATTTCGGTTTTCCGTTCCCGGCGATACGTAGGGGTGGCTGAATGGAGCGGGTGCTCAAGGCGATGCGAGTGCTTTGCGCTCGCTAGCCACAAGGGCTGCAATCCCTTGTTCGATGCTCCACTCAGGCGTCCAGGCAATGCCGGAGTGTGACAGGCTTTGCTGGGCCGGGCTGGCAGGAGGCTCGATTCTGGATGGCACAGCCCCGAAGTTGAGGGTTGCCTTGGCGCCACAGGCCATGTGTATCGTTTCCACGAAATACCGAACGCTGACGGAATGATCGGTGCCAATACGCCAAGACTGCCACCGGAATGAGGGCGCAGACTGTATGACCGCAAGATAGGCCGACACCACATCATCCACGTAAACAAAGTCGCGCAGCTGCGTCCCGGAGGTCAGGTCGATGATGCGCCCTTCCTCTAGGCAGGCGCGGGTGACCCATGTCGCAAATTTCCTGGGGTTGTCTTTTGGCCCATAAACGAGTTCCAGCGGCAGGTTGGAAATGCAGGTTCTGCCAACCGCAGTCGAGGCCTTGGCGATTTCCCTGAATTCCGCTTTTGACGCTGCATATCTGTTCGTTTCTGCCGGCAGGACGGTATCGGTATTCACGAAGTGGCCAACACCCAAATCGATCGCCGCGGACAACAGCGCAGCCGGAAAGGCCACGTTCGCGGCCAGAATGTCCTCGTCACGCTCCGTGTCCCTGCCATGGGAGGTTGCGCAATGGACAATCGTATCCGCACCATCCATCCCGGTCAGGCTATCCAGTATCGATTGCTCTTGCTGAGAGGGATCCAATCTGAACACCCCAAGCTGGCCAGCGATACTCTCCAACCGTGCCAGATCAGAGCTTGACCGCGTCAATATGCGGACGTCATGCCCGTTTGAGAGGCAGCTTTTTGCAATATGGCTTCCGATATAGCCGGTCGCGCCAGTGATCAGGATCTTGGCCATTGACTGTCCCCGGATGCTGCGCGGTTGATTTCTTGTGGTTTTGACACGTTTGCCAAATGTCCCGTAACTCTACCGTGCCGGTCAGGCCGCGGCGCGGCCTTTGGACATGGCGTCCAGATAGTCCTTGATCTCGGCAAGGCAGGCGGCGCGTATGTCCTCGCCCTCCAGGTAGGCGCGGTGCCAGTGCACGATGCGGCCCAGAACGTCCTCTAGTCCCCAGGTGGGATGCCAGCCCAGATGCGTGGCGGCCTTGGACACATCCAGTTTCAGGAAGCGTGCCTCATGCGGCTGCGCTCCGGTGTCTAGCGTCCAGGACGCTCCCGCGCCCCAGTGATTGACAAGGCGGTCCAGGATCCATGACACCGGGCGGGCATCCTCGTCCCGCGGGCCGAAGTTCCAGCCATCGGCATAAGTCGCGCCGTGGTCATACAGCGCCTGCACCAGCACCAGATAGCCGCAAATGGGCTCCAGCACGTGCTGCCAGGGGCGGGTGGCCTGCGGGTTACGGATCACCACGGGCGTGCCGTCGTGGAAGGCCCGCAGCGAATCGGGGATCAGCCGATCATCGGCCCAGTCGCCGCCGCCGATCACGTTGCCCGCCCGGCCCGAGGCCAGCTGGGGCCCGTCCGGATCAGCAAAGAAGGAGCGCCGGTAGGCCGAGGTCACAAGCTCTGAGCAGCCCTTGGAATTGGAATAGGGGTCAAAGCCGCCCATCGGCTCATGCTCGCGGTAGCCCCATTCCCACTCGCGGTTCTCATAGCATTTGTCGCTGGTCACGTTCAGCACGGCGCGCAGGTTGGGGCAGGCGCGGGCGGCTTCCAGCACATGCACCGTGCCCATCACATTGGTGGAGTAGGTCTCTACCGGCTCGCGGAATGACAGCCGCACCAGCGGCTGCGCGGCCATGTGGATCACGAGGTCGGGGTTGAAAGCCATCATCGCCGCGCGCAGCGTCTCCGGGTCGCGGATGTCGCCAACCTGGCTTTCGATCATCTCGGCCACGCGGGCCTCTTCGAACAGGGCCGGGCTGGTGGGCGGGGTCAGCGCATAGCCTTTGACATGCGCGCCCATGTCCGCCAGCAGGATCGACGCCCAGCTGCCCTTGAACCCGGTGTGGCCGGTCAGGAACACCCGCTTGCCGGCCCAGAAGCCGGGGTTTATCGCGCCCCTCATGCCGGCTGCTCCCAGACGCGCCAGAGCGCCTTGCCGTCGGCCCAGAGGCTTTCCAGCTTCTGCTTGTCACGCAGGGTGTCCATCGGCTGCCAGAAGCCGTGATGCTGAAAGGCCATCAGTTCTCCGTCGGCGGCGATGTTCGTCAGCGGGTCTTCCTCCCAGATGGTGGCGTCGCCTTCGATATAGTCGATCACCTTGGGCGACAGGATGAAGAACCCGCCGTTGATCATGGCGCCGTCGCCCTTGGGCTTTTCCTTGAACGAGCGGACCTGCCTGTCCACGATTTCCAGCGCGCCAAAGCGGCCTGGCGGGTAGGTGGTGGTGACGGTCGCCGCCTTGCCGTGCGATTTGTGAAACGCGATCTCAGCCGAGATGTCGATGTTGCCGACGCCATCGCCGTAAGTAAAGCAAAAGGCGTCCTCATCCTTCAGGTAGGGCGCCACGCGGCGCAGACGGCCTCCTGTCATGCTCTCGTCGCCGGTATCCACCAGCGTCACGCGCCAGTTTTCCGCGCGCTGGTCATGCACTGTCATCTGGTTGGCGGCCATGTCGAAGGTCACGTCCGACATGTGCAGGAAGTAATTGGCGAAATATTCCTTGATGACATAGCCTTTGTAGCCGCAGCAGATGATGAAGTCGTTCACCCCGTGGTGGGAGTAGAGCTTCATGATGTGCCACAGGATCGGGCGCCCGCCAATTTCCACCATCGGTTTGGGTTTGGTGGCGGTTTCTTCGCTCAGGCGTGTGCCCAGGCCACCGGCAAGGATTACGGCTTTCATCTGAATGGTCCTTTCGGGATCGTTTCAGGCCAGGTCTTCAGAGCAGACGAAGGCGTCGGAATGAAACTTTCGCTCCGTTAGGCCGGCAGCGATGAAATGCGCCCGTGCGCCCGGATCCTTCGCGCCAAGCGTCAGGCCGACCGCCAGAATGGTCTGGCCGGGCTGCGCGTCAAAGCTCTTGCCGTTGGTCAGGGTGATCTTGGGCATAGGCTGTGTCCTCTCTTTCCTGCTGGACAGCAGGTTATGGCAGCAGCGAAACCGCGCCGCCGGTTGCCAGCGCCTGTTCTATTGCAAAGGTGGTCTCCGTCACGGCCACGAGCTCCTTCATGGGGATGGCGGGCTTGCCTGTCTTGATGGCTTCGAAGAAGCCTGCGACGCAGGCCGCCTGGCCCTTGTCCTGCGCGCCCTTGACGGTTTCGATCTTGCCCGCGCGGGTCAGGTCCAGCCGGGTGTAGTCGTTGAGCTGAGCCACCAGCCCGCCGCCGAAAACCTCCAGGTATTCCTTGGGCACTGCCGGGTCCCCCAGAGAGCTGTAGACGATCGTACCGGTCGAGCCATTGGCAAAGCGGATGATGCAGGACACCGCGTCGGCATAGCCCTGCGCGGCTATGGCCTGAACCGCGACCGGGGTGCTGTCGCAGATCGCGCACAGCGTATCGACGAAGTGGCACACCTCTCCGACGATGCGGCCGCCGCCCTCACCGCGCTGGATCCAGCTGTCAGAGGGGATCTTGCCCGCGTTGACGCGATACATCATCACCAGCGGCCCGGTGCAGGTGGCCGCCGCCTCGCGCAGCCGCTGCACCATGGGCGAGAAGCGGCGGTTGAAGCCCACGGTCAGCTGCGTCTGTGCCCCGGCGGCGGCGTCGATCACGCTGTCGAGCTGGTCCAGATCCATCGCCAGCGGTTTTTCCAAGAACACATGCTTGCCCGCCTGCAGGGCCTGCGTGGCATAGGCGGCGTGGCTGTCGTGGCGGGTGGCAATGAACACCGTGTCGGTGTCCTTGGCCTGCATCAGCGCGGCAGGATCGGTAGAGACGGTCTGAAAGCCGAATTTCTCGCCCGCGTTGTCCGCGCTCAGCCCACCAGCGGTCACGACACGCGTCAGGCGCACGCCCGGCACCTTCTGCACCGCGGGCAGCAGCACGGCTTTGGCGTAATTGCCCACACCGATGAAGCCGACGCCGCGCGCGCCCGTTTCGACTGCTGGGGGCGTGGCGCGGTCAAAGCTGCGTTGCGGGGCCTCATCGGGCGCGTCGGGGTATTCCAGCGTCATGGCCATGTGCGGCTCGCCGCGGGCCATCAGGGCATAGGCATCCTCGGCGCGGGCGATGTCAAAGCGGTGGGTGACCAGCTTTTCGGGGGTCACCTTGCCCTCGGTGACCAGCGCGAGGAAACTTTCCATGTTGCGCTGTTCGGTCCAGCGGACATATGGCAGCGGATAGTCATGGCCGGCAAGCTCATAGTTCGGGTCATGACGGCCCGGCCCGTAGGACATGGACAGGCGCAGGTCCAGCTCACGCTTGTAGAACACGTCGCGGTCCAGCGTCATGCCCACGAGCCCGACGACGACGACGCGGCCCTTCAGGCGGCTGATCTCGCCTGCGGTATTGAGCGGGTCCGACGATTTTGTCGAAGCCGTCAGGATGACCGCATCGGCGCCGATGCCGCCGGTGAATGTCTCGACCGCGTTTTCCAGGCCTTCGGCGATGGCCAGGTCCGCGCCCAGCTCACGCGCCAGATCAGCGCGCTGGCCGTTGGGGTCGAATGCCAGGACCCGGCAGCCATTGGCCTTGAGCAGTTGCACCGTCAGTAGGCCGATCAGGCCTAGCCCCATGACCACCACACGCTCGCCCAGCGTGGGCTCGGCCTGCCGCACCCCCTGCAGGGCGATCGCGCCCAGCGTGACGAAGCTGGCCTGTTCGTCGGTAATGCCATCGGGGATCCGCACGCACAGGTTCTTGGGGATGCTGTTGATCTCGGCGTGGTTTGCCATGCCCGCGCCGGCGCAGGCCACGCGGTCACCTGGGGCAAAGCCGCTGACGTCGCGCCCGACCTCCAGCACGCGCCCAGCGATGGAATAGCCCAGCGGGATAGGTTGGTCGAGCTTGGCGAAGACTTTGTTGGCGGTTGCGCGCAGGCCATCGCGCTTGGCTGCGCGCAGCACCTGGCGCACCAGGTCGGGCCGCGCCAACGCCTTGCCCGCCAGCGACGCCTTGGCTAGGTCCATCAGCTGTTTTTCTGTGCCAGAAGAAATCAGCGAAGCCCGCGTGGCGACCAGCAATCCGCCGCCAGAGGCACGGGGTGCAGGCACCTCGGCCACGCGAAGTTTGCCTGAGCGGTAGTTCTGTTCGACCTGTTTCATTCAAAAAAGACCCTTGGGTGTTCAAAAGCTGAAGTGGGTGGCGGTGCGGCCAGGCTAATGTGCCTGACAGGGTTCAGACCGCCCCTCCGCGGATTGCACGGCGGTGTTATGTCGCGCTGAGGCTATCATGCGCCCCCGCCCCCTGGCCCGAAGCGGATGGTGGTCGTCACACGGCGTGGCTGTTGCGGGATGGCGGCGCACAGCCTCACGGTGCGCCGCTCCTGCCCCATGTCGGGCCACCATGCGTCGGCCTCTGTGATAAGGGCGACGGTGCAGTCCACACTGGCCAGCACCTGCCCGTCGTGGCGCAGGTCCATGCAGCCAGGCGCCGTGGGCACCGGCGTGATGTCAGGGTGCAGCAGAAAGCCGATGCCCGCCTGTTGCGTGCCCTCGCCCTCCAGCGTGTCATGCAGGGTCAGGTGATCGCCGGCAAAGGCAACCTCGCGGTAATGTACCGGCCGGCCCGGTAGGTGGCTGTAGCCGTTATGGGCGCCCGTCAGGTGCAGGCGGGCCGCCCCGTCAACGCCGTCAGAAAGCTCCGCGGCGCGCAGCTCGGCCTGCGGGCGGCGGCCACAGCGAAATGCGCAGAAAAAATCGGCCTGATCGCTGCCTTTGATCCATAGGGTATTGTGGGCGGCGGCGCTGCGAGCGCGCCGCCGCCGCGCGCCGTCGATATATTCGAATACGCCCGGGTCCACCACCACCCGTTGCCCAGCGATCGAGAGCTCGAAGCTCAGCAGATCGCCATGACCGTGGGCAGGCAGGTCATCGGGCGCGATCGCGCCGCAATCGACGACCAGGCTCGCCGCGGGCAGGTGGCCGCCGAAATACCCTGCCTCGCGGTAGGCAAACAGCGCGCGCGGGGCAGGGGCGGCGGCCCCCGTCTGCGCGGTATAGGCGGCAAGGCAAGCCGCTGGGGCGTAGCACATGGTCAGCCCTGCATCGTTGAACTGCGCGGCAAACCCATCGGGATGTGCCAGATCCACCAGTGCCTGCGCCATGTTCGCAAGCGCCTCATCCAGCTCTTGCGGGGGCTGCGCCAGCACGCTGCGGCATTCCAGAAGATCGACAAAGACCTGCGCATGATAGCTGGGGGAGCGTTCGTAATGCACCCCGTCGGCCAGCACCTGCGCGTGCAGTTCCCGCAGCAGCAGCCGCAGGCCCAGTCGATGCCAGCGCGCGGCGCCCGGGCCGTCAAAGGCCCGAGCGGCCCAGAGCAGGGCCTTGATATTCTTGATCAGGTGATTGCCGCCGATGTCGGTTTCTAGGTTGGATTCGAGAAACCGGACCTGGGCTGCCACGCTTTCGCCGATGCGCGTGACGAGGGCCGGGTCCAGCGCCGCCCGGCGCGCGGCAAGCTGCTGCATCAGCACCACCACGCGCAGCGACAGCGCGTAGGAGTTCCACGCATCGCGCCAAGCGCCGGGCCTGATCCGGCCATTGGCCGCCAGCCAGCTTTGAGTGATAAGGGCAAAGGACGCGTCATCCACTGCCTCGAGGTATTCCATGTAATGCAGCATCATCCGCCAAAGTTGCGCCGACGGCACTGGGCTGGCAAAGCTCCAGTCTATGTTGGACAGGTCAAACCGGCTCTCGGTGCCCAGGAAGTGCAGCACCATGGTAGCACCGTCTACCTGCACCGTGCCGCCGTGGCGCGGAGGCATGACCTGCGGCGGCAGGTCGTCGCGCAGCGTGGCCAGCGTTGCCGGCAGCGGGAGCACGCCCGCTCTGTCACGCAGGCGGCGCAGCAGGGACAACTGTACGCGCCGGGCGATCTTGCTCGGTGGCACATGGCGCACGAACTGCCACCGCCGAGAGATGGAAGCCAGCGCAGGCATCATCGACGCATGTCCTCCAGCAGGTCGAGATAGCGCAGCCCCAGCGCCCGGCGGTCGAAATGCGCGCGCACATGGGCCAGGCCGTTGGCGCCGAACTGCTCTGCCTCGCTGGGGGAATCGACGATGCGCAACACGGCCTCGGCCAGTGCCTCGGCATTGCCCGGCTCTATCCCGATCCCGGCGCCGGCCTCATCCAGCAGCGCGCGGGCCTCTCCCTCGACCCCCAGCACGATGGGGCATTCCATTGCCATGGCCTCGAACATCTTGGAGGGCAGGACCGTCTTGAACGTGTCGCTCTTGCGCAGGACGATCAGGCTGACGTCGGTGGCCGACCAGATCGCCGGCATCTCGGTTTTGGGCAGTTGCCCGGCAATATGCAGGTTGGGCAGGTCCATCTGAGCCGCGCGGGCCTCAAGCCGAGCGCGCTCTGCGCCGTCGCCCACCAGAATAAAGCCGATGCGGTTGTCCTCTCGCAGGCGCGCGGCAGCATCCAGTACGATGTCAAGTCCGTGCGCCATGCCATGCGTGCCGACATAGGCCGCCACCTTGCGCCCCTGCATGCCGAACCGGGCCTTGACGGCCTCGGGGTCGCAGCCTTTCTGAAATAGGTCGAAATTCACGCCGTTCTTGATGACGCTCACCCCCGGACGGCCGCGGCGCGCCGCGATATGGGGCACGAAGCCGTCCGTCACTGCCACGACGTGATCGGCCTTGCGGTAGGCCATACGTTCCAGCCATTCCAGAAGCCGCGTCAGCCGGCCCTTCTTCATGGCGCCGACGGTCACGATGCTGTCTGGCCAGAGGTCACGGATCTCCAGCACCCAGGGAACGCGGCGCATCCATTTTGCACCCAGCCCCGCCAGCCCGCAGAAGAACTGCGGCGAGGTCGAGATGATGACGTCGGGCTTGTCCACCCGCGGCACCGCGGCGAGTGCCGATATCATGTAGCTGAGGTAATTTCCGATGCGCCTAGCAAAGCCCGCGTTGGGGGCAAGGTAGCTCCAGACGCGGACCACATTCACATTGTCGATGGTTTCGCGGGTGAAGCTGTTGCGATAGCCTGGAAACAGTTTGCCAGCCGGGTGGTTGGGCGCGCAGGTGATCACCGTCACTTTATGGCCCGCTTCGGCCCAGACCTGCGCATGTTCTGAGGTGCGCGACGCGGGCGCGTTTACCTCGGGCGGGTAGTAATGGCAGAACACGAGGATGTGCATCGCCGCCTCAGGCCCGCCGAGCGGCAATGAACTCGGCAATCACCGCTGCGATGCGCTCGGCCGCCTTGCCATCCCACAATTCAGGGATGCGGCCGCGCTTGCTCTCACCGCAGGCCAGCCGCTTGATTTCCGTCCGCAAGGCGTCAGGGCTGCTTCCTACTAGGGTGTTGGTGCCCTCGGTTATCGTAATTGGGCGTTCGGTATTGTTGCGCACGGTCAGGCAGGGTACGCCAAGCGCCGTGGTCTCTTCCTGTAGCCCGCCGCTGTCAGTAACAACCAAGGTGGCCGTTCGGATGGCGCCCTGCATCTCAAAGTAGCTCAGTGGCGGCATGGTCACGATGCCCGGCTTTTTTAGCAGGGCAATCTGACCGATTGCCTCTATACGTGCCTTTGTGCGCGGATGCAAAGTGAAGATCACCGGAATCCGCTCGGCAAGTTCTCCGAGAACTTCAAGCAGCCCGACCAGTTGCCGAGGCTCGTCGACATTCGAGGGCCGATGCAGAGTAACCAGAGCGTAGCCTTCCGACAGGCAGTCGGCTTTCTCGGGCGCGTGGCGGGCAACAGTCGCGGCCACCGGAATTGCCTTGTCGAGGTTGGCAAGCTGGGTGTCGATCATCACGTTGCCGACGAAATGGATTGCCTCGGGGAGAATGCCTTCTCTTTCAAGTTGTAGCCCAGCTGTGCGCTCAGTTGTGAGCAGAATATCCGACAGCCTGTCTGTCACCAGGCGGTTGATCTCTTCGGGCATGTCCATGTCAAAGCTACGCAAGCCGGCCTCAACGTGAGCAACTGGTATGCGCATTTTAGCGCCAACAAGTGCAGCAGCAACGGTGGAGTTCACATCGCCTACCAAAAGGAGTAAGTCCGGTCTATCGGCATCGAAGGCTTCTTCCAGCCCAATCATGATACGCGCGGTTTGCACAGTCTGGCTACCGGAGCCAATTTCGAGATTCAGATCCGGCTCCGGCAATCCGAGCTGTTCGAAGAACACCGCGTTCATCTCGACATCATAGTGCTGACCGGTGTGGATGAGACGAGCGGTAAATCCGCCATGTTCCCGAAAGGCCTTCAGGATAGGCGCCATTTTCATGAAGTTGGGCCGGGCGCCGACGATGCAGGCGACGCGAATTGGATCGGTGTTTGTCATGGTGTGTTTTGGATCAGGCGAGGACAATCGAAGCGTCCAGAACCCCCGACTTTCGACAGGCGTTACGCGTATCGACCAGCAGCGGCGCATGGGCGACCATCGCGGCATAGTCCACCCCGTCATGATCGGTCACGATCAGTGTTGCGTCATAGCCTGCAGTCAGGTCCTCCCGCCAGATGACACTCTCCCGCCCTGCCAACTCGGCATGCTCACGGGTCATTGGGATCTTTGGTACGTAGGGGTCGAAATATTCGATTTTCGACCCCCGTGTTTCGAGCAGCTCAATCAGCTTGAGTGCAGGGCTCTCTCGCATATCATCGACGTTTTTCTTGTAGGCGATACCGGCGATTAGCACACGGGCGCCGTTCAATCCTTTTCCGCTACGCTGGTCGAGGGCAAGCGCCAACCTCTCAACCACACGATACGGCATTGCAGAGTTGATTTCACCGGCCAATTCGATGAAGCGCGTTGCGATGTCGAATTCCTTGGCCTTCCAAGACAAGTAGAAGGGATCAATTGGGATGCAGTGGCCGCCCAGACCTGGTCCTGGATAGAAGGGCATGAAGCCGAAAGGTTTGGTTTTCGCAGCATCAATCACTTCCCAGATGTCAACGCCCATGGCTTCGCAGACAATCTTCATCTCGTTAACCAAGGCTATGTTCACGCTGCGAAAGATATTTTCGGTGAGTTTCACAGTTTCGGCAGTTCTGGTATTCGAAACCATTACCACTTTGTCGATGAAGACAGAATAGAAGGCTTCGGCTACGGCTTGAGCCTCTGGAGTATCGGCCCCAACTACTTTTGGAATTGTCGATGTGGTAAAATTCTCGTTTCCCGGGTCCTCTCGCTCAGGCGAGAACGCAAGATAGAATTCCTCATGCGCCCGCAATCCAGACGTTTCAAGGATTGGGCGCATCACCTCATCCGTGGTTCCCGGATAAGTCGTCGATTCCAAAATTATCATCTGACCTGGACGAATCGCCTTAGCGATTTGTTCAGTCGTATGGATCAAATAAGAGAGATCAGGCTCACGATGACGAGTGAGCGGGGTTGGAACGCAAATAACCAAAATGTCAGGCTCGGACAGTCGAGCAAAGTCCGTGGTGGCGTCGAACCGTCCTGAGCTCGTCAGTTCTGTGATCGCGGCATTTGTGAGGTGCTTCAAGTAGCTTTGCCCTTCGGCCAATGCGGCGCACTTGCTCGGATCAATGTCAAAGCCAACCGTCGTTAGCCCCTTGCGTACCGCCGCCATACAAAATGGCAAGCCGACATAGCCTAACCCGATCACTCCTGTGACGGCCGTTCGATCGGTAAGCTTCTGAAGCAAAGTGTCTTTGGTCGTTCTCGTATCCATGGATCGATTTCTTCTGTTGTGAACCGTTGTGTTGGTCGAAAGAGGATCTTTTGGGGGCTTTATGCCTGAGGATCCCCAAGTTCGGCAAAATATTTGGGATTTGGCATGGGCTGGCGTTGCTTGGCCTTGTAATTTCAACGGGTTAGGGTTTGCGAGGGGCTGGGTTTCTAGCAGTCTTGTTGTGGCACGCCGGTGAGATTTATGCCTTGTTTAAATGGCTATTATGTCGGTAATATTGTGGCATGTACGCCAGAATCACATCATCCGGCGGTCGCCGCTACTTGCAGCTCGTCGAGGGCTATCGAACCGAGGAGGGAAAGGTTCGCCAGCGCACGAT
>Ga0208112_100238_pt1 | contig 74253 bp, 61 predicted proteins | sample HotLakConsoUCCLE_FD_184736 | JGI IMG/M metagenome (GOLD analysis project Ga0208112, IMG submission 184736) | Hypersaline microbial mat communities from Hot Lake, Washington, USA - Hot Lake Consortium UCC-LE (SPAdes) (version 2) ...
GGGACGTCTCGGAGTTCATGAAGACGCTCAAGCAGCGCTTTTCGGTCTGGTACAACCGGAGCCGTGGGCGCTACGGGACGCTCTGGTCGGAGCGGTTCAAGAGCGTGCTGGTGGAGGGCCGGGGCAATCCCTTGCAGACCATGGCGGCCTACATCGACCTGAACGGGGTGCGCGCGGGCCTGGCGAAGGACCCGAAGGACTACCGCTTCTGCGGCTACGCGGAGGCGGTGGCGGGGCGTGCCCGGGCTCGGGAGGGGCTCCGGCGTGTCTGGGCGGGCTACGGTGACGGGTCGGTCCGTCCGGTGGGGGCGGGGGAGGCGCTGGAGCGGCACCGGCGTCTGGTCTTCGCGGCGGGCGCGGCCGACGAGTCGATCGGCCGGGAGGCGGCCTTGAAGGTGCTGGAACGGGAGGACGGGGCGCTGCCGAAGGCGGCGGCGTTGCGCTGCCGGGTGCGCTACTTCACGGACGGGGCGGTCCTCGGGACCCGGGAGTTCGTCGGGGGCTTCGCCGCGGACTGGTCGGCCGACCGCGGCCGAAAGCGCCCGCCCAGGCCCCGCGCGCTGAAGGGCGCCGACTGGGGCGACCTGGCCGTCGTGCGGGGGCTGCGCCGGGCCGTGTTTTCTTAGGTGCCGCTTGAATTTAGTTATTTAACTACGATTTCAGCATCGCTGTGGCTGATCGGAGGTGAAGCCCACGCCCCTCATTCCTAAGAACTTGGAGGAGCTGTCCCCATCGCCAATGCTTCCAAAGTCCCGCGACTGGTTCGGTTTCCCGCGCAGCGAGACCCGGTCATGACGGTTGCGCCTTGGAACGTGTAGTACCGGAAAAACTTATCTGACGGACCACCAGGGCCGGGAAACACCCTTGAACCGAGATTCGCAAACTAGTAAGTTGATTCTTAAAACCCAAAATAGAAGGGACGTAACGTTAATAGAGAAACGCACCGATTTGTCGGCATGCAATCCGGCGATGGTATCCTACTATTGCGAGTCGTTTCCTATCAATCCGCAGTCGAGTCCTATTAACGTTTATTCCTTCGCCATCACCGGCAGATTTACGCCACGTCCACAGATCGGTGACTAATTTTTAAGGCCGAAGGAATTCTTTGAGATCCAAAAGGTCAAAGTTTGGAACAATTTTCGCTCGGCACGCGAGCGATGCGTGCTTGAGGCTTCTCACTCTTGAAGCCGCGTCTGAGGATGGCTGGATGCATCTGAAGGCTCGATGGGCGGGCGCTCCCATGCAAACACATCGTCCATGAAATGTTCGACAAACATGTTCATGCTGCCGATCAACGCGCTCGGACGCCCCTTCATCGGCACGCAGTGCTTATCGACGGTGGGCGGCAGTCGCAGGCCGTTGTTCCTGAGGCAGGAAAGGAAATCGGATTTCGAGTTCGTTGAAGCGCGTGGACGGAGCGACCATGTTATGGAGTGGGAGACGGCTTGCCGGAGAAATCGGGCAGACGACCTCAGGCCTCGGGTTTGGCGGTTTGGCGGCGGAGTTCCTCGTCGCGCCAAGCGGTGTAATCGGCCCAGAAATCGTGGTGGTCCTCGGATGCGGAGGCCTCTGCGTCGTCCTCGAATTCTTCGGCCTCGTCGAAAATCTCGCGGATCTCTTCGCGGAGGTATTCCAAGCGGTCCCGCAGCTGGGAGCCCACGTAGAACAACTCGCCCTTCACCTCCTCCCGAAGCCCTGCCGTCTTCGAGACGTCGAAGCCGAAAGCGGGTTGACGTTTGGCTTGCTTCAGGGCCTCGCGGATGGGCTTGAGATGGGACCGGTGGTAGGCGGCGAGGTCGCGCAATCGGGCCAGGCCGAGACGGATGGAGAGGCCGCCGACTTCCATGTCGCAGACAGCTTCGATGCGTTGGAGCGCGGCCAAATCCTCCTCCTCGTAGGCCGCTTGGAGTTCGTTCCAGCGGCGTTCGCGGATGCTCTCGTCAAGATCCGAGTGATCGGGGTGAAGGCGTTTGGCGAGCGTTCGGTAAAGCACTTTACGGGCGGCCGCTTCGGGGTCGGCGGCCTTGGGCCGTTTCCGACTTGAAGTCGGACGGCTCGTTTCGGCGTCCGGGTTCGCTTCTTCGCCGCCGAGAAACTCCTCGAAGGCCTCTTCAAAGAAGCGTTCGAAGTCGAAGTCGAAATCGTCGTCGGCGTCATCCTCGAACTCATCGTGGTCCCCCGCGTCTTTGCCCTCCGGCCGCGGGGCTTCGAAGGCGTGGAGCGTCCCGTCCTTGAGCCGCCGCATGAGTTCGTCATGGACCTCGCGTAGCCTGTCGGGCATGCAGAATTCGCAGAAGGCGAGTTGCTCTCGGATGAATTCCCAATCGGCGACCTGCTCGCGGAGTTCGCGCAGCTCGGTGAGCCTGGCGCCGAAGGTGGCGCTGACCCAGCGTTGATAGGCGGGCTGATCCTCTTCTTCGAATCGGCGCAGAAGATCCTGCTTCTTGTGCAGCTCGACGCGGAGGCGTCGGCATTGAGAAAGCGCCTTCTTCAAGATCGGCGTCTGGTCGACGACGAGGAGGGGGGCCGGCTTGGAGAGCGGTCTTTTTGGCTTTGAGGCTCTTCCGCGGGAACGCGCGGGAGAGACGTGTCGCATTCTTTTCGCCATGCATCCACCGATGTTGGTTGCCGTCGCGATGGCAAATACGAAGGTTGGGAAAATCTTCCCGGAGCTCGATTTCTCGGGCCGCGCTTTCCGCCGAAGCCGTGACCCTTTAGCCGGATCGGGGGAATGAAACGGCGGGGCCGAGCGGCAGTGTTCCCGCTCGGCGTTGAATCTGCCCGGCAGCGGCACCGCACCGCAAATCCAACCTTCTCGTCCTGTTCGGGGGGTTTTCGCTCTCGCCTTGCGAGGTCGGCCGCGCAGACTCGCCGACCATGGGTGAAAGGAGAAAACGCTATCAACTGCGAATCGAATTAGAGGATGCGCACCGGCCGATCTGGCGGGAAGTCATCGTACCATCGGACTTGAGTCTGGACGTGCTGCACGAGGTGATCCAGTGCGCCATGGGCTGGGACGACGCGCATATGCATGAGTTCACCTTCAAGGGAACGCGCTATTCGTCCGCGTTCATGGGGGATGATTTCGCGGACGCTGAGGCGGAGGAAGCGGTCGGTCTCGACGAGCTGCTCAAGCGCGCCCGCCAGAAGTTGATCTATCGGTATGACTTCGGCGACGGATGGCGGCATTCCGTCACTTTGAAAAAGACCCTGCCTTGGGATGATGCGGAGATCTTCGTCTGCACGGACGGCGAGGGTGCCTGTCCGCTGGAGGATTGCGGGGGCGTATTCGGGCACGAACGGATCTGTTGTTATCTCGAGAATCCCGCCGCCCCGCACGACGGTTTCATGGACTACGAAGACCGGGTCCCGGAAGGCTACGACCCGGATTTTTTCGATCGGGAAGCGGCGAACGAGACTCTCGCCAATTTTCAACTCGAAGAATCGGACGAGGCGAACGTGGCGCTTTACGATGAAATCGTGGCGGAAATGGAGGAGGCGGGTCTGCCGGTCCCGGACCTCGACGAGTTGTTCGGGTCGAGCGGGTGGGAGGAGCCGGACGAGACCGCCCCCCCAAAGCCTTATGCGCAGCTGTCGGAGGAGGAATTGTCCGCATTCCGGGCGGTCTTCGTGTTGGGCGAGACCATTCGCGAAGTGGAGCCTTGGAAGGACCTGTGGGACCAGGATATTTTCGGAGTGCGCGATCCGGATAGCGGTTTGCTCGACATCGTGTCGGTATTGGGCCGCAACGGCGAGGTTTACGCCGTCCACGTCCACCGGCCGCCGGAATGTTACGACTTTTGGCATGCGAGCAGCGAGGGGACGCTCACGATGGATACGGTTGTCTCCTACCTTCGCCGAATTCGGATGGTGGAGCTGGAGTTCGTCGATGAAGCGGAATTGGAAACGGAGGACTTCGAGCTTTACGAGCGCCTCGATTTCCCGGCACCTCCGCCGGGCCCGCACCGTTGGATGCGCGTGCGGCGCTATCACCCGCGTTCGGTGCCCTGGTTCGCGGCGCCGGACGAGCTGGAACCGCTGCTCCGGGGAGCGTCCTTGGCCGCTCGTTTTGTCGAAGCGGTCCGGGCGGAGCCGGATCGCTCCCGTTCCAGGTACATCGAGGTCGGACCGAGGGAGGCCGGAGCGCCTGATTTTCTCCCGATGTTCGAACCGCCGAAGGGGCGGGATTCGGGGGATTGGGCGGCGTGGGAACTGAAGGTCCGCGCCATCGACTGGGGCGAGGCGGAGACTAAGCGGACAGGCTTTACACCTCCGGAGCTCGAGCTTGAGCGGATGGCCGCCCTACCCGAGAAGAGAGAAACTTGGGAGGTCGGCGCGATTTACGGCGAGGAACCGTTCATGACGGAAGCGGGCCCGGTGGTGCCGATCATTGCGGCGGCAGCGCCGATCGAGAAGAAAGGAGCAGTGCCGATTCCCTACCTGTCCTCCGAATTGGACGAGACGGTCGCCGACAGCGTTTGGAAAGCCTTCGTTCAGACCGCGTCGCAGCGCGGCGTACGTCCGGCCAAGCTCCAGGTCACCAGCGGGACCGCTCTCGAAGCCTTCGAAGCGTTCAGCCGAAGGAGCGGCATGGAGTTGGTGCGAACGACCGAGTTCGTTCATCTCGGAACCTTGTTCGAGATGATGCGGGATGGCGGGCTGTGAGCGGGAGCTTGTTTCTAAAGCTTTGACGATCGGCAAAAGACGCGGGCGACGGCGGCCGGACATCCTTCCCGAGGATTTAGGCCAGGAGGCCGTCCCGGCGCAGCAGGGCCTCGGGATCGGGATCGCGGCCCATGAAGTCCTCGAAGAGCGTGGCGGGGTCATCGCTGTTGCCTTTGGCGAGTATTCTGGCGCGGAAGGCGCGGCCGGTTTCGGGATTGAGGATGCCTTCGCGCTGGAAGCGGGTGAAGGCGTCGGCGTCGAGGACTTCGGCCCATTTGTAGCTGTAGTAGCCGGCGGCGTAGCCGGTGGGACTGCTGAAAAGGTGGGAGAAATTGAAGACGTTCGATTTGGGCGGGGTCTTGTAGTCGGTGCGGTAGTCGGCGAGCTTTTCTTCGATGAAGCCGTCGAGGTCGGCTTGGTCCGTGGCGGGCCAATGCATGTGCAGCTCGAGGTCCATCTTTCCGAAGGCGAGCTGACGGATGTTGGCGCTGGCCTTCATATAATTGCGCGCGGCCAGCATCTTCTCGAAAAGGGCCTGCGGGATCGGCTCGCCGCTCTCGTGGTGGCGGGCGAAACGGTCGAGGCTCTCGCGCTCCCAGCACCAGTTTTCCATGATCTGGGAGGGCAGCTCGACGAAGTCCCAGGGGACGTTCACCCCGTTGAGCGATTTGACCTCCACCTCGCCGCAGAGGTGGTGGAGGAGGTGGCCGAACTCGTGGAAGATGGTTTCCACCTCGCGGTGCGTGAGGCAGGCGGGCTTGCCGTCGACCGCCGGCGTAAGGTTGCCGCAGATGAGGCCGACGTGGGGGGAGCGGGGCTTCGCGGGATCGCGTTCTCCGGTTACCAGGTAGTTCATCCAAGCTCCGCCCCGCTTGGATTCGCGCGGGTGCCAGTCGGCGTAGAAGCTGCCGAGGATCTCGCCGCTGTCGGCGTCGTAGAGGTCGTAGAATTTGACCTCGGGGTGCCAGGTTTCGGGGAGCGGGAGGCGAGGTTCGGAGGTCTCCGGCGGCGCGGGCGTTGCGTCGGCATCCTTGTCCCCGGCAGGCGCATCGCTTAGGGCGGCCGCCGTTTCCCTTTCCTCGATGCGCAGGCCGAAGAGCTTCTCCGCGAGTTCGAACAGTCCGCCGATCACGCGGTCGATCGGGAAGTAGGGGCGCAGTTCCTCCTCGTCGAAGTCGTAGTGGGCGCGGCGCTGTTTCTCGGCCCAGTAGCCGACCTCCCAAGGCTCGAGCAGATCGCGTTGGCGGCCGAGCGTATCGGCCTTGAAGCGCCGCAGTTGTTCGGCCTCGGCGCGGAACTGCCGGACCAGTTTGGCGTGGAGCTCGTGGGTGAAGTCGAGCGCCGCTTGGCCGGAGCCGACCATACGCCGGGCGGTCACGTGGTCCGCGAAATGGGCCTTCCCGACCAGCGCGGCGAATTCCTGGCGGAGCGCGAGGATCCGGCGGACGAGGTCGCGGTTGTCGGTCTCGCCGCCGCGGCCGATGGCGGCGTAAGCCTCCCAGACTTCGCGGCGCAGCGCCTCGCTGTCGGCGTAGGTCATGACGGCGATGTAGGACGGGGCCTGAAGGGTGAAGCGCCAGGCGTTTTCGTGGCCCTTTTGGCGGGCGCTCTGGCGCGCCGCCGAGCGGGCGGAGTCGGGCAGACCGGCCAGCTCGGACTCGTCCGTCACGATCTTCTCCCAAGCGTTGGTGGCGTCGAGGCAGTTCTCGGAGTACTTCTGCGTGAGGCGGGCCAGCTCGCTTTGGATTTCCCGGGCGCGTTGTTTCTTCTCGGTCGGCAGGTCGGCACCGGCTTCGCGGAAGTCGGCCAAGGTTTCCCGCACATAGCGCTGCTTCGTGGGCGAGAGCTTTCCGACGGCATCGCTTTCGCCGAACGCGCGGAGGCTGGACCAGAGGGCGTCGTTCAGCGGGATGCCGGAGAAAAATTCCGAGACCTCCGGCAACATCGCGTTGAAGGCCTTGCGAAGCTCCGGGCTGTTGCAGACCGAGTCGAGGTGATTGACCAGCCCCCAAGCGCGGTTGAGCGTCTCGAGACCTTCGTCGAGCGCGGCGACCGTGTTTTCGTAGGTGAACGGCGCGGAGCGCGCCGCGACCGAGTCGACGGCCTTGCGGGCTTCGGCCAAGGCCTGCTTGATGTCCGGCTCGACCGCGTCGGCCGTGAGAATCGACCAGCGGATGGGCAGGGAGTCTTGGAGGAAAGGGTGCATTTGGGAAAAGAGGAAAGAGGAAAGTGGAAAGCTAGGACGTGAAAATGGAGAGCGGAACGGCTTGGACTGATGCTGGCAACTGTCGATGCTAATTTCCTGGCACCCGAGGGGGAAAAAACTTTGCGACGGGCGCGTTCACCGGGCAGGCTCGACGAATGGCAGAACAGCGCGCGATCCGTCACCATGAATTCGGCGAACCTTCGAAGGTTTTGAAGCTCGAGAAGGTCGCCCGGCCCGAGCCGGGGCCCGGGGAGGTCCGGGTCCGGCTTCTGGCCGCCGCCATCAACCCTTCCGACTACGGCATGATCGGCGGCAGCTACGGGCGCTTGCGCGAGCTCCCGGCGGTCGCCGGTCGGGAGGGAGTGGGCGAGGTCGAAGCCGTCGGCGAGGGCGTCGAGGGCGTCGAGCCCGGCCGACGAGTCCGTTTTCCGGAGGAGGGGGCTTGGCAGGAGTATGCCTGTCTGGCGGCGGAGGACCTGAGGCCGGTGGCGGCGGACGTCCCGTTCGAGCAGGCGGCGATTTCCTTCATCAACCCGCCGACCGCATGGTGCCTCCTCAATCAGGTGGTCGATCTTCCAGAGGGTTCCTGGGTGCTTCAAAACGCCGGCAATTCCGCCGTCGGGCTTTCGGTCATCCAAATCGCCAGAGCGATGGGCCTGAAGACGATCAACCAGGTCCGGAGGGAGGAGCTGCGGGCTCCGTTGGAAGCGATGGGTGCGGACGAGGTGGTGCTCGAAGGCGGCGACTGGCCGAAAAAGGTGAAGGAACTGACCGGCGGGGCGCCGGTTCGCCTGGCGCTCAACTCGATCGGCGGGGAAAGCGCGATCGACCAGATCAAGGCGCTTGGGGAAGGGGGCACCCAGGTGACCTTCGGCGGGATGGTGGGGGACAAGGTGCGCTTCCCGACCCGCTTCCTGATTTTCAACGATGTCCGCTTGGTCGGATTCTGGTGGGATAAGTTCTGCCGGACGAAAGGCGCCGATGCGGTTCGGGACGTCATGGACCGGGTCCACGGAATGATGGCCGACGGACGGCTGAGCCTGCCGGTGGAAGCCCGCTACGCCTTCGAAGACTTCCAAGAGGCGTTGGCGCACGACAAGCGGCCGCGGCTGGGAAAGATCCTCCTTACGCCTGGAAGCTAGTGGTCGGCCGGAGCGGGTTTTCCGATGGGAGCCGTTCCGAGGCGCAGCCGAGATGTCCGGGTTCTGCGGCGCGCATGCGCGTCAACCGAAGGAGAAGAAGGGTATTGAGGTGCGCATTGCCGCGGAGGTCTGCGGCTTGGCGACTCCCCTCCTGCCCGCCGGGAAAGGCGGGGTGCCTGTCCGCTCGTTCGGAGCGGGCAGGCGGGGTGGTCTCGGTCGTGGACGGAGAATCGAGTTGCCCGGAAACGCCGTGCACCGCGGGGAGTTTGCGGCCTAGCTCACCGATGCGTGCACTTGTTGACGCGCCTGCGCTCTGCGGGAAACCGAAGCAGGCATAAGACTTTGGAAGCATCGGCGAGGCCGGCGGGTCCTTCAAACTCTTGTGAACGAGGATCGTCGGCGACGCCTCGGATCGGCCGGGCCGAGTGCTGAAATCGAAGCGCAAGAGTGTGGTCGAAGCTTCACGAGGGTCTTCCCGCTGGGCTCGACCGGCGGCGGACAGGAGTGTCCGCCCTCCCGGAATTTGGGATACTGGGGCGGGCCGGTGCCGGGTTAAAGCGCTTGGGCCCGGTCGAAGGTTCGGGACCGTCAGGATACTCGACGAAGTGTGACATTCGACGTCGCCGACTGTGTCCGCTTGGCGCAGATTTGACTCAACTTCAAGGGTGAGTCGGCATCGGTTCCGTGCGCCGATAAATTCACAAATAGCTATTCTACAGTGGTCTGTGGATCTGATGGAACACATGGCACGGCTTCTGGTAAGGCTCTTGAATCCAACCCACAGCTAAACCCATGAGTCACGTTTCGTCTCCGCGAATTCGATTGGCTGAAATCTGCGCCTCCCCGCGCGGCTCGCTGAGTCTGCGTCGGAATCAATTTCCCAACCCAGCCCCCGCGGCATCGGACGGTCCGGTGCGTGGGGGCTTTTCATTAAACCACAACCAAGGATAAATCATGGCAACCGCAAGCAAGTCACAACTGAACGTCACCCCGCTGCGCGACCGCGTGCTCGTCAAGCGCATCGAAGCGGTGGAAGAAATCAAGGGCGGGATCTACATCCCTGAGACCGCCAAGGAAAAATCGCAGGAGGCCGAAGTCATCGCCCTCGGCTCCGGCAAGCGCCTCGAGAACGGCGAGGTCCAGGCCTTCGAAGTGCGGGCCGGCGACCGCGTGCTGATCTCCAAGTATGGCGGCACCGAATTCGAGCGCGACGGCGAGAAGTACGTCATCCTCGGGGAGGACGACATCCTCGCAATTCTCAAATAACCACCATTCGAAAACCAAAGAACCGACAACCGGTAAACTGAAAATCCTATGAGCAAGAAACAACTCGTCTTCCATGAATCCGCCCGCCGCCAAGTGCTTCAGGGCGTCGAGACCCTGGCAAACGCGGTCAAGGTCACCCTTGGTCCGAAAGGCCGCAACGTCCTCATCGATAAGAAATACGGTTCGCCCAAAGTGACCAAGGACGGCGTGACCGTGGCCAAGGAGATCGAACTGAAAGATCCCTATCAGAACATGGGCGCCCAGATGGTGCGCGAGGTCGCCAGCAAGACCGCCGACAAGGCGGGCGACGGCACCACCACCGCCACCGTCCTGGCCCATGCCGTTTACCGCGAGGGCGTCAAGGCCGTCGCGTCCGGCAGCAACCCGATCTACCTGAAGCGCGGCATCGACAAAGCCACCAATACGGTGGTCGACGAGCTCGCCAAGTTCTCCAAGAAGATCAAGGACAACGACGAGATCCGCCAGGTCGCCACCGTCTCCGCCAACTGGGACAAGGAAATCGGCGACATGATCGCCGAGGCCATGGAGCGGGTCGGCAAGGACGGCACCATCACGGTGGAAGAAGCCAAGAGCATGGAAAGCACCCTCGACGTGGTCGAAGGGATGCAGTTCGACAAGGGCTTCCTCTCGCCCTACTTCGTGACCGACAACGAGGCCATGGAGGCCGTGCTCGAGGACGCCTACATCCTGCTGCATGAGAAGAAGCTCAGCAACATGGGCGACCTCCTGCCGATCCTTCAGGAGACCTCGAAGAAGGGCAAGCCGCTCCTCATCATCGCCGAGGACATCGAAGGCGAAGCCCTCGCCACGCTGGTGGTCAACAAGCTCCGCGGCACCCTCCAGGTCTGCGCCGTCAAGGCCCCCGGCTTCGGCGACCGCCGCAAGGCCATGATGCAGGACATCGCCGTTCTCACCGGCGGCAAGTTCATCACCGAAGACCTCGGCATCAAGCTCGACAAGGTCAAGCTCGAGGACCTCGGCCGGGCGAAGCGCATCACCGTCACGAAGGAGAACACCACCGTGATCGAGGGCGCCGGCAAGAGCGCCGACATCCAGGGCCGGGTCGGCCAGATCCGCCGCGAGATCGAGGAAACCACCTCCGACTACGACCGCGAGAAGCTCCAGGAGCGCCTCGCCAAGCTGGCCGGCGGGGTCGCCGTGATCAACGTTGGCGCTGCTACCGAGGCCGAGATGAAGGAGAAGAAGGACCGCGTCGACGACGCCCTGCACGCCACCCGTGCCGCCGTCGAAGAAGGCATCGTGCCGGGCGGTGGCGTGGCCTTGCTCCGAGCCGTCAAGGCCCTCGACGGCCTGATCGCCGGAATGGAAGACGGCGAGGAAAAGACCGGCGCCCGAATCATCCGCCGCGCGATCGAGGAGCCGGTCCGCCAGCTCTGTCTGAACGCCGGGCTCGAAGGCTCCCTCATCGTCCAGGAGATCCTGCGCCGCAAGGGGAACGAAGGCTACAACGTGGCCACCGGCGAGTACGAGGACCTCGTGAAGGCCGGAGTGGTCGATCCCACCAAGGTCACCCGCACCGCCATCCAGAACGCCGCCTCCGTGGCCGGTCTTCTGCTCACCACCGAGTGCCTCATCACCGACGAGCCGGAAAAGGAAAAGAGCCAAGCTCCCGCCGGCGGCGGCATGGACGACATGGACTACTAAGTCCGAACCGACTCCGTCCGAAACTTCCAAACCGGCGGCCGCGAGGCCGCCGGTTTTTGTTTTTAACGATGGAGCGGGGGCTGGGCGATTTCGAGCGCCTCGCGGTGCCCGCGCAGGTCGACTAGAAGGGGCCCATCGGCCGCATCGGCGGCGACGAGCGCGCTGCCGATCGGACGGTCGATCATCGGGGAGAGGGAGCCGGAGAGGACCTTTCCGACGACCTTGCTGTTTCCGTCGAGGACTTCCGTGCCTTCCCGGGCGATGCGGCGACCGCCCAGCCGGAAATGAATCAGGCGGCGGGCAAGCCCCTTCTCGTGCTGCTCGGTGAGTGCGTTCTTGCCGATAAAGTCCGCTTTCGAGAACTTCACCGTCCAGCCGAGGCCGGCCTCGAGCGGGCTGATGCTGTCGCTCAATTCGTGTCCGTAGAGCGGAAGGCCCGCCTCGAGCCGCAGGCTGTCCCGCGCCCCGAGGCCGCAAAGCTTCAGCCCGCTCGGTCCTCCCCGCTCGACCAGCAGCCGGGCCAGCGCTTCGGCCTTCGCCGGGGGCAGGTAGATCTCGAAGCCGTCCTCGCCGGTGTACCCGGTCCTGCAGATGCGGAGCCGGACCCCCGAGTAGGCGGCACTCGCGTGGTGAAAGCGTTTCAGGCCAGCCGCGTCCTCGAAGCCGGCCGCCCGCAGGACCGCCTCCGCCTTTGGTCCCTGGAGGGCGAGCAGGGCGTATTCCTCGGAATGGTCCTCCACCGCCACGTTCAGTTTCCAGCGGGCGGCCTGCTTGAGGAACCAGCCGTAGTCCTTCTCGATGTTGCTGGCGTTGACGCAGACGAGGAAGTCCTCGGCCGAGATACGGTAGAGGATCAGGTCGTCGACCGTGCCGCCGTCTCCGGAGCACATGGGGGAATAGACCGCCTTGCCCGCCGGCAGGTCGTGGACGCGGTTGACCACGAGCTTGTCGAGGAAGAGCGCCGCTTCGGGCCCGGAGACGTGGAATTCCCCCATATGGCTGACGTCGAAGAGCCCGACGGCCTCGCGCACCGCGCGGTGCTCCTCGAGGATGCTGCTGTACTGGACCGGCATGTTCCAGCCGCCGAAGGGGACGAAGCGGGCCCCGTGGCGGGCATGGAAATCGTGTAGGGGGACCTGGATGAGATTCGGCATGGGAGGAAAGAGCGGCGTCGTGCGAACGCGCTTGATTCTTGGAGGGCGATGCGGAGAGTTTGCGGCCGAGCCGCGACCCGCGTCCGGGCCGCCGGAATTAATCGGCAAGCATGGTTTGCTTAGCCACCCTAAAGTTACAGATAGTTGAAAATGCAAAAGTCTTTTGCCGATCTTCGCGAACAGGCCCGCCACTACATCCCTGCCGGGGAAGCGGATCTTGAGGCCATGCTCTCCGCCATCGGGCGCTCCGAGCTCGACGAGCTCTTCAGCCACATCCCCGGGGAAGTGCGCTTCCGCGAGGCACCCGATCTGCCGGAGGAGCTGGGCTACGATGAGTTGAAGGAGCGCTTGTCCGCGCTCGCCGCAAAGAACCGCGTCGGCACCAGCTTCCTCGGCGACGGCCTTCCCGACCTCTTGCCCTCGCCCGTGGTCGGGCCGATCTGCGAGATCCGCAAGCTGACCACCGCCTACACGCCCTACCAGCCCGAGCTCAGCCAAGGCACCCTGCTGGCGCACTGGATCTACCAGTGCGGCATGGCGCGCCTGACCGGCTTCGAGGCCGTCAACGCATCGCTCTACGACCGGTCGACCGCCACCTTCGAGGGAATCTGTGCGGCCGTGCGGATGGGGCGCGGCAAGACCGCCGCTCTGGTTCCGGACTCGCTCTATCCCGGAGACCTCGAAGTCCTCGAGACCCTCGCCGCCGGCACCGAGATCGAGTTGGTCCGTGTGCCGGTCGATCCCGCCAGCGGACGGATCGACCGCGCGGCCCTCGACCGGCTTTGCTCCGAGAGCGCGGAGCGGCTGGCGGCGCTGGTTTTTCCCCAAGTCAATACCTTCGGCCTGCTGGAGGACGTCGACGGGCTGACCGATCTGGCGGCCGGGCTCGGTTTGCGGAGCGTGGCCGTGATCGATCCTTTGCTTTTGGCGGCGGGCGGGCTCAAACCGCCCTCGGAATTCGGGGCGACGGGGGCCGACATCATCGTAGGCGAGGCGCACCATCTGGCGCTGGCCCCGAATTTCGGCGGTCCGGGGCTGGGGCTCTTCGGAGTGCGTTTTACGGAAAAGGACCGGGCGGGCGTCCGTGCCGCGCCCGGACGCTTCATCGGCAAGGCGAAAGATATTTCCGGTCGCGACTGCCGGGTCGGGGTCTTATCCACCCGCGAGCAGCACATCCGCAAGGATAAGGCGACTTCCAACATCTGCTCGAACCAAGCGTTTATCGCCACGCTGGTCGGCGCGGTGCTGCTGGAGCGCGGGGACGAGGGCCTCGGAGCGATCTTCTCGGAAATGCGGCGTCGGCTCGAGGAGGCCGCCCGCCGCCTGACCGCTTTCGAGGGGGTGGCGCTGGCCTTTCCCGAAAGCTGTCCGGTGCACGAATTGACGCTGGAGCTGGCCAAGCCGGTCTCCGAGCTGTTGGAACGCGCCCATGAGCGGGGGATCCTCGCCGGCGCCGAAGTTTCGGACCGCATCGGAGGCGGGCGGCAACTGCTCAAGCTCTCCTTTTCCAACCGTCCCCAGGATCTCGAGGCACTCGCTGCGGTTTTCGAATCGGTCTTCGGCGCGCCCTGCGCGGATTGCGGCAGTTTGCCCCCGGCCATCCCGGCCGCCGCGTTGCGCTCGGAGCGCCCCGGCCTGGTTCGGCACGCGGCGGAAGAGGTGCTCGCCTACTACCGCGAGCTCGGCGAGCTCAACGTGAGTCCCGACGACGGTTGCTACCCGCTCGGTTCCTGCACGATGAAGTACAACCCGAAGGTGAACGACTGGGCGGCCTCGCTCCCCGGATTCACCGACCTCCATCCGCAGGCCCCGGTGGAGGACGCGCAGGGTTCGCTCGAGCTGCTTTACGAGATCCAAGAGTGGTTCAAGCGCATTACCGGCCTCGCCGCCGTCACCACCCAGCCCCTCGCCGGCGCGCAGGGCGAGCTGGTCGGCATTAAGATGTTCCAAGCCTACCACCGCGACCGCGGAGAGCGGCGCGATATCATCCTGATCCCGCGTTCGGCCCACGGCACGAATTTCGCGACCGCGACGATGGCGGGCTTCGCCGGTCAACGGGGGAAGATCGTCTACCTCGAGGCCGACACTGCCGGGCGTGTGTTGCTGAGCGATCTCGAAGACCGGATCAGGGAGTATGGCAGCCGCATCGCCGGGGTCATGATCACGAACCCCAACACCTCGGGCATTTTCGAGACCGCGTTCAAGGAGATCGCCGACCGGATTCACGCGATCGGCGGACTCGTCTACATGGACGGGGCCAACATGAACGCGATCGCCGGCTGGGTCGACCTCGGTGCGCTCGGGGTGGACGCGGTGCACAACAACCTCCACAAGACCTGGACCATCCCGCACGGCGGGGGCGGTCCCGGAGACGCCATCGTGGCCGTCAGCGAGCGCCTCGTCGCTTACCTGCCCGGTTGCCAGATCGAGAAACAGGGCGGACTCTACCGGCCCTACCGGGAAGGCAAGTCGATCGGCTCCTTCCACCGTCACTGGGGCAACTTCGCCCACAAGGTCCGCTGCTACGCCTACCTGCTCCGCCTCGGACGCGAGGGCGTGCGCCGGATGTCGGCGGTGGCCGTCCTCAGCGCGCGCTACGTGCAGACGCAGCTGACCTCCGACTACGCCCTCCTGCCGCAGGGAGCCGACGAGGAGCCCCGCATGCACGAGTTCATCCTCACGCCGCGGAGCGAGGACTTCGGTCCGCTCGAATCGGTCGGCCTGCGCAAGACGGACGCCGCGCCCCGCATCGGCAAGCTCTTCCTCGATTTCGGCTTCCACGCCCCCACCGTGGCTTGGCCGGAGCCGCTCGGCCTGATGGTCGAGCCCACCGAAAGCTACACGAAAGCCGAGCTGGACCGCTTCGTCGAAGCCGTCCGCGCGATCATCCGGCTGGTCCGCGAACACCCCGCCGCCCTGCTTTCCGCGCCGCACTTCACGCCGATCGACCGGGTCGACGAGGTCGAGGCCAACCGCGAGGTCTGCCTCTCCGAGCCTCTCGAAACGCTGCCCGCTCTGAACGCTTCCCGCATTCCGAACCGAGAGCTGACGGAGCTCCCCGTGGAGGAAATTTACCGGCGCATCGTCGCGGCGGCCGAGTCTCCGGCCGGGGTCTAATCCTCACGGACATGAGGGAAAGCGTTTGAGATAAATGCAAGCTTCTCCTTGATCATCAATGTGTTTGTGTGTAAGGCTAAATTGCCGGCACCTGCCGGACTTTGACTGACCGAACCCCAACCACAGACACCACCATGCCCGAAAACAGCTTCCTTTCCCCGTTTCTGGAAAAACTGGGATCCTTCATGCCGAACGCGTTCGCGGCGCTCATCGTCCTTGCGATCGGTATTGTTCTGGCCGGAGTCGTCCGCAAGGGCACCGCCTACCTGCTCGCGAAAGCCAAGCTCGACGAACGGATCAACAAAGACCGCGAAAACGAGCTGAGCGTGGAAGCGCCGGTTGCGATCTTTGTTTACTACCTGCTGGTGCTCTACGTGCTCCTGCTGGTCCTGAGCATTCTCGGGGTCGAGCAGGTGCTGCAGCCGCTCCAGGATATGTTCTACGAGATTGTCGCCTACATCCCGAACCTGATCGCCGCGGGCGTCATCGGCTTCGCCGGCTACATCATCGCGCGGATCGTTTCCGTGGTCGTAGGTGCGGCCGCCAAGGGGCTCGACGCATTCTCCGGCAAGCTCGGGCTCGGCAAGGGAGTCGACCTCGGCCGGCTCGTCCAGCAACTGGTCTTCCTGTTCATCTTCGTGCCGATCCTCGTGGTCGCGCTCGACGCGCTTAAGATGACCGCCATCTCCGATCCCGCCACCGGCATGCTGAACGAGTTGATGGCGGCCATCCCGCACATCGTGGGCGCGGCGCTCATCCTGGCCGTCTTCTACATCGCGGGCCGCTTCGTCGTCTCGATGCTGGCCGAACTGCTCAAGAACATGGGGGCCGACAAGCTGCCGGAGAAGCTCGAGCTCCAGCCGATCACGGGAGATTCCTTCTCCCTCTCGAAGCTGACGGGGCACGTGGTCTTCTTCTTCATTATGTTCACTGCGGTGATCTCCGCTCTGGAAAAGCTGGGCATGACGCAGATCGCCCTCGTGCTGGAGGGCCTGCTGGTACTGGCCGGGCAGATCGTGCTCGGCCTCGTGATCCTGGCCATCGGCAACTACTTCGCAAATCTGGCCCACCGGCTCCTAAGCCGGTCCGAGGGCAGCAACTTCGTCGCCGCCGCCGCCAAATATGCGATCCTCGCCCTCGTCCTCGCGATCGGCCTCAGCGCCATGGGCATCGCCGAGGACATCGTGATCCTGGCCTTCGGCCTTTCGCTTGGTGCCATCGCCGTGGCCTTCGCCCTGTCCTTTGGCTTGGGCGGACGCGAAGCGGCCGGCAAGCACATGGATTACCTGCTCGAGAAGATGCGCAAGGGCGGCGGCCAGTAAAGGCTTCGTCCAGCCCTTTACGGATCAGCCGCCCGGGGCAACGGCTCCCGGCAGGCGGCGGCCGCGGGGACGGTTCCGCGGCAGCTCCGCTATTGTGCGCGGCGGCCGCGGCCGCAAGCGCACGGCCGTCCAAGCTTGAGCGCGCGATCCATCCAAGCCAAACGAAGGAATCCGCCGGGAGGGGGAAGAGCCCGTCTGGCGCGGTCACACCCGACCGGCGGGGAGGCGAAACTCCGCGCTTCCCTCCCGGCACGCGATTCGCTAGTTTCATACCCGATCATGAACGAACTTATGGCAATTCTCGCAGGGGTCGGCCTGGCCGCCGCCTGCGGTTTTCGGGTCTTCGTGCCGCTCTTTATCGCCAGCTTGGCGGCGAATACCGGCGTGGACGCCTTTGGCGAGGTCAACTTCCAGCAGATGCTCGGCGAGGATTTCGCATGGCTCGGCAGCACCCCCGTCACCATCGCGCTCGGCGTCGCCACCGCTTTGGAGATCGGCAGCTACTACATCCCCTGGCTGGACAACGCGCTGGATTCCATTGCCAGCCCCGCGGCGGTTGTCGCGGGCACCTTCATCTCGGGCGCGGTGATGCCGGAACTGATGGGCGACGGCGCCTTCAAATGGATTGTCGCGACGATCGCCGGAGGCGGCTCCGCCGCGGTCGTGCAGGGCGCCTCGGTCATCACCCGGGGCGCTTCCACCGCCACCACCGGCGGCGTGGGCAATCCCGCCGTGTCGACCGCAGAGTTGGGCGGCTCGGTGTTGACCGCCGGCCTCGCCGTGCTCATCCCGATCCTTGCCGGCGTCCTCGTGCTGGTGCTGCTGATCTTCTTCATCCGGACGATCTTCCGCTTCTTCCAGCGCCGGGCGGAAAAGAAACAGCAGCTCGCCTCCGCCGAGAACAAGCCGGTGCCGCCACCCGCAGCACCTCCGGCGTGAGGGTGGGTATCGCCTCTCTGCTCCTCGGCGGCGCGCTTCGGTCGGCCGCCCTCGCATGGTGGCGTTCGGGCCGCGCACGGATGCGCCGGCGAATCTCGATGCCGCCGACCGGAAAGCGATCCCCGGCAACCTGCGCCAGCCGGCCAGCGCCGCCGACCAATATTTTATCGAGACAGGACTGAGCACGGTGCCGGTCTCCGAACTCGTCGGGCCGGATCGCCGGATCCGCCACTTCAAGCCCGTGGCGGGAGAACTCTACCCCCGGGCGATCCGCCAATCGGACGAGGAGCTCAGCGCACAGCTTCAAAGCGGCGAGTCGCTTCGGATCTTGTTTTGGCAGTCGCGCGGAGTGGGCTGCTCCAGCGCGAATGCCATCCCCCGCGGCCGTCCGGTGGAAGCATCGGCGAGGGGATGGGGATTTTTTTGGCTCGGGCATTTGTCACAGGCGGGCACCAAAGAAGTGCCGGGCAAAAATTACTTTACTTGTCGGGAGACCCAGAAGGGCCGGAATTTACAAGGGCCGGGTAAGAAATACTTTTTAAACGCTACCACGCCTTGCAATCGCCACGGACGCATGGGGGCGTCCCGTTGCAGGCTTGGTAGGGACGGCTGCCCCCAGCCGTCCGCGGATCGGCCGACATCACCGGCCTCGCTAATCGTCTCGAACCGCCGCCACGTCCCGGAGTGTGTGGCGGACGCATGGACGCCATGCGTCCAGTAAAAGGCGGACCCTTTCAAGCAGCCCACATTTTAGTGCCTGGCAAAAAATACTTGACCGAGCGTTACCCGACGATCCGGAGGAATTCGCGCCGTTGACCTGTGACCTTTGACTTGCGTTAGGCGTTTGGACTCGGCAAGGTCGCCCGCATCATGTTCGACTGGTGGGCGGGTCTGGCAACGGAGTTGAAGGTCTTTTACGGGATCGGGATACTTGCGTTGTTCATCGTGTCGATCCAGCTCGTCCTCACTCTGATCGGCTTCGACGCGGACGGCGTTGACGGGGCGATGGATCTGGATGTCGCCGACTTCGATACGGGTTCCGGCATCGGCCTGTTTTCGTCGCAGACGATTTCCGCTTTTTTCCTCGGCTTCGGCTGGGTCGGCGTGGCGGCGATCAAGAGTGGGCTCTCCGTGCTGCTCAGCGGGTTGCTCGCCTTCGCCTGCGGGCTGGCGGCCATGTTCGCCATGCTTTTCATGCTGCGTTCGCTTCTGCGCCTGCAATCCAGCGGCAATCTCGATTACCGTAGCGCGGTCGGGTCCGAGGCCACCGTTTACGTGACCCTCCCCGGCTCCGACCAAGACGGAGGCGGCCAGGTCGAGCTCATGCTCCAGGGCCGCGTGATCACCGCCCAAGCCCGCAAGGCCAGCCCTGGTGCCCTCACGCCCGGCCGCCGCGTGCGCATCGTCGGGGTCAGCGGCCGAAATCAGTTCACCGTCGAGCCCGTGGAGGCCGGAGGCTGAACCGCGGAAAGCGATTCTCGAATTTCGATTCCCCCCCCCCTGATCTTTCCGACCCCCGCCACTTCGGATCGCGTCCCGACTTTCAACGCCCAACACCCGAACCTTCAGCACAGTCAACCCCCCACCATGGATATCCTACTCGCCGCCGCCGTCCTCGTCCTCTTCTTTCTCGCGACCGCGATCGCTTTTGCCACGCGCTACAAGCGCTGCCCCTCGGACCGTTTGTTAGTGGTCTACGGTAAGGTGGCGGGAGGCAAGTCGGCCAACTGCTACCACGGTGGGGCGGCTTTCATCTGGCCGGTCATCCAGGGCTACCAATGGCTCGACCTGACGCCGCTGCCGATCGACATCCGCCTCGAAGGCGCGCTGTCCAAGCAAAACATCCGTGTCAACACCCCCTCCACCTTCACGGTCGGGGTCTCGACCGAGCCCGGGATCATGGAGAACGCCGCCGAGCGCCTCCTCGGTCTCGGCTTGGGGGAGATCAAGGAGCTGGCCAAGGACATCATCTTCGGCCAGATGCGGGTGGTCATCGCCACGATGGACATCGAGGAGATCAACGCCGACCGCGACAAGCTGATCGCCAACATTTCCACCGGGGTCGAGGTCGAGCTCAAGAAGGTCGGCCTCCGCCTGATCAACGTCAACGTCCAGGACATCACCGACGCCTCCGGCTACATCGACGCGCTCGGCCAAGAGGCCGCCTCGAAGGCCATCGCCGAGGCCAAGATCAAGGTCGCCCAAGCCCAGCGCGACGGCGATATCGGCGCCGCCGAAGCCGCCCGCGACCAGCGCATCCGGGTGGCCGACGCCAACGCCAAGGCGACCGAGGGCGAGAACAAGGCGACGGTCGAAATCGCCAACTCGAACGCCGAGCGCCGCATGAAGGAGGCCGAAGCCGAACGTGCCGCTTCCGCCGCCGAAAAGGTCAAGGCCGCCCAAGCCCTGCAGGAAGCCTACGCGGCCGAAAAGACTTCGGAAGAAGAGCGGGCCAAGCGCGAAAAAGCCACCCAGCAGGCCAACATCGTCGTGCCCGCCGAGATCGCGAGGGAAAAGGCCATCGTCGACGCCGAGGCCAAAGCCGAGTCCATCCGCCGCGTCCAGAAGGGCGAGGCCGACGCCGTCCGTCTCGAGAAGCAGGCCGAGGCCGACGGCCTCAAGGCGGTCAAGCAGGCCGAAGCCGACGGACTCCGTTTCAAGCTGACGGCCGAGGCCGACGGCCAGCGCCTCAAGCTCTTGGCCGAGGCCGAGGGCGTCGAGCAGGTCCTGACCAAGAAGGCCAAGGGCTTCGCCGACATCATCAACTCCGTCGGCGACGAAAAGAGCCTCGCGACCAAGCTCCTCCTGATCGAGCAGATGCCCAAGCTGGTCGAAGAGCAGGCCAAGGCGATCGCCAACCTCAAGATCGACAAGATCACCGTTTGGGACAGCGGCAAGAACGGCGAGGGCAAGGGCGGCACGGCCGACTTCCTTTCCGGGATCGTCGGATCGCTCCCGCCCCTGCACGAGATCACCAAGAACGCCGGTGTCGAACTGCCGGACTTCCTCGGACAGGTCGAAGGAGGCGATTCCGCCTTGGAAAAGGCAGGGACCGAGGAAGGCCTGGCCGAGCCCGGCGGGCGGAACTGAGGGATAGACGGGGCCTGGTCGCTTAGGAGCGTCGCGGTGGCGGCTTTATGCGGGTGGGCGTGGGATTTGAGGGTGGGCGATTTTCGGTCCGCCTGAGGCACCGGCTGTCGCCGGCGCCCTACGAAGGGGGTTGTGGTCGGGGCCCTTGCAACAGGTGCAGGTTCGCCATCGAGATGCCGCTCAGCATGGCGCCTACGATACCGAGAAAGCCTTGGTCCGTGCCGGCGAGAAAGAGGTTTTCGAGGTGGGTCCGGCCGTCTTTCGCCTTGTGGGGCGCTCCGTAGATGGCGCCATTGAGGTGGCCGGTGTACTTCCGGACGGTCCGCGGGGTGAACATGTCGCTGTCGATTCGATGGCGCTCGAGCAGCGCGGCGGCCGATTCCCGGCCGCCGGCTCCGGGAGCGGGGAGGATTTGGAGCGCGACGGCTTGGAGTCGGTCGTACCAATGGGCCTTCATGGCCTGATAGTCTTCATCGGACAGCGCGCACCATTCGTCGTGATTGGCCAGGCTGGTGACCCGCAGACAGCCCTCGGAGAGTTGGCGGCCTTCCCCATACCGGTAGTTGTTCGGCAGGCAGATCACTCCGCTGCTCGGATCGACCAGTTCGCCTGCGGGGACGGCGGCATAGTGGAAGCGCGGCTGCCGGGTGTTGAAAAAGACGATCGTTTCGTCCCATCCGAGATCGGCGGGTTGGCGGTCGAAAAGGGTAATGGTTTCGGTAAAGCCGAGCCGCCCGACATTGTCCGAATCGGCGTCGGCGGGGCGGTCTTCGCAGAGGCGGGCCGTCTCGACGGCACCTGCGGTGGAGAGGATGCGGTCCGCCGTGATGACGGATCCGTCGTCCAGACTGAGAGCGGTGGCGCGTCCGCCCTCGGTATGGATTTTTCGGATACCGCACTTCATCTTGCGAAGGCCCCCGAGCTCCCGGTACTTGTCTTGAAGCAGGCGGATGATGACGCGGACGCCCTCGAAAGGCCGGGCGAATCCTTCGAAAAAGAGGGAGCGGAACATGATGGCGAACTGGCCGTAGTCCATGTCGTGTTCCTGTGCGCTGCCGTAGTACATGACCGGGCAGAAGAGCATGTCTTCGAGCAGGGGCTCGGAGATATGGCGGCGGACGGCTGCCCGGGCGGAGGAGGGGACGGAGCCGAGGTCGAAGGCGTCGAGGGCCCGCACTTCGTCCGCGAGGGCGCGGAAGCCGTCGATCTGCCAGGGAAAGGCGCGGGCGACTTCCGACTCGAGGAGCGCGAAATCGTTGTCGAAGCGCAGGTCGCAGCCGGGAAAGGCTATCCGGGAGCCGTTCTGCGGGCAGAGGTCGAGCGCCTCGTAGGGGATGCGGAGTTGGCGGAGCAGCTTGGCGAGGGGGGTGCCTTTCGTGCCCTTGGGCACGTAATTCGTCATCGCATGCAGGCCGACGTCGAACTTGCGGCCGTTCCGGCTGTAGAAGGAATTGAGGCCTCCGGAGACATTGTGGCGTTCGAGGACGACGCAGTCCTTGCCGGCGAGGGCGAGGCGGATGCCGGCGGCCATCCCCGCCATTCCGGCGCCGATGATGACGGTCTCGAAGTGCTTGCCGTGGAGTGGGGCGGGCATGGTCTCAGGGTGGAGGATTCCGCCGGGTGGAGTGGCGGGGGCGGAGGGCCGGGAGACCGCGGCCGCCGTGGCCTCGCGTGGATTAAAAGCTGCGGAAGGATTGCCGTGGGACGGCGATCAGCCCGCCCTCGTCGGACGGGTTTGGCCCTCCTTTCGGAAGGGGGAGAGCAATCCGATCGGAAGCACGGGCGCGCAGGCTTCTGCGACCCGGCGCGACCGCACCCGCCGTCACTTGGCGTTGAACTTGGGCGTCAGGTATTCCGCGCAGCTGTCGAGCGAAGCCAGCTTCGGGTAGTCTTCTTCCGGCACTTCGATCCCGTGTTGCTTGCGGAGCTCCATCACGATGTCGAGGAAGTCCATGGAATCGAGGTCCATTTGGTCGCGGAGGTTGACCTCCGGCTTCAGGTCCGAGGTATCCTCGTCCGGTGCGATTTCGTTGATGATGTCGATGACGATTTGCTTTACTTGATCTTCGGTCATGGTGCTTGGCGCGAACGGCCGGGAGCTTGAAGCGGAGGGGCCGCAGCTCGGGGCGGAGAAGGTTGGTTTATTTTTCGAACTTACGGACGATCAGGGCGGAGTTGATCCCGAGCATTCCAAAGGAGTTGTTGAGGATAACCTTCACGGCGTCAACCTCTCGGGGCTCGTTTATGACGAGCTTGGGGAGGGCGCACTCGGGGTCGAGCTCGTCGACGTTGATGGTCGGGTGGATGACCGAGTCTTCGAAGGACGGGAGGTTCCCGGCCAGCTCGAGCGCGCCGGCCGCGCCCATCGCGTGGCCGATAAAGCTCTTGGTGTTATTGACGTAGGTGGACTCGCTCGCGCCGAAGACCTCGGCCACGGCCTTGCATTCCTGGATATCGCCTTGGGGGGTGGAGGTGGCGTGGGTATTGACGAGGTCGACCTCTTCGGGGCGGAGCCCGGCGTTCTTGAGGGCGGCCCGCATGCATTCGGCTTGGCGGACGGGATTGGGCAGGACGTAGTCCGAGGCGTCGGAGTTGATGCAGTAGCCGACGATCTCGCCGAGGATATCGGCGCCTCGCCGGCGGGCGTCCTCGAGGCGTTCGAGGGTGTAGATACAGCCGCCTTCGGACACGACGATCCCGTTGCGGCCCTTGTCGAAGGGGCGGCTGGCTTTCTTCGGGTCGTCATGTTTGGCGAGGGCGCCCTGACTCTTGAATCCCGCGAAGATGCCGAAGGTCTGGATGCTCTCGCTGACGCCGCCGGCGAGGGCGAGATCGACCTCGCCGAGGCGGAGCATCTGGACGGCTTGGACGAGGCCCGCGTTTCCGGCCGCGCAGGCGGCCCCGATCGTGTAGTGGGGACCGGTGATCCCGAGGTTGATGGTGATTTCGCCGGCCGGGTTGTTGGCGACGGTGCGCGGATTGTGGTGATGGGTCCAGTAGCGCGTGTCGTAGTCGAACTTGGAGATGTTATAGACCTCGTTCTCGGTTTCGACGTTACCGTGCTCGGTGGTGCCGACATAGACGCCGATGCGGCTCTTGTCGAAATTCTCGAAATCGATCCCGCTTCGGGCCACGGCCTCCCGCGCGGAGTAGATGGCGATGCTGCCGGCGCGCGTGCCGACGCGCAGTTCCTTGCGGGTTTGGTACTGCTTGGTGTCGAAGTCGCAGACGCCGGCCGGGACTTCGCCCATGTAGCGCATGTCGATCATCCGTACGCCGGCGACGCCCGCGAGGAGGTTTTTCCGGTATTCCTCGAGGGAGTTGCCGTTCGGCGAGGTCAGTCCGACGCCGGTTATGACGATGCGGGAAAGCTGCATGAGTAAGCGGACATTGTTACCATTCCAGATAAGGGAGCTGTCAACACAGTAGTCCCGTCGATGGATTCGTGCAAGTGTCCCGGCCGTCCGGAGCTCCCGGCGGGATTTTGGTTTGGACAGCCGTTCCCCGGCACCTATGACTGGACGGAAATGAAAGTTCTAGTCGTTGGAGGAGCGGGATATATCGGCAGCCACTGCGTGCGGCAGCTGCGGGCCGCCGGGCACGAGCCGGTCGTGCTCGACAATCTGGTTTTCGGCCACCGCGAGGCGGTCGCGCCCGGGGTCCCGTTTTACGAGCAGGACCTCGGCGATCCGCAAGCGGTCGGCCGCATTCTGGACGCGGAGGGCATCGAGCTGGTCATGCATTTCGCGGCCTTCGCCTACGTGGGCGAATCCGTGACGGCGCCGCGGAAGTACTACGAAAACAACTTTGTGGCGACCCTCCGCTTGCTGGAGACGATGCTCGACCACGGCGTCGGGAAGTTCGTATTTTCCTCGACTTGCGCGACCTATGGAGAGCCCGAGCGCCTGCCGATCGTGGAAACTTTGCGGCAGGCCCCGATCAACCCCTACGGCCAGACCAAGCTGGACGTGGAAAACTGCCTGAAGGCCTTCGCGGCGGCCTACGGGCTGAGCTTCGCGGCCTTCCGCTACTTCAATGCGGCCGGCGCGGCGGAGGACGGGACGATCGGCGAGGACCATGATCCGGAGACGCACCTGATCCCGCTGGTGATCGACGCGGCGACGGGCCGACTGGAGACTATCAAGATTTTCGGCACCGACTACGACACGCCGGACGGGACCTGTCTGCGGGACTACGTTCACGTGGACGACCTTTCCCGCGCGCACATCGCGGTCTTCGAAAAGCTGGCCGCGCCCGGAGCGGGCTATTTTTACAACCTCGGGACGGGGCGTCCCAATTCCGTCCGCGAGATCATCACGGCGGTGGAGGAGGTGACCGGACTGAAGGTGCCGACCGTCGAGGCCGAGCGCCGCCCCGGGGACCCGCCCGCGCTCTACGCGGATTCCAGCAAGGCGCAGACGGAGCTCGGCTGGGAGATCCGCTTCAAGGACGTGCGTTCGATCATCGAAACGGCCTGGCGCTGGCACCGCGACCATCCCGAAGGCTTCGGAGCCGGGAAATAGCCTTACTAAAATGTGCGAACGTATTTGCAGGTGCGGCAAGCACCCCGCCTCTCCTATCGGAGCAGGAGGGGAGTTTGAAGTGAAAGTACTTTCGCACCTTTCAGTCGCGGCGCATTCGCCGGCACCGGTAGGCGGAGCCAAAGACGGCTTGCCATGACCTGAAGGTCCTTTAACAAAAAGGATCCATGCATCCGCTTTTCCCGCCGGATAATCGACCGATTCTCGGTTTGTTTATCGAGCCCAACCAACCCTTGGAAGGTTACATGGGGGCGAGCGCGCCGATCGGATTCTCCGTCTGCCGGGGGGCGGCGATGGCGGCGGAGGCGCTGGGTTACCGGCTGCTGGTTTCGGATTCGAGCTCGACCTTGACGGGGACCAAGCCTCTTGCCGGTCTGGCTTGGTTCAGTCTGACCGGGGCCACCCCGACCTGCTTCGCAGATGGCGCCGAGGGCGGGATTCCGACGGTCACGATCTGCCGGAAGGAAAGCGACCGCGTACACCACATCGCCCCGGACGAGCATCGGTTTTTCAAGGAATTGACGCGTGAGCTGTTGGAGTCCGGTCGACGGCGGTTCGCCTTCGTCGGTGGCCAGGAAGCGCATCCTAGCAATAGCGCTCGGCTCGAGGGCTTCCTTGCCGGATTGGAGGAGTTTTCCGACGGGATCCGGCCGGTCTCGGTGGGGCATGCGGGGAGCTGGCTTTACATCGACATGGCGGAGCGGCTCGGGACGGCCTTCGACCCCTCCGCCGACATCGATGCGGTGGTCTGCGCGAACGACGGCGTGGCACTGGGCGTCCTCGACGCCTTGAAGTCGGAGGGCAAATCGGTGCCCGGACAGGTGGCGGTGACCGGCTACGATAACTTTTATTTTCGTCAGGGGATCGATCCGGCTCTGGCCTCGCCGCCCTTGGCCTGCGGCAACTTCCCCAGCTTCGAGTTGGGTTTTCGGGCGGTCGAGACCCTCGACCAGCTGCGCCGGGGCATCGACCCGCCGATGGAGCAGCGGGTGGCTGCCGGGATGCTTCGCCGGACCTCGCTCGGGGTGAAGGGGGCGGAGGATTTGACCTTCGCGAATCTTTCGCTGGTGGAGGACCGGCTTTTCGATCCGCTCTGGAGCGCCGAGGACTGGGGGCGGGCCTTGGCGGGAGCCTTGCGCGGCCTGGTGGCCGACGGCTTCCCCGACGTTCTGGCGTCCGCGCTTTTCGACAGCCTGCGCGAAGCGATGGAAGCGCGGGACGCGGGCGGCCCGCGAACCGAGTGCCGGGCGCTGCGTCTGAGGGAGATTTTCGCCAAGGCGCGGCGTTCGCCGATAGGGGTGAACTACCGGGACTACATCCACGGGGCGATGCGCCGGATCGAGGCCGCCTTCCGCGACCACAGCTACGTCACCCTGACCATGCAGGAGCGGCACCATGTGGTCGGCTTGCTGGACGATGTGCGGGCGTCCTTGGGGATCGAGAGCATTTGCCTGCGTTTCATGGAGGAGCCGAGGGAGGCCTGGCTTTGTGTGGCGGGCGAGACCCCGCGTTGCTGGAATCCCGGCGACTACGGGCAATTGGACCGGATTCTGTTCAGCTGCGGCCAGATCGTCCGTCCGCTCGCGCTTGCGGACCAAGAGGTCGCCTTGCTTTACGCGGACTTCAGCGGCACCCGCGAGTTCGACATGCACCGGCTGGGTGATTTCGCCTCCGGGGCGCTTTTGCAGGCCGGCATGTCGAAAATGTTGAAGACGCGCGGCAGCGAGCTCGCGCGGGAGAAAGAGAACGCCGAGTTGGCCCGGGACGAGGCGGAGCGCGCGAACCGGGCGAAGAGCTCCTTTTTGGCGATGATGAGCCACGAGATCCGAACCCCGATGAACGGGGTGATCGGTTGCGCGAGCATTCTCGAAAACACGCCCCTTGATGGCGAGCAGATGGAGTATGTCCGCACGATCCAGGGCAGCGGGGAAGCGCTCATGGTCATCATCAACGACATCCTCGACTTTTCCAAGATCGAGGCGGGAAAGATCAGTCTGGAGTCGCTGGAATTCAATCTCCGGGACTGCCTTGGCGACGTCCTCGACCTCTTCAAGCCCGAGGCGGTCCGCAAGGGGATCGAATTGGCCGGGGAGGTGGACGAAGCGGTTCCCGACCGGGTGGTGGGCGACCCCAACCGGCTCAGGCAGATCTTGGTGAACTTGATCGGCAACGCCTTGAAATTCACGGAGCGGGGCGAGGTCGTGGTCCGCGTGCGCCTGGTGAACGCCGATCATGCCCGGGCCCGTTGCCGTCTGGATTTTTCGGTCTCCGACACGGGGGAGGGGATCGCGAAGGAGACGCTGGCGAAGTTGTTCCGGCCTTTCGCCCAAGCGGACGGTTCGACCTCCCGGCGGCACGGGGGGACGGGGCTCGGGCTGGCGATCAGCAAGTTGCTGACGGAGTTGATGGGAGGAGGGATTTCGGCGACGAGCAAACCCGGGCGGGGCTCGGTCTTCGCCTTCAACCTGGTCCTAGGGATCGGGAGCGGCCAGGAGCCGATGGAAGACGCCGAGGGGAAGATTTTTGCCGGCTACCGTGTGCTTTTGGTGGACGACAGCGCCACCCAGCGGGAGATACTGACCGACCTGCTCCGGAGCTGGGGCGTCGAAACCGCCGCGCTGTCCGACCCGAAGGAAGCGATCGCCCGTTTGCGGGACGAAGCGGAATTCGACTGTGCCGTATTCGACTACGAAATGCCGGGCATCGACGGGGTCAGTCTGGCCCGGGTGGTGCGGTCTTTCGCGGCTCGGCGCAAGCTGCCGGTGATCGTGCTTCGCTCCGGCACCGAGGAGATCAAAGCGGACCGGGACGTGGCGGCGGTGCTGGGCAAACCTGTCCGGCCGGTGGAATTCAGGCAGGCGCTGTGGCGGCTTTTGGGAACGCGGCCCAAGGCCTGCCTGGAGGGCGCCGGCCCGGCCAAAGCTCCCGCGCGGAAGGAGGAGCGGCCTGCCCGGATTCTCTTGGTCGAAGACAACGCGGTGAATCGCACCGTGATCGGCAAGATGTTGAAACGCTTGGGCTGCCCGGCGGCGGAGGTCGCGAAGGACGGCGAAGAAGCGGTTCGGGCGGTCGAGAAGGGCGGTTTCGACCTGATCTTGATGGACGTCGCGATGCCGAACGTGGACGGACTGGAAGCGACCCGCCGGATCCGGACGCTGCCCGGCCGGGAGGCCGGCCGGCTGGTGGTGATCGGCCTCTCCGCCGGCGCGATGGACCAAGACCGGGAGATGGCGATCGAAGCAGGGATGGACGGCTACCTGACGAAGCCGATCAAGATTTCGGAGCTCGAGCTGGTGCTCGACAATTTCGGCAAGGGCTATCCCCGGGTCCCCGCGGGCTGAAGCAGCCTCGGCCGCCGGCCCGCCGGGGGGCATTTCGCTTTGCAATTCGCACGCAACCTGCTTTTCTTTCGACTACGATGGCTTCCACTGGTTCAGTGACGAAGGAATTCGCGCCGGGGCGCGAGGCCGCCGCCTGTTCGGAGCGGGACCTCGACTGGGCGATCGTCCAGCGCGTGCAGGCCGGGCATGTGGGCGAATTCGACAAACTGGTCCGCAAGTACCGGGAATCGATTTTCGGCGTCACCTACAACCTGACCGGAAACCGCGAAGACGCCGCCGATCTGACGCAGGATGCCTTCATCAAGGCCTTCCAAGCGATCGGCCGCTTCAAGGGCAAGTCTTCCTTCTTTACCTGGCTCTACCGCATCGCGGTCAACGCGACCATGAGCTTCCTCAAGAAGAGCCGCCGTCGCCGCTTCATCAACTACGAGACGGTCAACGAGGAGTTGGCCGGGGCGGAAATCCTCGAGCGCCTGACGGCGAAGACGCGCACGGAGAAGGGTGCCTTGGTGCGGGAGCTGCAGGAAAAATTGAACGATTCGCTGCAAAAACTGTCTCCCAAACATAGGACGGTCGTTGTTTTACATGAAATCGAGGGGCTGGACCATGCCGCGATCGCGGAGATCACGAAGACCTCCGAGGGCACGGTGCGCTCGCGACTGCACTACGCGAAGCGCCAGTTGCAGGCCTACCTGCAAGACTACCTCGACTGACGCGGATTTGACCCGAACCCTTTAATTCGAAACCAAACCTACTTTTTCCGACTATGGCAGACCCACACGACGAACCCGAGAATCCGGTCCGGATCGAGGACTTGCTCCGGCTCAAACGGGCCGAGCGTCCGAACGAAGCGTTTTGGGAACAGTTCGATCGGCAGCTCCACCAGCGAATGCTCCAGAGCTTGGTGAAAAAGGACCCCTGGTGGGTCCAAGTCGGGCGGGGCTTGTCCGGCCGGGTGGCGCAAAGCCTCGGCGTTGCGGCGACCGCCGCGCTGCTGGCCTTGGTGGTCGTTCGTCCCGCTTTCGTTTCGGTCGAATCCGGCAGTGCGCCGGCGATGGCCGAGGCAAGCTCCGCCCCGGTGGCGGAGTCTCCCCGCGAGGTCGCGATGGCGGACTTCGAACAGGTCTCGCGGGAGTACCGGATGGAGGGAATCTCCGCGGACGAGGCCGGCCGGCCGGAGCGCTTCCGGCGGGATTTTGCGATGGATGCCGTTCAGGTCGCGAACCATGCGGCGGATTATTCCAGTGATATCGCCAGCGCTTGGCCGGCGATCGGCAACGCGGGCGTGGCGAGCCTGGTTTATTGAGCCTGCTTGCCATGATTTTTCGTTCAGGGTGGACTGCTTTCCTCCTCGCGGTTCTGACTGCCTCCCTCGGCGCGAGCCAGAGCGACGCACTCGCCCTGCAGCAGCGGGTGGTCGAGGTATTCGAGCAAAACCGCGACGCGGTGGTCCGCGTCAAGGCGGCCTACCGCGAACCGGATGATCCCGACGGCACGGCGCAGGTGATGCTCCGGGTCGGCACCGGATTCTTCATCAGCAAGGAAGGGCACGTGCTGGTCAGCGCAAGTCGCGCGGCCGGGGCCGACCGCGTCTGGATCGAGTTCGATGGCAAGCCCTATGCGGCCGAAGCGATCGGGCACGACCGCCTGACGAACATCTCGGTGCTCAGGGTTCTGAATCTGCCGGAGAACTTTGAGATTATTCCGATCGATACCAGCCTGCCCCGTCCCCCGCTCGGCGCCATCGCGGTTGCGATCGCCTGCCCGCTCGACTTCGAGCCCTCGCCGTCGATGGGCATGGTGACGGGCATGGATAAGAAGCTGGGGGGCCGGATTTTCCCGACCGAGTACATCCGCACCTCGATTTCGGTCGATGCCGGGCAGGGCGGTTGTCCGATGCTGGACATCAACGGACGGCTGATCGGCATGTCGGTCGCTTCGATTCCCGATCTTGGCGGATCCTATATCCTGCCTCCCGACGCGCTGGCCCGCGTGCGGGACGACCTTCTATTTTCCGGCGAGGTCATCCACAGCTGGATGGGCTTCGAGGTCGGCGAGAAGCTGAATACCGACGACAGCAATGCGGTCTACCTCTCCCGCGTGATCGACGGCGCTCCGGCCGCGGATGCGGGATTGCAGGAAGGGGACCACCTGATTTCGATCGCAGGCCGCCCGATCGAAAGGATGTCGGACGTGCCGGGAGCGATTTTTTTCACCCGGGCCAACCAGTTCAGCTCTGTGGAGGTGCGCCGCGGGGATGAATTGATCGAAGTTTCGGTCAAGGCCTTGCCCCGTCCGGAAGAGGATGCCTTGATCGGGCGGCTCGCCGTGCCGGAAGACGGCTCCGAGAGGGACGTTCGGTAGTTGCGGCCGAGCGGCGGGGTCACCGCAGCCAGTTTTTCCAGCTTTCGCGATAGGCTTCGACATTCCGCCAATCGATCACGCGCGGTTGGGTGACGAGAACCGGGCTTTCGGGGTCCTTCCCGCGGTAGAGTTTTTCCACCAGCGTCTCGACGCTGCGGCGCCCCCACTCGTAATAGGGGTGGACGACCAGCGCATCGACGTATTTCTGATCGATGTAGATGAATGCGGAGGGCGAGGATTGGATGGCGACGGCGGGCAATCCGCCGGGCTTCCAAGGCAGGGCGGGCAGGCCGAGGAGGGGCCAGTCGTCGAGAAAGATCCAGCCTTGGATCAGGTGGTTGCGGTCCTCGGATTCGGCCTTTCGGATCGCTTGGACGGCCGAGAAGTAATCCGGCTCGGTCTCGACCACGCTGTGAATACGGCGAAAGCCGAGGGCGTCCCGAACGCCTTCGAGCCGAGCTACGAGGTTCGGCTCCGCGTTACGCCCCGTGAGGATTGCCACCCGGCCACCGGTGGGAAGCTCCCGCAGGATGGCCTCGGCGGCCAGCCGTCCGGCCGCACGCTCGTCGGCGACCAAGGAGGCCAGGGGTTCGATTCCTTCGAGGACTTGCTCGAAAAAGATCACCGCTTGGCCTTGGCGCTTCGCGAAATCAACGGCCGGCTTGATGGTCTCCGGATCGCTCGGACTGATGATCAGCGCGTCGGCATTCTCGACGAAAAGCTGCCCCAAGGAGCCGGTTTGGCTGCCGCCTTGGGCCTTGTCGGGAGTCATTACCAGCACTTCGACATCGATCGAGTACTTGAGGCTGAGTTCCCGCGCCGCATCGATCGCTCCGAAGTGGGCGGCTTGGTAAATCGGATTTTCCCGATCACGTCCGACGATGCCGATCTTGAACTCCGCGAGAACTTCACGGTTCTGAGCGAAGAGTGGTGTCAGCAGGGCGAACAAGCCGAGGAGAATGGCTGCGAGGTGGGGCATGGTCGAAATGAAGACGCTTGGCGATGCGAGCCGAAGGTCAATCTTCGACATGCGTCGGCGGACTACGTTCAATTCCGGCCGGATCCGGCCGGGGCGTCAGGGTTTCCGGTGTTCGCAAAGTCCCGTCTTCCGAAGCTGTTCGCAGCCGGCCTCGAAACGCAGGCTGATTCGGGAAGGGTTGAAACCGGCGGCCCGGGCCGCCGGCGCTTCGCGGAGACTCAGGCAGGGGTTTTCCAAGGGGATCACCTGCCCGCAGTCCTCGCAGACAATGTGACTGGTGGCGTTCGTTTCCCGGTCGGCCACGTTGTAGTTTTTCTCTCCGTCGCGCCCTTCGATTTCCACGATGAGGCCCGAGTCGGTCAGCGCGGACAAGGTGCGGTAGACCGTCGAAATCGAGATCAACTTGTCGGACTCGCGGGCGGCCCGGAGGAGTTGCTCCGCGTCGATCGAGCCCTGTTGTCGAAACAGCGTCTCGCAGATAATGCGGCGGACGGTCGTCATCCGCCGGCCCCGCTCCGACCAGAAGGCCTCCGCCCGGCGCATCAGCTCTTCGCAGCGCAGATCTGCCGGGCTGTCGGACATGCCTTAGGCTGGCAGTGTTTCGTTGAAACGCAAGCTCAACTCGATCAGGGCGCCGCCGTAGTTCCGGTTCGTCTGGAACTCCGCCATCACTTCGCGGCAGAAGCTTTCCATATCTTCTTGGTGGAGGGACACCGGCAGCCGCTCGATCTCGCGCGCCTGCCCGTCGCGGGCCACCACCACCAAGTTCTCCTCCAGCCAGTGCCGGAGTTGCTGGAGCGGGGTCGGGTCCTTCGCCTTGGCGACGTCGAAGATCTTGAAATAGCAGCACAGGCAGTCCCCGGGGTCCGATCGCCTCAGGACCGCCTCGCGCAGGTCGAGTATCTCGTCGGCCGCGCGGTGGCAGTGCCGGGCGACCGGCGCGAGCAGTTGATCGATCGGATGCGTCATTTCCGATCCAGCATGCGGTAATGAGACGCAGTATCAACGAAAAACTTAAAAAAAGCAGCGGTATTAGCGCTGCTTTTGAGAGAACCCGGCCGAACTATTGGGCGGAGAACTCGCCGCACCAGTCTTCGGCCTTGGTGATGGGGAAGCGCGTTTCGTACTTCACTTCCTCATTGACCTTGAAGGTGATGGCTTGCGGCGGTTGGCGGCGGCATTCGCCTTCAGTGGCGTCGACCGTGTTCCAGTATTCGCATTTTGCGCAGGCTTCGGTTTTGGTGGCTGTTGTCATAACGTTTATTTATTTGGTTGATTTTCGATTCTTAGTTTCAACGACAATGCCCTCGAATGCAAGTTCTGGAGCGGCTTGGCGGCGTATTGAACTTGAAAGGCAGTCTCATTGAAAATGACATGCAATCTCAATCCACGGGGCCTGCCGGACAAGGCCGCGAGCGCGGGCGCGGATCGGGATGGAGGGCCGGAGCTTCACGGGCGGGTGGAAAACTTAAGTTTGACAGCTTCGGCCTTCGGGTGGCTTGTCTCCGGCGCATCCGCTCTTTCGGGCGGGTCGACCGTCGCCATGGAATCTCCGTTCAGGGTTTGCTCGAGGAAGCTGTATTTTTGGTACTTCCGCGCTCGCGGCTATCCGGGCGTCCGTCTTCGTCGTTCCAGAATCACGGACATCGTAAAGGAGTACGACGAGGTCCACAGCTTCCACCTCGAACGGCCCGAGGGGCTGCGTTTCCGACCCGGCCAGCACACGCATTTGGTCGCGCCGGGCGGGTACATCAACAACCACGACGTCCGTCACTTGAGTTTCGCCAGTGCGCCGGACGAGGAAACCTTGCTGTTCACCATGGACTTGGCTTCCGGCTCGCGCTTCAAGAGGCGTTTCGGCCGGGCGCGGGTGGGCGACCGCGTCGGGCTGTATTCCGAAAAGGGGAATTTCACCTTGGACGACCTTCCCGAGCGACAGCCTCTCGTCCTGATCGCGGGCGGGGTCGGGATCGCGCCTTTTCGCAGTATGATCCGGGCGGGCATCGCCCAGCCCTGGCATCTCATCTACGCGGGCCGGGGCTATTGTTATCCCGAGCTGTGGAACGCGCTCGGCCCGGAGCGGGTGACCTTGGCCGACCGGGAGACGCTCGGGCCGGCCGTCGACGCTCGGATCGAGGAGGGACGCCTGTATATGGTCTGCGGCTCGAGTCGTTTCGTGGCTGCGGTGACCGCGCGGCTTGCCGGGGGCGGAGTGGCGGCCGAGCGCATCCGGGTGGAGGACTACGGCTTCTAGGCGCGATGGCCGGCTTCAAGAAACGGGGGCTTTGGGGACTGACGCTGCCCCTCTTCGCCTTTGCCTTCATGTCGATCGGCGTGTCCTTCGCCGACCAGGTGATCCTCTCGCAATATTCCGAGGAATTGGCGGCGGCCGTCAGCCTTGCGAACCAGATCCTGGGGGTCGCCTACGACCTCTCGGCACTCTTTTCGGTGGGCGGGCTGATCGCGCTGGCCCAGTACCTCGGACGCACGGAAGTGGACCAAGCCCGGACGGTGGTGGCCGATGCGGTCCAGGCCAGCCTGATGCTTTGCGGCTTGCTCGCGGCGATGCTTTTGCTGGGCGCTCCGCTCTTCGTCGACTGGATCAATGCTCCGGAGGAGCTTCGGGACGACGTGGTCGCCTACGTGCGGATTATTGCGGCGGCGATCCTTTTCAACGGTGCGATCGCATCGGCCACCGCGGCGCTCAAGGGATTCGGCCACACCATGGTGATCCTGCTGCTTGGCATCTTCGCCAATGTGGCGTATTTATTTTTTGAATACGCTTTGGTTTTCGGGGCTTTCGGCTTTCCCGAGTTGGCGGTCGAGGGCTCGGCCTTGGCCACGGTCGTGGTCCGGCTCGCCAGCGTGCTCGCGCTTTACCTGCTCCTGCGGCATTGGCTCGGCGTTCCTTTTCGTCTGTTCGCGCTGCCGCGGCGGAGTCTGGGCACCATGCTCCGCCTGGCCAAGATCGCCTATCCCAGCGTGGGCGAGAACATGATTTACAACCTGTACCAGCTCGGCGTGGTGGCGATCGTCGCCACCTTGGGCACTCAGGCCGTGCTGGCCCGCAGTTTTTCCCTGACGATTCTTTCGCTGCTCACGATCATCGGCTTCGTGGTGGCGCAGGGCTGCGAGATTCTCGTCGGCTACGACCGGGGGGCGGGCGAGTTTCGCACGGCGCACCGTCGCGCGCGCACCACGGCGCTGGCCACCGCAGCCGTTTCCGCTGCGGGGGCCTGGCTGATCTACCTGAACGGCGAATTCCTGGTCAGGCTCTTCACCGACGAAGCGCCGCTGATTGCGGAGATCCAGCCGATCTTGCTGGTGTCGGTCGCGCTGGCTCCTTTCCAAGCCGCCAACCTGATCCTGTTCGCCGCGCTCAAGGCGGTCGGCGACGTCAACCGGCCCGTGGTCGGGAATCTTGCGCTTACCCTGCTGCTGGCCCTGCCCGCCGCCTATGCGACGCTCACGGTCTGGGACTTAGGCGTGCTCGGACTTTGGTACGTCTACGTCGGCCACGAGATCGGGCGCTTCGCGGTGAATTTCGGACTTTGGGAGTCCGGGACTTGGCGGAAGTACCGGGTGATCGAGGCGCGCGGCGCGAGCGCGCCTTAGGATTTCCGCCCGGATGCGCTAAGCGCGCCGCTCGATCTGGAAGCGCTTCGGCAGCATGCCGTAATGCCGCCGGAAGGCGCGCGCGAAGTGACTGGCGTTGTCGTAACCGACGCGGCCGGCGACTTCCATCACGCTCAGTTCTCCCCGTGCGAGCAAATCGGCCGCCCGCTCCATGCGCTTGGCCCGGAGATAGGATTGTATCGAGGTGCCCAGCACTTCGCGGAAACCTTTTTTGAGTTTGAACTCGTTGAGGTGGAAGCGGCGGCTGAGTTCGGCCGTGCGATGTTCCCGTTCGAGATTGGCCTCCAAGTAGCGGGCGGCGGCCAGCACCGCCATGTCGTCCCCGGTGGGGCAGCGCCGGTCGCACTCCCTCGCTGTCCGCAGCTCCGCTTGGTCGAGGAGCTCGCAAAGCCAGCCGAGCGCGGCCGACTCGAGGCGGAGTTGCTCGGGCAGGGCGCCTCCGCCCAGTTCCATTACCTCCCGGCTGAAGCGGAGCAGGGTGGGATTGCCCTTTCCGGTGGTCAACGAGAGGCTGGCGCCCTCCGCCCGATCGGTCGCCCACCGCAGCAAGGGTCGGACGGGATCGGCCTGCGCGAGAAAAGCTGCCAGAGCCTCGCCGCCGCTTTCGATGGTGAAGAGGCTGAAGTCCTCCGTCGTCTCGATCCGAAGTTCCCGGGGCGAGCCGGCGTAGATGAACCAGTTCCCCGGGCCCAACTTCGTCGCCGGGGACGCGCCGCCCGGCTCGTCGACGGTCAGTTTCCCCTCCAAGAGCACGCCCATGTGGCAGTTCACGGGCTTCAGCGGGAAGGCCGCCGGCCCCGTCGGGAATCGGGCGACTTTCCCGCGGGTCTTGAGCAGCGAAAGATCGTCCCGCAGCGCAAAGCGCTCGAAACTCAGACCGATCCCGTTGAGCAGGCAGGAGCAGCACCAGGAGCCATTCGCGGAATAGCGCGGGAGGGAAGGGTACTGGTGGGCCTCGGGCATGGTTTCGCGCGACAGGAAAAGAAAAGGTTCGGCCGATACGGAATCCCGCATGGAGCATTTTTTATCCCAAGTGGAGTAGATGCTGAAACGCCGACCTGTTAAGATTGAGTCTCATTACCTAATAGCGACTCAATGGAACTCAACTCAAAAAGCAAACTCTCCGCCGGCCTGTTCTCGGCGCTCCTCCTCGCGACCGCGGCCCCGGCGGCGAACTACGTCGATCTGGGCGGACCGGCGGCGGGCTACCTTGCGATCTCGAACGCGAAGAATTCGGCCACGCAGGATGGCATCGAGAACAAGAACGGTGAGACGAACGGCCTGCCGGCCTACGCCAACTACCAGATGGCGAACGGCAACTGGACGGCCATCATCGCCTCGCCGCTGGATGCCGGGGCCGACTATGCGGAGTTCGCCGATTTTTCAACCGGGTTCAGCGGGCCGTCCTTCACCGTCAACAACCAGACCACGACGCAGCCGGACGCCTCGACCCTCAGCGCCGGTCGGATTGATTTCGACAACAGCCTCGTGACGGGTGCCGGGACCGAGGTGGTCGGCGTGGGTGATCTCAGTTTCGATTTCGACACCTATCTGCACGACGGGAGCAATGGCGGGCCGAACGGATTCATTTCACCCTTCTCTCCGATCTATACCCCCTACAACGAAGGCACAGGGTTTGGTAATGCGGCATTCTATTACAACATTTCGCTCTCCAACGTCACGGGAACCGGCCTGACCTTTGTCGACGGGGAACTCGACTCGATGGATCTCACCGGCGACCTGACGGTGCAAAATACCAACGGAATCAACGCCGCGTTGACCGTAGCCTACTCGGGCAGCTTCACGGCCAGCGGCCTGAGTTACAGCTTCGACGTCAACCAGCAACAGGACTTCCCTTTTACTTTCACTGACGTGAACATGATCTTCAACCGCTCCGGGACCGCCACGGTCGTCCCCGAACCTTCCGGCTTCGGCTTGGTTTTCGGGCTCATCGGGCTGACCGTCGCCGCGACGCGCCGCCGCCGCGCGGACTGACCCGGCTGATTTATTAATGCACCATCCATGAAAAGCACAGGATCCATCCTCCTTTCCGCCGGCGCCTTGATCGCGCTGTCGGCCTCGCTTCACGCCCAGATCGGCATCAGCTTGACCGCCGACGGCAGCGGCCGATTCATCGACTATTTTTCCAACGCCTACGCCCAGATCGACTTGGATCCGGACGGCATGTACAGTCTGTCCGACAACAGTCCCTTCGGCGCGGTCGACGGCTTTCCCAACGAGGGCGACTGGGCCGATGTCGGCGAGCTGACTCTCTCCGGGGCGATCACGGGAGTCGGGACCGAGCTGTTCTCCATCACCGGCGCGAGTTTCGACTTCGACCCGTACGCACGGGGCGATCGCCTCTCGATCGCGGGCACCGCCTACACCACGGATCTCAGCGGCGTCACCGGATCGGTGACCCTCGTCGACGGGGTGGTGGACGATCTCAGCTTTTCCGGGAACATCGCCTTCACCTTCGCATCCTATCCGACAAATCCCTTCGACGGGACGCTGACCCTGACGGAATCCGCCTTTACTTTGTTCGTCGATGAGACCGAGACCGACTTCTCGGTCCGGCAGGCCTGGGACTTTACCGGGGGCGTGACGACCAGCCCGACGATCGTTCCGGAGCCCTCGGCCTATGCCTTGCTGGCCGGGATCATCGGCTTGGGTTGCGCTTGCTGCCGCCGGCGCGCGAAGCGGTAACCGCTTTAATCCGCTCATGCCGAAAGTGCATCACCCGAGTCTTCGGGCGACACCTTTCAAGGGTGTCGCCCTTGTTGTTTTTGCCTTCTTTCCGATGGCCGCTCTTTGGGCGGACGTCGGAGCGGCGTCCGCCGATGGGGATGAACGGGGCGCGACGGCCGACGATCCCGTCTACCAGCTGCAGGATTATGTGGTGACGGGGACCAAAGTCCTGCGCGACACCCAGACGACCTACGACAGCCTCGGCCTGTTGACCCAAGAGAGTCTCGAGACCTTCGGGGCTTTCGACTTCCGCGACAGCCTGCGCCTGCTGACGAACGTCCAATCCATTACCGCCAACGGAGGCAACAGCGGGTTCTCGATCCGCGGGATCAACTCCGAGGGAGTGGGCGATCCCGGCGCGCAACTGCGCCCGCTTTCGACCCTGGTGGTGGATGGCGCCACGCAATCCTTCGAGGGCATCCGCCGCGGGGCGCGGGGTGCTTGGGATGTCGAGCGGATCGAGGTCTACCGCGGGCCGCAGTCCACCCGCCAGGGCCGCAACGCGCTGGCCGGCGCGATCCTCATCGAAACGAATTCACCCACGTCCTGGTGGGAAGGCGCCTTGCGCGGAGCCGTCGGCAGCGAGGACCGAAGGGAGGGCGCCTTCATGCTTTCGGGGCCGGTCGTCGGCGAGCAACTGATGTTCCGCCTCGCCGGAGAGCGGATCGAGCGGGAACTCGACATCGACTACGCCGCCCCCGAGCTGGAGGCCTTCGCTCGGGAAGACTATGAGATGCTCCGGGGCAAGCTGCTCTACGTGCCCGAATGGGCTCCGGGGCTGGAGCTTGAGGCGAGCATGAGTCAGGTGAGCGACAACCCGGCGGTGCCGGCGGTGGACGGAAACGAGCCTTTCGACCGTCGGTTTGGCTTCGGCACGACAATCTTCGCGGAGATTCGCGAGAACGAGATTCGCTCGCAGGTCCTCGAGGGGCGCTATGCCTTGGGGGAGCAAACCCAGCTCACCTCGGTGAGCGCCTTTACCGAGACGGAGTCCTTCTTCGTCACGCCGCAGGATTTCTATGAGCGCGACGAATCCCGCCGCGACCGCGATTTCACCCAGGAGATCCGACTCAACCACGGCGAGATCCTGCCGGGCGAATGGAGCGGCTTCCTCGGCCTCTTCTACGGGCGACTGAAGAACGACCGCGACTCCGTGGTGAGGGTTTCGCCGGGCCCGACTCCCTTTTTGGTCCAGGATCTGGAGTCGGCCTCGGACACGGAGAATTGGGCGGTTTTCGGCGAGATCACGATTCCGTTGGGCGAGCGTCTTTCGCTCACCGCAGGGGCCCGCTACGACGAAGAGGAATTCGAGATCGAGTTTATCGACCGCCAGCCGACGCCCTCGCAAGTCCGTCAAGCGGAGGGCGAATTCGATGCCTTTCTGCCGCGTCTGACGTTGACCTACGCCTTGACGGCCGAGCAGTCGCTATCGCTGATCTACGCGCGGGGCTACCGCGGCGGCTTCGCTCAATTCGATGGCCCGGTGGTCGATCCCGAGTACCTCAGCGACTATGAGATCGCCTACCGCTCGGAGTGGTTGGAGGGGCGCTTGCGGATCAATGCGAACCTGTTCTTCTACGATTGGACCGACCAGCAGATCACGATCGACAACCCGAATCCGGGGCTGGATCCGATCTCGGTCAACGCCGGTCAATCCGAGGCCTACGGGGCGGAGCTCGAGGTGGACTGGGCGGCCGGGCCCGCTTGGACGCTGGGCGCTTCGTTGGGCTATTTGAAAACCGAGTTCGTGGATTTCCAAAACTTCGACGGCAACGAATTCCCCGGTGCGCCACGCTACTCCGGATCGCTCCGGGCGCGTTACGATTTCTTCGAATTCTGGCATCTCGCCGGAGACTTCGGCTATGTCGACGAATCCTTCGCCACGGGCAACGTGAACAACAGCACGGTGGTCAAAGGCCATGGGGTCGCGAATCTGGCGATCGGCTACGAGCGCGAGCACTGGCGGGCCTCCCTCGCGGTGCGCAATCTCTTCGACCGCGACTACGTGGTGGGCAAGGACCGCTTCGGCGGCGTCTATGTCGGCGACCCGCGCGCGATTTCGCTGAGCGCCACCCTGCGGTTTTAACTTCGCCCGGCGAAGCCACCGGATATTTTCCGACCATCGGCGGGCTCCGCCGGTTTCGGACTCCCGCTCCGGGTCGGGAAACTCCCGCCCGGGGCGGACGCCTGTTCGGAGATCCGCTAGGATGGGCGCATGAACCGTACGCATCAGAAACGACTTTCCATCCTAATCGGCGCGATCGTAGCCGCCGCCCTAAAGGCCGGGGAACCGGCACCCGCCGCGGAGACAGTCTACGACCTGCCCGACGTGGTGGTGACGGGAACCCGGACCGAGCGGCTCATCCACGAAGCGCCGGTCAAGACCGAGCTTCTCCTCTCGGAGGACCTCGAGGCTTACAACGCCCGCTCGCTGCGGGACGCGCTCAAACTGATCCCGACCGCGCGTTTCGAGAACGACTGCCAGAATTGCCGCTTGAACCAGATCCAGCTGCTCGGACTGAGCACCGATTACACCGCGATCCTCTTCGACGGCGCGCCGCTCTACTCCGGCCTCGCCAAAGTCTACGGGGCCGACCTCTTCCCGGCCATTTTCATCGACCGGATCGAGGTGGTCAAAGGCGGCAGCTCGGTCCTCTACGGGCCGGAGGCGATGGCCGGGGTGGTCAATCTGATCACGGCGGAGCCCTTTGAAAGCGCCTTCGAGGCGGAGGCCGGCTACTCCAGCGTGCTCGGCGACACGAGCGACTGGGAGGCCTCGGTCCGCGGCGACTACGTGGATCCGGAAGGCCGCTTCAGCCTGAGTGCCTACGGCTACATCACCGACCAGGAGAGCGTCGACCTGACGACGGACGGCTTCACCGAGATTCCCGAGTTCGAAAACCGGGTCTTCGGCCTTCAGAGCTGGTGGTATCCGACCGCCGAGGCGACCCTCAAGGCGAACTACCAGTACATGGACCAATCGCATCGTGGCGGCGACCGTCTCGACCGGCCCGAAGAGCAGGCGCGGGTGGCCGAGTCGCTGGAGCACGACATCCACATCGCGCAGGTCTCCTGGAAGCAGCGCCTCAACCCGGATTTCGATTACAGCTTGGGAGCGAGCTACCTCTTCATCGAGCGCACCAGCTTCTACGGCGCCCGGGGGGACAACGAACAGCGCGCCTACGAGGAAGCCGGGTTCGCCGGGGACGTCACCGACGCTTGGATCGCGGCGAACCAAGCGGCCATCGATGCGGTCGCTCGCAGGGTATGGGGTTTCACGGAGAACCACGTTTACTACCTGGACAGCCAATTCAACCACTACTGGGGCGACCACACGGTCAGCTACGGGCTTCAGTACCGCTACGAGGACCTGACCGACGGCCCGCTCTACGAAGACCTCTCGGCCGCGCCGACCACGGAGGACGACTTCGCCAACCTCGGGTTCTTCCTGCAGGACCAGTGGGCGCTGACGCCGGCGCTCGAGCTGGTGCCCGGCATCCGGGTGGACAAGCACGACAACGTGGACGGCAGCATCCTCTCGCCCCGGCTGGCGGCCCGCTACTTCGCGACCGACGAGCTCACCCTGCGCGCCTCCTGGTCCACCGGCTTCAACGCACCCGGCGCCTTCAACGAGGACAAGCACATCGGCGTGAACAACGGCGGGGCGATCTTTCTGGTCAACGAGTCCGGGCTCGAAGAGGAGCGCTCCGAGACCTTCAGCTTCGGGGGCGAATACCAGCCGAAGGGCCTGAACGGGCAGCTCGTCCTGCACTCGCAGGTCCACTACACCTTGCTGAAAGACGCCTTCGAGATCGACGACAGCGGGGCGATCAGCGGCGACGAGAATATCTGGCTGCGAGTAAACGGGCCGGACGCGGACATCTTGGCTTGGGAAAACAACCTGAACTGGCAATGGAGCCGGCAGCTGCGGCTCGATGCCGGGCTCTCCTACATCCACGCCCGCTACGACGAGGCGATCGACCGCGTGACCGGGCTGAGCACCGACGAATTCCTGAAGCGGCCCGAGTGGACCGGCCACATCGGGCTCTCCTACGAGAACCACGAGCTTTTCGACGCCCACGCCCTGCTCAGCTACACCGGCGAGATGCTGGCGGTGGGCGAGGACGCCGATATCTGGCGGCGCACGGACCCCTTCTATGAAGTGGATCTCGGGATCTCGAAAGACTTCGACGGCATTCTGGGGGCGGAGCACCTCACGCTCTCCCTCGGCATCGAAAACCTTTTCGACGAGCGCCAGGACGACCTGCAGGACAACGGCGAAGACCGGGATCCGACCTACCTCTACGGGCCGACCAACCCGCGGACGTACTACGTGAGAGTCAGCGGGACCTGGTAAGCGCGTCCTTCAACTCCCGGGGGTTGAGCCCGTGGACCTCGCGGAAGGCCCGGGCGAAGTGGCTGGCGTTGCTGTAGCCGACGGCCAGGGCCGCCTCCATCACGCTGAAGCCTTCGTCCGCGATCAAGGGCCAGGCCGCCTCCATCCGCTTGCGGCGGAGGTAGGCGAAGAGGGGAAGACCGAAGTGCTGCTTGAAGGCCTTCTTCAGCTTGAACTCGTTCAGGTGGAAGCGGCGGGCCAGCCCGGCCGTGCTGTGGGTGGCGTCGAGGTTCCTCGCGAGGTGCGCGGCGACCGCTTCCAAGGTGACCAGGTCCCGCGGGCAAAGGCCGCTGTGGCAGGCGCACTCCTTGCGGAACTCCGGCGCCTTGAGGATTCGCGCGACGAGCGAGGCCGTGTCCGCGCACCGCGCCCAGAGCGCGGCGGCGTCGGCCGGGTCTTGCTCGGCACAGAGACGCCGCGCGAGTCTGCGCAGCCGCCCGTCGCAGAGGCCGGACTCGAAGAAGGCCGAGGAGCGCCCCGGGCAGCGCAGGCAGCCAAGCTTCTCCGGCAGGACCGCAGGCGCCTCCGCTGGGCCGGACAGGTCCGCCAGCGTCATCTCGACCGCGCAACCTTCGACCGGCTCGCGGGCCACCCACTCGGAGGGCGGGCCGTAATCGGAGAGCAGGCACCAAGAACCCGCCTCGATGCGGCGCTTCCCCAACTCCGGGATGTGCCAGTCCATAATGCCCGAGGTCAGGACGAACAGCCGGAGGCGGTCTCCAAGATGGCGGCTTGCCGCCGCCGGCAGCGGCCCGTCGAGTCCGAAGCGGCGCGCGCAGGGCAGCGGGGTGCTCGAAACTTCAAGTATAATGATACTGAGATTCAATCTTGTCTGGGGCTTGGCAGCGCAAGACCGATTAAAAATCAGCAGGATCCGATGCCGGACTATAATCCGATCTTATGGGCGGGCCTCTTCGATTCTCCGAGTGGGAGGGGGTCGCGCTCGGCGGCGGACCAAAGCCGAGCACGGTTCAGTCCCCGCGGAGGGAGGCGGCGCTTCCGCCCCTTTCCAGCGGGCGCAAGCCTTCGAGGGTGATTTCGACGGGTTCGTAGGCGAGGTAGCGGTTCTTTCCCGAGCGGGTTTCGACGGCGTGGGCGGCGTCGATCCGGTCGCCGAGGCGGCCGTGGGCGGTTTGACCCCAGGCGAGGATGCGGTTGTCGGCGGTGAGGACGAAGACGTTATTGGCCATCGAATCGATGGCGACCGCCTTCGCGCCGCCAAGATCGACCTTTTGCGCTTCGCTGTGAATGCTGCCGTGGATGCCGCCGGGCTCGCCGACGGCGGGCTCGCCGATGCCGAGTTGCCCGCTGAGCGTGGTGTGGATGCCCCAGGTATGGACGTCTCCGTTTGCGTCGAGCACCACGGTGTGTCGCGAACCGGCGGCGACCCGCTCCAAGTCGTCCGGCGCCGCTTCGAGCCGGGTTGGCTCGGCGAGATCGGAGAGGTCGGGGCTGCCGTCGGGCTGGGTCCGGGCGAAATGAGCCTTGGAGCCGTCGCCCCAGCCGAAGAGGCGGCCTTCGCGGTCGATGGCGAAGGAGGTCCGCACGCCCACGCCGATGGCGCGGAAGCGGGCTTCGGTGGGAATGGCTTGCGGCCGGCGCAGGACGATGTTGTCGGCGTGTCCGAGTCCGAGCACCCCGGCGGCGTTGCGCCCGCAGGTGTGGAGCCGCCCGTCTTCGTCGAGGAAGAGGGAATGGGTGTTTTGCGCCGTCGCGATGGCGGCGATGGCGGCGCCGCCGAAGTCGACTCGGGTCGGTTCGAGGACGCGGTCCGCCTCGCCGAGGCCGAGGGTGCCGTTGCGGTTCAGGCCCCATCCGTAGACGCTGCCGTCCTCCATCAGAGCGAGAGTGTGGGCGTTGCCGATCGAGACCTGTCGGACCGCGAGGCCGGCGGGCAGGGGGACGCGCGCGGCCTCGTGACGGGCGTTTAGATCGCCCAAGCCGAGTTGACCGTGGTCGTTCGGGCCCCACATGTAGAGTTCGCCGCTTGCGGTGATGGCGGCGCCGTCGTTTTGACCGCTGGCGACCGCGACGATCTCCAAGCCCTCCAGTCCCCGAACGGGCTCGATCGAAGGGTTATAGATCGAACGTGCGACGAGGGACGCCGGATCCGCGCCGGGCAGGACTTGTTCGTCGATGGGCCGGCCGAGCTTCCCGCCGATGTAGCTGTCGGGACCGGTCCGTTTCTGGAAATCCTCTCCCGTCGAATAGACGGTGCCCTCGTGGAGGAAGTAGCTGTGGTGGTTGCCCCCGGCCACGCCGGTCATGCCGTTTCCGGCGGCAACCGCCGGGATGGCCCCGGCGCAGGTCAGGAGGAGAAGCGCGAGTCGAGTGGAGTGCATCGGTTGTTTGGATCGGTTTGATGGTTAAAAGCGCATCGTCGCCCCGAAGGAAAACGAACGCCCTTGTTGATAGGGATTGAAGCGGGTGACGGCGACGTTGGGGACGGTGTTGAAGAGGTTGTCGACGTTGACGCGAAGCTCGAGTTCGTGCTCGCCCCGCAGTTCGAGGGTATAGGCGAGGCTTCCGTCGAGGACGAACTGCTCGTCGACCGACTCCTCCTCGTAGACGTCGTAGGTCACCGAATCGATGGTGGTGGTATCGCCGGTATCCACGATCCGCTCGTAGGAGGGCTGGTAGCGGCCGCGCAGGCCGGTTTTCAGCCGCCGGTCGAACCAGTAGGCGACCCACGAAAGCGCCAGGTAGGCGGGGGTGTTGAAGTTCTCCCGCTCGACCGCGAGTTGGCGGTAGGTGAGGATACGTCCCTCGTAGAAGACCGGCTCGTCCTCGAGTCCGGGGTCGGTATTGCTCAGCAAGGTGTCGGTGCCGGGCGCGATGATGTTTTCGGAGAGGGTGGTGGAAAGGCTGAAGCGGTGGTTGCGGAGGTTCTTGACCCACTCCAGGGAAATGGAGCGGTATTCGCCTTCGCCGTCGTTGGTCAGTTCGTAGCGTTGGAAGGTGTAGGGATTTCCGAGCTCGTTGATCCGGGTCTCCGCGATCGGTTCGGAGCGCGCGAAGCCGTCGCGGCTTTTGCGGACGAGTCCCTTGATCCTGAGTTCGCCGAGCTCCCAGACGGGAGCGCTGACGGAGGCGACGAATTCGTCGGAAAACGGAGTCGCGAGGTCGGCGGAGGAGTAGGCGGCGGCGCGGCTTTGCCGCTCCAGTTCCCAAGGCCCGAGGACGTAGCCGCGGGCGGGGTCGAGGGTGACGTCCCGGGTGTAGACGAAGTTATCCGGATCCTGCTCGCGGAGCGCGTAGAGCAACTGGTTTTTCGCGTAGTAGCGGTTGTAGCCCAGATTGAAGTCGAGGTCCGCCGGGAGGCCGAAGGTGAGGCTGAGCCGGGGGGCCAGGTTCAGGTTGCCGAGGAAGTCGTCGTAACTGGCCCGCAGCCCGAGGGAGGGAGTGAGCTCGAGCCAATCGAAGGGGTCGAAGCTTCGGTTGGCATCGGCGAAGAGCGCGAGGTCGTGAACCTCGGCCCGGGCGGAGAACGCGCGGTAGTCGTTGCGCTCCTGCAGGTACTGCTCGTCGGGGATAATGCTCCCGTCGGGAGGGCCGGGGGCGATGATGGGCGCGCCGGGGATGGTTTCGACGCCGTCCCGGTAGCCGAAGACGGTTTCCGGCCGGCTGCGTTCGGCCCGGATGCGGCGGGCTTCCAAGCCGACGTTGAGCTTTCCGTTTTCGGGGCGCAGGCGGTAGACGAGGTCCAGCTCGATGGTATTCTGCGACTGGTCGAAGTCGCCGAAGCCGCCCCGATTCGCGCTGTTGCGATCGTCGGGCACCCAGTCGATGCTTTCGGTATTGAGGAAGATGTAGTGGTCGGATTCTTCCTCGCGGGAATTTTCGGCGGTCGTGTAAGCGAGCGATGCCTCCAAGGCGTAGTCGGGGAAATCGGTCGCCCAGGCGATCCGCGAACTGCTGCCGCCGCCAAATTGCCGGTTGAGGCTGGTGCGCCAATACTGGTCCTCGTAGGGGGTCAGCAGGGATTGTAGGGTGAGCATCGAGGTTTCGCCGACATCGATCTGCGCCTTGGCGAGAAAGTTGTCGCGAACCGTCGTGCGGGTGCGGCGGCCGGTGAAGTAGCTGCTCGAGAGTGCTCCGCGGGTCACGTCCGCCTCGGCGCGGTTGACGGAGAAAAGGGTGCGGATGCGGTCGCCGACCGGGATGTCGGCGGTGGCTCCGTAGCGGATGCGGGTGAACTCGGTCGGTTCCGGGAGCGGCTCGTCCGGGTCCGGGCGCTCGATCGCGGCCTCGTCGACGAGGAATTCCACGAACTCGTCGGAGGCGTAGTCGACTTTCACGGAACCGCCGAACCGCCGCTCCGGTTGGCGGATCTCGGCGGAGACCACGCCTCCGAGGAAGTCGCCGTATTCGGCGGGGACGTTGGAGTCGTAAACGGTAAGGTTTTCCAGCAGGTCGGAATCGAGAAAGACCGCTTGGTTGCTCGCCTCGACCTGGTCGAAAGCCCGTTGGGAGAGGCTGTCGAGCAAATTGTTGGTGCCGACGCCGTCGATGACGAAATTGTTTTCCCCCGGGCGGGCTCCGGCGATGGAGATCTCCGCCGGGCTGAGATCGCCGAGTTCGTCCGGTCCCAGGCGGAAGCGGCGGTTGTCGTACTGAACGTTGGGAAGGATCTCGAGCAGCTCGTTGGTGTCGTAGGCGGAGTCGCCCAGCGCATCGATCGTCTCCGCGTCGAAGCTGCGGGCGCCGGGTTGAAGGGCGTCGAAGCCGGCTTCCTCCGCTCCGCGCAGCCGCTCTTCGGCCAGGTCCACGAGGACGATTTCCTCTCCGGGATCGGCGGCGGAGGAGGGCCCGGCCGGCGCGAGCGCCCCGAGCAGGGCGGCGGCGAGCGTAGATCGATGGGTTCGAAAGCGGGGCATGCGGCGGGGGGCGGAAAGCCGGTCAAGGTTCGAGGGCGATGCGCAGGAAGTAGCGTCCGCCCGGTGCCGGGAAGCGCTCGACCGCCTGGCCCGGGGTGCTGCCGGTGGGATCCGAGCCGAACGCGGGGTCGAGGACCTGCCGCTGGAAGTTTCCGAGACCGTCGGCTTGGTAGCGGATGAGGTCGTCGAAGCCCGGCCCAAGTGCTTCGCTGCCTTGGAGCAGGTAGGTGACGCCCGCATCCGGATCGCGGGCGAAGCGGAGGGTGAAGTCGGAGCCAGCCGCCGGAAGCAGCTCCGGCGCGGTGGCGGCGGCAAGGGCTTCCAGGTCCGGGCCGAGGGCGAGTTGCTCGCGGCTGAGACGGAGCACGTAGGCTTGGCGTAGATTATCGCCGCCTTTCGGATCCGTATCCCGGATGATGTAGCTTCCGGCGATCGTCCGGCCGTCGTCGGAGACGGCGACCGCGCTTTCCAAGTAGCCCGCGCCGAGTTCGGCGAGGGTCAGCCCGGCGACCGTCTCGAGCCGAGCCATGCCGAGCCCGGCGGTCCAAACGAAGGCCTCGGTGCCGCGCTCGGTGGTCGCTTCGCCCACGATCACGCTACCGTGGTTGCTGGCGGCGAGGGCCCGGGCGGTGGTGCTGCCGCCGGGGAGGTCGCCGAGTGATTGCATGCCTTCGGAGGCGGTCTGCCGGAAGGCCACTTGCAGGGAAGGGGCGCCGTCGCGGGCCTGGCCGACCGTGACCGTTCCATCGGGAGAAACGCCGTAGGCGACACTCCCGAAAACGGGGGTGATCAGGTCTCCCAGACCGGTCATCTGACCGGAATCGGTATCATAAAGGAAGGCTTCCATAGCGGCCGTTCCGTTGCTGTTCAGGCCCGGCCAACTCTGTCCCACAATGGCAGAGGCCTCGCGGTCGATGTCTTCGGCGCGGCTGAAGACGCGGGGCAGATTCGCCTTTTCGGCGATTTCGCCGTCGCTGAGGTAGCCGAGCGGGATAAATCCGTCCTCGGAAGTCCAGGCCCAAGCTTGGGTCGGGGGACCGTCGAAGTCGGTGGAGTCGCCGTAGCCGACGATGACCGAGCCGTCTCCGGAGACGGCGGTGGCCTCCATATTGACCGAGCTGGAGAGAATGGTGCCAAAGAAGTCGGTCGGGCCGATAAAGGCACCGGTACCGTTGGCGGGAGGAGTCAGGAGTGTTACGGTGTAGCTGCCATCGCTCTGGCGGTCCCAGCGCACGGCTTCGTCGGCGTTGTCATCGTTGCGGCCGCCGCCGACGATGACGCTTCCGTCGGCGCTCAGGTCTCTGGCGAAGGAGTGCGGTTCGACCGAAGAGGCGTGGGGAAGGGCGACGACCCCCTCGGCCTCGGTCCAGTAGATGGCGGTCGTGTTTCCGTCGATCACATCGGTGCCGACCAGCATCGAGCCGTCGGGGCTGAGCGCGCCCACCGGGGATGCCAGACCGAGCTTCGGAGAACTGATCAGCGTGAATTCCGCCGCAAGGGGCGTAGCCGAAAGCAGCGCGGCAATGACTGCCGCGCTGCCTCGGAAGAGGGCCCTGGTCCGCAGGCTCATGCGGGCGAACCCAGGCGCGAGCGGCGCGTGATCGCCGCGGCAAGTGCGAGCAGGCCGCTCAGGGCCGCGAAGGCGGAGGGCTCGGGCACTTGGTAGAAGCCGTCGCCGGGATTGACGAAGGCGAGTTCGCCGTCCAGCCATGCAAGCGTCGTCAGCGTGTCGTCGGCGGGTCCGTCGCTCAATTCGGTTTCCGAGAGGACCGTGTTCAGCGTATTGAGCGGGTCGGACGGATCGAAGGAGAGGATCGCGTCGGAGTCGGTTTCGTAGAAATAAAGCAATCCGTCCGGCCCGGCGAAAATGTCGAAGAACCCGACCGTGCCATCGACATCCTCCGTGGCGGCGTCGATCTGCGCGGCGGTCAGAACGGTGGAGGCGGTGCTCGTGTTCAGGTCGAGGGCCAAGAGGTCTTCGGTGCTCCCGGCGCCGGTGAAGAAGTAGAGGGTGTCGCCGCTGATTTCGAGGCTTCCCTGGGCGTCGAAGCCGGTTGAGAACTGGCTGAAGTCGCCCGCCGCGGAAATGCTGTAAAGAATATCGCCGCCCGGATCATAGACGAATCCGCTGCCATCGTTGCGGAAGACCGCGTTACTGCTCACGCCGGAGGGGGCGTCGTTGACCTTGGTCACGTTTCCGGTGACGATATCGACGTCGTAGAGGCTACGGTCGCTGAAGTTCGTGCTGATGAAGCGCAGGCGGTTGCCGCTGATCGGGGTGAACCCGTAGGTCACGATCGGAGCTTCGACGGATACGGCGCTCCATTGGGACGGACTCATAACGGTTGAGAAGCTCGAGCTGTTCGTATCGAAAGCCACGATCGCGGCGGTTTCGGCGGGAATGTCGCGGCTGATCGAGTAGACCGTGCTGCCGGAGACCGCGCTGGTATCGTAGAAGGGCGCGCCAAGCGGACTGCTCAAGGCGTTGTTCAGCTCGGCTTCGTCGAAGACCTGCACGTAGGCGGCGGGGTACGCCGGTGAGACGAGGGCTACGGCACCCGCGAAGAGGGAGGTTTTGGCTTTCAGTTTCATGGTTTTCCAGTGGGCGTAGGATATGATTGAGACTCAGACTCAGTTGCGAAAGCCAATTTGATGCCGAAGTCAAGGGAGGGTAAAATTTTTTTCCAAAAATCGCCGCTTCGGCCCGCTACGGGCACGCGCACGGGCACGGGCCGGGGAGAGGCGGGCGCGCAGGGCGGGCGCTGGCCTCCGGGCACCTTCCGCAGGCCGGCCGCTCGGGCCGGAGGCGTCGGGCCGGGTGCCTGCTTCAATAGGAGCTGGCGGAGGGAATCCGGTAGCTTTGCAGCACCCGGAGGGTTGCGTCGGGCAGGGCCTCGGCATCGAGCACCAGGTGGCGGACGTTTTCGTCGGGCATGAACTCGATGCGGTGGAAGCCGTCCTCGGCATGTTCGAAAGCGTCGGCGACGTCGGCGAGGTGGTGGATGGTGCGGCCGTTGATGCGGTCGACGAGGACGTAGGCGAGGCCTTCGTAGCCCCGGTTGTAGTCGTCCGGCAGCACCCGGCCGAGGAGGACGAGGCCCCTGCGGCCTTCCAGGGGCGGGCGGGTCGCGTAGTACTCGAGCAGCAGGGGGGTGTTTTTGCCGAAGGAGCGCAGGAGCGGGCCGGTCAGGGGCTGGAAGACGAGGCCCCCGGCCATGAGGTAGGCGGGCGGGCTTTCGAAGCGTTGTTCGGGGATCAGGCTGTCGGAAAAGTCGGCCGGGGGCAGCTCGTACTCGACCTCCTGCCCGGCCCCGTCGCGCCAGATGCGCATCGGCAGGCGGTCGCCGGCGGCGTGGCGGCGGGTGGCGAGGCCGTCCATGGAGAGGCGGCCGTAATCGGGATCGATGTACTGGCCTTCGCTGTCGATGGGGAAGCCGTCGACGGAGAGGATGATATCGCCCGGTCGGAGGGTGTTGTCGGACAGCCGCCGACGGCCCACTTCGGTCACCACGACCCCTTCGTCCCGCCGGTCGAGGCCCTTGGAGGCGGGCAGGGCGGGGTTTCGCGCGGGCATCCAGTGGAAGTCGAAATGGCCGAGCGGGCTGTCCTCGGCGCGGGCCTTTCTTTCGAGCAGATCGGCGATAAAGGGGGCGGGCAGGACGAAGAGGGTTTTCGACGTAACCGAAGCGGTCAGGCCGACGAGAGTTTCGTCGCGCACGACGATCTCGGCCCAGCCGGCGCTCTCGATCTCCGAGGAGAGCGCGAGCACGAGGTGCCGCAGGTAGCTGGTCTTGCTCTGGCCGACGAAGAGCCGGACGATCTCGCCCGAGCGTTCCTCGATCCGGCCGGAGCTCCAACGGTAGACGCGCAGGTCGCCGGACTGGGGGACGACGTCCGCCAAGGGGACGGCGGCGAGGCCCTCCCAGAAAGCGGGCTCCTCGACTTCGAAGACGGCGACGTTGGCGTAGAAGTCGGCCCACTCCAAGCGGGCCGTGTACTGCCGGCTTTCGCCGCGTTTTTTGATCCGGGTCAGGTACTGGCCGGCCAGCCCGTCGGCCGTGGTGAGGATGCGTCGGCCCTCGATCACGACACCGTTTTTGCGGGTCTGTTCGCTGCGCGTGATCCAGGGAATGGTCTCGTCGTAGGCGAGGCCGGAGACCTCGATCTCGACCAGCGAGGCGGCCGGGTCGAAGGCGAGGGCGCGGGGCGCGACGGCCAGCAGGCAGAGGCAGACCACGCGGACGGCGAGGGATAGGTTCGGTTGGTCAGGCATCGGGAAGGCCCGGGCGGAAGGCGACGGGGATCTGATAGGTTTCGAGCAGCTCTTCGGTCGCGGCCTCGGCCTCGGCGCGGCGGAGGGCTTCGACGCGGCCGTCGATGAAGCGGAAGTGGTGGAAATCGCCTTCTCCGGCCTCGAGGGCGGCGGCCAGCTCGTCCATCGAGCGGACGGGGAGGCCGTTCAGTTCGGTCAGCACGCTCCGGGGCTCGACTCCGAAGTCGACGTTGATCGGGTGGCGGAGGATTTTCGAGAGGACGATGGGGCGGGCGCGGGCGCTGGCTTCGTCGAGCTTATCGCGGTTGAAGAGGGCCTGGAGGGCGAGCGGGCCGGCTTGGTGACGCCAGTCCCGCCCCAGCGAGAGCAGGTAGTCGAGGCTCAGTTCGGTAAAGACCAGCCCGCCGACGACGAGGTAGGGAGGCGGGTCATACTGCCGGCCCTCGATCCGGTCGGCCCGGTTGACGTAGAGGGGCAGGCGGAGATCGAGGGCGGCGCCGTCGCGCCAGACTTTCAGGTCGATCGTCCCGCCGTGTTGGACTTGGTCGAAAAGGACGGCGCCGTGCACGCGGTTGCCTTTGTAGAGGATGGTGCCGTCGCTGCCGACCGGGTGGTCGGCGATTTCGAGGAGCACGTCGTTCGGCCGGAGGCGTTCGTGGGTTTCGGGAAAGGGGTGGAGAATGCGGTCGATCCGGGCGCCGTCGAGCGCGTCCGGCAGTTCGAGGGCCTCCCGGAAGGCCGGGTTGTGGAGGTCGGCAAGGGCGATGCCCGCGTCCGGGAACCCGTCGTAACTGCCGTCTTCGATGTCTTCGAGAAAGTGCCGGACGACTTCGGGCGGAATGAAGAAGCCCGCGTTTTCAAGGCGCGGGTTGCCTTGGAAGGAGACGCCGACCACCTTGCCGTCGAGGATCACGGGGCCGCCGCTGTTGCCGGGATTGATCGCGGCGTCTGTTTGAACGGTCAGCAGAGAGCGATTGTGGACCTGGACGTAACGCTGCATCTCGATGCGCGAGATGACCCCGCGGGTATAGGAGATCTGCTGGCCGCCGGCGGGATAGCCGTAGGTCGTGACGGTCGAGCGCACGGGGGGCAGTTCGCCGATTTCGAGCGGCTCGATGCCCTCGAAGAAGTCCGGGTCGACGACCTCCAGTACGGCGAGGTCGCAGTCCCGGCCGAAGTAGGCGAGCCGTGCGCGGTAGGGCTTGGGGTCCTGGTAGCGTTGGACGAGGATCTGGTTCGACCAGCTGACCACATGCGCGTTGGTGAGGATGCGGTCGCCCTCGATGACGAAGCCGCTCCCGGTGCTGCCGGTGACTTGGAGGAAGCGCCAGGGCTCCTGCCAATCGGGCTGCTGGGAGTAATTGATGATCTTCACGACCGAGCGCTCCGGCTCGGCCGCAAGCGGGAGCGCGGCGGCGATGAGGAGGAGCAGGCCGAAGGAGGTTCGGAAAAGCGGCATGAAGGAGGCAGCTTGGCGGAAAGCCCGGCGGGATCAAGCGAAGACTTGGAATGCTCGCGGACGGGAGTCCGGCGGCCGATCCGGCTTCGCGGGCGGCGGCGCCTCGGAACGGCGACCATCGGAAAAATCTTATCGGACCGGCCGCCAAGGAGGGAGACGGTCGGGAAGGGCGAAAAAAACCCTGCGGGGCGGGGAACCGCCGCAGGGCTGGAGGATCGGTCGGCGTCGGCCCTTTGCCTGGGCCGACGCGGGGGATCGACTAAGCTCGGGAGCGGCGCCGCGCGCAGGTCAGGCCGAGAGCGGCGAGACCGAAGAGAGCGGCGTAGGCGGAGGGCTCGGGGACGACGTTGAAGGAGAAGGTCTGCGTGTCGCTCATGAATCCGAGTGTGTCGTGTGTTCCCGAAGCGGTGATTTCGACCAACCAGTTGCCGGCTTCGGTGAAGCCCCAGTTGAAATGGTCGTGGCCGGGGATGCTGGAAATCAGGGTGTTGTTCCCGTTTTCGGTGAGCGTGGCGTCAGCGGTCGAGAAAAAGAAGTCAAAGCCGCCGAAACCATCGCTTTGCCAGAGTGAAAAATCGCCGTTGCCACTGGGCGAGGTCACCGCGCCCAGCGTGAAAGTAATATCGGTCGTCCAATCGGCGGCATCCAACTCCTCGGTGGCGATCCCGAGGAATGGAATTGGATCGGGCGCCGGGTTGCTTTGCGGGAGCACCCAAACGTCCTGCCCGGAGGCGGTGCCTGATGCGTCGTTAAATGGCGCATTATCCGGCGCGCTGAGCTTCGTGATCGGAGGGACGTTGACGGTGATGTCGGCGGCGTCGAACTCTTCGTCGCCGGCGAGAGGCGAGCCGTCGACGACCGCTCCATCGTGGAGGTGGATATGGAAATGAAAGTCGGTGCCGTCTTCCAAGGCGACGCCGAAGTCGCCGTGGCCGGTGGTCCAGAGGGCGGCATGGGCCTTTCCGGCGATGAGAGCGCCGAGCAGGATCGGAACGATCCGGTGCGTATTCGATAGGGTGTTCATTCCTTTTCGTGGTTGGTGTTCTAGTTGGTGTTTAACGAAAGTAGGTTGCGATAAAGAATTGAGCCCGCCTTTCTCTTGATGCAAGTCTTTTTCGATTAATTTCCGGGATCGATCCTCCAGCGGAAAAAGGCGCGCCCGGGTCTCGACTCCGGAAGCCGCAGCACGCGGCGTTGAATGCGCCCGTAGGCGTTGCCGAGCTCGGCCCCGGTTTCATATTGTTCGAGCGGCCATCCGTGATTACGGTCGCTCCAACCGAGCCATTCCTCCTGGAGGCCGGCACTGTGCTCGAGCACGATATTTTGGGTATTCCGGTTCATCCGGTCCTTGTAGGTGTCGCGGTGAAACACGATCGGGCCCTCGGGGTCGTTCGGATCGGGCATGGGGAGCTTGTCCGCGTCGGCGACGGCGGGGTCGAGGCCCTCCCAGAAGAGCTGGTATTCGATGAGGTCGGCGATACCGTCGCCGTCCCAGTCGCTGCCATCGTCGCGCAGGCTGCCGGGGGCCAAGCCGTGGGAGCGCTCGTAGCTGTCGGCCCAGGCGTTGAAATCGTAATCCGCCTCCAGGCCGGCGAGGAAAACGAGTTCGAACGGCGGACCGTAGACGGCGGCGCCTCCGTCGACGCCGACCGCGCGAAGACGGACGCGGTAGATCCCGGCGTCGGAGAAAACGAAGTAGCGGCGGCCCGCGTCGGCGATCGTCTGCAGGGTCCCGGGGCCGTCGATTTCAAGGACTTCCAACGGATCGGCGGCGAGTGCGACGCCCTCCGGGAAAGCGACCGGCGCTATGCCGGGCAGTCCCACCCGGTGGGGCTCGGAAATCGTGCTGGTGGCGGTCGGATCGATGCCGAAGGCGTAGGCATGCATCGTGCCGCCGACTTCCTTGGCGGCGGTCACCAAAGCGACTTGGCCGGGAGCGTATTCGACGGGCTCTCCGACCGGGTGAATCGCGGCGGGGCCGGGGACGTCGTCGAGCGCGAGGCGCAATTCCGCCTCGCCCTTTGCGACGGAAGAGAAAGGAACGGCAAAATGAAAAGTGCCGGTGCCGGTGGTGTCCTGTCCGCCATTGGCCTGATTCGGGTTGAGCCGTCCGGAGGCGCGAAAGGTGACTTCGTAGTTTCCGGGACGCGTCAGGCCGTAATTGTAATGGGCGTGTTCGCCGATCGGCACCGGTTCCAGGCGGTCGTTGGCGTCGAGCCCGTCGGCGGTGTTGAAGTGCATTTCCACTCCGCCGAGCGATTTGCTTTCCCACATGGCGAATTCGCCCCCGGCATCGACGGCCGGACCCGAAACATCGATCAGCTCGACGATGATGTTTCCTTGGCCGTCCGGGCTGAAGAAGCCGTTGAACGATTTTTGAAAGATTCCCGCCGGAATGATGGTGCGCCAGCCGAAAAAGATCCTTCCGGGGCGGTTGGCTTGAGGCAGGCGCCAAATCCTGTCGCCCGCTTCTCCGAGTCCGTGGAAGGAGTCGGTCAGAACGAATTCCGTGTCCGGCGTGGCAACGATCGTCGTGCTCGCGGGGTCCAGCCGGACGAGGCCCTCCGCGGTGTTGAAGTCGTTCGTCACATCGTAGGAAACGGAAAACGCCCAGCCGGCATCGGGGTCGCCCGGGCTGGACTCGTAATCGATTTGGATTTCAAAATGCCCGAGATGCAGGTCGGTGGGCGGCGTCCCATGGAGCGGTCCGGTCGCGCAAAAAATGAACGAGCAGATAAAAGGAGCGAATTTCACCTTGCCCAAGGTGGACCGGGGGAATCTTAATGCAATCTGATTTCATTAAAAATGAAAGTTGTTTGCGGTATTCGAAGCCTATGGGGCGGCCTGGCTTTTCTCGCTCTGCCGGGGATTTTGTCGGGTGTTCCGTCGAGCGCGCCCGTTGTCATCGACGGCGGGACCGAAGCGGCGTCGGCCGAGCCGGTCTACGAACTTGAAGAGTTCGCGGTGGTGGCCGAGCGCTTCGGCGAGGTGGGGGATTTCTCGTTGGTCAGCGTCCGAGTGCTCGAGAGGGAGGAGTTGCAGCGTCAAATCCAATCGACTTTGGGCGAGACCCTGGCTTGGGAGCCCGGTCTCAACGCGAGCTACTTTGGTCCCGGCGCGAGTCGGCCGGTGGTTCGCGGGCTTGGCGACTACCGCGTGCGGATGTTGTTGGACGACATTGGGACCCTCGATGTCTCGGACAACAGCCCGGACCACGGCATGCCGCTGGAGCCGCTGCTGGTTCGGCGCGTCGATATCCATCGCGGACCGGATTCGCTGCTGTTCGGCAATGCCGCCATCGGGGGCGCGATCAATGCGCAGACCCGCTACCTGCCGGAAAGCCTGCCCGCCGAAGCCCTGTCGGGCTCGCTCGACGTCCGCTACGAGTCCGGCTCCGACGGGCATTCGGCGGCGGCCTACGGGACCGCCGGGGCGGGGGATTTCGCCCTGCGGATCACCGGAGCGCGCCGCAGTGCGGGCGATTACGAGATTCCGGGCAACGCCCGCTCCGAGGAGTATGAACGCGAATTCAATCCGGAGATCTTCAATCCGGATACGGGACTTGCCGAGCCGATCGCCAATCCCTCCGGAACCGTGCCGAATACCCACATCGACACGGAGACCGCATCGGCCGGGATGCTCTGGGAGCCGCTCTCGGGACGTGGGCGTTTGGGGCTCGCCTATTCACGTTACGATTCGGCCTACGGCGTGCCCTATCAGTATGGCGGGGGGTCCACGGAATTGTTCGGCGACACCGGGCTGGAAATGCGTCAGTCCAGGCTCGATATCGACGCGGCCTTCGAGACCGAGCTGGAGCGACTGGAGCGGGTGCGCTTCCGCTTGGGCTACGCCGACTACCACCACGAAGAAAGCTTTACGGGCCGGGCCAAGGATGCGGGGAAGGCATTCGAGGATACGAAAATGGGCTTGGATTCGGTGGAGGCGCGGATCGATTTTTACCATCGGCTCTTTGAGAACCTCGAGGGAATCGTGGGCGTGCACGGGTTTCAGCGTGATCTCGAGACCAGTCGGCTGGTCGGGCAAGCCGACCGGGGCGAACGCGCCGGAAATTCGTTCGATACTTGGAATCTCGGGCTTTTTCTGGTCGAGACTTGGATCCGCGACGAGTGGACCCTCCGTGGCGGCTACCGCTACGAGCGGCAGGAGATCGAAGACCTTTCGCAGAAAGACGCCTTCGGATTCGTGCGTGGAGCGAAGGGCGAAAGCCATAGCGTTGCGTTGGGCGCCACGTGGCGCGACCGTGAGCGTTGGGGGCTCGATGAAGTCGCGTTGACCGCGAATCTGTCGCGCGTCGAGCGTTTGCCCGGCGAGACGGAGCGCTATGCCTTCTGGAAGAATCCGGCGATCCAGCGCTTCGTGATCGGCGCGGACAATACGGGGACTCCGCTTGTTACCGAACGTTCGAACGGGGCCGAGTTGGGGATCGAAGCCCATCGGGACGATTGGTCGGGGCGTTTGAATCTCTACTATTATGACTTCAAGGACTTCATTTTTTTGCAGGACATCAAAGGTCAGGGAAATCTGGCACTGTATCAGGCCAAGGACGCCGTGTTCAAAGGGGGTGAGGTCGAGCTCACTTATCGGGTGTTCGAACGCGAAGCGGAGGCGTTCCGTCTGAAAGGCATGATCGACTGGGTGCGGGGCGAAAATCGCAGTGATGACACCTCCCTGCCGCGGATTCCTCCGATGCGCATCGGATCACGGGCGGAGTACGAGCGAGGACCTTGGGCCTTCGGAGCGGACTTGCGCTATGCGTTTGCGCAGGAACGGGTGCAGGACGAAACCGACGAAGTCTTGCCGGAGTTGGAGACGGAGGCGTACCTTGAAATGAACGTGGACGTCCGCCGCAGCTGGTCCTTGCGCGGCGGCGAGTTCTCTGTATTCGCGCGTCTTGAAAACGCCCTCGACGTCGAACGGCGGGCGCACAGCTCGTTCCTGAAGGATGTGGCACCGCTGCCGGGGCGCAGCCTGAAGCTGGGGGCCCGCTGGGACTTCTAGCGCTCCGCCGTCGATTCGGAGCCCCGCGAGTGGCCGGGGGAGGGATTCGCCGCTCCCTCTCAGCCGGCCTTCGCGAAATTCCGGCTGACTTGGTCCCAGTTCACGACGCTCCACCAAGCCTCGAGATAATCGGCCCGCCGGTTCTGGTATTTCAGGTAATAGGCGTGTTCCCACACGTCGACGCCGAGGATGGGGGTGCCGAGATCCGCGTCGGGCACAATGCCCTTCATCAGCGGGTTGTCCTGATTCGGGGTGGAGCAAACGAACAATTCGCCGTCGCGGGCGACCAGCCAGGCCCAACCGGAACCGAAGCAGGACAAGGCGGCGTCCGTGAAGCTTTCCCGGAAATCTTTCTCGGAGCCGAAGTGCCGTTCGAGCGCGGCCGACAGGGCGGGAGAGGGGTCTCCGCTCGCGTCGGGCGGGGCCATGACTTCCCAGAAAAGTCGGTGGTTGTAGTAGCCCCCGCCATTGTTGCGGAGGGAGGAACGGATGTCCGGGTCTTCGACTTGCGGGAGGTCGGCGAGAATGGATTCGATGGATCGGCCCTTGGAGCCGGGCACCCGGGCGAGCGCGTCGTTCAATCCGCTCGTGTAGACGGCGTGGTGTTTGCCGTGGTGGATGCGCATCGTTTCTGCGTCGACGTGCGGCGCGAGCGCTTCGGGGGCGTAGGGCAGTTCGGGGAGTTGAAAGGAATCGCTCCCGGCGTTTTGGGCGCGGGCGATGGTCCCCGTGGCTAATCCCGTGGCCGCCAGGGTAGTGGTTAGGATGAAGTCCCGTCGGTTCATGATACTTTTGGATTGGAGATCGGATTCGGCCGTTGGGAAAGAAAACATCCGGTTGCCGGGGAATGTCAAACGGCGGAGCGGCTTCGGCGCGAAGCGGCGAGGCGGTCGTCGGGCCGGGGCGTCGTCCGGTCGGGAGCGTGGAAGGCTTCGGGCCGCCGGTGAAATCGAAAAAAGGCCATTCCGGATCGGAATGGCCTTTGGTGAGATAGGTGGGAACGAGCCCTTGCCTGGTCTATTGGTTGAGGATGGCGTTCTGGAGTTGGCTGAACTCCGCGCGGACTTCTTCGCGCTTCTCGATCTTGTCCTCGATCTGCGGGTCGATTTCCGCCATTTCACCGACGATCACCTCGTTGTATTCGGAGAGGGCTTCTTGGACCGACTCCGTCTGGTTGGCTTGAGCTTCGGTCATTTGAAGTTCCTGACGGACCGAATTGAACTTTTGGCTGAGGTCTTGGACTTTCGCCTGTTCTTCGGGGGACATTTCCGGGTCCTTGGTGAGGGCGAGCAGTTCCTTGTAGATCTCCTGCCGACGGTCGATCGTGTCGCTTTGGTCGGGGCTGATCTCCTTCATTTTTTCGGACAGGGTCTCGCTGTAGTTTTTGAGGGCGTCCCGGACTTTCGGATCCTCGTTTGCCTGGCTTTGGACGTCTTGGATTTGAGCGTCCAGAGTCTGCAACTCGGTCTGCAGCTGTTGAAGCTGTTGCTGGACTTGGTCCGGTTCGTTTTGCTGCGGTTGCTGCTGCTGCATCTGGGGGGCCTGCCGGGCCTCCGGCTGGGCGGAAGCGGTCAAACCTGGGATGGAGAGCGCGAGAGCGGTCGCGAGCGCCGGCAAGGCGCCGAAGGATTTGAGTATGTATTTGTTCTTAGTCATGGCCTTCAAACGTATGCATGGCACGTGCCAAGCGTTTCGCTGGGATTGTAAGGCCTTGTTTGCGAGTGAGATGAAAAAGTAATAATTCTCAGGTCGATTTTTTCGAGGACGATAGTTGTGCGGACTGCCGCGCATGTGCGGAATCCGCTCACTTTTCGGGCGGCAGTTTGGTGCTTCGCCATGCCGTAGCGGGTCGGCGGCCGATTCGGGACGCTCGTGCGGCGTTGCCCTCCGAACCAGCGGTTCGTGCGAGGGACGAGGATCTATCCGATGCCGCGAAGTGGAAGGGCGACCGGAGATTAGGGCTTGATCGCGTATTTTAGAGTGGCGCCTTCGTGGTGGATGCTGAGGTGGTTCCCGCCGTCGTCACGTTCGCTGGCTTCGGTGCGGCCGATGACTCGGGCGGGGATGCCGTAGGACTCGCTCAGTGCGATGATGGCCTCCGACGCGTCGGGCTCGCAGAAGATTTCCATCCGGTGGCCCATGTTGTAGACGCGGAACATCTCCTCGTCGCTGGTGCCGCTGGCCTGCTGGATGGCCTTGAAGATCGGGGGGACGGGCATGAAGTTGTCTTTGATGTGGTGGACGCCGGTGCCGAAGCGGAGGCACTTCGTCTGCCCGCCGCCGGAGCAGTGGACCATGCCGCGGACGGCGGGGCGGTGCTCGTCGAGAAGTCTTTTGATGACCGGCGCGTAGCTGCGGGTCGGGCTGAGGAGGGCCTCGCCCACGGTCTGGCTCGATCCGGGGAGCGGGTCGTCCATCCGGTAGGGGCCGCAATAGAGGAACTCCGGATCGGTGCGGGGGTCGGCGGTCTCGGGGTATTTCTCGAGGTAGTATTTGGCGAGCAGGTCGTGGCGGGCGCTGGTCAGGCCGTTGCTCCCGATGCCGGAATTTTCGAAGGTTTCGTAGCTGGCCTGCCCGGAGGAGGCGAGGCCGACGATCGCGAGCCCGGGGCGGATCTCGGCGTTGTCGATCACCTCGGCGCGCTTCATCACGACGACCGCGCAGGAGTCGACCGTAACGGTGCCGGTGAGGTCGCCGACGTCGGCCGTTTCGCCGCCGCCGCCGTAGGTGCCGACGCCGAGCTCGCGCAGGCGCGCGAGAAAGTCCTCCGTGCCGGAGATCAATTGCGCCAAGGCTTCGCCGGGGATGGCGCGCGCGTTGCGGTTGACCGTGCTGGAGATGAGGATGCCGTCGGTCGCGCCGATGCAGAGCAGGTCGTCGATATTCATGACCAGGCTGTCCTGCGCGGTCTTGCGAAAGGCGGAAGGATCGCCGGTCTCGCGGTAGTGGAGGTAGGCGAGGGTGCTCTTGGTGCCGGAGCCGTCGGAGTGGATGACGTTGCACTTCTCCGGGTCGCCGGTGAGGAGGTCCGGCCCGATCTTGCAGAAGGCGCCGGGGAAGAGGCCCCGGTCGAGCTGGTCCACGACGGCGTGGACTTCGCTTTTCGAAGAGGAGACGCCGCGTCGGGCGTAGCGGTCGGTGGTGTCGGACATGAGAGTCGGGCGGGGTGGTTTAGCTGGGTTCCTTGCCTGCGTCGGCAATCGTTTCGGCGAAGGCTTGCGGAGCGAAGAGCGGGAGGTTTATGAAGGGACTAAGGACGGACTGGGCTTTGTCACCGGAAATAATCGCGTCGGCCTCGCCGCCGACGGCGGGAGCGAGGAATTGGTCGTTTCTTGGATCACGGGAAGCCGAAAGATGAGGCACGAGGGCGAGATGGCGGGCGACGCCACCCAGGCGGGCGAAAAACCCGCGGCGGTCTTCGGGGCTCAGGGACTTGTCGCACATCGGCCGGAACAACACCTCCGCCATCTCTGCGAGGGTTTCGTCCGAAACAGGTGGGCTGTCAAGTCGCTCGTCCGCGGACGGGAAAAGCCCAGGGAACGGTTCGCCCATCCCTAGACCTCCTCGGATTCCGGGATGTGGAGGCTGGCGATGTGGCACATGATCCGGCGGGAGGCTTCGAGGTAACGCTCTGGGTGTTCCTTGCCGGGATCGATGTCGGCGGTCGCGAGCGGCCGGCCGTAGCTGACGTGGATGCGGCCGCCGATCTTCGGCAGTTTGCGTTGGCGGCCGAAGGCCTCGTAGGTGCCGAAGACGCGCGTGGGGATGATTTGCGCGCCCGACTTGCAGGCGATCATCCCGGCGCCGGGCTTGGGATCGGCGAGGAGGCCGTCGGGCGAACGGGTGCCCTCCGGGTAGATGGCCACGGCGCCCCCGTCCTTGAGGGCTTTGAAAATGGCTTTGAGGGACTTGACCTCGGCGTTTTGCGGCGAGACGGGAATGGTGCCGATCTGGACGAGGGCCTGGCCGAAGAGACCGCGGAAGAGCGTGTCGCGGGCGAAGTAGTTGATCCGGCGGCTGATTTTCGAGCCGATGACCGGGGGATCGTAGAAGGAGACGTGGTTGGCGGCGAAGACGACCGGCCCCTGTTTCGGGACGTTTTCCAAGCCGCTCACGGTGTAGTCGTAGAAGGTGCTGAAGTACCAGTCGAGGATGCTGCGCGCGATGTCGTAGAGTCTTGGATTGGGGACGGACATTTGGGAAATGCTGAAACGCTGAAACGCTGAAATGCTGAAACTTGGGGAGCCGGGAGATTGAAACCTCGGAATCTTAGGGAGTCCTGATTCGGCGGGTGATGGAGTCGACGACTTCCTCCAGGCTTCGGGGGGCGGTGTCGATCTTGATCGCCCCGTCCGGACAGACGAGGGGGGCGGTCTTACGGCTTCGGTCCATTTTGTCGCGTTCGGCGATGGAGTCGGTCTGTCCCTCCTTGGCGCGCCGCTCGGCCCGGGTGGCCTCGTCGGCGTGGAGGAAAAAGCGGAAGTCGGCGTCGGGAAAGATGACCGAGCCGATATCGCGGCCCTCCATGACCAGCCCGGCGAAACCGTTCCCGCGGGCCACTTCGGCTTGCGAGCGTTGGTAGTCGAAGAGCGCGCGGCGGACCGCGGGGAGGGCGGCGAAGCGGGAAACCTCCGCATTCACCCGGGGCGAGCGGATCTCGCTGTCGGCGGGAACTTTTCCGTCCACGCTGAGGCGCGCGCTGCGGCCGTCGAGCTCGGTTCCCAGTTCCAGCCTCTCCAGATGCGCCTCGACGCTTCCATCTGCGGCTTGGGCGCCGGCGGCCAAAAGGGCATAGGTCAGGGTGCGGTAGTGCGCCCCGGTATCCACGTGCATCAGGTCCAAGTCTTCGGCCACGCGCTTCGAGGTGCTGGACTTGCCGACCGCGGCCCCGCCGTCGATGGCGACGATGATGAATCTGGAAACCGTTTCAGGCATGAGGCAGCAGAAAAGCCGCGCAAGTGCCGTCGGACAAGAATCGAATGCGTTTTTGCCGCTCGTCCGACGTGCCGGCGCATTCGCCCGAAAGCGGATCGCGCCGCGCCTCCGAGCCGCTGCGCTTCGGCGGCCTCCCGGCAAGCTGCCCGGGCGCACCCGCGGAAGCGCTCGGCTTCCCCGCAGTCTCCGGCTTCGTCGTCCGGTGGGCCGCGGCGGGCAAAACGGTCGGGTGGCGGTCAGCGGTCCAGCTTCCGCGCCTTCCTGACGGTCAGGCGGTGGATGCGCTCGCGGTCGGGCATCAGGACCGCGTTCGGGCCCTTCTTGCATTTGCCGAGGCAGCTGCTCGGAATGATCTCAAAGTCCAGGTGCTCGTTTTGAAGCGCTTTCAGCAGCTTCTTTCCTTTCATCGCTTTACCTTTCACCTTTCCGGGCTTGGGCTTCTTGCATTCCTTGCAGACGTAGAGTCGCTTCACGATCAGTTCCGGGTTTTGCGAAGGCGAGGTTGCGGGCAGACGGAAAAGCTGCGCCCGACCAGCGCAAGTAAGTTGTTAAAATGCACCGAACAAGACTGAGTCTCAATCTTATGGAGCAGAAATTCTCCTTTTCGCGCAGCGACCTCAGTGGAATGGATCGAGAACCCGAACACCGTCGTAGGATTGCCCGTGGTTCAAGTCTTCGGACAGAACCGTGTCGCAGTCGGCGCGGCGGGCCGCCTCGATGATAGCCGCGTCCCAATAGGAAAGCTGCCAGCGCTCTTTCGCGCGGAGAGCGGCAGCCATGAGTTCGAGGGTGACCGGCTGTACCGGAAAACGCTTCCAGCTTTCGATGAGTAAAAGGGCTTCCTCGTGAAGGATGCGATCCTCCCGAGTGTTTCGCGTGGCCTGCACGTAGAACTCTTGCAGGACCTGCACGGACAGGTGCAGATCTTTTGCTTTCAGAAGTTCGGTGGCGATCGCACGTTTCTCGCTTTCGTTCGGATCCGTGCTGATCCGGTAGAGCAGGATGTTGGTGTCAAGAAAGCGCACGGCGGTCATGAACTTGTTCGCGCGCCAGCCGGTCGCTCCCCGAGAACGTCGCTCCGCGTGCTTGGATCCGTTTCACGGCCTCTTCTTCCATCCGCACCCTGCGCTCGGCCTCCGTTTCCTCGGCGGCGACCTCGGACAACAGCCGGCGCACGATGGCAGACACCGACGTCCGCTGCTCCGCGGCACGGATACGCGCCCTGTGGTAGACTTCGTCATCCACGGAAACTGTGATATTTCTCATATCCACAGTCTTCCCCGGGGCAGGCATCTTGTCAACTGCTCGGAAGCATACGCTCGACGACGGCAAGCGTGGCATCAGCACTGAAGCCGCCCTCCGTCTGGCAACCTACTTCAGCCCCAGCCCCAATCTATTGGTTAACCGGCATAAGTAATACGGGTTACACGGAGCCGAAAGGGACATTCTGCCAAGCATCCAGAGTGAAGTGAAGCCCTCGAAAATGGCGACTGCGTGATACCCGTCGACCATTTGCGAATCCCCCGGCCCATGCCTTCGGGCGACGGCTTGGAAGCGTCCGCTTGACAACCAAAATGGTTGCGCTACGGTGAAATCATGGCGTCGATTACGATCAAGGACATTCCGGCCGACTTGCATCGTGCGCTGAAGCAACGCGCAGAAAAGAACGCGCGTAGCCTGCAGCGTGAAGCCGTCTTATGTTTGAAACAGAGCGTCGGTATGTCTACGCAGGATCGTGCCGATGTGCTCGCCCGCGTGCGCGACCGGCGTGAACGGATGAAAACCGCCACGACCGCGAAGCAAGTGCGGCAGTGGCTCGACGAGGATCGTAAATGATCGTCGTCGATGCCGGCTTGATCGTGGCCTTCTTCAGTAAACACGGGCTGACCGCGGATGCGGAAGCCGCCATGGAGAAGGATCCCGAGTGGATCGCTCCCGGCCTCTGGAAAGCGGAAGTCCGCAACGTATTCGCCAAACGACATCGTCTCGAAAAAGCGATGACCGCAAAGCAAGCACGGGACGCTTACGCGGACGCCTTGCTACTGCTTGGGAATCAAACCGGAGACATCGATCACAGCGAAGCCATGGGCTTGACATTGAGGTTCGGTATCTCCGGCTACGACGCCGAATACCTTGCATTGGCCGAGGAAAAGGAGCTTTTGCTGGTGTCAACTGACGAGAGACTCGTCAATCACCTGCAATCCCACCGCGTCCAAACCGCAGTGCACCTGAAGGAATTCATAGGCGGAAAATGAAATGCTCCCGCATATTTCGCTCCGGTTTCGGGGTACCTTTCGTACCTGCCGAAACATTTGCAGATCCCGTGTGTTTGAGGTTTCCGCCGCGACCTTCCTTTTCGAATGTTTCCGGTTTCGTGCCGACCCGCCAACCGTGGGTTTAATGCCTGTAGCCGAACTAACGGCGAATCGCACAATTTGAAACTGCGTCTCAATTGCGAGTTGACGCTTGCGGGATCGCGCCGACAATGCCGAGGCTCACGAGTCTGAACCCGCGATTTTCTATGCGAAAAACGATTTCTTTCATCTATGCACTCTGGCTGCCGCTAACTTTCGCCGCGGCCTCGCCCGAGGCGCTGGAAACCGCGCGTTCGGCCGTCCGGGAATGGGCGGCGACGGAGAAAGCCATCTCCCGCGAGGCGGCGGACTGGGTCGGACGGGAGACCCTGCTGAACGATCTGATCGCGGTCGAGGCGGAGCGGATCGAGCGCTTGGAAAAGGAACTGGCGAAGGGCGAGGCGAGTCTGTCCTCCGCCGACGAGGAGCGCGGCGAATTGCTCGAGCGGCAAGACGCGCTCCTCGCCAAGGCGCAAACGATCGAGGACTTTTTGGGGCGGATCGAGGGAGAGCTGCGGGCGCTGCGCGTCCGGCTGCCCGAGCCCTTGGAGAACGACTTGGCAACGCTGTATCAACGGATGCCGAAGGAGGCGGGCGAGACGACCCTCGGCCTCGGCGAGCGCATGCGGACGGTGGTCACCCTGCTCGCCCGGTTGCGGCAGTTCGACGGCAAGTTGACCGTCACCGAATCGATCCGCGCGCTGCCCGGCGGTGGCGGCGAGGCGTCCGTGCGGACCCTTTACTTCGGCTTGGGCCAAGCCTACTACCTGGGTCCGGACGACGCCGGCATCGGCCTCGCGGGGCCGGAGGGCTGGACTTGGGAGTCGCGGCCCGAATTCGAAGAGGCGATCCGCGAAGCCATGCTCCTCGCCGAGGGCGGCGCGCTGGAGCCCAAGTTCGTCGATCTGCCGGTGGTGGTCGAAGCGGAAAGCGGGGAGGTGGAATGAGTCAAGGGAGCGATAGCCGCGAAGAGGCGCAAAAAGCGCAAAATGGCGAACAAGCTTTGAGCTGCTCGGCACAGCTAACCGCTGCGGGGTCAGGAAGGAGGGCGGGCGGAGAAGCCGTTTTGCGAATTTTGCGTCTCTTTGCGGCCACCCTCATACTCTTTTCCGTCTCCGCCCAAGCCCAGTCGCTGGAACAGGTGGCCGCGCAGCGCGAGGCGAAGTTGGAAGGCGCGCTGGAGCGCCTGCGCGAGCTGCGCGACGAGATCCAGAGCGAGCAAATCCCGCTGGCCCGCGAACTGAACGAGAAGGAAGCCCGGGCCGGGGAGCTGGCCGACGAGGTCGAGCGCGTCCGGCGCCTGCGCGACAGCCGCAGCGTGGAACTGGAAACCCTGCGCTCCCGCGTCGAGGCGCGCGAGCGGGAGATCGACTACGTCCGCCGCACGCTCCTGCCGGAATACGTGGCCGACTTCGAAGCCAACCTCTCCACCGGCGAGCGCGGCCGCTTCGCTCCACTCATCCGCGGCTACAATCTTCTCTTGGAGGATCCCGAGACCGACGATGCCGAGAAGCTCGCCGAGGGCCTCGCGCTAATCGAACGCTCGCTGGAGCAGACCCGCAGCCTGCTCGGCGGCAAACGGTACTCCGGCGAGGCGCTTTCGCCGGAAGGCGACATCCGTTCGGGCGACTTCCTGCAAGTCGGGCCCTTGCTCTATTTCGCCGCCGGCGAAGGCGATCTCGTCGGACTGGTCGAAGAAACCACTTCGCTCGACGCCCGCGTGCTGCCGCTCGAGGACGAAGCGGCCGAGGCCGTGGCCGCCGCCGCGCGGTCCGGCTCCGGCGTGCTGCCGGTCGATCCCACGCTGGGCGACGCCCTCGCGCTGGAGGGCACGAAGGACACCCTGCTCGAGCACCTCGACAAGGGGGGCGTCTGGGTCTATCCGATCCTCCTCTTCGCGCTCGCGGCCACGCTCGTCGCGGTGGTCAAGACGATCCAAGTCTTCAGCATCCGGCATCCCAAACCGATGGTCATCCACGACATCGTCAAGGCCCTCCGCGAAGGACGGAAGAAGGATGCCCGCGAGCTCGCCGCCGCCCAGCCTCAGCCCGCCCGCGACATGCTCCTGGCGGCCGTCGATCACGCCGACGAGTCGGTCGAGATGGTGGAGGAGGTCATGTATGAATCGATGCTCGGCACCCAGCCGCGCCTGGAGCGCTTCCTCAACGTGATCGCCGTGACGGCCGCCGCCGCGCCGCTCCTCGGTCTGCTCGGCACGGTGACCGGCATCATCAAGACCTTCCGTCTGATGACCGTCTTCGGCGCCGGCGATCCCAAGCCGCTCATCTCCGGCATCTCCGAGGCCCTCATCACCACCGAGCTCGGCCTCGTGCTCGCCATCCCGGCGCTGGTCCTCCACGCGCTGCTTTCGCGCAAGGTGGCCGGCGTCATGGCCTACCTGGAGAAGTCCGCCGTGACCTTTGCGAACGGGCTTTCGCGATCAACCTAGCAAGAAAAATGAATTTGAACCAAACCGACCGATCATCGACAATCCAAAAGGTGGCAACCGTAGAAGAGCTCAAAAAGGAAATGCCTTCATTATGCGAAAAATACCGAATCGCATATGTGGATGCATTTGGCTCGATCGCTCGATCCGAGCAAAGCAAAGACAGTGATATCGACCTGATTATAGAATTTTCGGAACCGCGAAGGGACCAGATTTCCACCCGGTTTTTTGGATTTCTTCATGAAGTCGAGGATCGATTCCACCAAAAAGTGGATCTTCTTACGGAAAGCTCACTTCGTAACCCGTTCTTGAAAGAAAAAGTGGATCGGAATCGAATCCGGATTGCGAGGCGCTGAAGAGAATTCGAGACAGGGATGAGAATTTCTTGGAGGCCAGGATCACGGGTTGGCGTGGTGCGATTTCATTCAGGAACATACTAGCTCATGGTTACGATCACTTGGATCACGAGATTGTCAGGGGAATCATCGAAGATGACCTGCCTCTCTTGATTCAGAGCATTCAAAAGCACCTCGGCTGAGAAGGTTAAATAAATGCCGACCCAAAGCAGCAGTCTCCTCGATCAAGCGTTCGTCATTTGGACGAGCGGGGGATGGTTGATGGTGCCGCTGCTCTTGCTGACTTTCTTTATCTATGTGACGGCCTTGGATTTGTTTTGCCGGGTGCAGTTTCATTTCCTGGTGCGCGGCCGGTTGCACGAACGGGAGGCAGGGGAGATCGCCCGCGATCCCCGTCTTGAGCTGGCGCGGCGCCTGGTGCGCTTCGACGCGCTGAGCGCCCCGGAGGTGCGGCGGCACTTCGCGGAGGTGCGGAACGAATACCTGCCGCCGATCGACCGGCGGATCCGCTTTCTCGCCATCATCATCACGGCGGGGCCCTTGCTCGGCCTGTTGGGGACCGTGACCGGAATGCTCAGCACCTTCAGAGGCATGGTCGATCAGGCGGGCAATCGCTTCGACAGCGTGGTGACCGGGATCTCCGAAGCGCTGATCACCACCCAGACCGGACTCGTCATCTCGATCCCGGCGCTCGTTCTCCTATCCCTCATCGTCCAGCGCCGGAACACCCTCGTGCACTGCATCGCCCGTCTCGAACGTTTCAATACGCGCCTCGCCCTGCGCTCGGATTGTCCGCTGCCGCGCGAGAACCCCAAGGAGTTGACCCGATAATGGACGTGAATGAATACGAGAATGGGTCCGGCCAGCTTCCGCGATTTCGAAGGAACGCGCTTCTCGAGGATCACCGGAGCCTCGCCGAAACGCGAAGATTAAGGCCCGTTCGCGTCCATAAAGGGCGCTCGGAATTTCTTTGGTCATGAAACAACGCCGCTTACTTTACGCCAGCAACACGAAGACGGAGGAGATCAACGTTTCCCCCTTGATCGACATCGTCTTCATTCTCCTGATTTTCTTCATCGTCACCACCGTGTTCGTGGAGGAGACGGGAGTGGAGGTGCGGCGTCCTCAAGCGGCTTCGGCGACCGACTTGGAGAAGGAGTCGATTCTGATCGCGGTCACCTCGGACGGGAAAGTCGTTTACAGCGGCAACGAGATCGGGGTGCGCGGGGTGCGCGGGGTGGTGCGGCGTCTGGTCAAGCAGGACCCGGAGATGCCGGTCATCGTCCAAGCGGATCGGGATGCCTCGGTCGAGCTCTACACCCGCGTGCACGACGAGGCCGCGCTGGGCGGGGCGACGCGGATTAATTTGGCGACGGAGGCGGCGCGGTAGGATTGAGCGATGCCCGCTGAATTCCCAGAAGCCCGGTGGAAGTGGACGCCGCTTTTCGCCCTCGGCGGCGCCTTCTTGCTGGCGGCGCTGCTTTTTCTGTTGATCCCGCTGACGCAGCTGTTGGACGAGATCGAGAAGCCCGAGCTGTCGGTCCGCGAGGTGGCGCTCGCGCCTCCGCCCCCGGACGCGCCGCCGCCGCCCGAGGAGTCGAGGCCGCCCGAGCCCGAGACGCCGCCGCCGGAGATGCCGCGGGAGCCGCCGCCGATCCGGATCGAGGCGCTGGACGTGGCGCTCAATCCGGGTGCCGGCGATGCGATCGCCATCGGCGTCGAGGCGCCGAGTTTCGCGACCGAAGACCTGACCGCCAGCATCCAGCAGCTCTTCACCTTCGAGGATTTGCCCGAAGCCCCGCGTCTGGTCAATCAGCCCCGTTTCCGCTTTCCGCCCGAGCTCGCGCGCCGCGGGATCGAGGAGGGGAGGGTCGTGGTCGAGATCGACATCCTGCCCGACGGGCGGGCGCGGCTGCGCCGCATCATTTCGTCCACCCACCCCGGGCTCGAAGCACCGGCGCGCGAGATCATCGAACGCGCCCGTTTCACCAAACCCCTAATCGACGGCCGCCCGCAGACGGTGCGCGGGCGCTTTCCGATCGTTTTACAGAACTGAACGAACCCCCGTGCCGCCGAATGCCCGACGCCGCATCCTGCTGCGAAATCCGCCACTCCGAATATGAAAGCCTCATTCCCGCTCCTCGTTCTCTTCTCGAGTCTCGCCTTCGCGCAGCCTTTCCCGCTGTCCGACTCCGGCCCCGCCGCTCCGGACTTCCGGGAGCGCTTCCTCGGGAGCTTCGGGATCAATCCGGCGATCGAGCCGGAGATCACGCAAGAGGACCGTCCGCTTTACGAACGGATCGAGCCCTTCCTGCGCGAGGACCCGAACCGGGCGATCCGCGAGGTCGAGGCGGCGCTTGGTCCGGATACGAACCCGGCCTTTCACTTCCTGCTGGGCAATCTGTTGTATCAGCAAAATCAATACGGTCGTGCGGAGCGGGCGCTTGAAGCTGCGATCCGCAAGTTTCCGGACTTCCGCCGCGCGCACCGCACGCTGGGCTTGATCTATGTCCAGACCGACCGTTTTCAGGAGGCGGTCGAAGCCTGGCTAAAGGTGATCACCCTCGGCGGCGGCGACGCGCAGAGCTTCGGCTTGCTGGCCTACGCCTACCTCGCCTTGGAAAAATACGAGAGCGCGCTCAGCGCCTACGAGATGGCGCGCATGTTCAAGCCGGACAGTGTCGACTTCCGCCGCGGGCAGGCCCGCTGCCTCCTGGCGCTCGGACGGCAGGACCGGGCGGCCGCGCTGTTCGACGAGCTGATCGCCGAGAATCCCGGGACCCGCGACTACTGGTTGCTCCAAGCCAACGCCTACTTGGAAATGGAGCGCTACGAGGAGGCCATCGCCAACCTCGAGATCCTCCGCGAGCGGGGCGAGGCCGACCGCGGCGGGCTCTTCCTGCTCGGCGACCTCTACCTCCGCGACGACAACCACCGCCTCGCCCTCTCCAGCTACGAAGCCGCGCTCCGCGCCGAGCCGGTGGACTCGGTCGAGCGGGCCTTGCGGCCGCTCAACTATCTCGTCAACCGCGGGCTGTTCGAAGAAGCCGCCAGCTACCTCGCCATGCTCCGCGAGGTCCTGCCCCCCGATCTCGACCCCGCCGACGCTTCCCGCCTGGCGGTCGCCGAAGCCGGCATCGCCCTGGAGCGCGGCGATCCCGCCGCCGCCCTTGGGCTGCTCGAACCGCTCGTCGAGCGCGATCCGCTCGACGGCAGGGCCCTGCTCCTCCTCGCCGAAGCCGAGCGCCGGGCGGGGGCCGACGAGTCGGCGGAGTTCCACCTTGAGCGGGCCTTGTCGCTGCCGGAATTCGAGGCCGACGCGCGGGTCGCTCTCGGACGTCTGGAAGTGGACCGCGGCGACTTCGAAGCCGCGCTCGGACACCTCCGCACCGCCCAGGAGCTCGACCCCCGCCCCGGCTTGCAGCGCTACATCGAGGCGGTCGAGGCGGCGCGTTGAGGTCGGGTGGTGCGATCTTCCGAGACCGCGACAGGCGGATCGGCGGATGACCGGCGTCCCTCCGGGGCTCAGCTTCTCAGGCGGTCGAGCACTTGGAAGAAATCCGGAAAGGTCTTGCCGCAGCAAGCGGGGTCTTTGATGGCGAGCCAAGGGCGGCCGTCGCCGAGGAGGTCGACGCTGCCGAGGATGGCGAAGCTCATGGCGAAGCGGTGGTCCTCGTAGGTGTCGATGGCGAGGAGCTCGCCGCGGTTGCGGGCGGCGAGGGCGCGGGCGCGCAGCTCGTTGGGCTTGGGCTGGACGGTGAGGGCGTCCTCCTCCTCCTTGACCAGTTGGCCGAGCTTGGAAAGTTCCGCCGCCATGCCTGCGATTCGGTCGGTTTCCTGGCGGCGGGTGTGGCCGATGCCGGTGATCCGGACGGATCCGCCGAGCAGCGGGGCGATGGCGGCGTAGGTGAGAAAGGTGTCGGAGATGGAGTTGAAATCGATCTCACGGTGGTCGCGGAGGGGGTCGTTGTCCTCCCGGCAGGCGGCGGTCCAGCCCGTTTGTTTCGCATCGACGCGCAGACCGTGGTGGGCGAGCACCTCGACGAAGTGGGCGTCGCCCTGCAGCGGATCGGGCGAGAGGCGCGGCAGCTCGAGCCGTCCGCCGTGGACCAGCACGAGGGCGAGGAAGTAGCTGGCGGCCGAAAGATCCGGCTCGATCGCGTAGCGGCCGCCCTTCGGAGGCCGGTAGGTGAAGGGCTCGAGGCGGCAAGTGCCGTCTTCTTGAAGGCGGACGGGGGCCGCCCCGAAGGCTTCCCGCATCTTCAGGGTAATCTCGATGTAGGCGGGGCGGACGCCCGGGCAGCGGAGGGTGAAGGCCCCCGAGCCGGAGGAAGCGGCGAGCAGGAGGGCGGAGAGGATCTGGCTGCTGGCGGAAGCGTCGACGGTGGCTTCGCCGCCCCGGTAGCCTTTGGCCCGGAGCGTAAAAGGGAAGTGGCCCGTCCGGCCCGCGAATTCGAATTCGGCCGCTCCGAGGGCGCCGAGCGCGTCGAGAAGGCCCGCGATAGGGCGTTCCCGCATGGCCGCGTCCCCGTCCAGCCGGTAGCGTCCGCCGGGGTGGAGGGGGAGGAGGCCGGTCAGGAAGCGGGCGGCGGTACCCGCGTTGCCGACATCGAGGCCGGCTTCCGCTTTCGGGATCGTCCCGCCGTGGCCGCGGAGCGTGATGGCGGCCTCGTCTTCGGCGGACTGGCAGTCGAAGCCGAGGGCCTCGAGCGCGGCGAGCATGATCCGGGTATCGCGGCTGAAGAGGGCGCCCTCGAGCCGGGTCTCGCCCTGCGCCAACGCGGCGAGAATCAGCGCCCGGTTGGTGATGCTTTTGGACCCGGGCAGGGCGAGGGAGGCGTCGATCGGTTTCCGGAAGGGAACTATGGGCAACGGGTCGTGCACGGGTTCAAGGGCCTTATTCAGTGCGGAGGCGGTCGCGGTACTGCTTGCCACGCTCGAGGAGGGCGGCGACGCCGGTCGACTCGTCGTTCAGCAGGGCGGCTTTGAGGGCGTGAAGCTCGTCCTCGAAGCCGTCGAGGGCGCGCAGCAGTTCGTCCCGGTTCTGGCTGAAGATTTGCCGCCAGAGCCCCGGGTCTCCGGAAGCGATCCGGGTGCTGTCGCGCAGGCCCGGTCCGGCGAAATGGGCCCAGCGCGGATCGCGGGAGGCGAGGTAGCCGCAGAGCGACGAGGCGATGAAATGGGGGAGGTGGCTGATGTGGGCGACGACCTCGTCGTGGCGTTCGGGCGAGAGCGTCTCCACCGTCATGTCGAGGGCCTCCCAGAAGCGGATGAGGCGGGCGACTTCATGATCGGGGTCGTCTTCCACCGGGGTGACGAAGCAGGGCGCGCCGGCGAAAAGGTCTTCCCGCGCGTGCTCCATCCCGGCGAGTTCCGAGCCGGCCATCGGATGCGAGCCGATGAAGGCGCCCCCGCGTCCGGACAGGAGGCTGCGGGCTTGACGGCAGATCAGGCTTTTGGTGCTGCCGACGTCGGTCACGAGAGCGCCGGGCTCCACGTGGCCGGCGAGTTCGCCGACGAGGGGGGCGATGGTGGCGACGGGCGTGCACAGGACGACCAGATCGCTGCCGGCAACGGCCTGTTGCGCACTTTCCTCGACCGCATCGCACCAGGGGCGGGTCCGGCACTTCGCGCGGGTCTCGGCCCGCCGGGACCAGGCCACCACCCGTCCGCTCAGGCCGCGGGCCTTGAGGGCCATGGCAAGCGAGGCGCCGAGGAGGCCGGGCCCGAGTATGGCGACTTGCTGAAACATCCGTCTGCGTTGAAACTTTTTTTGGGATTTGAAGTCGAGAGATTAATTGTTGGAGGGCGGGCCCACCGCCTATGCAAGATTACTGAGAGTGCAAGTGGGATGGTAGTGAGTAATCTAAACGAGGTGGAAAAAGGCGCGAAGACCAAGGATTTATGGCTCAGGCGGTGTCAAGCGATGCCAGATGCTGCCT
>Ga0208112_100243_pt1 | contig 73505 bp, 62 predicted proteins | sample HotLakConsoUCCLE_FD_184736 | JGI IMG/M metagenome (GOLD analysis project Ga0208112, IMG submission 184736) | Hypersaline microbial mat communities from Hot Lake, Washington, USA - Hot Lake Consortium UCC-LE (SPAdes) (version 2) ...
CCTCCAGGATCGACGAACTGACACCACACCACTGGACCAAGTCAAAGAACGACTGAGCCCTCTCAAGCTCACGCCCAGTATCTCAGATCGGCACTTGTTCGACAATATGCGGGAAAAGAACACTTACGTTTGTCGGTAAGCGTTGAGGTTTTTTTCCTGAAACTCAAGGCGCACGGCTTGGGGATAGTCATAGCCTTGGGCCCTGTCGGTGACCGCTGCGACATAACAGTCCGACTTTGGCGCAGCTCCGCTAATGGCCTGGTGCAGGTCGTGGGTAAAAGTCGCGATGCCACACATGCGCGGCACAAAATCCCCCAGGAAAGCGATCCGATGCGGATCAGGCGGAGTGCTCAAATGCGCCCCCTAATATTATCTAACATCGGATAAGGCTACACCTGGCTTTTAAGTTAAGCAATAACAACTGACTGGTAATTGGGCCGATGCCTCCGTCGTTTCCATTCAAATGATGCCAGATATTATTCTGGAACTCGCCACTCGGTCGTTCAACGCCTGGATCCGGGAGGGGCGTCGGAAATGCCGCGGGCGAGCTTTTCGAGGCGTTGTTCGGAGACCTTTTGTCCGGTGCCGAGTTCCTGGGCGTAGACGGAGACCTTGAATTCCTCGAGAAGCAGGCGGTAGGGCTTGGCGGCGGCGGGACCGTACTTCTGGGTCAGCGCGACGAGCTCCCGTTCGAAGGGCTCGACGCGTCCGGCCTTCTCGATGTCGCGGCCGATGTTTTCCCGGGCCCGTTCGGCCCGCAGGACCATGGCCCGGAGGAAGCGGGCGAGGTCGGGCAGCTCGTCGAATTCGTAGTCCTCGAAGAGGCCCGGGCCGACGAGGGATTCCAATTGCCGGCGCATGCCGGGGAAGGAGAGGGCGCGCGGGGTCTTCTTCCGTTCGACCACGAGGGCGGCGGCCTGGTGGGCTTCCAGCAAGGCGCGGAGTCGGTCGGTCAGGCGCGGAACGATGCCCCGGCGCTCGCTGTCGGCGCGGCGGCAGGCCTCGCGGAAAGTCGCCTCCCGCAGCGGCAGCTTGGTCTCGCAGCGGAACAGGTGGCGCCTGAGCTGCGCCCAGGCGGCCTCTTCGACGGCCTCGTGGGAACCGAGGGGAAGGAGCAGTGCGCCGAGCTGCCGGAGCGCTTTCAAATCCTTGCGCAGCCAGGCCAGATCCCGGCCCAGCACGCGCTCGCCAAGGGCGGGAAAGCCGGCTTCGGTGGCGGCGAGCGCCGTCTCGCGCTCGGGAAAAAGCCGCAGGTGAACGGCCCCGTCTTCGGCCAGCAGGGCGGGGTAGGCCTTGAGCGGGAGCCCGGATTGGCCGGAAAGGTCGAGCGCCTCCGGCAGGTCGCCGAAGTTCCAATCCTGCAGGTCCCGCCGCTCGTAGCGCTCGGCCGCCGCGCGCCAGGCCGGGATCGAAGCGAGGCCCTGTTGCTCGAGGGCCGCCCGACCCTCGGCTCCGAGGGCCTGCCGCAGGCGCTCCAGGTCGCGGCCGCTGGCGAGGGTTTCTCCGGAGGCGGTGGCGACCTCGATGCGCGGCCGCAGGTGATGGGGAATCTCCGTGGAGGCCCAATCGTCCGGCCGCGTCCGGATACCGTAGCTCTCGCGCAAGACCTCGGCCAGTTGCTCGCGGAAAGGGCGCTCGGAAGGGCGCATCCGGGCCTTAAGCTCGGCGGCCCGTTCCTTCAATGGGTGAAGGGAGATCCGGACCGCCTTCGGCAGACCCCGCAGAAGGCTTTCGATCTTGGCTTCGATGTGTCCGGGCACGGCCCAGTCCAGGCTGCCCTCGCGGAGGGCGTCGAACTGCTCGAGCGGCACCCGCAGGGTGACGCCGTCGGCCTCGCCGCCCGGTTCGTTGCGGTAGCTCAGCGGCAAGTCGATCCCGCCGATGCCGACCGACCGCGGGAACTCGGCCTCGCCGGGACCCCCGTCGAGCGGCGGGAGGAGTTCGTCCAAATCGGCGCGTAAAAAGTCGAGCGAGCCGCCGTGCCGCCCGCGGGCGAAGCGGCGCAACTCGGCGAAGGAGCCGACGGCCTCGAGCCTTTGTCGGTAGAAATCGAAGAGCCGGTCCTCGACCAGCGCGGCGGAGCCGATCCGGCGGCGGGCGAGCTCGGACTCGGCCTCCGCCTTGAGCTTCGCGTTGTGCTCGAGGAAGGGCGGGCGCTCGCGGATGCCTTCTTCGACCAGGCCGTTGCGCACGAAAATATCGGTGGCGGTCTCCGGGTCGATGCGGGTCAGGCTCAGGTCGCGGCGGTCGATCTCCAGGCCGAAGAGCAGCTTCCGCTGCTTGCAGAGGGCGGCGGCGCGCTTTTCGCTCCAGAAGGGTTCGGAGTGGGAGAGCTGGAGCAGGTCGCCCGCCACCTCCTCGATCCAAGCCACCTCGATCCGGGCGGCGGTGCGGGCGAAGAGCCGGCTGGTCTCCATCCATTCGCCGCAGACGATCCAGTCGGGGGCGGAGGTTCGCGGCGGCTTCGGTTTCGCACCCTTGGCGTAGGCGGCCTTCCGTGCCTTTTTCGCCGCCCCGTGGTCGAAGAGCCCCGAGCCGGGAAAGAGCAGGGCCTTCCGGTTGCGCGGTCCGCGGTACTCGTGGCCCTCCTCCTTCACGGCCACGTTGCCGAGGAGCCCGGCGAGGATGGACCGGTGGATGGCGGCGTAGTCGCCGGCTTCGAGGGCCGAAGCCGGACGATCCTGCGGGCCTTCCGCCGGGGCGGGAGCTTCGGGCTTGGCGGTTCGACCGTCGGCCAGTTTCGCCAGCGTCTGTTCGAGCTGGCGATGGACGTCCCGCCATTCCCGCATCCGCTGGTAGGAGAGGAAGTGGGCCTTGCAGAACTTCCGGAGCTGGTTTTGCGAGAGGCGCTCCATCTCGTCGTGGTAGGCCTTCCAGATGTTGAGCAGGCTGAGGAAGTCGGACTCGGGGTGGAGGAAGCGCTGCTGCATGGCGTCCGCTTCTTTGGCGAGGTCGGCGGGCCGCTCGCGGGGATCTTGGATGGAGAGCGCGGCCGCGATCACGCAGACTTCCGCCTCCACCCCTTCGCGCCTGGCGTGCAGGAGCATGCGGCCGACCGTGGGGTCGACCGGCAGGCGCGCGAGCTTTCGGCCCAGCGGGGTGACTTCGAAATTCGGCTCGGGGGCGTCGTCTCGGAGGCCGCGCACGGCGCCGAGCTCGGAGAGCAGGCGGAAGCCGCCGCGGATGGAGTTCTCGGCCGGCGGATCGATGAAAGGGAAGCTGCGGACGTCGCCGAGCTGGAAGGCCAGCATCCGGAGGATCACGGTGGCCAGGTTGGACCGGTGGATCTCCGGGGTGGTGAAGCGGGGCCGGGCATTGTAGTCCTCTTCCGAATACAGGCGGTAGCAGATGCCGTTGCTGACGCGGCCGCAGCGCCCCATGCGCTGGTCCGCGCTGGAGCGGGCGATGGGCTCGATCGGAAGCCGCAGGGTGTGGGAGTGCGGGCTGTAGCGGCTGACGCGGGCGAGGCCGGTGTCGACGACGTAGCGGATGCCCGGAACGGTCAGCGAGGTTTCCGCGATATTCGTGGCGAGGATGATCCGCCGGCGGCCGGCGGGGTGGAAGATGCGCTGCTGGTCGGCGTTGGCGAGACGGCCGTAGAGCGGCAGCAGGTCGCAGTGCCGGGCGGGGCCTTCGGCGAGGACCTTCCTAAGCTCGTGGATGTCGCGCTCGCCCGGGAGGAAGACGAGGATGTCTCCGGGCTCGTTGTCGGCAAAGATCTCCGCGATCACCCGTTCGGCCGCCTCCAGGTAGTCGATGTCGCCGCTTTCGGCGGAGAAGGCCTCGGGCGGCCGGTAGCGCAGCTCGACGGGATAGAGCCGGCCCGATACTTCGACGACGGGCGCCCCGCCGAAGGCTTCGGCGAAGCGCGCGGTATCGATCGTAGCGGAGGTGACGATCACCTTCAGGTCGGAACGCTGCTTGAGGATCTGCCGCAGGCAACCGAGGATGAAGTCGATGTTCAGGCTGCGCTCGTGCGCCTCGTCGATGATGACGGCGTCGTACTCCCGCAGCAGCCGGTCCTCCTGGACTTCGTTCAGGAGGATGCCGTCGGTCATGACTTTAATCGCGGTCTCCGGCCCGGTCTTGTCGGTAAAGCGGATCTTCGCCCCGACCTCCCGGCCGAAAGGGACCTTGAGCTCCTCCGCCACGCGCTGCGCCACGGAGAGGGCGGCGACCCGGCGCGGCTGGGTGCAGGCGATCCGTCCGCGACGGCCGTAGCCGCAGTCGAGGAGGAACTGGGGAAGCTGGGTGGTTTTGCCCGAACCGGTCTCGCCCGCGATGACGACCGCCGGATGGCGGCGGACCGCTGCCAGGATCGCCTCGCGGTGGGCATGGATGGGAAGGTCGCCCCGGTAGCTCGGGACGGGGGTTGTGCGGTCCGCGGCCAAGGCTCAGGCCTCCGGGTTGGGAAAGGACCAGATATTGTGCCGTCCGTAGGGCCTGATGTGGGCGACGGCCTTGTCCTTTTTCAAATCGATCGGGATGTTGGGGACCGCGCGGTCGACATAGACCCGGTCGCCCGGGCAAGCGCTGCAGAGGCGGCTGGCGATATTGATGGGGCGGCCGATGTAGTCGTCGCCGGTCTCGAGGTGGCTGGCCAGGCCGAAGCACATGCCCGCGCCCACCGCCTCGGGCGCGCCGTGGGTGAAGTGGGGGCTGTCCTGGACCATCTTCCATCGGTGCCGCAGGTTCAGGGCCGCGTTCAGGGCCACGCCGACGACAATCTCGCGGATGGCCGGACTGGTCTCCCAGATCGCCAGCACGCCGTCCCCGAGGAACTTGGTCATATCCGGAGGAAAGCGCTGCAAGGCGCTGTTGGTCATGTTGTAGAAAGCCGACATCAGGCCGCAGATGTAGGGCGATTCGATATTGGGCTCCTCGCAGAAAAGGCTGAAGCCGCGGATATCGATGACCAGGGCGAGGACCTCGCAGGGCTTGCCGAACTCGACCTCGGGCTCCGAGTTCTCGATAAAGGGATAGGTCGTGATCACTTCCTCCTCGAACTGGTAGTAGCTGGCCTTGTCGACTGAGTCGCTGTAGAAGCTCAGCCCCTGCAGGTAACGGTCGTAGGTCACCGGGCGGTACTGGAGCTCTGAGATGCCGTAGCCTTCGGTGTGCTGGGTGCGGCTGGTGTAGAAGCGGGCCGAGAATTTGCGCACGCGGTCCTCCCGGCCCTCGAGTTTTTTAAGGACCTTCGAGACATCCGGCTCGTCCAGCACGAGAAAGGACTCGAAGCCGTCGACCGTGAAATACACGTGCCTGAACTTTGGATGGTTGGTCTGGAAACGGCTGCAGATGTCCCAGAAGTCGCGGAAGCCAAGGTTGGGAATCGGGTAGTGTCTGCGTGTGATCGAGGAGGGCATGCCTGAAACGCCAATGTCGGTCCACAGCCGAAGGGAGGCAAGTTCTTATGCTGGGTGCGGGAGGCCGCGGGCGGTGATTCGTGTCCTCCTGCCTTCGGAGGAGGAGAGTTTAGAAGGGCCGGGGGGCAGGCTCCCGATCCCGGTTTCCGCCCAGAGGCTAACGGGGTTTTAATTTTCACCCGGCGGAGCCTGCTGGCCCGGCTCTGCCCCCTGAATCGGCGGACGCAGCGGGATTTCGGGAAGGGCGCAGAGCGAGAGAGGGAGACTCGGCAAAACCGACGCTCCCGAGGGCGTAGAAAGCATCCGGTAATCACCTAGAAAATGAGCTGAGGTTAACTACTCAGAGAAAAATCCAAATGTAAAAAGACTCTGAAGAGACTGTAATCAAATTGTATAGGTGTTTGAAGAAGAGCGATTTAAGTTGAGGCAAGGGCAATTCGGATCGTGGGTGGACTTATCCAAAAAACACCGAATATGCGCTCAATTCTCCAGCTTCTCAAACGATCCATCCCGACGCTTCCGGTCTGGGTGTTGGCGGCCGCTCCGCTTACCGGTCAAGTGCCCGAGGGCTATCGCGAAACGACGATCGAGGGGCTGACGCGCTTCGGCTTGGACCCGGCTTGGCGGGCGGGCCGCGAGTTCGAGACCGCCTTCGACGGCGATGTCGCCACCTTCTACGACTACCGCTACGGCGATGTCGAAAGCTTTGTCGGGATCGACTTCGGCCAAGCCCGGAAGCCCCTGGTGATCGAGTTCGCCCCCCGCGCGGCGCGGGCCGACCGGATGGTCGGCGGTCGCTTCGAGGGGTCGAACGAAAGCACTGTGAGCGGCTTCGTGACGCTCTACACGGTCACCCGGAAACCTTCGAACGGCCTGCAGAAGGTCGAGCTTTCCGCCGACGAGAGTTACCGCTACTACCGCTACGTCGCTCCGGTCGGCTCCTACGGGAACATCGCTGAGTTCAAGGTCCTGGCGGAAGCGCCGGCGGTGGAGGAAACTGCCCCACGGCCGAGCGCCCCCGAAGGCTTCCGGACCGCGACGCTGAACGGACGGGTCGTCTTCGGCCTGGACCCGGCCTGGACGACCGGACGGGAGTTCGAAAAGGTCTTCGACGGAGACCCGGCCACCTTCTATGATTTCCGCTACCGCGATCGGGAGACCTTCGTCGGCTTCGACCATGGCTTGGCGGAGCGTCCGGTTCGGATCGACTTCGCCCCGCGCACGGGCGCTTACGCTTCCCGGATGATCGGCGGCCTGTTTCAAGGTTCGAACGAGAGCGCTTACAGCGGCTACGTCACGCTCCACACCGTTGAGGAGGCTCCGAGCGCCGAAGGAGAGTCCGTCGCCCTGCAAGTCGCCGAGAGCTACCGCTACTACCGCTACCTCGCTCCCGCCGGCTCCCACGGAAATATCGGGGAATTCTCCGTCACGATGGCGTCCGCCGCCGCCGTCGACGAGCCGGAAGAACCGACTCCCTCCGAACCGGTCGAAGAAGCACCCACGCCGGCCACGCCGGAAGGCCACCGGGAAACGCTCGCGGCCAAAGGACTTCTTTTCGGACTCGATCCGTCTTGGCGGGAAGACCGCTGCTTCGAAGCGGTTTTCGACGGCGATCCCGATACCTATTTCGACTTCCGCCACAGCGACCGGAAGACTTACGCCGGCATCGATAAAGGCCAGGCCTTCGTCCCCCACAGCATCCGCTACACGCCCCGCAAGGGATGGTCCATCCGAATGCTGGGCGGCCGCTTCCAAGGCTCGAACGAAAGCACGACGAGCGGCTTCGAAACGATCCACTTGGTGAGGACTTTTACGAGCGACGAAGAGCAAGTCGTCCCCTTGTCCACCGATAAAAGCTACCGCTACTACCGCTACCTCGCGCCCGCCGGTTCCTACGGGAACATCGCCGGCTTCGACGTGCTTTCGGCGGAAGAGGCGGCTGCTCCGGCGGAAGGCGACGACACGGTGCCGCCGGAGGAAGAGGCGGAGGAGGAACCGCCGCTCGCCGAGGACGGCGGCGGCGGGTCCGACCCGGCTGCCGATCCGGTGCAGGAGGAGGAGCCCGCATCCTCCGTCGCGGTCGAGGTAGCCGCCGTCCGGAACCTTGACGCGCGGGGAGTGGCGATCGATTTTTCCATCCCCGAAGAAGGAATCGTTTCCGGTGCGGTCTACAACGCCTACGGGCAGATGATCCGCACGCTGCTGATGGGCGAGCGGCTGGAAGCCGGCGCGCACACCGTGGTCTGGGACGGACTGGACCGTGACGGCCGTCGGGCCGAGGCCGGGGAATACAGCTTCAAGCTGCTTCGGAGCGAGGGCTTCACCGCCCGCTACGTGGCCAACCTCGGCATCAATCCCGGCTCCGCCTCCTACGACACCTGGGTCGGCAACCACGACGGGGCGGCATCGGTCGCGGTGGACTCGACCGGCGTCTACATCGCCGCGCAGATCACCGAGACCGCCCCCGTGCTGCTCAAGCAATCGTTCGACGGCAGCCAGCGCCACTGGGAGAAGACGCGCTACGACGTGACCGACGGCCGCTTCCAAGGCGGCATCTCCCTGGCCAGCGACGGTCGGGGGCGTCTCTACATGCTTCAGCAAAACGGCCGCCTGCAGGTGATCGAAAGTGCGAGCGGCAAAAAGCTGGCCAGCTGGGACGTGCTTCCGCCCGATGTCGACCGTTCGGACCACCGGTACGAGCTGGTTTACCAGCACCTCAATCAAGAGGTCGCGGGTGCCGACCTGGCGGCCGCGGGAGACTATCTGGTCCTCAGCTTCCGGGACTCCAACAAGCTGCGCTGGCTGAACCCGGCCAACGGATCGCTCATCCGCGAGATGACGGTCAACGCGCCGGCCGGCGTGGCCGTCAACACGAACGGCGAAGTCTATGTCGCGAGCGGCAAGAAGATCCTCCGCGTCGTCAACGGGGTGGCGCGGGACTTCGTCGGCTCCGGCTTGAGCGCGCCCCAACGCCTCAGCTTCGACGCTTCCACCAATACCCTGCTGGTTGTCGACGGGATCGAGGGCGGCAATATCAAGCGCTTCGACCTCAACGGCGCCCTGGTGGACAGCTATGGCAAGCCCGACGGGCGCGACGACGGCCGTTACTTGGCCGAGAATTTCCATGCCGTCCGCGATGTCGTGGCCGACGGGCAGGGCGGCTTCCTCGTCGCCGAGCCGGTTTCGCCCCCGCGCCGCGTCGCTCATATCAATGCCGCGGGCGCGGTCCTCAACGAATGGTTCGGCGGTCAGAACTACTATGCTTGGGCCGAGCCCGACCCGCGCGATCCCGGCCGTGTCTGGATCAATGCCGACGAGGGTCTCGTGCTTGTGGACCTCGATCTCGAAAGCGGGGAGTGGAGCGTGCTGGAAAGCTACGACATCAACACGCTCGCCGACGGGCTGATCAAGTCCTACGGCGGTCACCAAGGCATGTGGCAGGTCGTCTACGACGGCGACTACCGCTACTTGGTCAGCGAATTCATACCCCAGGTCCTTTATCACGAGGACGGCGCGCTGGTTCCGGTTTCGATCACCAGCACGGACTACGATCAAATCGGCCGCGCCCGGAGCCTCGCCGGCTACGCCGGCACCGCCAACAGCTTCCGCTGGCTCGACGAGAACGGCGACGGACGCCCGCAGGCTTCCGAGTTCGTGTTTTCCAACTCAAGGGTCATCCCGAACGTCGACCACGTGCACGACGACTTCAACCTCTTCGGCCTCGACCGCCCGAACAGCACCTTCGACCTGGTCAAATCCTCCGTCCGCTGGGGCGCCTACGGGCCCTACTATCCCTTCGGCAGCGACCGGGGAATGAACGACGTGCAGGCCTCCACGCCGGTGGTCGAGCGCACCGAGTCCCGTGGCGCGGGCGTCTTCGTTTCGAGCGAAGGCGAGCTTTACGGGCACTACAACATCCGCCGGGAATGCCAAGGCCTCGGCTGGCCGACCTTCTGGGCCAGCATCTCCCGCTTCGTGAAGTGGGATGCGCAGGGCAACGAGCTCTGGTCGGTCGGCCGCCACGCCTACCACGGCGGGCTCGCCACCTACCTGACCGATAAGCTCGATACGCCCTCCGGGCAGATGCACGTGCCTTTGAAGGTGATCGGCGAAATCGAAGACACCGTCGTCCTGGCCGACCGCGTCGAGTCGCCCGGTGCGATCTGGACCAAGGACGGGCTTTATGCCGGCACCGTGTTCGACCACCGGACCGAGGACGGCCTGCCCGCTGTCGTCTACGCCTGGCATCAGACCGAAAGCGGCGCCGAAGCCATCACGACGTCGGACAATGCCTCCGGCGGCAGCATCGTCCGTGCGCCGGACGGACGCGTCTACCTTTACACCCAAGGGCGCAACAGCGTGCCGGTCTACGAGATCAGCGGCTGGAACCTGTTGGAAAGCGCCGAACGCAGCTTCGCCTTCGCGGCCGGTCAGGCGCAGGCCGCCGGCAACGGCACCGGCCTGCTCGCCAATTACTACGAGGGCTACTTCAGCGGCAGTGCCAAGATCCGGCGGACCGAGTCCCGCATCTGGCACGGCGTGGACAAAGTGGACGACGTGATCGACGGCCACCGTTCGCCGGTTTACGACTGGTCGCAGGGCCCCGAGGGCCTGGGGCGGACCAGCGACTTCAGCGTGCGCTGGGTGGGCGAGCTGGAAGCCCCCCTGACCGAAGACTACACCTTCTCCTTCTACAGCCGCGGCGGGGTCCGCGTCTGGGTCGACGGGGAGCAGGTGCTCGCCTGCCGTTCCAACCGGATCGAACGCGTCGAGTCGGAACCGGTCCGACTGGTCGCCGGCCAGCGCTACCGCATCCAGGTCGAGTTCGATACCAACGAGCCGCAACCGGCCGCCAGCCTGAACTGGGAGTCCCGCAACATCGACCGCGAGCGCATCCCGACCCGCTACCTTTACCCGGTCGACTCCGGCCTGACCGACCGCCAGCTCCGGCCCGCGGGCGAGACCATCGCCGCATCCTCCTTCGACCGAGACTTCGGCGGTCTCGACGGCTGGTTGCTCGACCAGACCGCCGTGACCGGCAAGCGCCAATGGTCCTTCAGCAAAAACGGAGCCTGGCTGGCCTACGACAACGTCGACTTCAGCGAGGCCCCCCGGACCCTCACGATCCTCGCCGACAGCGCCAAGGTCCGCTCGACCGACAGCTATCCGATCCGGCTCTCCTTCCGCCTCGACAGCCCCACCGGCCCCGAAATCGCCGACTTCGTCCTGAGCGAGACCCTCGAGACCCACCGCGCGACCATCCCCGCCCTGAGCGGCGAGCGCAGCGTCTACGTGGTCAACGAAACCGGCGATCACTGGCACGAGGTCGACCTCCGAGAATTCCGCTTCGAGTAGAACGAGAGCGACAGCCGTAGCCGCCCGACAGGACGCTTATCCAGCCTTCGGCCTCCTCCCCGTAGAACGACGGCGACAGCCGTTGTTTCCCTCCCACGAAGCGAGCGAAACGGCCGGATTGCAAAGGCCCGCTCCCCCCCCCCGCAGCCGAAGCCCCCCCTCCATCGTTCAGATCAACGTCAGTCCGTGCTTCGCGAATGGTTTAAAGTCCCTTTTACTGTCGGTTGCTAAAGCTGCGTTCGCGCGGAATGCGGTTGCCGCGATCATGCCGTCCGCGGAGTGGTTCAAATTCCCCCAGCTTCTCAGGCTGTGAGCAATTGCATCAGTTTTCGCAGGGAAATCATGGTGACGCCTCGACCGAGCGGGAACTCGTCGTCGCCGCCATACACGATGTATTTGCGTTCGGCCCCCACGTCGCCACAGATCTCACTGTAGTGCTTGCCGAGTTTGGGTGCGGTTCCGTGCTTGATTTCGATGGCCCAGGTGTCCGAGGAAGGCATCTTGACGACCAGATCAATTTCGGCGCCAGCGGCGGTTCGATAAAAATAGCTTTCGGCGCGTCGCGGTAAAACCGAATGGATGTTTTCCACAACGAAGCCCTCCCAGCTTTTCGCCAGCACGGGGTTGGAGAGGAGAGCCTCGTGACTTTCAATGCCGAGCAGTCGGTGTTGCAAGCCGCTGTCGCGGACGTAGAATCTGGGTGACTTGACCAGGCGTTTTTTTACGTTTGCGTGCCAAGGGTCGAGACGGCGGACGAGTAGGAGATCGGTGAGGATCTCAATGTAGTGGCTGACCGATTTGTTATCCATCTCGAGATTTGCCGCGATTTTGGAGTAGTTCATCGGCTCTCCTTGCAGGTGCGCCAGCATGGTCCACAGGCGGCGCAGGCGAATCGCTGGCACCCGGAACCCCATCTGCGGGACATCACGTTCCAAGTAAGTTCGGATCAAATCCTCGAGCCAATCCATGGCGAGACTGTCATCTGCCGCGAGATAGCTTTGTGGAAACCCACCCCGGAGCCACAAGGTATTCCTCTTCTCGAGACCGGCTTCGAGTTCGAGCAAATTGAATCCGCTCATTTCGAGGTAGCGTATCCGTCCGGCCAAACTCTCGGACGATTGCCGGAGTAGTTCCGCAGAGGCCGATCCCAAGAGTAGAAACCGACCGTTCGGCCGGCCCTTTTCCCGATGGGTGTCGATCATGCCGCGAAGCGTTGCAAAAAGGTCGGGTGCCCGCTGGATTTCATCCAAAACGACCAGCCGGTCCCGGTGCAGGCTTAAAAAAGCTACCGGGTCGTTCAGCTTGAGCTGGTCCTCCGGCGACTCGAGATCGAGATAGACCGAGTCCCTGCCGCCCGCGATCTTCTTGGCCAAGGTCGTTTTGCCCACCTGCCGTGGCCCCAGCAGCGCCACGGCGGGAGAATGTTGCAGATGTTTCTGGACCGTTTCCGTAAGCCAACGGGTCTTCATACCTTGTAATTTTGGTTATAGAACCCAAAAATACAAGGTTTAATTTTAGCTGCTTCGCTGCACTGCGGGCGAATCCACTTCGAGCAAACGGCACCGCTCGGCGATGAAGGGCTGGAGTTTGGCCCGCTTCAAAGCGCCCGACGCCGTCGACCGAAGGTTAAAATCCTCAACGGCGTCCGTGGCGACCGGAGGGGAGCGGTTCGTGAGCCTGCTTCCGGCATTCAGATCAACGTCAGTCCGTGCTTCGTGAATGGTTTAAAGTCCTTTTTATTGTCGGTTGCTAAAGCTGCGTTCGCACGGATTGCGGTTGCCGCAATCATGCCGTCGATCTTTAAGCGGCGCTTGCGTCCGGTCAGGGTGAACAATTCAGCAGCCGCGACCGTCTGAATTTCGCCGAAAGGAATGATCTCAGCCAGAAAAGCACGGATGGCTTCGATCTGAACGGCATCCACCGGTCCGCAGAGAAACTCGTACCATACGGGCATCGGGGTGACGAGCACTTCACCCTGACGGTGCCACTGGATCAGTTCGAGCGATTCCTCTGAGTCTTGAATTAAGCCGCGAATCAGGTAGTTGGTGTCGAGACAGATCATTGGCTGCGCCATTTCTTACGGTCCGCCCGCACCTGCGCCAGGTAGGCGGCGGCTTCCTCCTCGGCCAAACCGCCGCCTGTCGCATGCAAGCGCCGTAGCAAGGTCTCGGGGTCTTCCTGAGCCGAGATCTCTGCCAATTCCGCCTGCTCCAATGATCGCCGAACGACCTCCGCTTGTGAAACCTGCCACTTCGACGCCAAGCGTTTGAGCCGCCGGGCGGTTGCTTCATCGAGAGCGAATGTCGTGCGATGGGTCATGATCGCCATACCATCATTCATACCATCGCGATCCATAATTTCAACTGCGGATGTCGTGGTAGTTTATTTCCGTTTACAAGGTATTGGTTTCCAGAGACCCCCCTCAAAAGTATTTTCATGCGGCTTTCAGCCGCTAAATGAAAATGCCGCGGGTGTTCCTTTGCGCCGCAGGCGCCTTCACGTCGAGCAAGCGGCACCGCTCGGTGAGGAAGGGCTGGAGATTGGCCCGCTTCCAAGCGCCCGACGCCGTCCACCGGAGGATAGAATCCTCGACGGCGTCCGTGGCGGCTTCGATCAGCAGGAGCCGGTTCCGTTTGCGATCATCGATGACGACGTCGGGAATCTCCGCCGAGGATTCCAAGGTGACACCGAGGGTTGCCAGAGCGTCTGTGTCGAAATGAGTCCCGTTGCGCGTCGCGACGGTCAGTCCATGCGTAAGTGCGGTAGCTGCGAGCAGGCGGGCGATAACGGCAAAGTTCGCTCCGCCATGAGTTTTCCCCAGCTCTCGCTAATGGCCTCGGAGATCAGAAGAATATCGTCGGCGTATTCGATTTGGAGCGCTCTTAGCCAAGTTTCAAAAGCGGGGCACTGCTTGGGAGAGCGCCGTCTTAGTATTTCAATGCCCTTGCGGATTTCTCCGAGCGAGATTCGCTAAGGAAGTGGCGGTCGTTTGCGACCGCACGCGCCCATTACCCGCGGAGAGGGAATCAAAGAGGAGGCTTCATGCGAGGAACTGCATGAAATTTTTCGGGTGGACGAATTGGACGGCTGTTTCGGGGTAGGCTTTTTTCCAAGCAGCGGGGGGGGATTGGGGCTTGTCCGACCATTTGCATTCGAATGCCTGAATCCGGTCGTCGGCATCGACTTCGATGCGGTCGATCTCCTGCTGGTCGTAGGTGCGCCAGAAATAGTCGGACACCCCGGCGCGTCGGTAGGCGAGCAGGCGGCGGCGCTCGTTGACAAAGAAATTTTCCCAGAGGGCACCCCGGTCGGGGCGCAGGTCGAGCGGCTGGAACTGGTCGATTACGGCATTTCGGATGCCGTTGTCGACGAAGTAGTAACGCTTGCTTTTGCTGACCTCCTTGCGCAGGTTGCGGGCGAAGCCGTCGATGCGGAAGAGGACAAAGCTTTTTTCGAGGAGGTCGAGGTAGCGTTCGACCGTTCCTTTGTTGATCTGGAGCGTGTTCGCCAGCTCGTTGAGCGAGAGTTCACTGCCGATTTGGTGGGCCACGAGGGTGGTCAGGTCACGCAGTTTTCGGGCATCGCGCAGTTGGTCGAAGGCAAGGATGTCTTGAAAGAGGTAATCCTCGACGAATTGGCGCAGGTAATCGCGGCGCTCTGCCGGGGGGCCGATCTGTAGCACTTCGGGGTAGCTGCCGTAAGTCAGCAAGTCGGGCAACAGGCCGATCGGCGTGGTGGGGCCTTTCCAGGCACTTAGCTCACTCGCCGTAACGGGATGCAGATAGTAGACGGATCGACGACCGGTCAGCGGTTGCCCCAGCATCTGGTCGAGGCTGGGTTTTGCCCACTCGCCGTGCGCCGAAGAGCATGCAGACACGTCCCGGTCGAACGGTTCGCTCGAGAGTCGCTTTGAGGGTGCGCGGTATCATAATAGCCGAAATTATATAAATTCGGCTATTAAACAAGCGGAATTTAGTCTTTTGCTGTCAGTTCCGTGATTATTTTTAAAATGCATGAAAAAGTCGACTGGTGCCATTGCGGCTTTCATCCGGCGTCCTTTCAGGCCGCGACTGTTTTTTGACTCTTTTCACCGGGGTTTCAACCCCGGGCCGGCCTGAGCCCACCGGGTAGCCGGGGTGGTCGATCCTGCGGCCGGTGGCCCGGAGGGGGCCGTCGGCCATCGGAGCCGGCGGGCGGGATCGGCCGAATCCGCGTTCGCCGCAAAAAGTCCCTTGCCACGGCGGCGGATTCGCAGCTTTTCTATCGGGGAGATGGACAAGGCCTACCAAGTGATCGCCCGCCGCTGGCGACCCAAGCAGTTCGACGAACTGGTGGGGCAGGATCACATCGTACGCACCCTGAGGAACGCGATCGAGACGAAGCGGATCGCCCACGCCTACCTCTTCGTCGGTCCGCGCGGGACCGGCAAGACGAGCACGGCGCGGCTCTTCGCCAAGGCGCTCAACGCGGAGGGCGGCCCCAGCGCCACGCCGGACGACGAGTCGGAGATCAGCAAGGCGATCATGGGCGGCTCCTGCATGGACGTGATCGAGATCGACGGGGCCTCCAACAACAGCGTCGACCAGGTCCGCGACCTGCGCGAGGACTGCCAGTACGCGCCCACGCAGTGCAGCTACAAGATCTACATCATCGACGAGGTGCACATGCTCTCGACGGCCGCCTTCAACGCCCTCCTGAAGACGCTGGAGGAGCCGCCGGAGCACGTGAAGTTCTTTTTCGCCACGACGGAGGCGCACAAGGTGCTTCCGACGATCGTCTCGCGCTGCCAGCGCTTCGAGTTCCGTCCGATTTCCAGCGAGGTGATCGCGGCCAAGCTCAAGACGATCGCCGAAGCCGAGTCGATTCAGGTCGAAGCGGCCGCGCTGGAGTCGATCGCCCGGCTCGCCAACGGCGGCATGCGGGACGCCCAGTCGATCCTGGACCAGATGATTTCCTTTTGCGGGGAGAAGATCTCCGAGGCCGACGTGCTCGACGTCTACGGCCTGATCGGCAGGGAGCGGATCGCCGCGCTCGCCACCGCCATCGCCTCGCTCGACTACGGGGCGATCGTGGAGGCGGTCGACGCCTTCGCGGCGGAGGGGCGGGACTTATTCCGGATCCTCCAGGACCTGGAGGCTTACGTCCGCGAGGCCCTGCTGGATGCGATCCAGAACAAGGGCACGACCAAACGGCTGGGGCCCGCGCTCCCGACCGAATCGCTCATGCGCATGCTGGACGCGCTCCAGCGGGGCGAGGGCATGGTCCAGCGGGGTCTGTCCGAGAAGGTGAACTTCGAGGTGATCCTGCTGAAGGCGGCGGAGGAATCCCGGGCCCGCGCGATCGACAGCCTGATCAAGCAGGTCGCGGCGGCGGGAGGGATCGAAGCGGAAAAAAAAAAGCGCTGAAGCCGCCGGTCGCGCGAAGGCGTGAAGCCGCGCCGGTCGCCGTGGCTCCGGAGACCTCGCGGTCCGCGGATCCCGTCGAGGCGGCCCCGGAGGCGGAGGACGACGACGAAGCGGACGAGTTTTCGATTTTCGAGACGGAGGAGAGCCCATCCGAACCGGAGGAAGACGGCTTCGACCCGGTCGCGGCCGCGCCCGGGAACGGCGCTCCGCTGCTGGACCTCGAAGCCGCCCGGGCGCGTCTGGGCGAAGACTTGTTGAAGACCTTGGAAACCAAGTTCGCGGGGCGGCTCTCGGAGGTGCGCCGCGTCGACGGCCGGGACCATTTGTTTTAGCCCTAAAGGATGCGTGGATCGCCTCTTTGCGGCTGTTCGAACTGCGGAATCAAGGTTCAGGAGGTCTCCGCCGGCGCCGGCTCGGGCATTTTGCGAAAAACCCGCTCCTTCTTCTCCAAAGCGCCCGAAACCGGAGGCGGATTTGCCATCGCGCGAAACTTCGGTCCACTTTCGAGGGTCCATTCTTCCTTATGAAAGCAAAAGCACCGATCCGGCGCAGCCTTTTCGCCTTGGCCCTCGTTGTGGCGGGACTGTCGGTCGCGGCCGCCTTCGCCAAAGACTCGCTCGAAACGTTCGCTATGAAAAACCAAGCCGATTCCGACATCAACGAATGCGCCTCCGGGTGCAGCCTGCCGTCCCACGTGGATTTGAGCGGCGAAAGTTTTCCGGTTCAAAAAACCGAAGAGGAGTGGCGGGAGCAGCTGTCCGAAGACGCTTTCCGGGTGACGCGGAAGCACGGCACCGAGCGCGCCTTCACCAGTCCCCTGAACGACAACAAGGAGACGGGGCTCTACCGCTGCGTCGGCTGCAAAACGCCGCTTTTCAGCAGCACGGACAAGTTCGACTCCGGCACCGGCTGGCCGAGTTTCACGCAGCCGCTCGATTCCCGGACCCTCGGCGAGGCCAGGGACCAGAGTTACGGGATGGTGCGGACGGAGGTGCATTGCGCGGTCTGCGGCGCCCACCAAGGGCATGTCTTTCCCGATGGTCCCGCGCCGACGGGGCTGCGCTATTGCATCAACGGGGTAGCGCTTGAATTCGAGCGGGCCGAATCGAAGGAGGACTTGAAGGAGAAGATCGAGGCCTGGTACCACGGCGGTGCGGACCCGCATTGAGCGCCGGTCGGCTCAGCCGCGGCTCTTGACGAAATCCTGCCAGTTCTTGACCGCGAAGAAGCCCATGAAGACGGCCAGCAACAAGCTGCCGATCGTGAGGTAGCCCGCCAGGCCGACGGCGGCCGCGACCAGCGCACCGGTCAGGAAGACCCAGGGGAGCTTCCGCGGGCCGAGCACCGCGGCGAGCATTTGGCCTCCATCCATCGGGTAGACCGGAAGGCAGTTGAAGAGCGCCCAGAAGAGGCTGATCACGGCCAGATCGTAGAAAAACGCCCGGAGCAGGGAGGCCGGGGGCATGGGAAGAAGAAGAAAGGCCGCGAGCGCGAGAAGCCCGAGCATGGCTTGGATGCCGGGGCCGGCGACGGTCACGAGGAAGGACTGCTTCCGGTCGAGCCGGTTGGCGGGGTAACTGGCGAAGCCGCCGAAGGCGATCAGGGCGATTTCGGTGGGGAGTCCGTAGCGGCGGATGGTCAGCGCGTGGCCGAGCTCGTGGATCAGGATGGATACGAAGCCCGCGACCACGAAAACGCCGACGAGCAGGATGCTGAGGGCGTCGTTGGCGTGCAGGCCGCCGCCGATGAGGACCATGGTGAGCCAGAACCAGGGCTCGACCCGGACGGGAATTCCTAGAAGTTTGAATTGGATCATGGAAGGGCGGGCGATTCGACGCCGGGCGGAACGCTCGGGTTTCCGCGCTTACTCCGCAAACGAAAACGGCCGGGCGGGCTCGTTTTCATTGATCGCAAGACGGTCCTTCACGATGGGCAGGGTCAGCAGCACGCAAGGCCGGCCGTCCGCGCGCCCGTGGAAAGTGGTCTGGCCCAGCCAGGGGCTCTTCTTTTCGGTGAAGCGGTAGCCCTTGCTTTCCAAATCCTTGCCGAGTTGAGCCATCTTGCCGCGGCTCATGCCGCTGCCCTCGAAATCGACGACCAAGTGGCCCTCCGCCCCGCGGTCCGGGTGAAACTGGCAGGAGACCTCCGGCGTGTGCTTCTGGACGAGCAGCAGCACTTTGGCCGCGCGCTCGATCCGGTGACGCAGGATTCTCGGTTTCATGGAGGCGATTTTACGACGGGAAAGCCGGAGTATCAAGTGCCGGCTTGCGGCCTCAGGTCTCCGCCCGGTACTTCTCGAACTGGTCCTTGTTGGCGGCTTTCAGGTAGGCCTCCTCGGCGGAGATGAGGCCCTTCTTCAGGAGGCGTTCGAGGGAGGCGTCCATCGTGGTCATGCCTTCCTGCATGCTGCTTTCGATGATGCCGCGGATTTTGCCGATACGCCCGCTGCGGATGGCGGTGGGCAGGGCGTCGTGTTTGAGGAGGATTTCGTGGGCCGCGATGCGTCCGCCGCCGACCTTTTTGCACAGCAGCTGCGAGATCACGCCGTTGAGGCAGGCGCCCAGCATGGTGCGGATCTGGTTCTGCTCGTCGGAGGGGAAGGCGTCGATCACGCGGTCGATGGTCATGGGCGCGTTGTTGGTATGGAGCGTCCCGAAGACGAGCATGCCCATGGAGGCGCAGTTCAGTGCGAGCCGGATGGTTTCGAGGTCGCGCATTTCGCCGATCAGGATGATGTCCGGGTCCGCGCGCATGGCGCCGCGGAGGGCGTTGGCGAAGGAGTGGCTGTGGAGCCCGACCTCGCGGTGCACGATGGTGCTGCGCTTGTTGTTATGGACGAACTCGATCGGGTCCTCGATGGTGATGATGTGCTTCTGCTCCATCACGTTGATCAGGTCGATCATGGCGGCGAGGGTGGTGGACTTGCCCGAGCCGGTCGGGCCGGTCACGAAGACGAGCCCTTCCCGCGCGAAGCAGAACTGTTTGAGGATTTCGGGCAGTCCGAGGTCCTCGTAGGAACTGATCTCGGCCGGGATCATCCGGAAGACCGCGGCGACCCCCCAGTGGTTGTAGAAAAAGCTGCCACGGAAGCGGAAGCCGTTGGGCAGCTCGTAGGCGAGGTCGAGGTCCTTGTGTTGGAGGAAATGGCTCCAGCGGTCCTCGGGGCAGATTTCTTGGAGGAGCGACTCGAGGGTCCGCTCGGTCAGCGCCGGCTCGTCCAGCTCGCGGATCGTACCCGCGCTGCGGATACGGGGAGGGGAGCCGACCGCCAGGTGGAGGTCGGAGCCGTCTTCGGCGAGCAGCCTTCGGAGCAGTGAATCGAGAGCGGCCATGCTTTATTGCGTCGGTTGCTGGAGTTTGATCAGTTCGGCCAGCTGGTGGCGCTTCATCTTGCTGCGCAGGCTCTTGAGGGCGACTTCGTCGGTGATCGCGTCTTTTTCCCAGAGGGTGAGGATGGACTTGTCCATGAGTTGCATGCCTTCCCCGGACCCGGTTTCCATCACGTTGACGAGGCCTTCGGGTTTATTGTCGTGAATCAGGCTGCGGACGGCGGTGTTGCTGAGCAGCAGTTCGTAAGCGAGGGTCATGCCGCCCCTGGTGGCCGGCACGAGGTTTTGGCAGATAATCCCGCGGAGCGCGTGGGAGAGCATGATGCGTATCTGGGTCTGCTGGGCGGCGGGGAAGACGTCGAGCACGCGGTTCAGGGTGTTGGCGGCATCGTTGGTATGGAGCGTGCCGATCACGAGGTGGCCGGTCTCGGAGGCGCTGATGGCCATCTCGATGGTTTCGAGGTCGCGCATTTCGCCGATCACGATGATATCCGGGTCCTGGCGCAGCGCGCCCTTCAACGCGGAGGAGAAGGTGCTGGTATGGGGGCCGACCTCGCGTTGGGTGATGTGGCAGTGCTTCGAGCGCTGGACGATCTCGATCGGCTCCTCGACGGCAATCAGGTGGTCGTTACGGGTGCGGTTGAGGAAATCCATCATCGCGGCCAGCGTGACGGTCTTGCCCGAGCCGACCGGTCCGGTCACGAGGATGAGGCCGTTGTTGTAGCTGAGCAGCTTCTTGATCGGCTCCAGATCCTCGAAGCCGAGGGATTCGAGGGTCGGCACTTGGGCGGGAACGATCCGGTAGGTCCCGGAGATCCCGTCCTTATGGACGAAGAGGTTGGCGCGGTAGCGCGGGCCGCCGTCGTGGGAGAGGGCGAAATCCAGATCCTGCATGGCATCGAACTCCTGCTCCAGTTCCGGACTGAGGAGGGCGGTGTTGAGCAGGCGGCTGGCTTCGGCCGAGAGGGGGCTGTCGTAAAGGTAGCAGACTTTGCGGTTGAGCCGGATGAAAGGGCGGGAGGCGCCGGAGAGGTGTAGGTCGCTGGCGCCGATCTCTTCGCTGATGCGCAAAAGCTCGCGCATCGTTTCACTGGCCGTCTCGCGACGATCGAGTGAGTTGAGGAAGTCGATGGAGGGCAGGGATTCGGGCGGGCGAAAGTCGGTCGCGCTGCCTTTTTTCTCTAAACCGCTTCCGGCCTTAGCCGGCTCCGGAACCGCAAAAGGATCTTCAGGGGGGGCGCTTTCTGGGCGCGGTCGAAGGCCTCTTCGACGAGGCTCTGCATGGCGTCGAAGTCGGTGCAGTCCTTACGCTTCAGGAGTTCCTCGGCGAAGGCGACGATCCCGCAGTCCTCGCCCAAACCGTTGGCGACCCGGCGGCGGAGGGCATGGTAAAAAGGTCCCGTCGGTGTCCGAGGTAGACCAGCCACTGGATTTCCGGATTCAAACCACGATGAATCTGTCCGGGACGGTCGGACTCGTCCACCCTCGAATCGAAAAGGATACGGTTCGCATCGACGAATGCGCGGGGGAATCGCCGCCGGGGGCCGGACGCTCCGTCCTTCAGGGACTGTCGAAGAGCGAAGTGAAGAGCGAGTCGTAGTCGCTATTGCCGAGAACCGTGCGCGCCGAGCTCGAGGGCGCGAGGTCTCCCGCAGGGCGGAGCTCGTAGTTGGAAAGGGCGTAGCCGCCGAAGGGAAGATCGAGGTCCCGCAGGGCCACGTCATAGTGGAAGGGTCCGGGACTGCCATTGAAGCGGACATCGAGCGCGACCACCGATCCCGAGGTTTGGCCGGCATTGCCGCCGCCGTTGGTCCGGTACTGGGCGTTGGGGGCGTAGACGATGCCGGTGAGCGCGCCATTCCCGCTGAGGGTCAAGCTGTAGTCGGGAGATTCGGAGGGAAGCTTTTCGGGATGGGTGCCGAACACCATCAGCTGCGAGGGGACGCCTAGGTTGTTGATGCTGCCTCGTCCATTGGCTTTCATGTTTCCGCCGACGTAGAGCGTCAGACTGCCGGTCGGGGCGATCGTGACGGTGTTATTGCCGATATTCACGTCGCCGTCGACGACCATCACGGTAGGGCCGACGATCGTATAATTGCCGCGCACGTTCCAGCTGCTCAGATGATAGCGCGCCGTGGTGGCTCCGCTGGCATCGCCGATCGTCGAGCCGCCGGAGTTGCCGCCGCCGCCGGGGTTGCCGCCGCCGCCGGGGTTGCCGCCGCCGCCGGGGTTGCCGCCGCCGCCGGAGTTGCCGCCGCCCTTGCCCTTTTTGGCATCGAGCTCGGTCACGCTGATCGGGAGGGAGGCGCAGAGGACCAAGAGTCCGAGGACTCGGATAACGCGACTCAGGTAGGGAAGGGATCGAAGCTTGGAGGCTAGCATGGCGAACTTGGTTCAGGGTGCGGTGTTGTTCCAGCCGGAGGTGTTGGGAACGACGATTTCAGGAAAGTCCATGGCGAAGTCCCAGACGACGTCGCCGCTGACGGTGGCGCCGCCCCTCGGATCGCTTCCGTTGTCCGGCGCACCGGTGGCAATATCGCCGAAAACGCGAGAATTCCCGAGGTCCAAGCTGCGCAAGTTCGTGGAGACCGAACCGACGACGGCTTCGGAGCCGGAGTTCACGCCGGGCGAGTAGGTGAACGGAAAGATGCGCGAATCGTAGCTGTCGAAGGTCGGGCGGCCATTGAAATCAATGCCGTCGCGGGCGATCAAGCCGTATCCGAAGGGGTTCGGCTTGCGGAACTGGGTCTCGATGTAGCGGGCCACCTCCAAGTCGGCGGGCACGTTATCGCCTCCGCGAACGATTCCCTGGCTGACGATATGGATGGTCGAAGGGCCCGGTTTCTCGACGATTACGCGGAAGAGACCGTTCCGGCCCTCGTCGAGCGAGTAGACATCGCCGAGTTCCAAGCTGTAGTCGGACAGGTTCCACTCGCGGTACCAAAAGTCGCCGTCGGCCGATTCGTTCCAGCCTGCCGTCCTCCATTCGATGTCTTCGGTCCCGTGTTCGACGATCGCCCAAATCGCTTCTTCGATTCCGGATTCCGCCAAGGTGAAGGCGGCCTCTTGGGCGCTGGTGCGGCTGTTGTGCTTCCAGTCGCTCAGCAGCATGGGCAGGACGCCGGCCAGCCCAATCATGATGATGGCGCTGAAGACGACGGCCGAGAGGGTGGCGGAACCAGCGCTGCGGCGCGGCGGGGTGGCGGACTGGAAGATCGGGTTCACTAGCCTCCGTTTCGGATGGTGAAGGAAATATTCGATAGCTCCAGTGAGGAGCCGCCGGGGGTGCCGTCTTTTCCGGAAAAAGCGAGCGTCTCGATGGAGAGACGGTTGGTATCGAAGCGCAGGTCCGGATTGCCCGAGGCGTCGCCCGCGTTCACCAGCACGTCGAGTTCGGAGACATTGCGGAAGACGACCCGGCTGTTGCCGCCGAAGCTGCGGGAGACTTCCTGTGCGGAAGCGTCGTAGCTGTACCTGACGTTGCCGGAGTTCGGATAGCCGAAGGTGAAGCTGTTTGCGGATCGATTGACGATCCGGTTCGCATTCCGGGCGTCGAGCGAGAGCTGTTCGAAACCATAGCGGACATCGTGGCTGAAGTCGGCTTGATTCTGGTGTTCGGCCGCGATCTTCGCGAAAAGAATGGCGGACGAAATGGAGCCCGCGACGACGAGGCCGAAGATCCCCATCGAGATGACCATTTCGATCAGCGACATGCCTTGCCGGCGTTCGCAGCGGTCATTCGTTCGCACTAAGGCCTCCTTCCGTCACGATAAAGGCCCGCGCCTCGGTTGAAGATCTGCCCGAGATGGGCTTCCAGCTCAGGGTGATGTGAAAGATCGCCTTTCCGCTTTCTCCCGCGTTGCTGAGGGTGTCCGCCTTAACTGCGGCGGACATCCGCATGTCCGTCAGCCGGGTGGCGCTGACCGTCTGCAACTCGTCGAAGTCCCGTCCGCCGTTGGACTTCCGGAAATCCTCGATCTGATCGACGAGAGCGCTGACCTCGGCCCAAGTCATGGAGCGAATCTGCTCGACCTCTGATCGAAGGATGAAATCGGCCTCCGCTTGCTCTCGGCTCTTTTCGCTGAGCATCGAGGCCTGCCCGAGACCGGTCAGCCCGCCGGCGATGACAAGCCCCAACACGAAAGTACCCACCATCGTGTCGACGAGCGAAAAGCCCGCGCTTGATTCGCCGGAGAAATGAAACATTTGAGTAAAAATAGGGTAAACCCCATAAGAAAATCAAAGGTTTTTCCGCCCAGAGCGCTAGGGGTTTAGCCCGGTTTTAACGATTCATTAATAGATCATTTACAATCCGGCCTCGAAAAAATCGCCCGGCTCGAAAGCGAGTCGATCTCAAGCGCTGTGGATCGCGTGGCCGCAAGCGGCGAGCGCGGCTTCCTTCATCGCCTCGCTGAGGGTCGGGTGGGCGTGGACGGTGCGGCCCAGATCTTCTGCCGAACCGCCGTATTCCATATGGGCGACGGCGGCCGCGATCAGCTCGGAGGCGCTCTTCGAGATCACTTGGACCCCCAGCAGGCGGTCGGTCTTGGCGTCGGCCACGACCTTGACGAAGCCGTCGGTGGCGTCGGTGGCGATGGCGCGGCCGTTGGCGAGAAGGTTGAACTTGCCGGTCCTGATCTCGAGGCCTTTTTCCTTGGCGGCGGTTTCGGTCAGGCCGACGCTGGCGATCTCGGGCTCGGTGTAGATGACATTGGGAATGACCCCGTAGTTCACGTGGCCGGCCTGTCCGGCGATGCGTTCGACGCAGGCGACACCCTCCTCTTCGGCCTTGTGGGCGAGCATGGGGCCGGCGATGACGTCGCCGATCGCATAGACGCCCGCCACCGAGGTGCGGAAATTACGGTCGACGGGTATGCGGCCCTTGTCGTCGAGTTCGATGCCGGCTGATTCGAGATTGAGGCCTTTGGTGTTTGCCTTTCGACCGACCGCGACGAGCACCTTGTCGACCTCGAACTCGATGGCCTGGCCGCCCTTTTCGGCGGTGAGGATGGTCTTGCCCTTGCTTTTATCCAGGCCGGTGACCTTGGTCTGGAGGTGAAATTCCATGCCCTGTTTTTTAAAACAGCGTTCGGCCATTTTCGACACGTCCTTGTCGAAGGTGGGTGCGATGGCGGGGAGGAACTCGATCACGTCGACCTTGGCACCGAGGCGGGCCCAGACCGATCCGAGCTCGAGGCCGATGGCGCCGGCGCCGACGACGGCCAGTTTTTCGGGCACTTTGTCGAAGGCGATCGCCTGATCGCTCCCGACTACCGTTTCGCCGTCGAACTTGAGGAAGGGGAGCTCGATCACGGAGGAGCCGGTGGCGAGGATGATGTGGCGGGCGCCGAGATCGGCCTCGTTCTTGCCGCCGCGGACGCGGACCTTGCCGTCGCCGGCGAGGCTGCCGAGGCCGTTGAAGACTTTGATCCCGTTCGCCTTCATCAACTGACCGACGCCGTTGCGGAGCTGTTCGACCGTCTTGTGCTTCTTCTCCATCAGCTTGGGGACATTGATGGAGAGCTTGCTCAGCTCGATGCCGTGGGCGGCGGCGCCGTGCTTGGCGAAGTGGAACATCTCGGTCGAGTGCAGGAGCGCCTTGCTCGGGATGCAGCCGACGTTCAGGCAGGTGCCCCCGAGGTGCTTGTCCTTTTCGACGATGGCGGTCTTGAGGCCGAGCTGGGCGCCGCGGATGGCAGCCACGTAGCCTCCCGGACCGGAGCCGATGACGACGAGATCGAATGGCTGGGTTTCGGACATTTTTTCTTAGTATGAAAGTGGGAAGGTGGGAAGGTATGAAAGTGGGAAGGTTGGAAGGTGGGAAGGTGGGAAGGTGGGAAGTATGAAAGTGGGAAGGTGCGAAAGTGGGAAGGTGGGAAGGTGGAGGTGGATTTTCAGTTCACCTTCCTACCTTCCCACTTTCCCACCTTCCTACTCCCGAGCCGGTTGCTGTTCGGTCAAACACCGAACAGCAATCGGCTCGGGTCTTCGATGGCTTCTTTGACTTTGAGGAGGAAGGTGACGGCTTCTTTGCCGTCGATCAGGCGGTGGTCGTAGCTGAGGGCGAGGTACATCATCGGGCGGGCGACGATTTGGCCGTCGACCACCACCGGGCGCTGCTGGATATTGTGGAGGCCGAGGATGGCGGGCTGGGGGTAGTTGATGATCGGCGTGCTCAGCATGGAGCCGTAGATGCCGCCGTTGGAGATGGTGAAGACGCCGCCTTCGAGGTCGGAGATCGCGATCTTCCCCTCGCGCGCGGCTTTCGCGTAGTCGAGGATGTCCTGTTCGATCTCGGCGAAGCTCTTCCGCTCGCAGTCGCGGATAACCGGCACCATCAGGCCTTTGTCGGTGCCCACGGCCACGCCGATATCGTAGAAGTGCTGCGTCACGATTTCGTTGCCCTCGATACGAGCGTTGACCGCCGGAACGGCCTGTAGCGCGTGGACGACGGCTTTGGTGAAAAACGACATGAAGCCCAGCTTGATTCCGTAGCGCTCGACGAACTTGTCTTGGTGCTGTTTGCGGAGCTGCATGACGGCGCTCATGTCGACTTCGTTGAAGGTGGTCAAGAGGGCGGCCTCTTGGGTCGCGGCGACGAGGCGTTCGGCGATTTTCCTGCGCAGCGGACTCATCTTTTTCCGGGTCTCGCGGGAGTCCTCCGCGCGGCGGGCGGGAGCGGGGGGCGAATCTTCGGCCGACTCCTCGCGGCTTTCCGAAGGACCTCTTTCGGCGACCTTCAGGATATCGTCTTTGGTGATGCGTCCGTCCTTTCCGCTGCCCTCGATCCGTCCGAGGTCGACGCCGGTCTCCTCGGCCGCCTTGCGGGCGGCGGGCGAGAGGGCGTAGTGGGCGGTCGGCTCGCGGCCGGGAAGGAGCGGGGCGGGCGTATCGCCGGCAGGTTCGTTCGGCTCGGGTTCGGCCTCCGCCGCCTGCTCCGCGGATTCGCCGTGATCGGTCTTCCCGGACGACGCTTCGGACCGGGAGGCCTCGTCGGCCTTCGACCCGTCCTCGGCGGACTCCGACTTCTCCTTCTTTTTTCCGGCGGAGGCGCTTTCGTCGATTTCCGCGACGACTTGGCCGATTTCAACTTCTTCGTCCGCCTGGACTTTGATCGAGATCCTGCCGGACACCTCGGCGTTGGCCTCGGAGGTGATCTTGTCGGTCTCCAGTTCGAAGATGGGCTGGTCTTTCTCGACGTAGTCGCCGTCTTTGACCAGCCACTGCGCGAGGATGCCGCTGCTGATGGATTCTCCCATCGCGGGGATTTTTACTTCGGTAGCCATGAATCGGAAATTTGAGAGTGGGAAGGGGGAGCGGGCAAGGACTTGTGCCGCTTATTGCCCGAAGGTTTCTTTGACCAGCCGGGTCTGTTCTCGTTTGTGGAGGGCGAGCGAGCCGGTGGCGGGGCTGGCGGCCTCGTTGCGGCCGACGTATTTCGGAGCGCGCCCGAGGATTTCGGAGAGGCGCGGCGCCATGAAGCTCCAGCCGCCCATGTTTTTCGGTTCCTCTTGGCACCAGACGAGTTCGGCTTCGGCGGGATACTTGCCGACCACATTTTTCAAGAGCTCTTGGTTCAGCGGATAAAACTGCTCGATGCGGATGAGGGCGCTGTCCTTGATCTTGTTTTCCTCGCGGTAGCTGTTGAGGTCGTAATAGACTTTGCCGGAGCAGAGGACGACGCGCTTGACGGACTTTTTGGTCACCTTGGTATCGTCGAGGATCGACCAGAACTCGTTCTCGGTGAAGTCGGCGATCTTCGAGACGCAGTCCTTGTGGCGGAGGAGACTCTTCGGCGACATGATGATGAGCGGCTTCTTGAACTCGCGCTTCATCTGGCGGCGCAGCACATGAAAGAGCTGGGCGGGCGTGGTCAGGTTGCAGACCTGGATGTTGTTCTCGGCGCAGGCCTGGAGGAAGCGTTCGAGGCGGGCGGAGGAGTGCTCCGGGCCCTGGCCCTCGTAGCCGTGGGGCAGGAGCATGACGAGGCCGCTCATACGGCCCCACTTGGATTCGCTGCTGGTGATGAACTGGTCGATGATCACTTGGGCGCCGTTCACGAAGTCGCCGAACTGGGCCTCCCAGATGCAGAGCATCTGCGGGTAGTCGAGCGAGTAGCCGTAGTCGAAGCCGAGGACGGCCGCCTCGGAAAGCAAGGAATTATGGACGCAGAATTGGGCCTGATCTTCGCTCAGGTCGAGCAGGTTGGTATAGCGCTCGCGGGTCTCGGTATCGTAGAGCACGGCATGGCGGTGACTGAAGGTGCCGCGCTTGGAATCCTGACCGCTGATGCGAACGGGCGTGCCCTCCATCAGCAGGCTCCCGAAAGCCAGCGTTTCGCCCAGCCCCCAGTCGATCCCGGCGTCCTTCTCGAAGGCCGCCAGCTTGGCGTCGAGCTGGCGCTTGATCTTGCGGTTGACGTTGAAGCCCTCGGGGAACTCGGCGTGCTTTTTGACGATATGGTGAAGCCGCTCCTTCGAAACCCGGGTATCGAAACCCTTGAAGTTGTAGGGCGGTTGCTTGCGGGCGGTGGATTCCTTGAAGGGGTCCGACTTCGAGCTCTCCTCGGTCTTGACGCGTTCGAAGGCCTCGTCTAGGCGCTTCATGTAGCCCTCGCGGATCTCGTCGATCTCTTCCCGGGTGAACTCGCCGCCGGCGATCAACTTCTCCGCCAGGGTTTCTCCGATCGGCTTCATTTCGCCGATCGTGCGGTAGAGCACGGGCTGGGTGAAACCGGGCTCGTCGGATTCGTTGTGGCCGTGCTTGCGCCAGCAGTACATGTCGATGACCACGTCGCAGCCGAAGGTCTGCCGGTAGTCGAAAGCCACCTCCATGGCGGCGACCACGGCGAGGGGGTCGTTCCCGTTGACGTGGAAGATAGGCGCCTCGACGATCTTGGCCACATCCGTGCAATAGCGGCTGGAGCGGGCGTCGGCCGGACCGGTGGTGAAGCCGATCTGGTTGTTCACGACGATGTGGATGGTGCCCCCGGTGCGGTAGCCCTGGAGCTGTGAGAAATTGAAGACCTCCGCCACGATGCCCTGGCCGGCGATGGCGGCGTCGCCGTGGATGAGGACGGGCAGCACCCGCTTGCGCTCGACGTCGCCGCGGATGCGCTGGCGGGCGCGCGCCTTGCCCTCGACCACCGGGTTGACGGCTTCGAGGTGGCTCGGGTTGGCGGCCAGGCGGATATCGACCTCATGGCCGTCGGAGGCCTTGCGCTTGGTTTCGAAACCGAGGTGGTACTTGACGTCGCCGTCGCCGTAGACGGTGTCGGGCACATAGTTTTCGGAAAACTCGCGGAGGATGTAGTCCGAGGACTTGCCCAGGAAGTTGGCCAGCACGTTGAGTCGTCCGCGGTGGGCCATGCCCATGATGATTTCGTCGACCTGATTCTTGCCGCATCGTTCGAGGATGCCGTCGAGGCAGGCGATGAGGGTCTCCGCCCCCTCCAGCGAAAAGCGTTTTTGCCCGACGTAGCGGGTCTGGAGGAAGGTTTCGAAGGTCTCCGCCTCGACGAGGTTCTTGATGATCCTTTTCTTCTGATCGCGGGTGAAGCGGGGAACGAAGCACTCCGGCTCGATCCGGGCTTGGATCCAGCGGCGTTTCGGCGTTTCCTGGATATGGATGTATTCCGAGCCGATCGTGTGGCAGTAGGTCTTTTCCAAGCGCTCGATCAGCTCGCGGACGCTCATTTCGGTCCCGCCGAGGTAGTTGCCGGTGTGGAAAACCTTGTCGAGGTCCGCTTCGTCGAACCCGAGCCGGTCCTGGGTGAGCCGGGGGTTCATGGGCGGCTCCTTGATCAGCGGGTTGAACTTCGCCACCGTGTGGCCGATCGAGCGGTAGGCGTAGATCAGCCCGATGAAGCGCGCCTGCTTGATCGCATAGTCGTCGGTCGCCGCATCGCCGGAACGGAGGGCGATCGAGCCGTTCACCGCGGAGGACTTCGGAACCTGCTCGTAAGCAAGTTCAAAGCCTTCGAAAAAGGCGCGCCATTCGGCGTCGAGAGAGTCGGGCGCGGAGCGCCATCGTTCGTAGTTCTGGTCGATCAGGTCGGCGTTCCAGCGGCTGGCGATGCTGAGATGCTTCATAGAGGCGGTAATGCGATAAAGGAAAGAAGTAGGTCGGGCCTATTAGTATTTCAAATTATAAAGAGAACCTCCTGAGGTTATTCATCCATCTAATACTGACTTTGGATTCGCGGCTTGCCCCGGAGCGACGCGCCGCTTCGATGGGGCCCATGGAGCACGAGCAAGTCCGCAGGGACCTGGAATACCTGACCAAGCGGCGGGAGCTGCCCGAGGGCGAATCCTTCGCGGCGGCTTTGAAGCGGTTGGACGAATTGGCGCGGAGCCCGGAGCTCGACGCCCGCTTCGCCCACTTTCTGAGCCGGCGCAGTTACGTGAAAGCGCTCGCTTGGCTGGAAAATCCGGAAATTCCCCACCTCCCATGAGCCGACGCGGAGAGCGGAAAATTTCGACCGACGGCGGCGCGCCGCTCGGGGCCAATCCCTTCGACGGTCTGGACGCCGGGGGACTGCCGGCGGGCCGGCCGGCGCCGGCGCCCGTGCGGAAGAAGCAAGCGGCGCGCAACGGACGGGTGGAAGTGCGGCGGGAGAAGGCCGGGCGCGGCGGCAAGACGGTGACGACCCTAAGCGCCTTCGCCACCCACCTCCCGCCGCTCCGCCTGGAGGCTTTGGCCCAGGAGCTGAAGCAGGCCTGCGCCTGTGGAGGCACGGTCAAGGGCAGGGCGGTCGAGCTGCAGGGCGACGTCCGCGACCGGGTGATGCCGGAGCTCGAGAAGCGCGGGTTCCAGCCGGTTCGGGCGGGAGGCTGAAGCGGCTCAGCCCGCATAGTCGCCCGCCTCCGTGAGCCGGCGGATGCACTCGACCACCCGGGGCTTGTCCTCCGGGTAAGTCACCCCAAACCAGGGGCTCTCGGTGGGGAGCACCCGGCATTCGCGCCCCTTCGAGATCAAATCGTCGACCACGGCCGGAATATAGTATTCGGACTTGGCCTCGCCGCCGCGGGCTTCGAGGAAGCGGATGAAGCCCGCTTCCAAATCCTGGAAAAGCGCGGGCGTGAAGCCCCAGAAATTCATCGAGACGGTCGCTTCCGGCTCCAAGCGCTCGCGCCCGCCCGAAGGCGGCTCGCCCCGGAGGATTCCGTCCGGGTCGAGCCGGATGTCGGTGTATTCGCGGACCGACTGCAAGCGGTCGCCGTTCAGGCGGCAGATTCCCCGGTTGACCGAGCCGTGCGGCGAGAGGGTCCGGTCGAGCCGGTAGCCGACCATGGACAAGTCGAGGCGGCCGAGGTCCTCCAAGCCCGAGAGATGCCCCGCCATCTCCTCGTAGGCGGCGCGGCCGTAAAAATCGTCCGCGTTGATCACGGCGAAGGGTTCCGCCACGACCGCGCGCGCGGCACGGACGGCGTGGGCGGTGCCCCAGGGCTTGACCCGTCCTTCGGGCGCGCGGAAGCCCTCCGGAAGATCGTCGATGGCTTGGAAGGCGTAGGCGACTTCGACCTGATCGGCGTAGCGCCCGCCCACCTGCCGCCGGAACGCGGCCTCGAAATCCCGCCGGATGACGAAGACCACCTTCGAAAACCCGGCCCGCGCCGCGTCCTGCACGGCATAGTCGAGCATGGTTTGCCCGGAGGGACCCATCGGGTCGAGTTGCTTGAGACCGCCATAGCGGGATCCCATGCCGGCGGCGAGAATCAGTAGGGTGGTCTTCATCGGATCGAAGCGGCGATCCTCCGGCGCGACCGGGCCGGAATCAAGGCAATCGTCGATCTTCCGATAAAAAGGTCACGGGACGCGTCCGATCGGACCCGCCCCGAGCCGGGCTTCATCGGGATGAAGAAGTCGGATGGCGCCTTGGCGACCGCCGCAGGCTGCTTCGCCTGAGTGGTAGGGATCGACGCGATCGGCCACCCGTCGGTTGATTCGGACAAGATTTCATTCTCGGGGTTCCTCCGATCCCGGTCAGCCGCGCTTCGCGGCGGCGTAGAGGTCCTCGATCTGCTTGGCCAGTTTGACGTCCTTTTCAGTGACTTGGTCGCCGGCATCGTGCGTGCAAAGGCTGAAGCGGACCCGGTTGTAGACATTCTCGATCTCGGGATGGTGGTTCATTTCCTCCACCTCGAAGGCGAGCCTGACCAGAAAGGAGACGGACTCCCGGAAACTCCCGAATTCGAAAAGTTTCCTCAACTTGTCGCCCTCGACTTTCCACCCTTCGAGGCCGCTCAAGGCGGTTTCCAATTCGGTTTTGGATAGTGCGTTCATGGGGAGGACGGTGTGCCGGGGGCCGCCGGAGTCAAACCGTCCGGCCGAAAGTCTCGAGCGGAAGATCTCTCCACTCCAGCCCGGCCCCCGCTTTCCGACCCATGCGGACTTTGGACGTGCGGAAAGATTTGCCTTCCGGTCGTCTCCTTGGAAGGGTTGGTTTCCTCTTTTTCGATATGAGACTCCAGCGCGCAGCCATGGCGATGATCATCGTCTTCCTCGTTTTTTATCTGCTTCACATCGGGCAGGCCCTGCTGCTGCCGCTGGTGATCGCCGCGGTGGTGGCTTATTTGATCAGCATTCTCGCGCACACGATTTGCTCGTTCGAGCTGAGAGGCTTTTCGGTTCCGCGTCCGATCGCTCTCGTCCTCGCGATCACCGTGATCCTCGCCTCGCTCAGCTTCATCGTCCAGCTGATCACGGTCAACATCGGCAAGGTCGTCGCGGCCGCGCCGGTCTACCAGCAAAACCTCGAGTTGCTGATTTACAGGAGCTACTCCTTTTTCGGGGTGGAGCAGGCGCCCAACCTTCAGGAATTCCTCAACCAGATCGATTTCCGCAGCTACCTCCAGAGTTTCGGCGGTACCGTGCGGGCGCTGGTCAGCAGCATGGGCATCATCATCGTCTACCTGATCTTCCTTATGCTGGAGCAGCGCACCTTTTCCGCAAAGATCCGTGCGTTGGTGACCAATCCGGAACGGCAGCACGATGTCTTCGAGATCATGGAAAAGATCCGCAGCGACATCCGGCTCTACATCGGGATCAAGTTCCTGACCAGTGCCGCCACCGGACTGCTGAGTTATCTGGTGCTTCACTTCGTCGGGGTGGCTTTCGCGAGTTTCTGGGCGGTGCTGATCTTCCTCTTGAACTTCATCCCGACGATCGGCTCGATCATCGCCACGGCCTTCCCTTCGATTCTCGCCCTCGTCCAGTTCGATACGCTCGGCCCCTTCATCGTGACGGCTTCGGTCGTCACGGCCATCCAGTTCTGCATCGGCAGCCTGGTCGAGCCGAAACTGATGGGCAACCGGCTGAACCTGAGCCCGATCGTCATCCTGCTGTCCCTGGGCCTTTGGGGCTCGATCTGGGGCATCCCCGGTATGTTTCTCTGCGTTCCGATCACCGTCATCATCATGATCGTCTGTTCCTATTTCCCCCAGACACGCTTCGTGGCGGTGCTGCTTTCGGGCAACGGACTGGTCGGCAACGGGCGTTCGGGGAGCGACCAATCCGTCGTAGCTTGAGAAGAATGTCGCGGTAAGACCGATGATCGGAGAATAAACAGCACGCCCGCCGCGGTTCATACGCTTAAGCGAAGGTAGCAGCGGCATCCTGCCGCTGAGGCGTCCGAACAAGCGGCTGGAAGCACGCTTCTACCTTCGAAAACCCGCTTAAGTTAGCGCCATTGGAAACCGGCCACCTTTTTATCCGCGCCCGAACCAGCCGCTCAAACTTGCTCCACGGGATGACCTGGCAGGGGCTTGATTGAAGCTCCACTAGAACGCGACCGCGCAACTGACGAAGAAGTTACGCCCCGGCTCGGAGACGCGCTGGAAGAGTTCGAGCTGATCCCGGCGCGAGCCGTGGATGTTGTTCTGGACGCTTTGCCAACGGGTGTGGCGGGTGTCCGTCAGATTATCCACGCCGAATCCGAGCGTAGTCCGATCGTTCACGTCCCAAGAGACCCGCAGGTCGAGCACATAGTATTTTTCGGTCGGGATAATATTCGGATCGCTGAGCCGTTCTTTGGCGGCCACGTACCGCCCGCTGAGGCGGGCCCGCAGGCCTTCGCCGCGGTATTCGAGGTAGTGGAGCCACTGGAAGGGGTCGACGGTCGTCAGGTAGTCGCCGTTCTCCTTGTTTTTCCCGAACGCCTGCCCAAGCGTCGTGCCGGCAAACCAGTCGGGAAAGCGGTCGCTCAATCGGGCGAGCGAGGCCTCGGCGAACAGCTCGTAGCCATAGACCTCGACCGCTTCGAGATTGCTCGGTTTGAACAGATTAAAACTGCGCTCGCCTTCGTCGATGGTCTCGCCGGAGTCGGTGGGGTAGTTGATGAAGTTGTCGTAGAGGGTGTGGAACAGATTCGCTTCCAGTTGAAGCCCGTCCCCGCGGTACTTGGCTCCGATCTCAAAGGCGTAGCTCTGCTCGGCCTCCAGATCGGGATTCGGCGCGGTGCGGAAATCCGCGCCGGGCGGATGCACGAAACCGCCGGAGATCTCGACGGGAGTGGGGTTGCGGAAGCCTTGCCGGTAGGAAGCATAGAGGCTGGCCTCGTCCGACAAGCGATAAAGAAGCGACAGGCTGGGGCTGAGGGAAAGATCCTCGTAGTCGGGCGCATCGGCTCCGACGAAGGCCCGAAACGCAGGGTCGTTTTCCGAGTCGAGGCGGTAGTAATCGATCCGAAGTCCGGCCACCGCCGTCCATTGGCGCGCGGCGCCGAAGGTGAATTCATCCTGCAGGAAAAGGCCGAGCCGGGTCGTCTCGGTCGCGGGCAAGCGGGGACGATCCACCGAGAAGGAGTCGACCCGGCCTTGCTGGTACTCCGGAAAGCCGACGATGCTCGATGCGGCGATGCGGCTCGAACCACTGGAAGTGAAGGGCAGTTCGGATTCGCCCTGGCTGGCCTCGACGCCGAAGAGCAGACGATGCGTGCCGGCCTCGCCATCGAGTTCCCGCAACACATTCGCGGTCAGCCCGGTGGTGTTCTCCTCGTAGGCGGTGTGGACTCGAGCGCTGCCCGCTTCGGTGTAGCCGAAATCGGAAATCGAGCTGGCGGCCCACTCGGTCCGGCCTCTTTCCGAGTAGCGGTCTTCGGTCGACGAGCGCTGATGGTAGATCTGCGTGCGTAGTTCATCGAAGACCGCGCCGGTCGGCTCGAAACGATACTCCAAACTGTAGCGAAACCGCTCCCGTTGATTGTGGCTGTCGGCCGCTTCGACGCGGGTGCGACCCACCCCGGGCAAGCGTCCGCCGCCCAGCGAGATGGAAAATGGATTCGCGGATTCGCGCTCCACGCTGCGCACGTCGATATCCGTCTCGCGTCGAAAGCCTTCCGCGCTGAACTGCAGCTGCTGCGCCTCGTTGAGCTGGTAATCGATCTTGGCCAAAAAGCTGTCGCTGGCCCCCTCCACTGGGTTCGGCTCGGGCAGGTAGCCATCGACCGGTTCCGCCGTGTTATCGCGCTCGCGGAGATCGCGCCGGGCATAGATCAGGAGCGCGGCCGCCGGCCCCTCCCGCACCGCTCCCGTCAGCACGTTGGAAAAATTCTCGGAGGCGCTGTTGTATTGGAAGCGGTATCCGAAGAAGCGGTCGCGCTCCGACGAATCCAAAAAATCTTCCGGGTCCGGGGTCGCGAAGGCCACCACTCCGGCGAGCGCATCGCTTCCGTAGAGACTCGAAGCCGTGCCTTTGAATATCTCCGCCGATTGAAAAATCACCGGATCGAAATAATCGCGCCCCGCCGAGTTGATCGCGATCCCGCCGACCTGAAAATCAACTTCGAGGGGCTGCCGAATCCCGTCGAGCAGGATGGCCACCCGGTTGCCTCCGACCCCCCGTACCGTGTAAGCGCCGGCGCCACCCGAGTTGTAAGCCACCGTAGGATCCGCCGCCGAACCGTCGAAAGTGGCCGACACCAGAGGCTCCATCTCGAGAAAATCGTCGAAATCCTTGGCCCCGACGAATCCGAAGTCCTCCGCGGAAAAGCGACTCACGCTGGCCGCCGTGTCGAGCGCGGTTTGCTCCGTGCGGGTTGCCACCAAGAAAGCATCCGCCAAGCGCACCATCGGAATGGCGGCATCCGCTTCCTCCGCGGGGATCTCGGCATCGGTCGGGAGGAAAGGACTCAGGCCCAATCCCGCAAGCAGCGCGAAGCGAGCGCCCGGCAGCTGACGGCGAAGCGGTGTAATCATAAAAGAAATGAAAAATTTTGGTTGCTCTAAAAAGAATGAGACTCAGTTTCACGCCATCCGTTACGCGACTGAGTCCTATTTGCAATCCCGGATTCCGTTTAATGCACGCTTTCACCAACTTCCGAAAAGAAAGGTTCACCCGAACGATGCCGCCGTTGCGGCTCTGCGCCCTCGTTCTGCCGCTCGTGGGGCTCGGCGGCGGCGCGCTGCATGGTTTGGAAGATCCGGGCTTGTCGGGCGGCACGGCTTTCGCCGAATGGGACGGCTTCACCGATGCCGCGGGCGGCGAGAACGCGCCGGACGCCGGACTGGGGGGCTCGGTCGGCTTTAGCACGAATCCGGCACTGCGGCAGACCGATCCTGAATCGGGGGCCTTCATCACCAGCTCGGGCAATATTTACAGCTTTAGCGGGGTCAGCCGCTTCGAGATCGACGGCGAGTTTGGCGGGGAGCTCGAAAACTTCGTCGTCCAATTCACTACCTTCGGGGCGGAGATCGACTACGGCTCGATCCTTTTCAGTTATGGCCCGGATTACGACAGTGCATTGGTCCCGACGACCGCCGCGCCCACCGCGACCGCGCCGGGCGAGGTGAGCTACTTGGCGCAATGGGATCTCTCGGGCCTGGGCGGGTCGAACGAGCCGTTCAGGGTTTCCTTCGACGCCTCGGGCAGCAGTGTCAGCCTCGCCGCCGCCCGTATCGACGTTTCGGATACGTTCAACGACGTTTCGCCGCCGCCCCCGATCCTTCAAAATCAGACGGAGTACCTGGCCTACGCCGGAGAGCCGGTGTCGATTCAACTCGAGGCTTCCGGCGATCCCTTCGTTTACACGGCCACCGACCTCCCTGCGTGGCTCGGCTTGAATAATTCCACCGGCCTGATCAGCGGGACGGTACCCGCCGGGACCGTCGGCGAGTTCGTTTTTTCGGCGACCGCCTTCAACGGCCAGGATTCCGAGCCCCTCGAGTTGCGCCTGACCACGGTGATCCCGCAGAGCTTCGGCGAGTGGGTGACGGAGACGGCGCTTGCCGCAGGGGAACGAGGGACGACGGACGACCCGGACGGCGATTCGTTGACGAATATCGAAGAGTATTTCCACGGCACGGACCCGCTCTCGGCGGACGCGGCCGACGCCATCCGATCGCTTGCCTACGTCAGCGGTCCGGGGCAGCCGGACCGTTTGGTGCTCACCTTCGAGTGGAACCGGCGCGCCGCCGAAGTGGACGCGCGGCTGGAATCCGCCGGAGGCGACATGGCCTGGGTCGACGACGCCCCCGGAGCGGAGCTGCGCTTCTTCGCGGACGGCACGGCCGAGGCCCGCTTGGTCGCGGAGGACCGCGCATCGGGCTTCCTCCGGCTGTTCCTTTCCCTCCAACCATAAACCGAAAACCTAAACTATGAAAAGCTACCACCTCCTACTCGCCGCGGGATTCCTTCCCGCCGCGCTACTGCAGGCCAATCTCGCCTCGCTGGCCCTTCCCGGCACGAGCGAGTTCGACGCTTGGGAGAACCTCTCCAACACGAACGCCCAAGTCGCCGCCGCGGCCGCCACGACCGACACCAGCGACGACTTTCCGAGCTTCCCCGGATCCGGGCCTTGGCCGACCGCGCTCCTGCCCGATGCCGTCGGCTCCGCGGGAAATGCGGGCTTCAATAAGCTCAGCGGCAACGGCTACACCTCCACGGAAGCCATTTACAACTTCCCGGGGTTCGCGCCCCCGGCGAACCCGGGCGACTACAGCGTGGACAACGGTGCTCCGCTCGCGGGGCTGGAGACCGTCGTCTTCCAGATCGACGTCGGCGAAGGCAATGGCTTCTTCGATGCGGCGCCCATCCTGAGCATCAACTCGGGGGCCTCGCAGTTTGCCCCCGACTTCACCTCTACCTCCGCCGGACGCAGCTTCGACAATCCTCAGGACCCCACGGAAACGCTGACCTCGACGGTCTTCGCCTACCAGTGGGATCTCAGCAGCGCCGGCGCGATCACCGACTACTCGGTGCAATGGGGCTCGGCCGCCCACTCGACCATTTACGCCATGCAGCTCGATTCGGGGGACAGCTTTGTCCAAGTGGTGCCCGAGCCAAGCGCCTTTGCCGTGATCGCCGGGACGCTCGCCCTGGGACTCGTCGCCGCGCGGCGTCGACGCCTCCGTTAGGCGCATGTTTCCTTCTCCTTCCGGGCACCGTTCTGCTTTGCGGGGCGGTGCTTCCCCGATTCTCCGCCATGAAATCCATTCCGCCCTTTATCCTTTGCAGTCTCGCTCTCTTGCACGGCGCTTTTGCCGACAGCTCCGACAGCCCGCGCATCGTCACGATCGGAGGCGCCGCCACCGAAATCGTCTTCGCCCTGGGCGCCGGCGACCGGATCGTGGCGGTCGACCTTTCCAGCACTTATCCGCCGGAGGTCGAGGCTCTGCCGAAAGTCGGCTACGTGCGGGCCATCTCGCCGGAGGGCGTCCTCTCCATGGCGCCCGATCTGATCGTCGCCACGGGTGCGCTCGGTCCCGCCGGCGCACGGAAGAGCATCGAGCGATTTCCCATCGATACCATCCTGCTTCCGGAGCTTACGACGCTCCCGGAGCTCGTCGAATCAATCCGGAGCGTGGCGGCGCGTTTGAGCGCCGAGGACGAAGGCCGTGATCTCATCGCAAAGATCGAGGACGCACTCGAGCTGGCGGCATCCAGAACCCGACCCGATGGCGCGCCGCGTCCCTCGGTGATTTTCCTGCTCCAAGCCCCCGGCCAAGGCGGCTCCGGCATGGCCGGCGGCAGACGCACCCGCGCGCACAGCATGATCGAGATGGCGGGCGGCGAGAATGCGGCCGCGGAACTCTCGGGCTTTCAAACCCTCGCGAACGAGAGCCTGCTGGCCCTCAATCCGGAGGTCATCCTGGTCGGCCAATCCGAGGAGCACGGCGGCTCCCCCAAAGCCATCGCAGCCCTGCTGGAAGACCCGGCTTTGTCGGCCGTCGATGCGATCCGGAACGGAGCCGTCCACGCCGTGCCCCTCGATGACCTCGCCTTCGGGCCGAGGCTCGGCGAAGCGGTGCTACGCTGGAACGGTCTGATCAACGAAACGCCTGAAAGGGAGAATCGCCCTTGAGCGAAAAGGCTCCCAGCTCGAGCGCCGCGAGGGGAGCCCGCCCGGGCCTGGGTCGCACGCTCGCTCTCTTGACGCTCGTCCTGCTCGGGGCCTCGCTCTGGTACCTGTGCATCGGCTCGGTCGAAACGACGGTCCGCGATGTCGGCGCCGCCCTTTTTCAGCCCGGTGCGGAAGGCGGCTCCCTGATCCACGAAACGGTCGTCCGCCAAATCCGTCTGCCGCGCCTGTTGGGCGCCCTCCTGATCGGCGCCGCGCTCACCTTGTCGGGCGCGCTGCTGCAGGGCCTCTTCCGCAACCCCCTGGCCGACCCGGCGCTGATCGGAGTCTCCAGCGGGGCGGCCATGGGCGCCGTCCTGGCGATCGTCGGCTTGCCGCTGCTCGCCCACTTGCTCCCCGCCGCAGCGGGTCAAGTGCTGAACTGGTTCGGGCTGCCGCTGCTGGCCATGCTCGGCGCGGTCGGGCTTACCTTTCTGATTTATCGCCTCTCTCTCGTCCGCGGACGGACCCATGTGCCCTCGATGCTGCTGACCGGTATCGCCGTCAACGCGGTGGGCGGCGCCTTCGTCGGCCTCATGGTCACGGTCTTCGCGACGGACGAACAACTCCGCACCATCACCTTCTGGACGCTGGGCAGCCTTTCGGGATTGAACTGGACCCACACCGCCACCATCGCGGCGATCGTGGCGGTCCCTCTGATTCTCTCCCTGCGCCAGGCCCGGGCGCTCAACGCCCTCCTCCTCGGCGAAACCGAGGCCCACCACCTCGGCGTGCGGGTGCAGCAGGTCAAGCGCCGGGTCATTGTCCTCAGCGCGGTCATGGTCGGGATCACGGTGGCCTTCTGCGGCATCATCGGCTTCGTCGGCTTGGTCGTGCCCCATATCGTCCGCACGGTCATCGGCCCGGACCATCGGCTTCTGCTTCCCGCCGGCAGTCTGCTCGGGGCCGTTATTCTCCTCGCGGCGGACGGATTGGCCCGCATCCTTCTGGCTCCGGCCGAACTACAGATCGGGATTTTGACCTCCCTGCTCGGAGGCCCCTTTTTCCTCGCCTTGCTTTTACGGGCCCGCCGCGGCGGCCTCGCCATGTCCACCTCATGACCGTCCTGCCTCACAACTTGCTCCATGCCGACTCGGTCACGGTGAAGGCCGGACGGAAAGTCCTGCTCGACGGCGTGGATCTCTCCCTTTCGGCCGGTTCGCTCGCCGCCATTGTGGGCCCGAACGGGGCGGGCAAAAGCACCTTGCTCCGCGCACTGACCGCTGAGCTTGAAGCCGATTCAGGTCATATCCGGATCGCCGGACAGGCCCTGCACGAGTGGGATCCGGCCGCCCTCGCTCGTCGCCGGGCCTGCCTCCCGCAGGTCTCCACGCTCTCCTTTCCCTTCACCATCCGCGAAGTCGTCACCATCGGACGCCATCCTTACCGCGAGACACGCCAGTCCACTCGGGACAAAGTGGAGGCGGCGCTCGAAACCGTGGGCCTGCTCGACCGGGCGGAGGAGGGCTACCTCCACCTCTCCGGCGGCGAGAAACAACGCGTGCACCTGGCCCGCGTCCTCGCCCAGCTCGACCATCCGGAAGATCGGCTGCTCATGCTCGACGAGCCGACCGCCAGTCTCGACCTGACCTACCAGCAACTGGTCTTTTCCATCGCCCAATCCTGGGCCGCCGCCGGCGCCGCCGTCCTCATCGTCCTGCACGACCTGAATCAAGCGATGCGATACGCGCAGCAGGTGACCATCCTGCACCAGGGCCGACATATCGCCACCGGCGCGCCCCGCGAGGTGCTGACCGGCGAACGGATCGAACAGGTCTACGGCGTCGAAGCGCAGTGGATCGATACCCGCGGCCATTGCCTGCTCGCCGTCGGCGGCCCAATCTCTTCACCACCACCATAGACACCGACCAAGCTCATGAACCAAGACAAACTCGAAGCCATGGCCACCGGCCAGACCACGATCGATCCGGAATTCGAAAAAGCCCGGATCGGTTACCAAGCGCTCCTCGATGGATTTCAGTCCATCCAACTCGCCACCGTCTCCCCCGACGGCAAGCCCGAGGCCAGCTACTCGCCCGCCATCGTCGATGCGACACGCACCTTCTACGTCCACGTCAGCGAGCTTTCCGCCCACACCGCCAATCTCAGGGAAACCGGGCGCGCCTCGGCCCTCGTCATCGAGGACGAAGCCCAGGCCGAGACGATCTTCGCCCGCAAACGGGTCACCTTCACCTGCCGCGCCAGCCACGTCGAGCGCCACAATCAGGAATGGGAAGCCGTTATCGCCCGGTTCGAAGAAAAATTCGGCAAGATGATGGGCTTCCTCAAGACCATGGAAGACTTCCACCTCTTCCGTCTCGAGCCAAGTTACGCCCGTCTCGTCCTCGGCTTCGGCAAAGCCTACGATCTGAGCGGTCCCGACATGAGCGTGATCGAGCACGTCAATGGCAAGAACGGCGCCCACCGCAAGGAGGGCCATCGCGATGAATCCACCGAGGAGGCCGTCCGATGAGCGACCCGCAGGCCACGCCGCCCTTTTCCGCCGAGGATGTCCGGCGGATGGTCGACCACATGAACGAGGACCACGCCGATTCCGTGCTCGCCTACGCCCGCCATTTCGGCCGGCAAGTCGATGCCACCGCGGCCCGGCTCCTCGACCTCAGCCCGACGGAGATGCGGCTCAGCGCCGAGACCCCCGCGGGCGGGAAGCAGCTCCGCATCCCCTTCGACCACAGGCTCGAGTCCGGCCACGACGCACACATGACCTTGGTCAAAATGTCCAAGCAGGCGAAGCGCAAAGTCGGCCGATGACTCCGCCTCCTGCGGCCGCAGGAGGCGGGCGAATGCTTGTGTCTCGTCCTACTGCCCGCAACCCTTGGCGGCATACATGCCGGTCAGGACGGAGCGGCGATTGAAGGCGGCCTTGGCGCGCTCTTCGGCTTGCTGCTTGTTCATTTGGTTGAGGCCACTGGCCATTTGCATCGCGCTCCCCAAGTAGGGAAGCGAAGAACCGGCTCCGGCGAGCGCTCCGCTGTAGAGCGCGGCGTTGATGGCGACGTCTTGAGTGAGACCAAGCGTTTCCGCTTGGCGCATCTCGCCTTCGGCGATGCCGAGGATGGCGTTCATCTCGTTCGTTTCGGCTACGATCTGCTCGCAGGTCATGCTGCCGTCGCTCATCTTGTTCACCTGGATCTGCGAGGTGGAAGTAGAGCTGCCCGTAGTGTTGCAACCGGTGAGGGCGGCAACCGCAAACAGTGCGAGGATGGTGAAGCAGTGGTTTTTCATGGTTTCCGGTTTTCTTAGTGTGTCTGGATGTTGTTTGTTTTAGCTTAGACTAGAGTGGTTTCGAAAGCGGACGAATCCGGCGGAGATTGACGAGGGCCAGACCACTCAAACCGAGAAGTAGGGTGTAGGCGGATGGCTCCGGCACGACCGTGAGCGAGAAATCATCGACGTAAATGTCCCGGTAGGGGCTGTAGGTTGAGGATATGAAATAGGCGACCGATGCGGCATCATTCGGAACGGTGGCGGTGCCGGAGACGAGTGCCTCCTCCCCCGGGAACGCCTGATCGTCCGCCGGAAGAACGTTCGTGCTGCTCAGAAATTGGGAGTCGGAATCATACCAACGGAGAAATACCCGATCAATCGAGATGATCGAAGGACTCGCCGTGTAAAGCCGGAAGGAGTAGTCCAGTAACTGTCCCTCACTGACTGCGGGCCGGTATAGGCTGCTCGTCATAATCCACGAATTTCCGACGACACGGCCGAAGTTATCTCCATAGCCGAAAGTCGAATTCGAAGGGATGACCTGTGCGATGTTGCTACCCACCGTCCCCAGCCCGTTCAAGACCCAGCCGGGAATGGTCGCCGAGGTTAAACTGTTGTTACTATTGCTGGCTAGGCTGCCGGGTAAATCGAAGCCCGGGTTATAAATCAGATTCGCCTTGGCGGATGGTAGCAGGCAGCTTCCGAACGAGGCTAGGACGGCAACGAAGGTTAGGGATCGAGCTTTCATCTTGATGGTTTAGGAGGGTTTCTTATACCTTCGATTACCTTTTTGAACAATCCCCTGAATGGGTGATATTTGGACGCTTGGCGTCAGTGGTCCGGCATTGGCCCGGCCAACCGCCGCAGTGGGCGAGGGGCTGCGGGCCGGCAGTCCGTATTACCGGATAGGCCATCGCAGGGAATCCTTTGGAAGGCGGCGGGGGCCGTCGGCCGGGTGCTTCCGCCGTCGCCGCGTCGCGGGACTAGGGGTATCCGGGGGAGCATGAAGGTCTTCACCCGTAGCGGGCGGGGCGATTCTCCGGGGCCTCGATGTAATTCCGTTAGCGATTCTTATTCGGCGACTTTCTGTGCTTATTCGGGCTGATACATCTGCGGTGGGGTGGAGCGGGCTTTCGACTTTTTCCACCCGAACTGCTATGAATGTGATTTATGGATTCTCTGGGGGAGAGAGGTTTTGATTTACTGCGCTTCGAGCATGGCCGCGAGCCCTCCGAAGGGGGGATCTCAATATCGGTGCGCAAGCGCCGCCTCCGCCTGAATCGGCGGCAGCCCTGCGGCTTGCAGGATCTGATCTTCGCGGCGACCCTGATTCGGATCGCCCGCGAGCGCGAGGATTCGGATCTCGGGCGGCCGGATGCGCTGGCCGAAGCGACGTGGCACCGGCTCGACGAGGCGCTGCCCCAGGCGCTGACATACTCGACGGCGGCGGAAATACGGACCCGGGCCAAGGTCTACCCGGTCTGCGGGAAGCGCCGGGACGAAGGGGACGAGATCGGCTTCAGGGTCGCGTGAAACCGGCGGGGTTTCGAATTGACGGATTGATCCCGGCGCGGGACTCCGCAGATTAACTCCGTGGAAACCGGACCGAGCTACTACCAGCCGCCCAGCGGGCACGATGCGCACCTGCGGGCGATGTTCCGCTGGCTGACGGCCTTCTTCGTCGGGCTCTTTCTACTCGCGTTGACGGTTTTTCTTTTCGCGGACCGTCTGGTCGCCTGGCTGCCGTTCGCGGTCGAGAAGCGGTTCGTCCGGCCTTACGAAGCGATGGCCGAGCGCTGGCTGGGAGAGGCCGTCGGGGACCCCGAGGTGGAAGCCTACCTGCAGGAACTGACGCTTGCCCTGGCCGAGGAGATGAGCCTTCCGGAGGGGATGACGGTGAGCGTCCACTATCTGGAAAGCGGCGAAATCAACGCCTTCGCAAGCCTTGGGGGACATATTTTCGTGCTTCGGGGACTGTTCGAGATAATGCCGGACGAAAACAGTCTTTCCATGGTCTTGGCGCACGAGCTTTCGCACCTGAAACACCGCGATCCGGTGGCCTCGCTGGGGCGCGGCGTCGTGTTGCAGCTGGCCTTGAGTTACTTTACCGGCAACTCGCCGCAAGCCGAGGAGCTTTCCCAGTTCGGCGGGCAGTTGGGGCTGCTGCGCTACAGCCGCCAGCAGGAGGCCCGGGCGGACCAAGACGCGCTCGAGGCGCTGCAGGCCCACTACGGTCATGTGGGCGGCTACCGCAGTTTCTTCGACCGCGTGCTCGCCCGCGAGGGCGACGCCACGGAGACCCCCGACTGGCTGCAAACCCACCCGGATCTGGGAGCGCGGATCGACGCGATGGAGGCTTGGATCGAGGAACGCGGGTACGCCGTCGGCGCGACGGTCGCACTCCCGGAGGAGCTGCGGGCCGCTTCCGGGCGGGACCGGTCCGAGTAAGCGCTCGCGTGCTTAAACCGGTTTGACCAGAGCGCCGTTCTTGTCGGTGAACTTTCCGCAGGCGATCAGGATGAAGTCGATCAGGGTCCAGATGCCGAAGCCTCCGAGCGTCAGCAGCATGAGGATGCCGGTGCCGATCTTACCGACATAGAAGCGGTGGATGCCCAGTCCGCCGAGGAAGAAGCAGAGCAGGATGGCCGGAACGAAGCCCTTCGGGCTGATGGGGATCTCGAGGTGCGGAGCGGGTGTTTCGTCTTGCATGGGTGGTCAGGTTAAACGTTGGCCGGGATAGCAGATGAGCCGCCCGGCACCGTCGCGGAAAGAACCGGTCAGGAGCATGATGGTGATAATGAAGGTGTGGAGGCCGTCGACCACGGCGAAAAGAATGGCCCAGCCGATCTGCCCCGAGAAAAAGAAATAGAGCGTGGCCACGAAGAGGCTGAAGTCGATGGTTCCCTCGATGTAGCGGCCGAGGTAAAAGTGGTGGACGCCGATGACGCCGAAGATGCCGGAGAGACAGACCGCCACGACGTAGCTTTTCTCGGAAGGTTGGATCGCCATTCCGAAACCTGAATGCGAAGAAACGTTAGCGAGTCCAGCCTTTATCTTGAGGGGGGAGGGAACGAACATTCAACGCCCAACATCCAACATCCAACGCTCAACCTTGAATGTTGGGCGTTGAATGTTGGATGTTGGATGTTGAAGGCAGGGGGGCCTTTGCCTTGGCGTTAGGAAGCTTCTTCCGCTTCGCGGGCGGATTTCGGGAGCGTCAGCGCGAGGCAGAGCGGAAGCACGACGATGGCGGCGCCGAAGAGGTAGGCGGCTTGGGAGCCGTAGGCGAAGTAGGCGAAAGCGGCGAGGAGGGGGCCGATCGCGCGGGCCAGGGAGCCGGCCGAGCGGAAGATGCCGAGGGCGCGGCCTTGGTCGGCGTCCTTCGAATAAAGCGAGACGAGCGCGCTGAGGGTCGGGGAGGTCAGGCCGATCGAAAGGGCCATCAAAGCCAGCGCTAAGAAAAAGAGTCCCTGCGTGAGGGCGAAGGAGAGCGCGAGAAAGGCGGTGACGCCCGCCGCGAGCCCCGCGATCGCAAGCCGTTTCTCGCCGACCGGGGCCGCCAGACGGCGCACGATCAGGCCTTGGACGAGGACTAGGATGAAGCCGATGTAAACGAACATGGCGCCGTTCTGGGCCGGGCTGAAGCCGAAGCGCTCGACCGCGAGGAAGGCGAGGGTGAACTCCATCCCGCTGAAGGCCAGCATGAAGCAGAGGTAGATCAGGTTGGTGCGCCGGGTCGCCGCGCTGCCGCGGGTGAAGAGTTGGAAGGCGGAAAATCCGCGCGGCTCGGGTTCGCGGCTCCGTTTCTCCGCCGGCAGGGATTCTTCGAAGCGGCGGGCGACCCAAATCAGGTTGATCAGGGAGAGCAGGAGGCTGAGGGCGGCGGCGGTGGAGAAAGGGTTGACCCCGAAAGCGGCGAGCTGCGGAAACAGTTCGGTCGGGTCGATCTTGGCGGCCAGCCCGCCGATGCCGGGGCCCACGACGAAGCCGAGGCCGAAAGCGATACCGACCACGGCCATGCCGCCGGCGCGTTTTTCCCGCGTGGTGATGTCGGCCACGGCGGCGGTGGCGACGGAGAGGTTCCCGCCCATGGCGCCGCCGAGGATGCGGGCGAAGACCAGCAGCCAGAAGGAAGCGGCGAAGCACCAGGCGAGGTAGCTCAGCGCGAGGCCCGCGATCGTGATCAGCAGGACGCGGCGGCGGCCGATGCGGTCGGAAAGCGCGCCCCAGAGCGGGGCGCAGGCAAACTGAAGGATGGAGTAGAGGGAGCCGAGGATGCCGCCGAAGAGCACGGCCGTCATGAAACGCGGATCGGCCGCGCCGGAGGCCTCCGCCCAGTTGGCCAGCGGTGCGATCAGGCGGCCCAGCAGGCTGCCGTCGCCGGCCCCGTCGGGCAGGTAGTAGTCCAGCATCGCCGGGAAGAGCGGGAAGATGATCGAGAACCCGACCAGATCCAGGAAGAGCGTGAAGAAAAGGACGCGGATGCTCCGGCGGGAGCGCGTTTCCTCCGGGCTCCGCCCGCCGGACGGGCCGCCTTCCGCGGGTTTTCGACGAAAAGCCATTCAGCGGGTATGGCCGAATTTTTTCGAGAGCGCCTCGTGGACGTTGGGCGGGATCAGGGTCCGTTCCCGGCCCGTGAACTGAAAGACCTGCTTCACCAGGTTCGAGCTGGTGAAGAAGAATTCCTCGTTCGGCATCAGGAAGATGGTCTCGATCTCTTCGTCGAGATGCCGGTTCATCTGGGCCATCTGGAACTCGTGCTCGAAGTCCGAAACCGCGCGGAGGCCCCGGATGAGCGCGATCGCGCCGGTTTCGCGGGCCAGGTCGACGATCAGGCCGTCGAAGGCCAGGACCTCGATGTTCGGGCGGTTGACGAGATTCGCCTCGATCAGTTCGACCCGCTCCTCGGGCGTGAACAGCGGATGTTTGGCCGCGTTCCGCGCGACCGCCACGACGACCTTGTCGAAGATGCGGCGGGCGCGGTTGATCACGTCGAGGTGCCCGTTGGTGATCGGGTCGAAGGAACCCGGGTAGATGGCTTTCTTCATACTGAGTCCGTAGTAGGCGCATGTTCGCCCGGAAGTCCAACTTTTCCTTGGAGGGCGGCGCTCCCGCGCCGCCCCGTCGCCGTTGAGGCGACGGAACCGCGACGCATCCGCCGGAAGAAGCTTTGTGCGCGCCGGGCAAGGCCGGGCCGGCCCCTGGACGGTGCCGGGGCGATCCGGGAGGATCGCCCTCCCGGATCGGCGCAATTTCCGGCACAGCCCTCCACTGGACCGGGATTTTTGTCTAGCCGTGGTCAGAGGCGCGGCTCATCGTGGAGGCGTGAATCTGCCTAACCTGCTGACGCTCTCGCGCATCCCGATTCTTTTTGGAATCGTGGCACTGCTCTACGCGCCCTTCACCGGTGCGAAGACCCTGGCCTTCGTCCTTTTCGTGATCGGTGCGCTGACCGATTGGCTGGACGGCTACGCGGCGCGGAAAATGGGGCTGGTCTCGAATTTCGGGAAGCTGATGGACGCGCTTTCGGACAAGGTCTTCATGATCGGGATGTTCGTCTCGCTGCTGGCCATCGGGGTGCTGCCGGACATCTGGGCTTTGCCGCTCCTGCTGCTCATCCTGAGCCGGGAGTTTTTGATCACCGGCCTGCGCCTGGTGGCGGCGAGCTCGGGCGTGGTCCTGGCGGCGGAGCGGGCGGGCAAGCACAAGACCGTCTCCCAGATCGTCTGCGTCATCCTGCTCCTGATGGCCCTCGCCGTGCAGGTGGATTTTCCGGCCCTGCCGGGTTGGATCGGGGAAAGCCTGCGGCTCGGGGGGCTGGGCTTTTTCGTGCTCGCCACCTTGCTGACGGTTTCCTCGGGCACGAAGTATTTGGTCAAACACTGGACGGTCTTCACCGGCCAAGAGGCGGAGAGCGCGCACAAAGATGAAGGCGGGAGGGAATAAGTTCTTTTGGTCGCGGCTGTTGCCGCCGAATCTGGTCGTGACTGCGGCCACGCTCGGGCCGCTCGGCCGGGTCAAGCGGGCCCCCGGCACGGTCGGCAGCCTCGCCGGGCTCGGTCTCTATGCGGTCGTCTTTCACCACCTCACGCCGCTCGGCTACCTGATCTTCGGCGGCCTGCTCGTTTACGGCGCGATGGCCCTCTGCGATGCGGCCGAGCGGCACCTGCGGATGCGGGACCCGGGGATGATCGTACTGGACGAGTTCGTCGCGGTGCCCCTGGTCTTCCTCGGCTTGAACGGTCCCGGCGGGATGGTCGAGACGATGGGCGGCTGGCCCGTCCTGATGGGCGGGTTCGCGCTTTTCCGGATTTTCGACATCCTGAAACCTTTCGGCATTTCCCGTCTCCAAAGCATGCCCGGCGGGGTGGGCTGCGTGGCCGACGACCTCGCCGCCGCGCTGGCGGCCTGCGCGGTCTTGCATGTCGTTCTTTATTGGTTCGCCGCCTAGGCGGGAGTAAGGTCGGGAGGCGGTGCTTCGCCCTCTCGACTCCGGCGCTTCTCCAGAGCCGGAGACCATCGTGAAATCGGTCCTTCCCGGACCGGAGTGGGCCCTGCGGTGGAAGTCGGCGCAACATTTGCTAGGGTGGAAATTCTGTCATGAAAATCGTACGCATCCAGGATTGTCCCGACTACGTGGCGGAGGACCGCGCGGTGGCGAAGGAGTTCTTGTCGCCGCGCAACAGCGGCCTCGAGCGCCTGAGCATCGCCATGATCACGATACCGCCGGGAGTGACGGTGAAGAAGCACTACCACCTGAAGAGCGAAGAGACCTACCATTTGGTCCAAGGCTCCGGCATCATGCACCTCGACGGCGAAGAAGCGGTCATCCGGGCGGGCGAAGCGGTGGCCATCGTCCCCGGACAGTGGCACTCCATCCACAACCCGAACGAAAGCGACCTGGTCATGGTGGTCACATGCTCCCCGGCTTGGGAGCCGGAGGACCAGGTGTTTGAGTGAGCCGGGCGGAGTCTCCGGCGCGCCCGCCTTGCCGACGGTTTCACCCGAGCGGCTGAAGGGGATCGGTCTCGTCCTGACGAGCGGCTGCTGCTGGGGCTTTCACGGCATCCTGATCAAGTTCGCGCTCGGGATGGGGGTTTCGTTCATCCAGATTTTCCTCTTCGAGGTTCTCTTCGCGACGGTCTTCTTCGCCTTCTTCTGGCGGCGTTTTTTGCATCCGGTCCGTCCTTCGGGCTGGCGGCAGTGGGGGCGGCTGCTGACGATCGGGATCTCCACCATCGGGGTGGGCAGCCTGCTTTTCCTGTCTTTCAGCCTGGGGCCGGTCTCGATCGCGGCCACCCTCATGTTCCTCTACCTGCCGGTGGTCTACCTGCTGTCGGTCGCGCTGGGGCGCCAGAAGGTCAACGGCGCCAAGATCTCCGCCATCGCCTTGATCCTGGTCGGCGCGGCGCTGACCACCCGGATCCTGCAGAGTTTCGGGGAGCCCGGCGTCTGGGGCGCGATCCTCGCCGCGGTCGGTGCCTCCGCCTGCTATGCGGTGGTCTTCATGCTGACCCCCGCCGTCGCCGCCTACACCACGCTTTCCTTTCGCTCCTTCACGGTGTCCGCCGTTGGCCTGCTGGGTTGCGCGGTCATCCTGCTGTTCGTTCCGGAGCTCTGGTACGGACTCGGCGAGAATCCGCTCAAGCTGGTCCTGCTGGCCTTGGTGCTCGGGGTCGTGGGGCAGACTTTGCCGGTAATCACCCTGATGAAGGGCCTGCCCCTGACCGGCGGAAGCCTCGGCGGCGTGCTCGCCTCGGTCGAATTGCCGATCGCCGTCTTCACCTCCGCCCTCGTGCTGGGGGAGTCGCTGACGGTCGGCAAAGCGGCCGGGGTTCTTCTGGTGCTGGGGGGAATCATCCTCTACAACTTCAGCGATGCACACGATTGAGAGCTTGAACGCCTTGGATGCGCCCGCCTTCGTGGATGCGCTCCGGCAGGTTTACGAACACTCGCCCTGGGTGATCGAGGCGGTCGCCGGGCGGCGGCCCTTTTCCGGGCGCAAGGCCTTGCAGGCCGCCTGCGAGAGCGCCCTTTATGCGGCCGCGCCGGACGCCCGGCTCGCGCTGATCCGGGCGCACCCGGACCTCGCCGCGAAGCTGGACCAGCTGCCGGAGCTGACGGAGTTCTCCCGCCGCGAGCAGGGGGGCGCGGGTTTTGCCGCGCTGCCGCCGGAGACGCTCGACCGGATGCGCCTCGCGCTGGGGCGCTACCGGGAGCGGTTCGGGCATCCCTTCATCCTTTGCGTGACGGAGCATCCGGCGGCCGATGTCCTGCCGATCCTCGAGGTGCGGATGGAAGCGACGCCCGAGGCCGAGCGCCTGGCCTGCCTTTTTCAAATCGCGCGAATCGGTTGGCATCGCATTTGCAGTTTGCTGCCGGATTCCTGAGAACCGAAGACCCGATTCCCATGACCGCAAAACTCAGCACCCATGTTCTCGACACTTATCACGGCTGTCCCGCCGCCGGCATCGCCTGGTCGCTCGAGCGGCTCGGCGAGGACGGCGACTGGCGCGCGCTCGGCGAGGGCGCGACCAATGCCGGAGGCCGGACGGACGCGCCCTTGCTGGAAGGGGAGGCCCTCGTGGCCGGGCGCTACCGGCTGAGCTTCGGGCTGGGCGACTACTTCCGGGCCAAGGGCTTGGAACTGCCGGAACCGGCCTTTCTCGAGGACGTCGTCATCGAGGTCGGCCTCCGGGCCGGCGAGAGCTACCATGTCCCGCTCCTTGCCTCGCCTTGGAGCTACTCGACCTACCGGGGCAGCTGATGGACTTGCAGGCCGCAGTCGACGCCGCCGGTCTCCGCGTGCTCGAACGCATCCGGACGCTCGCCGGGATTTCCGAAAAAAAGGATTGGATCGAGCGCGTCCTGTTTTCGACCTCCGCGGAAGAAGCGGCCTACCGCCTGAAGCGGTGGATGGAAGAGGCCGGCATGACGGTCGAGTACGACGCCCTGACCAATGTCTACGGCCGGCTCTACAGCTCGCCCGACGGGCCGGTCGCTCCCTTCATCCACCTCGGCTCGCACTACGATACGGTGATCAACGCGGGGGCCTACGACGGGGCCCTCGGCGTCCTCCTGGCCATCGCGGTGGCCGAGGTCGTCCGTGATGCCGGGCTCCCCTTGAACCACAATCTCGGCGCGCTCGCGTTCTGCGACGAGGAGGGCGTCCGCTTTCAAAGCACCTTTCTGGGCAGCGCCTATCTCAGCGGCCAATTCCAGAAGGAGTGGCTGGACCTGCCGGACGACAAGGGCAAGACACTGGGCGAGTGGCTGGTCGACCGCGCCGAGTCGATCGACGATCTGCTCGCGGCCGATCCCGTCGTCCGGAGCCAGGACTACTTCCTCGAACCCCATATCGAGCAGGGGCCGGTGTTGGAAGCGACGGACAAACCGCTCGGCGTCTTCACCCGGATCGCCGCCCAGATGCGCTCGGAGGTCGAGATCATCGGCGAGGCCGGTCACGCCGGCACGACGCCCGCCCGTCTGCGGCGCGACCCGCTGCCCTTGGCCTGCGAGCTGATCCTGGCCGTCTCGGAGTTGTGCCGGAGCGACGAGCGGATTCGCGCGACGGTGGGCCAGGTGGAAGTCCGGCCCAATGCCAGCAACGTCATTCCCGGCCGCGTCCGTTTCACCATCGACCTGCGCTTTCCCAACCAGGAAGGCCTCCAAAGCTGCCACTTCAAGCTGGTCACCGCGCTGGAGGCGATCGCGCGCCGGAGCGACCTCGAGTACCGCTACCGCGTGGTGCACCGCGCGGCCGATGTCCAACTGGATTCGACCCTCACGCAGGCCCTTTGCGAGGCTTCCCGGCAGGAGCACTCCGATGCCGTCCGGCTCTTCAGCGGGGCCGGGCACGACAGTATGAAGATTGCACAAGTCTGTCCGGTCGCCATGCTGGCGGTGCGATGCCGTAACGGACTCAGCCATCACCCCGACGAACACGCGTCGGACGAGGACTGCCTTCTCGCGCTCCGGGTTCTGGTGCGCGCGGTTCTCGACCTCGACCGGAAACTGTAGAGAAATAATGGATACAATCATCAGGAACCTGCGCCTGCTCGAAGCGGGAGCCTGGCGGGAAAGCTCGATCGCGATCGAGGGCGGGCGCATCGCGGAGCGGGGGGAGCTGTCGGGCGCGGGCGCGAAGGAGGAGATCGACGCGGGAGGCGCCTACTGTCTGCCGGGAGCGGTCGACCTGCACGTGCATTTCAACGAGCCCGGCCGCGAGGACTGGGAAGGTTTCGAGACCGGGAGCCTGGCGGCGGCGGTCGGGGGCGTGACCACGCTTGCCGAGATGCCCCTGAACAGCATTCCCTCGACGACCGACGTCGACGCGCTCAAGGCCAAGCGGGCCGCCGTCGAGGGCAAGTCCTACAGCGATTACGGGCTCTGGGGCGGCGTCGTACCGGGCAACGCGAAGCAGCTCCTGCCGCTGGCGAAGGCCGGGGTGATGGGCTTCAAGGCCTTCATGTCCCCCAGCGGGACGGCCGAGTTCGAGAACTCCGGCGTCGCCACCCTGCGGGAAGCGATGCGACGGATCGCCGACACCGGGCTGAGGCTCGCGGTCCATGCCGAGGATCCGGCGGTCTTGAAGCGCGCCGCGGACGAACTGAAGCGGAAGCGGACGGCGGCGGACTGGGAGGCCGCGCGACCGGTCGAGGCGGAGCTGGCGGCGGTGGAGCGGTTGATCGAGCTTTCCGGGCAGACGGGATGCCCGGTCACCGTCGTGCACGTGAGCGCGCCTCCGGTGCTGGATTTGATTTTTGAAGCCAAGGCGGCGGGGGTGGACATCCTTTGCGAGACCTGTCCGCATTACCTGCTGCTCTCCCTGCGGGACGCCGATCGAATCGGTTCCGACGCGAAGTGCGCGCCCCCGCTGCGCGAGGCCGGCACGGTCTCCGAAATGCGCCGCCGGGTCTTCGAGGGTCGGATCGATACGATCGGTTCCGACCATTCGCCAAGCCCGCCGGAGATGAAGCGCGGCCTTGAGTTCTACGAGGCTTGGGGCGGGATCGCGGGGGTGCAGCACGGCTTGCCGCTCCTGCTGGACCGGGCGAAGCTGCGGAAGGCGGAGCGGATCGCGGCGCTCCAGGCGGCCTTCGCGGCGACGCCCGCCGAGGCCGTCGGATTCCAAGGCAAGGGCAGGCTGGAGCCGGGATGCGACGCCGATTTCTTTCTCGTCGAGCCCCTCGAGAACCGGGCGCGTATCCGGGAGGGCGAACTGCGCTCCCGGCACCGTTGCTCCCCTTACACCGCGCTCCGCACCGGACTGCGGATCCGGCAAACCTGGCTGCGCGGGGTCGCGGTTCAGCGCGACGGGCATCCCTGCGCCTCGGCCCGGGGCCGTTTCCTGAAGGGGAGGGCGGCCTCCGAATGAAGGGCGCTTCGATCGCCGATTGGCAGCGCCTCGCGCAGTCCGATCCGGAGGGCTGGAGCGCGCGGCTGCGCGGGCTCGTTGCGGAATGTATTGACCGGACGAATACATCCGTCGTCAGCGCGGACTTGTCCCGGGATCAGAAGCCGACGGAGGGCCCGCTGGGCGGGGTGCCCTGCGGACTGAAAGACCTCTTCGATCTGGCCGGGGCGGCGACGCACGCCTCCTCGGTCCTGCCGCCGCTTCTGGAGCGGCGGGCGGCCGCCGATTCGGAGCTGGCGGCGCGTTTGCGGGCCCTCGGTGCGGCCTGCGCGGTCAAGACCCAGATGAACGAGTTCGCCTACGGGCTCTCGGGCGAGAATCCGCACTACGGGAACTGTCCCCATCCGAGGCTCGCCGCTTGCCTGAGCGGAGGTTCCAGCAGCGGTTCCGCGCACCTGGTGGCGGCGGGCTGCCTGCCGCTGGCTTTCGGAACGGACACGGGCGGCTCGATCCGCTTGCCGGCGGCCTGGTGCGGGCTTTACGGAATCCGCTGGGCGCCCGGTTATTTCATGAAGGGGGCCTTGCCCCTGGCGGAGAGTTTCGACACGATGGGCTGGTTCACCAACACGGCGGAAGACATGGCCGCGGTGCTCCGCGCCTGGTTCGGCGGGGAGGCGGGCGCCCGTCGTCCGGCAGCGCTTCGGATCGTTGGCTTTTTGCCGGAGGGCTCGGTCGGCGGGGAGTGCGCGAATGCGATGGAGAGGGCTTTCGGCGCGCTGGGCCTCGGTTCGGACCGCCGCCTTGAGGGGCTATCCGACTTGCTTCCGGAATGCAACCAGGCCTTCAACGTCCTGCAGAGTCGCGAGGCCTTCCGGATCCACGAGGACTGGCTGGACGAGTTCGGCCCGCTCTACGATCCTGCGGTCCGGGCGCGCATCGAGCGGGGACGCGAATGGCCGGAGAGCCGGATCGAAGACGCTTCGCGGCACCGGGCGGCGGTCAGCGAGTGGTTCGGACGGTTCTTCGAAAGCCACGACGTGCTCGCCATGCCGATCGCGCCGGGACCGTCGATCCCGCCCGCCGAGGCCACGCCGGACCTGCGCGAAAAGACCCTGCGCCTGACGACTCCCGCCAGCCTGGCCTCCCGCCCGGCCCTGGCCGTGCCCATCGGGCTGGACGAGGGGCGCTCGGTCGGTATTCAGTTCATCTTCAAAGAGGTCGGCCCCTCGGTCCCTCTGGCCCTGCTCGAGCGATGCGCGAACATTTGAAGAAACACGCCTTCTCCCTCTGGCTCCTGGCGGCGGTGGGGCTCGCCCTGCTTTTTCCCGGTCCCGGATCGGAGGGGGGCTTCCTCCATCCCGGTTTCACCACCGATCTGGGGGTCTGGATTATTTTCTTTCTCCAAGGGCTCGGGCTGCCGACCGCCGAGCTGGCCACGGGCTACAAGCCGAAGCGTCTCCACGCCTTCGTGCTCTCGTGGAACTACCTGCTGTTTCCCCTCGTCACCGGACTCTTCCTTTTGCCGCTCGCCTGGCTCCTGCCGCCCGAGCTTCGACTGGGGTTCTGGCTTCTGGCGATCCTTCCGACCACGGTTTCCTCGGCGGTGGTCTTTTCCACCGTGTCGGGGGGCAACACCTCGAACGCGATCTTCGCGACGGTTTTTTCCAACCTGCTTTCCGTGCTCCTCGTGCCGGCGGTTGCGATCGGCTACCTGGCGGTCGAGACGGAGGCCTCGGTTGCGCTCGCGCCGCTTTTCACGAAACTCTTCATCCTGATCATCCTGCCCCTCCTCCTCGGGCAAGCGATCCGCGCGGTCCGGCCCCGCGCCTCGACCGCTTTCGCCAAGCGGACCAAATCCGCGGGCAACTGGATCATCCTCTTCATCGTCCATTGCGCCTTCGCCCAGAGCGTGAGCTCGGGCTTCCTGACCGAACTGGGAGGGGGCGACGTGGCGGCGGTGATCGGCGGGACGGTCCTGCTGCTCCTGCTCGTCAGCGGGCTCGTCTGGTGGAGCGCCGGTTGGCTCCGGCCGAGTCCGGCGCAGCGGATCACCGCCTTCTTCTGCGCCAGCCAGAAATCCCTCGCCACGGGCCTTCCGCTGGCCACCTCGATCCTGGCCGCCGCGCCGGGCACCGTGGAGATCGCCGCCGTGTTGATTCCCCTGATGTGCTACCACCCGGCGCAGCTTGTCCTCGCGGGCTACCTGTCCGGCCGTTTCAACCGGGGGGCGGCATGAGCCTTCCGCCTCCCTACGACCGCCTCGGGCTGAGCGAACTGGAGGGCGAATCGGGCCTCTTTCGGGTCGAATCGGTCTCGCGGCTGGAGGTGAGCCTGGGAGGGCGCCCCATGCCGGCCGGCAATTGCATCAGCTACGCTCTGACCCGGAGCCATCCGCAGAATCACCTGCATTGGCTGGCGGGGGACGACAGCCATGTCCTGATCGACGGGGGGCCGGCGGACTATTACCAGTTTTTTCCCAACGGGCGGGTCGAGAGGCAGCGCATGGGCCGTGCTCTGGACAGGGGAGAGTGCCTGATCGTGACTACGCCGGGCGATTGCTGGAAGGCCGTCCGCCTCGATCCGGAGGCCGACTTCCTTTTGGTCGGCTCGGTCGTCACCCCGGCCTGGGCGCCGGACCGGGTCCGGGTCGGCGCCGGCCAGGCCTTTGTCGACCGCTATGCGGGAGCGGCGGACTGGGCGCGGCCGGAATTCCTGAAGGAGCTGATCGGGCCGAACTTCGGCTGAGCGCGGGAGCGCGGCGGGCCTTCCATTAGGACTAGGGGACGGAACCGACCACTTTGGTTCAACCGTCAAATGCCCGAGGTTTAGCCGAAAGGGGATCGAAGCTTTGTGATCGGGGTCGAAGCGGACGAGTTCTCCGTTCGCTCGCGCAACCAACGTTCCGCCCCATGAGACTGCCCTTCCTCCTAAACTTCTGCCTTTCGTTTCTCTTCGTCGCGGCCGCGTCCGCGCGCCCCACCGCGGTTTCGCTGCCGCTCGAAGCCGAGGAGGCCCGCGCGGGAACGTTCTGGATCGCCCTCGACGCGGCCCCCGGATTCGGGTCGACGGTCGTCGATGCGGGAAACTCCGGCCGCGTCTTTCTCGCCTTTCAAGCGGACTACCTGCTGCGCGCGGAAGAGGGCGAGGTGACCGCGGCCTGGTCCTACCGCGACTACCGGTGGAAGCGCGAGCCGCTGCCGCAGGCCGGCCTCGAGTCGGCGGACGAAGGCCTCGAACTGGTCCTCGAAGACGGCGGCCGGCTCGACGGGATTCGGGCGCTGCAATGGTTCTTCGCGGACGAATCGGGCGCGGCGGCTTCGGAGAAGGCCTACCGCCAGGCCAGTCTCGGGCAGGTGTATTTGCCGAGGTATTACGAAGTGGACGGCTCCGGAGCGCTGCGGCCCCGCGGCCGCCACGGCGCGCCCGAGGCGCGGCCGCGCATCTACCAGATGCTGCCGCGGCTCTTCGGCAACGAAAACGACAGCCGCGTGGTCAACGGGACCCTCGCGCAGAACGGAGTCGGCAAGTTCGAGGACCTCAGCGAGGAGGTGCTGGCCGGCCTCCGCGATGACGGCTTCACCCACATCTGGCTGACCGGAGTGCTGCAACAGGCCACCTCGACCGACTACTCCGAGATCGGCCAGCCGGCGGACGACCCCGACCTGCTCAAGGGCATCGCCGGCAGCCCTTATGCGATCAAAGACTATTTCGACGTCTCCCCGGACTACGCGGTCGATCCGGCGCGCCGCCTCGAGGAGTTCCGCGCCTTGACCGGGCGCATGCGGGCGGCCGGACTGAAGGTGCTGATCGATTTCGTGCCCAACCATGTGGCGCGCAGCTACGAATCCGATATCCGTCCCGACCTCGTCTTCGGAGTGAACGACCGGAAGTCGGACTTCTTCCATCCGGACAACAATTTCTTCTACCTGACCGACGACATGCCAGGGGGGGGCGCCCCGCTGCGCCTGCCGACCGTGGACCCGGCCACCGGGGAGGTGGTGAACGAGACCGCGCGCCTGGTCGGCGGGGCCGACGGCCTCTTCGCGCCGGAGCGCGTGCACGGGCGGGTGACCGGCAACAACGTCGCCAGCTGGCAGCCGTCGGAGGGCGACTGGTATGAGACGGTCAAGCTGAACTACGGCTTCAACTTCCTCGACCGCGAAGCCCCGCCGGAATACCCCAGCGCGCTCAGCCCGGACAAGCCGGTGCCGGACACTTGGGAGAAGATGGATTCGATCATCGCCTATTGGCAGGAGCTGGGGGTCGACGGCTTCCGGGTCGACATGGCGCACATGGTCCCGCCCGAGTTCTGGAAGTGGATGCTGCACCGCGCCCGCGAACGCGACCCCGACGTCTTTTTCTGCGCCGAGGCCTACGACGACGACCCGGCGAAGGTGCCCAGCCGCGACCCGGTCTTCGACAATGAGACCAACGTGATGGTCGCCCTGCTCGACGCCGGCTTCCACGCCGTCTACGACGACCCCGCATACGACACGCTCGAGCACCTGATGACCGGCTCGGCCTGGGCCAACGACTTGCAGGACGTGGAGCAAGGGCTCGGCCCCTTCTTCTTCGACTGCGCCCTCCGCTATGCCGAGAATCACGACGAGATCCGCCTCGCGCACCCGGATACCTGGGGCGGTCTCGGCATGGAGGTGGGCCGGCCCGTGACCGGCACGCTCTTCGGACTTTCCCGGGGACCGGTCATGATCTACCATGGCCAAGAGGTCGGCGAGCCCGGCCTCGGCCGCGAGGGCTTCGGCGGGGACGACCGCCGCAGCACGATTTTCGACTACTGGTCCCTGCCCGAACTGAACAAGTGGTGGAACGAGGGCCGGGCGGACGGCGCGCTGCTTTCGCCCGAGCAACGCGAGCTTCGGGCTTGGTATGTGCGGCTCCTGCGGCTTCAGCGCGAGCGCGCCTTCACCTCCGGAAACACCCACTTCCTGAACCACGCCAACCGCGACAACGGGCTCTACGGAAAGGTCGAGGACGTCGGCGCGGCGGGGCACTGGTTCTTCAGCTACCTGCGGAGCGACCCGGTGGAGGACGCGCACTTCCTCGTCACGACGAATTTCCATTCCAAGGCCGTGCTCCGGCACGTTCGTATCCGTTTGACCGATACGGCGGTCGCCGACCTCGGTCTCCGCGAGCGGGCGGAGGAGTGGATGATCCTCCGGGAACGGCTCGAAGGGGAGGGAGTTCACGCGATAAGGGTCGAAGACGTCCTGCGCGATGGCATTTACCTGCACCCGATCGAAGCCCTGAGCACGGGATACTGGGAAATCGAATTCGCCGCCGAAGCGCCCGCCGGGGTGGAGCCGAGCCCCTCGCTGGAGCCGGGCGAAGCCTTTCTCGGGGCTCCTCCGGTCATGCGCCTGCGGTCCGGTGAAGGGCGCTCCGTCGACCTCCGGCGCTTCGGCAATCCGGGGGCGGAGGGCCGCTTCGTGGTCGAGCCGGCCGCCGGGGTCGAGGTCGAACTCGACCGCCCGAACCACCGGCTTCACCTTCGGGCGACGGCGGAGGCTGGCGGCATCGTCCGGCTTCCATTCCGTATCGAGTTCGAAGGGAAGCGCGCGCCGCTGGAGAGCAGCCTGACCCTGGTCGTCGAGGCCGTGCCCGTGCATCGTTTCGACTTGTCCGGCCATCAGAGCGCGCGCTCGGTCTCGGTCGTCGGGGTTTTCAACAACTGGAACGCCGAAGCCGATCCGATGCGCCGGACGGCGGACGGCTGGGTTTTGGAGAAAGCCCTTCCGGCCGGGCGCCACCCTTACAAGTTCCTCATCGACGGACGCTGGGAGCCCGACCCCGGCAACCAGCTGCGCGAGCCCGACGGCCACGGCGGGGAGAACACGGTGGCGGTGGTCGGCGGCGGCGAGGCGGCGGCCCCCCTCAACCTGGTGGTGCGGAGGAGCGGGCCCGACGCCGTGGTCCTGCAGGCCGACGGCGAGCCCCGGGAGGTGCTGGCGGAGGCCTTGCCCGAGTCCGGCGGGATCGTGCGGCTGCCGACCGAGTCGAGGGACGAGTGGATCAAGGTCGACAGCTCCGGTCAACCCGAGGGCAGCTTGATCCGGGTTCTCGCCGAGGATGCCGACGGCCGTGTCGGCCTGCCGGCGATCGCCTACGCGGGCGAACCGCAGGTCGATACTTGGCGGGACGACATCATCTACTACGCCTTTACCGACCGTTTCCACGACGGCGATCCCTCCAACAGCGAGCCGGTCGAGCACCCCGAGGTCCTGCCCGCCGCCAACTACCAAGGCGGCGACTTCGAGGGCATCCGCCAGAAGGTGGCCGAAGGTTATTTCGACGAACTCGGCGTGAACGTGCTCTGGCTCGCTCCGCTCAACCAGAATCCCGACGACGCCTGGCGCGAGTACTTGCCGCCTTTCCGCTACTACACCGGCTATCACGGCTACTGGCCGACCGAGCGCTACGGGATCGAGGACCGCTTCGGCGGGGAAGCCGCGCTCCGCGAGCTGATCGGCGCGGCCCACGACAGCGGGATGAAGGTGCTGGCCGACCTGGTGCTGAAACACGTCCACAGCGAGAACCCGGTCTTCGCCGAGCGCCGCGACCTTTTCGGGCAGTTGGAGCTGAGCGACGGGAGCCGCAACCTGCGCCGCTGGGACGACAACCCCTTCACCACTTGGTTCGAGCCCTTCCTGCCGGCCTTCGACTTCCGCAATCCCGCTACCATCAACTACCTGCTGGAGGACGCCGAATACTGGCTCGAAACGTATCAGCTGGACGGATACCGGCTCGACGCGGTGAAGCACATCCGACCCGATTTCTGGTGGCGTTTCCGCACCGCCGTGCGCGACCGCTTCCCCGACGCCAACCACTACTTCGTGGGCGAGACCTTCCAGAGCCGCGAGGGCATCGCCGACTTCGTCGGGGACAACATGCTCGACGGCCAGTTCGATTTTCCGCTCTACGATACGCTGGTGCCGGTCTTCGCCCGAGGCAACCCGGGCTTCGACGCGCTGGAGTCGGCGCTGCGCCGCTCCGAGGAGGTCTATGGGCGAAGCGTCCGCATGTCGCCGCTCCTCGGCAACCACGACAAGCCACGCTTCATGGCCTACGCCGACGGCGACCTGCCGGACGCCGAAATCACTGACGAAGAGGAGGTCGGCTGGGAGCGTGAGGTCCGGGTGGACGATCCGGCGTCCTACGAGAAGCTAAAGATGGCGATGACCTTCCTACTGACGATCGACGGGGTGCCGATGATCTACTACGGCGACGAGATCGGAATGACCGGTGCCGGCGATCCCGACAACCGCCGGATGATGCGTTTTGGCGACGAGGTGACTGCGGCGGAAGCCGAGGTGAAGGCGCATTTCACCAAGCTGGCCCAGACCCGCCGCGCCCATCCCGCGCTCTGGATCGGCAGTCGTCGCGCGCTTGAAGCGGAAGGAGACCGCTACGCCTACGTCCGCGCCTACGAGGACGACGCGGCCTTGGTCGCCTTCAACCGCGGGAAGGAAAGCGCGCGCTTCCGCCTGGATCTTGCTCCGGAGATCGAATCCGACCGGCTGCGGGACGTGCTCAGCGGTGCCGTCGTGAGCGTGCGGGACGGCGTGGCCGAGTTCACCCTGCCGGCGATGAGTTCGGCCTTGATGGTGGCGGAGTAGGGTGCTCCGGGACGCTGGCTCCCGCGCGCGGCCGCCTGACGCGTGCGCTCGCTGTCAGGGGGGAGCCGTTAGCGCCGCCCCGCCGCGATCGGGGCGTCGGATTTGGGGGACCGTCTTAATGTGGATGCGCCATGCCTGATTGCTCGGATGGCTCGGTGGGCGCGTGCGGGCACGCAGGCCACGCTTTGCCTTGGGGCGCGCGGTTCAACTGTCGACTTTGCGCCGGCCTGTTCATCGTTGCACCCTTGCCTAACTTCTTCTCCGATTCCGCCGCTTACTTTGTTTTCGATGACCGATTCCGACCGACTATTCAACCGCGACTGTGGTGTTTTAATGCATCCAACTTCCTTGCCCAACGATTTCGGGGTGGGTGATTTCGGACCTTCCGCGTTTGAATGGATCGATCGCTTGGCGGCGGCCGGGCAAAGCCTCTGGCAGATCCTTCCGCTCAATCCGGCGGGCTACGGGGATTCGCCCTACCAAGGCTTGGCGGCCTTCGCCGCGAATCCCTTGTTTTTGAGCCCGCAGGCGGCTTTCGAGGACGGCTTGTTGTCGGCGGCGGAACTGGAATCCCTTCGTCTCCCGGACGCTCCGCGGGTCGACTACCCGAGCGTCTATGCCAACAAGTGCGAGCTGTCCGTGCGGGCGGCGGAACGGCTGTTTGCGCGGGGGGAGGACGATCCCCTGCGGCAGGCCTACGCCGCCTTCGTTCGGGCGGAGGCGGACTGGATCGACGAGTTCGCTTTGTTTTATGCCTTGAAGGCGCGCTTCGGCGGGGTGGCCTGGACGGATTGGCCGGCCCGGTTCCGCGACCGGGACCCGGAGGCGATGGAAGACGCCCGGCGCGAGTTGGACTCGGATATTTCCCGGTCCAAGCTCGAGCAGTTCCTGCTCCGCCGCCAGTGGGACGCCGTCCGCGAGCGCGCTCGGGCGAAGGGCATCCGGATCATCGGCGATCTGCCGATCTTCGTGGCGCACGACAGCGCCGACGTCTGGTGCTGGCGGAAGCTGTTCCGGCTGAATGCGGACGGGCAGCCCACGGTGGTGGCGGGCGTGCCGCCGGACTATTTCTCCAAGACCGGCCAGCTCTGGGGCAATCCGCTCTATGCTTGGGAGCGGCACCGCGCCGACGACTTCGCTTGGTGGCGCAAGCGTCTGCGCAAGACCCTTTCCTGGGTGGACGTGGTGCGCATCGACCACTTCCGCGGCTTCGAAGCCTGCTGGGAGGTTCCGGGAGGCGCGAAGACCGCGATGGACGGCCGCTGGATCCAAGCGCCCGGAGCGGAGGTCTTCGAGAAATTCGTCGAGGATTTCGGCCGGCCCCTTCCGGTCATCGCGGAGGACCTCGGCGTGATCACTCCGGAGGTGACCGCGCTGCGCGACCGTTTTGGCCTGCCCGGCATCCGCATCCAGCAGTTCGCCTTTGGAACGGACCCGATGCGGCATACCTTCCTGCCGGAATCCTACGGGCCCGACTGCGTGGCCTACACCGGCACGCACGACAACGACACCGTGGTCGGCTGGTTCAACAGCGTGGCGGGCGGGAGCAGCACCCGCAGCGCGGAGGAAATCGAGGCCGAGCGGGCGGCCGCACTGGCCTATTTCGGGGGCGACGGCAGCGAGATCCACATGGACTTCATTCGAAAGCTTTACGCATCCGCCTGCGGGGCGGCGGTGGTTCCCACCCAGGACTTGCTCGGCCTTGGTTCCGAGGGCCGGATGAATACGCCCGGAGTCGCCTCCGGCAGCTGGCGCTGGCGCCTGCCCGACTGGGACGCTCTGGACGAACCGCTCCGGTGGCTGCGTCGGTTGACCGACGAATGCGGCCGCGGCCGCCTGGCCAAACTCGCCTGCCCCGCCTGACGGCGCCAGGCTTCCTCAGGTTTTTTACCCCACCCTAATCCAATATCCCATGCAAAGACCCCGCCTCTCCTTTTGGCAAATCTGGAACATGAGCTTCGGCTTCTTCGGCATCCAATTCGGATTCGCCCTGCAGAACGCCAATGTCAGCCGGATTTTCGAGACCCTCGGCGCCGACAAAGACGCCATCCCGATCCTCTGGATCGCGGCGCCCCTGACCGGCCTGATCGTGCAGCCGATCGTCGGCTACTTCAGCGACCGCACTTGGTGCGGGCTGGGACGCCGCCGGCCTTATTTCCTGGGCGGCGCGATCTGCGCCTCGCTGGCGCTGCTGGTGATGCCGAATTCACCCTACCTCTGGATGGCGGCGGGCATGCTTTGGATCATGGACGCCTCGATCAACGTGTCGATGGAGCCCTTCCGCGCCTTTGTGGGCGACATGCTGCCCTCCGAGCAACGGACCAAGGGATTCGCCATGCAGAGCTTCTTCATCGGCGCGGGATCGGTCATCGCCTCCGCCTTGCCCTACATGCTGACCAACTGGTTCGGCGTTTCCAACGTCGCGCCGGAAGGCGTCATCCCGGACTCGGTCAAGTGGTCCTTCTACTCGGGCGCGGTCGTCTTCTTCCTCGCCGTGCTTTGGACGGTGGTCAAGAGCAAGGAGTACAGCCCGGAGGAGATGGCGGCCTTCGAAGGGGCGCACGCCTCGCTGGACGAGGCGGCCGAGGTCGCCCGCATCGCCGGCGAAGGCGCGGCGTCCGAACTCCGGTTGAAAAAGAAGGCGCTCCACGGTCCGGTCTTCCTGCTCGGCGGCTTGCTGCTCTCGGCGCTCGTCTACTGGCGGGGTTGGGAAAAGGAACTCTATATCGTGACCGGCGGTTTCTGCGCGCTCGGCCTGCTGCTGCTGCTGGCGGTGGCGCTGCAAAAGAAGGGCGCGGTGGCCAACGGCTTGGTCGTGGTGATGGACGACCTCTACGCCATGCCGAAGACGATGAAGCAGCTGGCGGCGGTGCAGTTTTTCTCTTGGTTCGCGCTCTTTTCGATGTGGATCTACACGACCGCCGGGGTGACCAGCCACCTTTACGACATGCGGCTGACCTCGGCCGAGGTGGGCCTGCTCGAGGCGACTTCGGGAAGCATGGCGGAGTCCGGTCTGCAACCCGATTGGGAGGCCGCCTATGCCGGCGTGATCCGCGACTTGGAGAGCTACCGCGCCGATATCGAGGCGGGTGCCGACGAGGTCGTCGGGACCATGCGGACGGTCAATTTCTTCATCAGCTATGGGGCCGAGGCCGGACTGAGCGAGCCGATGATCGAGCGGCTGACGATTATCCGGCAGGAGTACAACACCGGCGCCGACTGGGTGGGAATCGCCTTCGCCGTTTACAACGGCTTCGCCGCGCTCGTCGCCTTCGCCCTGCCTGTCCTGGCCAAGTGGACCAACCGCAAGATCACGCACGCGGTCTCGCTGATGCTCGGCGCGCTCGGACTGATGTCGGTCTATTTCCTGCCCGGTCCCGACTGGATACTGCTCTCGATGGTGGGCGTGGGCGTGGCTTGGGCCAGCATCCTCTCGATGCCCTACGCGATTCTCTCCGGTGCCTTGCCGGCCGAAAAAATGGGCCTCTACATGGGGATCTTCAACTTCTTCATCGTGCTGCCGCAGTTGCTGGCCGCATCGATCCTCGGGATTCTGGTCGGGCTGCTCTTCGGCGGTCAGACCGTGCTCGCCCTGATGCTCGGCGGGGTTTCCTGGATCATCGCGGCGGTGATGACGCTTTTCGTCGACGATGTCGACGACCCGGACAAGCTCGAAGCCAAGGCGGATTAAGGCCAATTCGGAGATCCGGACCGCCCGAAGGTTTTGGTTTTTTTGGGCGGGTTCGGATGGTGGCGGACGCCCGGGGGCGGGCCTCCCTACCTGTGATTGGCCGTTAAGGGGGATCGGCTGCGGGAAGGTTCCGGACCGGTGAAACGGCGTCGAGGCAGGGGCGAGGCAGTCGAAGCGCAAAGCGAAGGTCAGGCGCTTCCCGAGGAGCGGAGGTGCTGCCAGCGGAGCGCTTCGCGCAAGGACTCGAGGGAGACCGCCGCAGGGTCGGCGGGCGTGAATTCGAGGACCCGGGGACTGCCCGGAAGGAGCGTGAAGCAGTTGTCGCTGAACCGTCCCTCGATCGGTCCGGTTTCGAGGGAGAGGAAGAACACGGGGCGTTCGGTTTCGAGCTCGATGCGGTAGCCGCCACCCGGGCTTTCCGAGAGGGAGAGGGCGACCTCGCTTTCGGCCAGCGCGCAGCGCTTGTAGCGGGCGTAGAAGTAATCGTTTTCGTAGCAGCTGCCGCCCGCCTCGTCGACGAGGGAGAGGTGGAGAAAGCCGCCCTCGGGGTCCGTCATTCCGGCGGTCGGCGGCAGGTTGCGCAGCCGGATGGCCGCGTTGGCGGGTGTTTCGACCGGAATTTCGTCCTCCGCCAGCACCCGGCCTTCGAAATCGATGCGCCGCAGCCGCGCGGTCAGGGTTTTCGGGCGAAGCTCGTCGTTGGTGACCCAGACCTCGACCTCGCCTTCCGCGTTCGTGGAGGCCGAGATAATGGTCGGCGCATAGAATCGGCGGGCCATGTAGTGGAGGTACTTCCAGGAGCCCCCGTAGTTGAGCGAGGCCCAGGAGGAGACCGGCCAGTTGTCGTTGAGCTGCCAGTAAAGCGTGCCCATGCAGACCGGGCGCAGGTGACGCCAGTGCTCGACCGCGATCTTGATCGCGAGGCCCTGCTGCACCTGGCTCAGGTAGATCGAGTCCTCGAAGCCGACGGGCATGCGGAAATAGCGGGAGAACATCTCGATGATGATGGAGTTCCCGTTCCGGTTGCGCTGGTGGTGCTCCATGATCGGGGCGGTCAGGTTGCGCTGGTCGGGCGGGAGGAAGCTGTCGATCACCGGGAGCGAAGGAAAGGACTGGAAGCCGAATTCGGAACAGAAGCGCGGGGCGACCTCGAAGAAGGCCTCGAAGGGCTTCCCGCGGTGCCAGACGTCCCAGTTATGCATGTCACCCCGGCGGTCTTCGTGCCAGCTGCCGGCGTAGTCGTCGCGGCCCGCGCAGGGCGAGCTCGGCCAGTAGCGGCGGGCCGGGTCGAGTTCGTCGACCGCCTTGCCGATCACGCCCTCGTAGAGCCGGTCGTAGTCCACCAAGTAGCGGTCGCGGTTGCGCTTCGTCTCCTCGAACCAGTCGAAGGCCCCGAGGCATTCGTTGTTGCCGCACCAGAGGGCGATCGAGCAGTGGTGGCGCAGGCGGCGGATCTGGTGCCGCACCTCCTGGTCCACGTTGGCGAGGAATTCCGGGTCCGCCGGATACATCGCGCAGGCGAACATGAAGTCCTGCCAGACCAGCAGGCCCTTGCGGTCGCAGAGCTCGTAGAAGACCTGCTTCTCGTACTGGCCGCCGCCCCAGATGCGGATCATGTTCATGTTGGCGTCGACCGCGCTCTGCAGGAGGTTCTCGTAGACTTCGGGGGTATGGCGCGAGGGCAGGGCGTCGACCGGGATCCAGTTCGCGCCCTTCATGAAGAGGTCCTCGCCGTTCACCCGGAAGCTAAAGCTCTGGCCGGTGGCATCGTCCTCGGTGAGCAATTCGAGCGTGCGCAGCCCGATCTTGCGCTCGACCCGCCGGCCGAAGGCTTCGACCACACAGTCGTAAAGCGGCTGGTCCCCGTGCGTCGCGGGCCACCAGAGTCGGGGCCGCTCGACCGTGAAGGTCGTCCGGTGGACGTTCGGGCCGGGCCGCAGGTCGACCCTTTCCACCCGCCGCTCGCCGTCGAAGCTCGTGGCGACCTCGGCCTCGCCGGCCCGGTGTGCGGTGATTTCGCTGACCACGGTGACCTCGCACTTCCCCTCCGCGTGCTTTTGCTCGGCATGGACGTAGTCGATCCGCCCTTGGCTGTAGGCCTCGATCCAAACGCGCTCGTAGATGCCGGCAACCATCAGGCAGATGCCCCAGTCCCAGCCGCTGTGGCACTGCACCTTGCGGACGAGGTTGCGGTAGGGGGAAGAGTTGCCCGCCTCGCGGGTCGCGGGGAGCGGGTAGGTCAAGGCTTCGTTGCGCTCTTCGGCAATGCGGCTGGCGGACGCGATCTCGATGCGAAGCTGGTTCGTGCCGGAACGCAGATGGGGCTTCAGGTCGAAGCGGTGGAGGCGGAACATGTTGTCCGCTGTGCCGACCGGCTTACCGTTCAGCGAGACGGTCGCTATGGTGTCGAGCCCCTCGAAGCATAGCTCGATACAGTCCTGCGCGAGCAGCGCGTCGTCCGCTTCGAACTCGCGGGTCAGGACCCAATCCTCGTAGTTGAGCGCCTGGAGCTTGCTTTCGTTGTCGGCCCAGTAGGGGTCGTCGATCAACCCGGCTTCGAGCAGGGCGGAGTGGCTGTCGCCGGGAATCCGGATGGGTGCCGCGTAGCGGCCGCTTAGGGAACTCAGGTTCCATTCTCCGTTCAGTTCGAGGACGCGGTTTTTCGTAGGGTCGTTCATATCACAGTTGTTTCTAGAAGGGGGACTTCAAGGGGCGCCGCAAGCGCGAACTTGGCCGGGATTCATCCGTCCTCCGCTTACGACGCCCGTGCGGGCGGGTTCGATGCGGTCGAAAGCGGTCGCCGAAAAGCTTCGTGGCGGAGCTTTAGGCTTGAGCCGGATTGTTTCAAGTGTTCGTTTGATTCCTTATGGCAATTCTTCCTGAAAAGAAACTCTTCGGACCCGGTCCCTGCAATATTTCGCCTCGGGTCCGCGAGGCGCTGGCCCGCCCGATGCTCGGTCACCTCGATCCCGAGTTCCTCGCGACGATGGAGCGCTGCAAGGCGGGCCTGCGCGAGGTCTTCCGGACGGAGAACGCGGTCACCTTTCCGGTCTCGGGAACGGGCAGCTCCGGAATGGAATGCCTGCTGGTCAACTTCCTCGAGCCGGGCGACCGCGTGGTGGTCGGGGTCAACGGGGTCTTCGGCGGGCGCATGGCGAACCTGGCCGCCAAGCTCGGGGCCGAGGTCACGCGCGTCGAGGCCCCCTGGGGCGAGGCGATCCCCGCGGAGCGCCTGATCGAAGCGATCGAGCAGGTCAAGCCGCAGTTCTTCGGAATCGTCAATGGCGAGACTTCGACCGGGGTCTATCAACGGGTGGACGGGCTGGCCGAAGCGCTGCGGTCCGTCGGCGGGCTTTTCGCCCTGGACTGTGTGACCTCCCTTTCCGGGATGCCGGTCGAGATCGACGCCTGGGGCGTCGACCTGGCCTTCTCCGGCACCCAGAAGTGCCTGGCCTGCCCGCCGGGACTGGCGCCCCTGAGCGTTTCCGAGCGCGCCCGCGAGCGCCTCGCCCGCCGCCGGACTCCGGTGCCGAGCTTTTATTTCGATCTCAACGAGATCCTTGCCTATGTCGACGGCCAAGGCGGCCGGAGCTACCACCACACCGCACCGATCAGCATGGTCGCCGCCCTCGACGAGGCCCTCGGCGAGGTGCTCGAGGAGGGGCTGGAGGCCCGTTTCAAGCGGCACCGCGAGGCCGCGGAGCGCTTGACCGCCGGGCTGGGCGAGCTCGGATTCCAGCCTTTGGTCGCGGAGGCGGACCGGCTGCATCCGCTGACCACCCTGAAGCTGCCCGAAGGCTTCGACGAGGCGGGCGCGCGGAAGCACCTCTTGGAAGTCGAGGGAATCGAGGTCGGCGCGGGCCTCGGGCCCTTCGCCGGCAAGGTCTGGCGGATCGGCCTGATGGGGCACAACGCCCAGCCGGAGCGGGTGGACGAGTTGGTCGAAGCGATCGCCCGGGTGCGGGCTCCGCGCCCGCTGGCGAACTGAGGCTTGGCCGCGCGTCCTCCGGAGAACTCCGCCCCCTTATGACCCCGCGCAAGCGAAACGATCGAAGCCCTCCTCCGAGAGATGACCTTGGAGGAAAAAGCCGCGGTCTGCCATGCCGCGGGCAAGTTCAACACCGGCGGGGTGGAACGCTTGGGCGTTCCGCCGATGGTCTTGTCGGACGGCCCGCACGGCGTTCGGGGGGAGTTGGAGGCCCACAGTTGGAACCCGCTGGACACCGACGAGGACCGCACCACCTACCTGCCGGTCGGGGTGGTGCTGGCGGCGACCTGGAATCCGGACCTGGCGGAGGAATTCGGGCGTGTGCTCGGCTCGGAGGCCCGGGCCCGCGGCAAGGACATGATCCTCGGACCGGGATTCAATTTGATCCGCGATCCCCTCTGCGGCCGGAACTTCGAATACTTCGCGGAGGATCCCTGTCTCGTCTCCAAGCTGGTCCCGGAACAGATCCGTGGCATCCAGGCGATGGATACGGCAGCCTGTGCGAAGCACTTCGCCCTCAACAACCAAGAGCTGAACCGAAACGGCTACTCGGCCGAGCCGGACGAGCGGACGCTGCGCGAGGTCTATCTGCCGGCCTTCGAGGCGGCGGTGAAGGAGGGCGGGACCCTCGGGCTGATGGGGGCCTACAACAAATTCTACGGACAGTGGTGCTGCCACAACCGACGCTTGCTGGTCGAGATCCTGAAGGAGGAGTGGGGCTTCGAGGGGGCGGTGGTCTCGGACTGGGACGCCACGCACGATACGGACGAAGCGGCGGAAAACGGGCTCGATATTGAAATGGGCACGAGCGTGCCGACTTACGAGGACTACCATCTCGGGCGGCCCTTGCTGGAAGGGATTCGCGAGGGACGCTACGAGGAAGCCTGGCTGGACGACAAGGTCCGCCGCGTCCTCGGCGTGCTTTTCGCCGTCGGCGCGATGGGCGGTCGGGAGCGCAAGCCGGGCCGCCGACATCCGCCGGAGCACTGCGCGGCGGGGCGTCGGATCGCGGAGGAGGGCGTGGTGCTGCTGCGCAACGAGGGCCTGCTCCCCCTCGATGCCTCCAAGATCCGCAAGCTGGCCGTGATCGGCGACAATGCCGACCGCGTGCACGGCGCGGGCGGCGGCAGCTCGGGCGTGAAGGCATTTTACGAAATCAGTCCCCTCGAGGCCCTGCGCGAGCGCTTCGGCGAGCGGATGGAGATCCTCCATTCCCGCGGCTACCCCGAGGAGGGTCTCGACCTGCGGCCGATTCCGGACCACCACCTCGCGACGGTGGACGAGGGCTCCGGGGTCAAAGGCTGGCGGGTGGAGTGGTTTGCGAACGAGGCGGACGCGCCCGAGCGGACCGAGTTCCGCGAACAGGCGCCGCTGACCGCCGACGAGCCCGTCCTGACCACCGGCCTCGGCCCCTACCAGATCTGGCGGGCGGAGTGGTCGGCCGGGTTTATCGTCCCGAAGGACGGGACCTATGTCTTCGCGCTGCGCTGCAACGACCGCGCGGTCCTTCAAGTGGACGGGCGGACGCTGCTCGACATCGGCCCGGACCGCTCCGGCAAGCTCTGCCAGGCGGAGGTCGAACTCAGCGCCGGCCGGCGGGTGCCGCTGCGGCTGCGTTACCATCACGGCACCGGGCAGCCCGACCTGCAACTCGGCTGCTACTTTCCGGGGGATCCGCCCCGCTTCGAGGCGCGGGCGCGGGACGAGGCGCTGGCGGTCGCCCGCGAGGCGGACGCGGTCCTGTTTTTCGGGGGGCTCAACCACTTCTACGACAACGAAGGGAAGGACCGCAGCGCCTACGGCCTGCCCGGCGGGCAGGACGCGCTGATCGAGGACCTCGTCGAGGCCAACCCGAGGACGGCGGTGATGCTGGTGGCCGGTTCCGCCCACGCCATGCCCTGGGCCGACCGGGTGCCCGCCATCCTTCTCGGCGGCTACGCCGGGATGGACGCCGGCCGCGTCTTCGCGGACCTGCTTTTCGGCGAGGTCAATCCCTCCGGCAAGCTGCCTTACACCATCGCGCGCCGGCTGGAGGACTACCCCGCGCGGGCTCTGGACGACTACCGCGCCGACCGGCTGCGCTACCCGGAGGGCCTGCTTTGCGGGCACCGCTGGTTCGACGCGAAAGGCATCGAGCCGCTGTTTCCCTTCGGCCACGGACTCGGCTACAGCCGTTTCGCACTTTCCGAGCCGAGGCTGGAGGCGATCGTGGAGTCCGGCGTCCGTTTGTCCGTGATGCTCCGGAATCAGAGCGAGCGGGCCGGCAAGACGGTGGTCCAGCTCTACCTCGAAGGCCGGACCGGCGCCCCGGACCGCCCCCCCGGGCGCTCAAGGCCTTCCGCAAGGTCGAGCTCGGGGCCGGCCAATCCGAACGGGTGAGCCTCTCCCTCAGCCGCCGCGACCTCAGCCACTGGTCGACCGAAACGAAGGGCTGGGTGTGCGGCCGGGGCGAATTCGTCGCACACCTCGGATTCTCCTCGAGGGATCTACCGGAGCGGGTGGAGTTTCGGTTCGGGACGCCCGTAAAGGAGGGTTGAAGGACGCCGCCCTTGCAGGCTTCCCCCGGTGACGGAGGGCTTGAAAAGAAGGCCGCTTGCTGGATTCCCACGGGAATCTTCGAACCGCCCAAAAAAAAGAGCGACGCCGGAGGGCGCCGCTCTTCGAAAAATTACTTTGGTGGAGCTCAGGCATGCGCGCGCCGGCGGAGAGCGATCCACGAGAGCGCGAAGATTCCGGAAAGCAAGGCGAAGGAACCGGGCTCGGGGATGACGTCGACGGTGAAGCCCGCGTAGGTTGGTATGCCGTCGGCATCATCCATCACGAGCTGGAACTCGTCCCCGGTATCATAGCCCGTGACATCGAAGAAGTAGATCGTGAGGTTGTCGCTTCCGGTGATGGTGCTAAAGGAATCCGTGGTGCCATCAGCGCTACCAACACCTCGAAGTTCGATGCTCGTTACCGCATCGTTGCCGCTGTTGGGAGCGATGAATCCGAAACGCAGGCCTTCGGACGGGGCGCCGCTGCGGATTTCGATCCGCATCATGAACTCTCCCGCAGTAACGCGAGTGGCGTAGCCGGTTTTGACGTCGGCGACATCCGTACCCGGCGCTAGCGTCGGATCGTCCAACTCCGGATAGGTGCTGCTTAGCACATTGCGATTTTGGAAGTAGTCGCTGAAATCCAAGTAAGAAGGAATGGATGTCAGCGTGTCCGGGTGTCCGAGGGGCGATGTGCCTGATGATTTAAAGGGACCCCCGTAAGAAGCATCCTCGGTGTAGTAGAGACCGTAGCCGGCGGTGCCATAGACGTTATCGCCATCGGCGTCGAAAGATTTGGCGATGTTGCTGGAACGCCATTCCAGCGCGTTTTCCGCGTCGCCACCGACTCCAGTGACCGTAGCTCCGAATACGGCCGGGGCGGAAGCGAAGATGGCGGACGTGCCGCAGAGGGTAAGCAGGAGTTTGTTTATATTCATGGGCTGTGTGGGATTCGGATTAAGAGAGTAATAAATAACAAATGCGACACCGCGCCGGGTTGTCAAGGTTTCATTCGGAGGGATGAAAAAAAAATGCGGCCTAAGCCGCGTCTTAAAATAATACATAAGGAATTGATAAAAAGCGATTTAGGAAATCAAAGAAGATCCCGCGCCGAATTTTCGGATAATTTTTTCCGCTTTTCAGTCGCCAGCCAGGCCAAAACAAAAAAACGGTGCCCGGAGGCACCGTTTTTGAAAGGCCGGGCCTGATTGATGCTCAAGCGCCCGCGCGGCGGCGGACTGCGATCCATGCGAGGGCGCACAGGCCGGAGAGCAGGGCGTAGGCGCCGGGCTCGGGAACGGGGATGAGGTCGAAGGTGGCACCCGTGAACAGGACGTTGTTATTGCCGACGTTCGGCTTGCTGCCGAAGAATTGGAACACGTCGTCCTGCTGGGCGCCCACGATGTCGAAGAAGTAGATCGTATTTCCGTCGGTCCCCGAGACGGCGCTCGTGTATTCGGCGGTCGCGCTGCCGCCGACGGTTTGCGACAGGCGGATCGTGCTGAGCGCGTCGTTGCCGGCGCCACGGGCGACGATCCCGATACGAAAGCCCGCGGCGGTGCCCGGCAGATCCTCTTCCATCGTAATGTTGAAGAACTCGAGACTGCGCGTGGTATTGTTGCCGGCCAGTCCGACCTTGACGTCCGACACGGTGCCCGCGATCGACTCGGTCGGGTCGTCGACGTTCGGATAGCTGCTGCTCAGCCCCGCCCAATTCATCGAATCATTGGCCACGCTGAAAAACGAGGAGAAACTCGTCAGGGTTTCCGTGAACGCGAGCGGGTTGCCCGTATTTTGACGGAAGGTCCCGGTGTAGTCCTCCGTCCAGGTGTAATTGAGGATGTAACCGGCCGTTCCATAGGCCTCGGTCGTGCCGGTGTTGAAGGCTTTCGGCGTATCGGTGCTGCGCCATGCGGAGAAGGTGTCGGCGTCGGTGCCGACGGTCGTAATGACGGCCTGGCCGCTCGCGGAGAGGGCGATTGCGAGAACCGCGGGTAGGCTGAACAGTGTTTTTCTCATATTTGGGCTGGGTTGGGGTTTTGGCTCGATTAAAAGATGGAAAACTTTCGAATCAAAAGAACTCCTGAATCCGTGAGATAAATTATTTTGGCCGCAGGCCAACTTATTTCTGGCCGCGATGTGGGATTTTGAGTCAGCGACGGTTTCAATTACTCAACGAATGGATGCGGTGACAGAGACTTCTTCGTCAATCGCTTACTAAATATGCGTTATTATTGAATCGGGGGCACAGTTGTCCCGCTCGTGCTTGACGAGATTGTC
>Ga0208112_100247_pt1 | contig 72992 bp, 68 predicted proteins | sample HotLakConsoUCCLE_FD_184736 | JGI IMG/M metagenome (GOLD analysis project Ga0208112, IMG submission 184736) | Hypersaline microbial mat communities from Hot Lake, Washington, USA - Hot Lake Consortium UCC-LE (SPAdes) (version 2) ...
CGCCCGAGGACGACCCGCGCCGCGACTATCGCTCGATCTACGACGCCAGCGGCAATGCCGGCATCCTGAACGACCTGATCGGCCGCCTGCAGAAGGGTGGCGAGGTGGTGCTGGCGGGGTTCTACCCGCAGGGCCTGTCCTTCGCCTTCCCGCCCGCCTTCATGCGCGAGGCGCGGCTGCGCGTGGCGGCCGAATGGGCCCGCGAGGACCTGGCCGCGACCCGCGCGCTGGTGGAAAGCGGCGCACTGTCTCTGGCTGGCCTGATCACCCATCAAGCCCCGGCAAACCAGGCGGAAACCGCCTACAGGACGGCCTTCGAGGATCCGGCCTGCCTGAAAATGATACTCAACTGGGAGGAAGCGGCATGAAGGACGGTGTTCCGAATCTGAAGGACTTCGACCAGCGGTTGCGCGACGAGGCCGGCGAAGATCCGACGCTCGAAATTCCGCAGGACCCTCCCTCCAAGCATACGCAGATCATCGCGATCTACGGCAAGGGCGGGATCGGCAAGTCCTTCACGCTGGCCAATCTCAGCCACATGATGGCCGAGCAGGGCAAGCGCGTGCTGCTGATCGGGTGCGACCCGAAATCCGACACGACCTCGCTGCTGTTCGGCGGCAAGGCCTGCCCCACGATCATCGAGACCTCGACCAGGAAGAAGCTGGCCGGGGAAGAGGTGAAGATCGGCGATGTCTGCTTCAAGCGCGGCGGCGTCTTCGCCATGGAGCTGGGCGGGCCGGAAGTGGGCCGCGGCTGCGGCGGGCGCGGCATCATCCACGGATTCGAGCTGCTGGAGAAGCTGGGCTTCCACGACTGGGATTTCGACTACGTGCTGCTGGATTTCCTGGGCGACGTGGTCTGCGGCGGCTTCGGCCTGCCGATCGCGCGGGACATGGCGCAGAAGGTGATCCTGGTGGGGTCGAACGACCTGCAGTCGCTCTATGTGGCCAACAACGTGTGCTCGGCGGTGGAGTATTTCCGCAAGCTGGGCGGCAATGTCGGCGTGGCGGGGCTGGTCATCAACAAGGATGACGGCACCGGCGAGGCCGCGGCCTTTGCCAAGGCGGTGGATATTCCGGTGCTGGCCGCGATCCCGCAGGATGACGATCTGCGCAAGAAATCCGCCAATTACCAGATCGTCGGCTCGATGCAGAGCCAGTGGGGCCCGCTCTTCGCCGAACTGGCCGAAGCCGTGGCCGGCGCCCCGCCGATCCGCCCCGCGCCGCTGGACCAGGACGGGCTGCTGGCGCTGTTCGACAGCAAGGATACCGGCGGCGACGTGGTGCTGGAGCCCGCGACCGATGCCGACATGCGCGGCAAGCACGCCAAGCCGAAGGAGTCGCTGGAGGTGGTCTATGACGACGCCTGACCGCCAGAACGATGACGCCCGGCGTGAGGTCGCCGAGGCGCTGGAACGCGCGCGGCCGGACCAGTTGCGCCGGCTGCTGGACGACATCCGGACTGCGGGGCTGGACGAGCGCCCGCCGAAAGGGAGACTGTCATGACCGACGAAGTCACCTATGACGATGCCGCCGAAGCTCCCGTGATCCGGGGAGAGGCGCGAGGCGACGCCGAGGTGACGGCGCCGCCGGCCGACGGTATGGGCTGCCATTCCGGCGCCGACATGGAAACCGCCGCCCGCATGGCCGGCCAGTCCGAGATCCTGGACCAATACGCCAGGGACTATCCGAAAGGCCCGCATGACAAGCCGCAAAGCATGTGCCCCGCCTTCGGGTCGCTGCGCGTGGGGCTGCGGATGCGGCGGGTGGCCACGGTGCTGTCGGGCTCTGCCTGCTGCGTCTACGGGCTGACCTTCGTGAGCCACTTCTACGGTGCGCGGCGCTCGGTCGGCTATGTGCCGTTCAATTCGGAAACGCTGGTGACCGGCAAGCTGTTCGAGGACATCCGTGATTCGGTGCACGAGCTGGCCGACCCGGACCGTTTCGACGCGATCGTGGTGACCAACCTGTGCGTGCCCACCGCCAGCGGCGTGCCGCTGCGGCTTCTGCCCGACGAGATCAACGGCGTGCGGATCGTGGGGATCGACGTGCCGGGCTTCGGCATCCCGACCCATGCCGAGGCCAAGGACGTGCTGGCCGGCGCAATGCTGAACTACGCCCGCGCCGAGGTGGAGGCGGGCCCCGTGGCCGCCCCCGAGGGCGGCCGGGCCGACCGGCCCACCGTGACGCTGCTGGGCGAGATGTTCCCCGCCGACCCTATGATGATCGGCCGGATGCTGGACCCGCTGGGCCTGGCGGCCGGGCCGGTGGTGCCCGCCCGCGAGTGGCGCGAGCTCTATGCCGCGCTGGATTGCGGGGCGGTGGCGGCGATCCATCCGTTCTACACCTCCGCCGTGCGCGAGTTCGAGGCGGCGGGCCGCCCCGTCGTGGGCAGCGCGCCGGTGGGCCATGACGGCACCGCCGCCTGGCTGGCGGCGATCGGCGATGCCTTCGGCCTGCCCGCCGAAAAGGTGGCCGCGGCGCAGAACGCGGTGCTTCCGGCGATCAAGGGCGCGTTGCAGGGCAGCCGGCTGGAGGGCACGATCACCGTGTCGGGCTACGAGGGCAGCGAATTGCTGGTCGCCCGCCTGCTGATCGAGAGCGGAGCCGATGTTCCCTATGTGGGCACCGCCTGCCCCAGGACGCGTTGGTCCGAGCCGGACCGGGACTGGCTTGAGGCGCGCGGCGTCACCGTGAAGTTCCGCGCCTCGCTAGAGGATGATTGCGCCGCGATGGAGGGGCTGCGCCCCGACCTGGCGATCGGCACGACGCCGGTGGTGCAGAAGGCAAAGGAGCTGGGCCTGCCCTCGCTCTACTTCACCAACCTGATCTCGGCGCGGCCGCTGATGGGGCCGGCGGGGGCCGGCTCGCTCCAGCAGGTGATGCGCGCGGCGATGGAGAACAAGGGCCGCATGGACCACATGCGCGAATTCTTCGACGGCGTGGGCGAGGGCGACACCGCGGGGATCTGGGAGGGCGCGCCCAACCTGCGCCCCGACTTCCGCGCCCAGCACCAGAAGAAGCTGGACAAGCAGGCCCGCGCCGCCAAGGCGCAGGAGATGATCTGATGCATGGCCCGTTCCACATATCGCCGCGCGGCATCCTTTCCGGGGGAGGCGCCGCATGCTGATCCAGGACCATGACCGCGCGGGCGGCTACTGGGGCGCTGTCTATGCCTTCTGCGCCGTGAAGGGGCTTCAGGTGGTGATCGACGGCCCGGTGGGCTGCGAGAACCTGCCCGTCACCTCCGTGCTGCACTACACCGACGCGCTGCCGCCGCATGAGCTGCCCATCGTCGTCACCGGCCTGGGCGAGGAAGAGCTGGGCCGCGACGGCACCGAGGGCGCGATGAAGCGCGCCTGGGAAACGCTGGACCCGGCGCTGCCCGCGGTGGTGGTCACCGGCTCGATTGCCGAGATGATCGGCGGCGGCGTGACGCCCATGGGCACCAATATCCAGCGCTTCCTGCCGCGCACCATCGACGAGGATCAATGGGAAGCCGCCGACCGGGCGATGACCTGGATCTTCACCGAGTTCGGCATGACGAAGGGCCGGATGCCCCCCGAGAAGAAGCGGGCAGAGGGCGCCGCCCCCCGCGTGAACATCCTCGGCCCGATGTATGGCACGTTCAACATGCCCTCGGACCTGGCCGAGATCCGCCGCCTGGTCGAGGGGATCGGCGCCGAGGTCAACATGGTGATGCCGCTGGGCGCCCACCTGGCCGAGATGCGCGACCTGGTGAATGCCGATGTCAACATCTGCATGTATCGCGAATTCGGCCGCGGGTTGTGCGAGGTGCTGGGCAAGCCCTACCTCCAGGCGCCGATCGGCGTGGAGAGCACCACGAAATTCCTGCGCAAGCTGGGCGAGTTGACCGGCCTCGACCCCGAGCCCTTCATCGCGAGGGAGAAGCATTCCACGATCAAGCCGGTCTGGGATCTGTGGCGCTCGGTCACCCAGGATTTCTTCGCCACGGCGAGCTTCGCCATCGTGGCCAACGAGACCTATGCCCGCGGCATCCGTCACTACCTGGAAGGCGATCTGGGCCTGCCCTGCGCCTTCGCGGTGGCGCGCTGCGCCGGGTCCAAGACCAACAACGAGGAAGTGCGCGCGCTGATGGGCCGCGAGCGGCCGCTGATCGTGCTGGGCTCGATCAACGAGAAGATGTACCTGGCCGAGCTGAAGGCCGGGCACGGGCCGCAGCCCGCCTTCATCCCCGCCAGCTTCCCCGGCGCCGCGATCCGGCGGGCCACCGGCACGCCGATGATGGGCTATGCCGGCGCCACCTACCTGTTGCAGGAAGTGTGCAACGGCCTTTTCGACGCGCTGTTCCACATCCTGCCGCTGGGCACCGAGATGGACGCGGCCGAGGCCACGCCCACGCGCCTGCGCCGAGATTTCCCCTGGGACGAGGACGCCCAGGCCGAACTGGACCGTATCGTGTCCAGCCACCCGATCCTGACCCGGATCTCCGCCGCCAAGACCCTGCGCGACGCCGCCGAGCGTGCCGCGCTGGAACAGGGCGCGGAACGGGTCGTCCTCGAAACCGTGAAGGCATTGTCGCCTGCCACCCCCGGCGACGCGAAGGAGAGCTGATCCCATGACAGACATCACCTCGTCCACTCCCACCAGACACCGCTGCGGCCGTCGCCGCGGCGCGGAGTTTCACCTGTATTTCGCACTCATCTTCATGGCCGCGATTCCCTTCGCAGCCGTGGCCTGGGTGCGCGACGTGATCCGGAACCGGTCGTTGAACATGCACGGGCCGCTGGCCCGCGCGTGGGCCGAGGCGGACCGGATCACGCCGCTGATCTTCTCGGCCTGACGCGACACGCGCCAGGTCGTGACCCGAGCTGACTGCCCGATGGGGTGGACAGACCCGAGGGGCGTTCGTGCCCCGAAGGAACCCGGCCGCGGGGATCGCGGCGTCAGCATAACGTTCCGGAGGAAAGTTCATGGCTGATAAATCCGACCTGTCGTTCACAGGTCTCACAGACGAGCAGGCCCAGGAGTTGCACTCGGTCTACATGAGCGGCCTTTGGCTGTTCGTGGCCGTTGCAGTGGTCGCGCATATCGCGACCTTCATCTGGTTCCCTTGGTTCTGATCGGAGAAAAACGAGATGGCAAAGTTCTACAAGGTCTGGCTGATCTTCGACCCCCGCCGCGTGTTCGTGGCGCAGGGCGTTTTTCTCTTCCTGCTCGCAGTGATGATCCACCTGGTGCTGCTGAGCACCGATGGATTCAACTGGTTCGAGATCGCCTCGGCGAAATACGCCCAGTGATTTCACTGCCGCGACATGGCTGCGGGCGGCCCGTCTCGCCCGCAGCAATCCGACAAGAGATTAATTGACGGCTGAGGGTCGAACCGGCCAGCCGCCAAACGCGGAGACAAGACATGGCTTTGCTCAGTTTCGAGAGAAAGTATCGCGTCCGCGGAGGGACTCTGATCGGCGGCGATCTGTTCGATTTTTGGGTTGGTCCCTTCTATGTGGGCTTCTTTGGGGTCACCACCGCCTTCTTCGCTTTGCTCGGCACCATCCTGATCTTCTGGGGTGCGTCGCAGCAGGGCACGTTCAATCCGTGGCTCATCAACATCGCGCCGCCCGACCTCAGCTATGGCCTCGGAATGGCCCCGCTGATGGAAGGCGGCCTCTGGCAGATCATCACGATCTGCGCCATCGGCGCCTTCGTGAGCTGGGCGCTGCGCGAGGTGGAAATCTGCCGCAAGCTCGGCATCGGCTATCACGTGCCGATCGCCTTCGGCTTCGCGATCTTCGCCTATGTGACTCTGGTGGTGTTCCGCCCGGTGCTCATGGGCGCCTGGGGGCACGGCTTCCCCTACGGCATCTTCAGTCACCTCGACTGGGTGTCCAACACCGGCTACGCCTACCTGCACTTCCACTACAATCCGGCGCACATGCTGGCGGTGACCTTCTTCTTCACCACCACGCTGGCACTGGCGTTGCATGGTGGCCTGATCCTGTCCGCCGCCAATCCCGAGAAGGGGGAGGAGGCCAAGACCCCGGATCACGAGGACACCTTCTTCCGCGACTTCATCGGCTATTCGGTGGGCACGCTGGGCATTCACCGCCTGGGCCTGCTGCTGGCGCTCAACGCCGGCTTCTGGTCGGCCATCTGCATCATCATCTCCGGCCCGGTCTGGACCAAGGGCTGGCCCGAGTGGTGGAACTGGTGGCTCGAACTGCCGATCTGGCCCTCTCAGGTGGGGATGTAAGACATGGCTGAGTATCAGAACATATTCACCCAGGTGCAGGTCCGCGGCCCGGCCGAGATGGGGATGGACGACAGCGGCGAGATGATGCGCGAGCGCAGCGGTGCATGGGGTTTTTCCAGCCTAGTGGGCTGGTTCGGCAACGCGCAGCTGGGTCCGATCTACCTGGGCTGGACCGGCATGATCTCGATCGCCTCGGGCTTCATCTGGTTCTTCATCGTCGGCTTCAACATGCTGGCGCAGGTGGGCTGGTCGATCCCGGAATTCATCCGCCAGCTGTTCTGGCTGGCGCTGGAGCCCCCGGGGCCCGAGCATGGCCTGTCGATGCCGCCGCTGAACGATGGCGGGTGGTACATCATCTCCAGCTTCTTCCTGCTGGTGGCGGTGATGACCTGGTGGCTGCGGTCCTACCTTCTGGCCAAGGAACAGAAGATGGGCAAGCACGTGGCCTGGGCCTTCGCCTCCGCGATCTGGCTGTTCCTCGTGCTGGGCCTGTTCCGGCCGGTCCTGATGGGATCGTGGAGCGAGGCGGTGCCCTACGGCATCTTCCCGCACCTCGACTGGACCACCGCGTTCTCGATCCGCTACGGCAACCTCTACTACAACCCGTTCCACGCGCTTTCGATCGTGTTCCTCTACGGGTCCGTCCTGCTCTTTGCGATGCATGGCGGCACGATCCTCGCGGTGAGCCGCTTCGGCGGGGACCGGGAGCTGGAGCAGATCTACGACCGCGGCACCGCGTCCGAGCGCGCGGCCCTGTTCTGGCGCTGGACCATGGGCTTCAACGCCACGATGGAAGGTATCCACCGCTGGGCGTGGTGGTTCGCCGTGCTGACCCCGATAACGGGGGGCATCGGCATCCTTCTCACCGGCACCGTGGTGGACAACTGGTTCATCTGGGCCCAGGAGCACAACTTCGCACCGCTGTACGATGGCTCCTATGGCTACGATGCCTACGGGTCCTACGAGGCCTTCATCGGACAGGAGAACTGATATGCTCCCCCAGTGGTTCAACAAATGGAATCGTGAGAATCCCACGAACATCTACGGTCCCGCCTTTCTTCTGGGCGGGATCGGGGGGGCGGTTGTCGTCGCGGCGCTGCTGGTAAGCTGGGGGCAACCCTTCGCCACCGACAGCATGCAGACCGGCCCCCGGGGCACCGGCATGTCCGTGCCGGAGTTCGAGGCCGACCTGGCCAGGCCCGACCCGTCGATCGCCAGCTTCGCCGAGACCACCTCTACCCCGGTGGTGCCGGCAGGCGGCGAGCAGACGGCCGGGACGGCGCGCGAGAACGTGCCGCCGGGGCTGGAGAACCTGACCGTCGAGAACTACGACCGTCTGCTGGCGGCGATGCGGTCCTGGACCGGCATCCCCGACCTGTTCGACGACCCGGCCAACTACCAGACGGCCGTGGGTCACACGATGATCACCATGACCCAGAACATCAACGAGAACTGGGACGGCCACGTCAACGCGAACAAGCAGGTGGGCGTGACATGCTACACCTGCCACCGCGGAGAGCCGGTGCCGTCGGAGATCTGGTTCCGCTCCACCCCCACCGTCGAGGCGATGGAGGGATGGTCGGCCAACCAGAACCGGGCGACGCCGGTCAGCCAGTTCACCTCGCTGCCGTCCGACGCGCTGGAGGAATACCTGGTCAACTATGGCCGGATCGGCGTGCACGACCTGGAAAGCCGCGTGGCCAACCAGCCGGGCGATCCGCTGATCCAGCAGACCGAGCGGACCTACTCGCTGATGAACTACGTCTCCAACGCGCTGGGCGTGAACTGCGTGTTCTGCCACAACAGCCGGGCCTTCTATGACCCTGGCCAGGTGACGGTGCAGTGGGGCACGGCCAGCCTGGGCATCTCGATGGTGCTGGAGCTGAACAACGACTACCTGGTGCCGCTGCGCGACCTCTACCCGGCCGAGCGGCTGGGCCCGCTGCATGCGGATGCGCCCAAGGTGGCCTGCAAGACCTGCCACAAGGGCTACCAGCAGCCGCTCCAGGGCACGAACGTGATCGCCGACTGGCCGGAACTCGCCACCACTTCGGGCGAGCCGGACTACACCGCGGTCCAGAACTAGGGGCGGGGCGACCCGTCGCGGGCCGCCCCCCTCTCGCCGTGTTCGCGCCCGTCCTCCCGACGGGCCGGACATCGGGGTCCCGACCCCGGTTCCCTTCCTGTTGGCGACAGGAACCAGGCGCCGCGCCCGCGGCTTCCCCCATGGGCGCGGTGCCGACCCCCAGTTTTCAAGGGAGGCTGTCATGACCCGACCCGACACACCGCTTCTGGACAAGGTTGCCGGCCCGGCCGATCTGCGACGATTGTCCGAGGCCGAGCTGGCCCGGCTGGCCGGCGAGTTGCGGGCGGAGGTGATCTCGGCGGTCTCCGAGACCGGCGGCCACCTGGGATCCAGCCTGGGCGTGGTGGAACTGACCGTGGCGCTGCATGCGGTGTTCAACACGCCGATGGACAAGCTGGTCTGGGACGTGGGCCACCAGTGCTACCCGCACAAGATCCTGACCGGACGGCGCGACCGCATCCGCACCCTGCGCCAGAAGGACGGGCTGTCGGGCTTCACCAAGCGCGCCGAGAGCGAGTTCGACCCGTTCGGCGCGGCGCATTCCTCCACCTCGATCTCGGCCGCGCTGGGCTTTGCCGTGGGGCGCGACATGGGTCGGCCGACCGGCGACGCGATCGCGGTGATCGGCGACGGCTCGATCAGCGCCGGCATGGCCTACGAGGCGATGAACAACGCGGGCCACGAGGGCCGTCGGCTGTTCGTGATCCTGAACGACAACGAGATGTCCATCGCGCCGCCCGTGGGGGCGATGTCGAAATACCTTTCGGGGCTTTACGCCAACGAACCGCTGGCCCGGATGAAGAGCCTGGCCGAAGGCTTCGAGGCGGCGCTGCCGCCGCCGATGCGCGAGGGCGCCAAACGCGCCCGCCAGCTTGTCACCGGGTTGCAGGGCCAAGGCACCCTGTTCGAGGAGCTGGGCTTCGAATATGTGGGCCCGATCGACGGCCACGACATGAGCCAGCTCGTCCCGGTTCTGCGCGCCGCACGGGCGCGGGCGACCGGACCCGTGCTGATCCATGTCTGCACGGTGAAGGGCAAGGGCTATGGCCCGGCCGAAAGCTCTGCCGACAAGTATCATGGCGTGGCGAAATTCGACGTGGCGACGGGCACGCAGGCCAAGGGCAAGGCGGCCGCGCCCAGCTATACCGCCGTGTTCGGCGACAGCCTGACCGATGAGGCCGCGCGCGACCCCAACATCGTGGCGGTCACCGCCGCCATGCCCGAGGGCACCGGGGTGGACCGGATGGCGAAACGCTTCCCCAACCGGGTGTTCGACGTGGGCATCGCCGAACAGCACGGCGTGACCTTCGCCGCCGGCATGGCCGCCTCCGGGCTGAAGCCCTTCTGCGCGATCTATTCCACCTTCCTGCAGCGCGGCTACGACCAGGTGGTGCATGACGTGGCGTTGCAGGGCCTTCCGGTGCGCTTCGCCATCGACCGCGCCGGGCTGGTGGGCGCCGATGGCGCCACCCATGCGGGCGCCTTCGACATCGGCTACCTGGGCGCCCTGCCGGGCTTCACCCTGATGGCGGCCGCGGACGAGGCGGAGCTGAGGCACATGGTGGCCACGGCCGCCGCGCATGAGTCCGGGCCCATCGCCTTCCGCTATCCGCGGGGCAACGGCACCGGCGTGGCCCTGCCCGAGCGCGGCGAGGTGCTGGAGATCGGGAAGGGCCGCGTGCTGCGAGAGGGCACCGACGTGGCGATCCTGTCCTACGGCGCGCATCTGCCCGAAGCGCTGGCCGCCGCTGCCGCGCTGGCGGCCGAGGGGGTCTCCGTCACGGTGGCCGATGCGCGCTTCGCCAAGCCGCTGGATGCGGACCTGCTGATGCAGCTGGTGCGCCACCACGGCGCGCTGGTCACGCTGGAGGAAGGGGCCGAGGGCGGCTTCGGCTCGCTGGTGATGCATGAACTGGCCCGCCGGGGCGCCTTCGACCGGGGTCTGGCGATCCGCAACCTGTGCCTGCCGGACCGCTTCATCGACCAGGCCAGCCCGGCGGACATGTATGCCGAGGCCGGTCTGAGCGCCGAGGCCATCGCCGACACGATCCGGGCCATGCGCCTGCAGGATACCGTGGTGCGCTTCCCGGCCGCCAGATAGCCGCCGGCATGCGGGCCACCCGCCCGCGCCCGGGCCGGCTGTGCGGCCGCGCGGAGCGTCTCCCGCGCGGCCGCTTCCTTTCTGGCAGGTTTCCCCTTTATTTATTCCAACTTCGGAATATATAGGCCCTGACGCGAACCGGGAGGCCCGCGCCGCCGCCCGCCGGACCGAAGGACGCCACGCCGATGAAACGCCCCGATCTCTCCCGTGCCGCGCTGGAGCGGCATCTGCCCATCCTGCAATGGTCGAGAGGCTACAGCCGCGACACGCTGACCTCGGACATGGTGGCGGCGGTGATCGTGACGATCATGCTGATCCCGCAATCGCTGGCCTATGCGCTGCTGGCGGGCCTGCCGGCCGAGATGGGGCTTTACGCCTCGATCCTGCCGCTGGTGGCCTATGCGATCTTCGGCACCTCGCGGGCGCTTGCGGTGGGCCCGGTGGCGGTGGTCTCGCTGATGACGGCGGCGGCGGTGGGCAATCTCGGACTCGACAACCCGGCGGATTACGCCATGGCGGCGATCACGCTGGCCTTCATCTCGGGCGTGATCCTGACGGTGATGGGGATCTTCCGGCTCGGCTTCCTGGCGAATTTCCTCAGCCATCCGGTGATCGCGGGCTTCATCACCGCCTCGGGCATCCTGATCGCCACCTCGCAGCTCAAGCATATCCTGGGCGTCGAGGCACATGGCCACAACCTGCCCACGCTGCTGGGCTCGCTCTGGGCGAACCTGGACCAGACCAGCCTCATCACGCTGGTCATCGGCGTTTCGGCCACCGCCTTCCTGTTCTGGGTGCGCAAGGGGCTGAAACCGCTGCTGCTGAAATCCGGGTTGAAGCCGCGCCTCGCCGACATCATCGCCAAGGCCGGCCCGGTGGGCGCCGTGGCGGTGACCACGCTGGCGGTCTGGATCTTCGGGCTGGGCGAACGGGGGGTGGCCATCGTGGGCCAGGTGCCCATCGGGCTGCCGCCGCTCACCGCGCCCAGCTTCGATCCCACGCTCTGGAGCCAGCTGTTCGTCTCGGGCCTGCTGATCTCGATCATCGGCTTCGTCGAATCGGTCTCGGTGGCGCAGACGCTGGCGGCCAAGAAGCGCCAGCGCATCGTCCCCGACCAGGAGCTGGTGGGCCTGGGCACCTCCAACATCGCGGCGGCGATCTCGGGCGGCTACCCGGTGACCGGCGGCTTCGCGCGCTCGGTGGTGAATTTCGACGCCGGCGCCGAAACCCCGGCGGCGGGCGCCTATACCGCGGTGGGCATCGCGCTGGCGGCGCTCCTGCTGACGCCGCTGCTGTTCTTCCTGCCCAAGGCGACGCTGGCGGCCACGATCATCGTGGCGGTGCTGAGTCTGGTGGATTTCTCGATCCTCGGCCGGACCTGGCGCTACTCGAAGGTGGATTTCGCCGCCGTGGCCGCCACCATCCTGCTGACGCTGGGCTTCGGGGTGGAAATGGGCGTCTCGGCGGGGGTGGTCCTGTCGATCGCGCTGCACCTCTACAAGACCTCGCGCCCCCATGTGGCCGAGGTGGGGCTGGTGCCCGGCACCCAGCACTTCCGCAACATCCGCCGTCACGCGGTGGTGACGGACCCGGCGCTGGTGACGCTGCGGATCGACGAAAGCCTCTACTTCGCCAATGCCGCCTTCCTGCAGGATTACGTCTACGACCGGGTGGTGGGCGACGACCGCATCCGCGACGTGGTGCTGATGTGCTCGGCGGTGAACGAGATCGACATGAGCGCGCTGGAAAGCCTGGAGGCGATCAACCAGCGGCTCGAAAGCCTGGGCATCCGGCTGCACCTGTCCGAGGTGAAGGGCCCGGTGATGGACCGGCTGAAGCGCAGCCATTTCCTGGACGACCTCACCGGGAAGGTCTTCCTGTCGCAATGGGACGCGATGCGCGCCCTGTCGGGCCCCGACGGCACGCGCGACGCCGCCGAGTAGCCGCGCCCGCGCGCCGGCCGCTTCTTCCGGCTCCGGATATCTCCGCCGGCGGCCCCGCGCGGCCGGAGGCCGCACCCGGTAAAGACGTGCCGCCGAAGGCGGCTCCATGGGATCACGCGGCGAGGGTCAGTCTGGGGTCAGGCAGGGGTCAGGCGGGCGCGCAGCAGCGCCACGGGATGGGCGCGCAGGCTCAGGCGCAGCGCCACGTAATCCTCCACCACCTGCTCGCCCAGGCTCATCTCGGGCAGCAGCGCGGCGGGTTCCGTGATCCCCTCGCCATCCATGTCCCCGGCGAAGAGCGGCAGCGGCGCCGGCGCGCGCAGGGCGCGTGCCTGCCACAGCGCCTCGCGCCGGCTCAGGCCCAGCGCCGCGAAGGCGTCGGCCTCGGCCAGCCGCGCGATCACCGGCGGCGATATCCCGGCGCGGCGCCAGACATCCTCGACCGCCAGGTAGCCGTTGCCGCGGGCGGCGGCGATCCAGGCGGCGTCCTCCTCGCGCAGGCCGCGGATCTGGCGGAAGCCCAGCCGCAGCGCCAGCCCGCCGCGGCCGTCCGGCTCCATCACGTTGTCCCAGTAGCTGTCGTTGATGCAGACCGGGCGCACCTCCACCCCGTGCTCGCGCGCGTCGCGCACGATCTGCGCCGGCGCGTAGAAGCCCATTGGCTGCGAATTCAGCAGGGCGCAGGCGAAGATGCCCGGGTGGTGGCATTTCAGCCAGGCCGAGGCATAGACCAGCAGCGCGAAGCTGGCGGCGTGGCTTTCGGGAAAGCCGTAGCTGCCGAAACCCTCGATCTGGCTGAAACAGCGTTCGGCGAACTCGGGCGCGTAGCCGTTGCGCGCCATGCCGCGCAGGAAGCGGGTGCGGAACGCGCCGACATCGCCGTGCTTCTTGAAGGTGGCCAGCGCACGGCGCAGCCGGTCGGCCTCGGACGGGTCGAACCCGGCGCCGATGATGGCGATCTGCATCGCCTGTTCCTGGAACAGCGGCACGCCCAGCGTTTTGCCCAGCACCGCGCCCAGCGCGTCGGAGGGGAAGGCCACCTTTTCCTCGCCGTTGCGGCGGCGGATATAGGGGTGGACCATGTCGCCCTGGATCGGGCCGGGCCGCACGATCGCCACCTCGATCACCAGGTCGTAGAAGCAGCGCGGCCGCATCCGGGGCAGGAAGTTCATCTGCGCGCGGCTTTCCACCTGGAAGACGCCCACGGAATCCGCCCGGCACAGCATGTCGTAGACCTTCGGATCCTCCGGCGGCAGGGTGGCGAGCGTGTAGTCGGTGCCGTGGTGGCGGACGAGCAGCTCGAACGCCTTGCGGATGCAGGTGAGCATCCCCAGGCTGAGCACGTCGACCTTGAGGATGCCCAGCGTGTCGATGTCGTCCTTGTCCCAGCAGATGACCGTGCGCTCCTCCATCGTGGCGTTCTCGATCGGGACCAGCTCGTCCAGCCGGCCCTCGGTGATGACGAAGCCGCCCACATGCTGGGACAGGTGGCGGGGAAAGCCCATGATCTCGTCCACCAGGTCGAGGGTCTGGCGCAGGCGGCGGTCGGTCGGGTCCAGCCCGATCTCGCGCAGGCGGGCATCCTCGGTGCCGCTCTTGCCGTGGAAGCCCCAGAGCTGCGAGGACAGCGCCGCCACCGTGTCCTCGGACAGGCCCATGGCGCGGCCCACCTCGCGGATGGCGCGCTTGGCGCGGTAATGGATCACCGTGGCGCAGAGCCCGGCGCGGTGACGGCCGTAGCGCTCGTAGATCCACTGGATCACCTCCTCGCGGCGCTCGTGCTCGAAATCCACGTCGATGTCGGGCGGCTCGTCGCGGGCCTCGGACACGAAGCGCTCGAACACCATGGTGCCGATCTCGGGCGAGACGGAGGTGACGCCGAGGCTGTAGCAGACCACCGAGTTGGCGGCCGAGCCGCGCCCCTGGCACAGGATCCCGCGCGAGCGGGCGAAGGCCACGATGTCGTGCACCGTGAGGAAATAGGGCTCGTAGCGCAGCTTGGCGATCAGGCGCAGCTCGTGTTCCAGCATGGCGCGCACGCGCTCGGACGGGCCGTCGGGGTAGCGCCAGCGCAGCCCGGCGCGGGCGAGCCGGGCCAGCCGGTCGGCAGGGGATTCGCCCCGGGCCACCTCGGAGGGGTATTCGTAGCGCAGCGCGTCCAGCGAGAAGGTGCAGCGCGCGGCCAGCGCGCCGGCCCGGTCCACCGTCTGCGGATGGTCGCGGAAGAGCCGGCGCATCTCGGCCTCGGCGCGCAGGCGCCGCTCGCCATTGGCGAGCGCCGCGCGGCCCAGAACGTCGATCCTGGTGCCGGTGCGGATCGCGGTGAGCACGTCCGCCAGCCGGCGGCGGCGGCCGTGATGCATCATCGGCCGGGCGGTGGCGAGCGTGGGCAGGCCGAGGCGTCGGGCCGCCTGCGCATGGGCGGCCAGCCGGGGGATGTCCTGGCCGTCATAGGCGGGCGACAGTGCCAGGTGCATCTGCGCGCCGAAGCGGCGGGCCAGCCTGGCGGCCTGGCGGTGCCAGTCCTCGGGGACGGGGAAGGCGCGCGGTGGGTGCAGCAGCAGTTCCAGCCCCTCCATGCCCTCCATCAGGTCCTCCATCCGCAGGGCGCAGCCGCCCTTGGGCGCCCGCAGCCGCCCGCGCGAGACCAGCCGGCACAGCCGGGCCCAGCCCGCGCGGCTGGCGGCCAGCGCGGTGAGTTCCGGCCCGTCTGCGGGCACCAGCCGCGCGGCGGGGATCAGCCGGGGCGTGCAGGACAGAAGCGGCGCGCGGCGATGCGCCAGCCCCGGCGGGACGGGCGGGCCGATGGGGCCGTCGCGGGCCTCCGCCTCGGTGCGGGCGGCCACTTCCCGGGCGATCTCGCGCGCCTCCGCATGGGCGCGCACGATGCCCGCCACCGAGTTCTCGTCGGCGATGGCGATGGCGCCCAGCCCCATGGCGGCGGCACGGCGCATGAATTCCTCGGGGTGGGAGGCCCCGGTGAGAAAGGTGAAATTGGAGGTGATCGACAACTCGGCATACATGGCGAGTCGGGAGTATATTCCCCTTTTGTTCCCGGGGCGAGTCACGGGATGGCGGGGGGTGTCAGATCCTGTCGCGGAAGGTGTCCAGAACCTCCTCGTAGACCGCGCGCTTGAACGGCACGATCGCGCCGGGCAGGGCTTCGGGTTCGATCCAGCGCCATTCCGAGAATTCGGGATGATCCGTCCCGATGCGGATCTGGGCGTCCTCGCCGTGAAAGCGCAGCAGGAACCATTTCTGCTTCTGCCCGCGAAAGCGGCCCTTCCAGACCTTCGGCACCAGGTCCGTCGGCAGGTCGTAGGTGACCCAGCCCGGGGTCTCGGCCTCGACGCTGACCAGGTCGGCCGGCACCCCGGTCTCCTCCCACAGCTCGCGCAGCGCGGCGTCGCGCGGGGTCTCGCCGGGGTCGATGCCGCCCTGCGGCATCTGCCAGGCGGCGATGTCGGTGTCGATCCGCTGGCCGACGAAGATCTCGCCCCGGCGATTGGCCAGCATCACGCCCACGCAGGGGCGATAGGGCAGGGCGGCGATCTGTTGGGGGGTCATGTTCGAAAAATTTTCCTCGAAAATTTTCCTGCAGGACGTGGGGCGGGCACGGAGAATTTTCGGCCGAAAATTCTCCGTGCGGTGCTCACTCGTCGCGCGGGCCCAGGGCGGTCAGGCCCTTGAGGATGTCGATGGCGTAGGCCAGCTGGTAATCCTCTTCGCGCAGGCGCGCGGCGGCGTCGGCCTTGGCGCGGTCTTCCTCGATCTGGCGGATCTCGTCCTCCGAGAGCGAATCGTTGTCGAGACGGCCGCGCAGGTCGGCCTCGGAGCGGGCGCGACGTGCGGCGTCTTCCTCGGCCTCCTCGGTGGCGTCGACGCGCGAGGGCTGTTGCACCACGATGTCGGGGCTCACGCCCAGCGCCTGGATCGAGCGACCCGAGGGCGTGTAGTAGCGCGCCGTGGTCAGCCGCATCGCGCCGTCACCGCGCAGCGGCATCACCGTCTGGACCGAACCCTTGCCGAAGCTCTTGGTGCCCACCACGATGGCGCGCCGGTGATCCTGCAATGCGCCGGCGACGATTTCCGAGGCCGAGGCGGAACCGCCGTTGATGAGCACCACGATGGGCTTGCCCTCGGCGAGGTCGCCCGGGGTGGCGTTGTAGCGCTCGCCATCCTCCGGGTCGCGGCTCCGGGTGGAGACGATCTCGCCCTTTTCGAGAAAGGCGTCGGAGACGCGGATCGCCTGCGTCAGAAGGCCGCCGGGATTGTTGCGCAGGTCCAGGACGATGCCGTTCACCCGGTCGATCCCGCCGGCCGCATCCACCTGCTCCTGCAGGCTGGCCTCGAGGTTGGAGAAGGTCTGGTCGTTGAAGGTGGTCACCCGGAGCACCACCGACTCGCCTTCCAGCCGCGAGCGCACGGCGGTCAGCCTGATCGTGTCGCGGATGATCGAGACGTCGAAGGGTTCGGCGGTGCCCTCGCGCACCACGGTGATGATGATCTCGGAGCCGACCGGCCCGCGCATCATCTCCACCGCCTCGTCGAGCGTCAGCCCCAGCACCGATTCGCCGTCCACATGGGTGATGAAATCGCCGGCCTCGATGCCGGCCGCTTCCGCCGGCGTGCCGTCGATCGGCGAGACCACCTTGACGAAGCCGTCCTCCTGCGTGACCTCGATGCCCAGGCCGCCGAACTCGCCCCGTGTCTGCACCCGCATGGCGGCGGCGTCGTCGGGAGACAGGTAGCTGGAATGCGGGTCGAGCGACGAGAGCATCCCGTTGATGGCGGCCTCGATCAGGTCGCCCGCGTCCACCTCCTCGACATATTGCGAGCGGATCCGCTCGAAGATGTCGCCGAAGAGGTCGAGCTGTTCATAGACGCTGGCGGGGCGCGGGTTTTCCTGCGCCAGCAGGGGCCCGGCCACCTGGGTGGTGGCAAGAACGCCTGCCAGTGTGCCGGCGATCGCGGCCATTGCGAGTTTCTTCATGGCTTAGTCATCCCTTTCCGTCCGGAACCACGCCAGCGGATCCGTGGGCGCGTTGCCCTGTCTGACTTCGATATAGAGCGTTTCCGGCCGCGCACTTCCAGCCCCATCACCGGACTGTGAGACGATTGCCCCGATCTGGGGGTCGTCCCCGCCCATCAGCCCCACCGGGCTGCCGGCGGGCAGGACCTGCCCGGCCTCGCCGAACACCACGTCCAGACCGGCCAGCACGAAGAGCAGCCCGGCCTGCGGTTCCAGCATCATCACCTGCCCGTAATCCAGCAGGGGTCCGCGGTAGCGGATCGTCGCCGCCGTGGGCGTGGTGACCAGGGCGCGCGGCCTTGTGGCCACGACGACGCCGGGACGTTCCACCCCGGCGGCGTCGGCCTCGCCCGGCCGGCGCAGGATGGTGCCCTGCACCGGCAGGGGCAATTCGCCCTTGCGGTGGGCGATGTCGGGCAGGCTGCCCGGCGCCTCGTCCTCGGTGATCTGGCTGAGCCCGCTGGCGAAGCCCTCCAGCGTCTCGGTCGCGGCGATCAGGATCGCGGTGCGCACCGGATCGGCGGTGAAGCGGCGCGGCAGGTTGCGCCGGTCGGCCACCGCCTGGCTGAGCGCGGTGCGGGCCTGCTGCACGCCGGCCATGCCCTGCTGCAGGGTGGCGACCGCGTCCTCCTGGAGCTTGCGCAGGGTGGCGACCTCCTGCAGCCGGGCGCGGAGCGCCTCCACCTCGGTCTGGATCGCCGGGGTGACATCGGCCAGCAGCATGCCCGAGCGCGCGGTGCCCAGCGCGCCCGAGGGGTGCAGGGTCAGCACCGGGGCGGGGGAATGCGCGATGGTCTGCAACACGCCCAGAAGGCGGGCGACCTCCTGCTCGCGGGCGGCCAGTTCACGGGCGATCTGCTGTTCGCGGATCGAGACCCCGCGCAGCCCCTCGCGCATGGCGGACAGCCCGGCCTCGAAGCCGCGCACCGTTTCGGTCAGCGCGGCGACGCGGTTGCGCGCGCCATCCGCCGCATCGAGCGCCAGCGTGGCCTTCTCCAGCATGCGGGCGGCCTCGCGCGCGCGCTCCGCCTGATCGGCCCCGGCAGGGGCGGCGGCCATGAGCGCCAGGAGAAGGGCAAGCGAGCGGGTCATCGCAGGATCAGGCTCTCCCCGGTCATCTCGGGGGGCTGTTCCAGCCCCATCAGCTTCAGCAGCGTGGGGGCGAGATCGGCCAGCCGGCCGCCCTCGCGCAGCCGGGCGCCGGGCGGCCCGCCCACCAGGATCACCGGCACCGGGTTGGTGGTGTGGGCGGTGTGCGGGCCGCCGGTTTCCGGGTCCTGCATGACCTCGCAATTGCCGTGATCGGCGGTGACGATCATCGCGCCGCCGGTCGATTCCAGCGCCTCGAGCGCCCGGCCCAGCCCTTCGTCCACCGCCTCGCAGGCGCGGATCGCGGCCTCCAGCACGCCGGTATGGCCCACCATATCGGGATTTGCGTAGTTCACCACGATCAGGTCATAGCCTGCACCGATCGCCTCCACCAGCTTGTCGGTCACCTCGGCCGCGGACATCTCGGGCTGCAGATCGTAGGTCGCCACCCCGGGCGATTGCGCCATGTAGCGGTCCTCGCCGGGCTCGGGCGCTTCCTTGCCGCCGTTCAGGAAGAAGGTGACATGGGGGTATTTCTCGGTCTCGGCCAGGCGGAACTGGCGCTTGCCCTGTTTCGCCACCCAGGCGCCCAGCGTGTTGACCAGGTCACGCGGCGGGAACACCGTGTCCATGTAGGCGTCATGGCCCGTGGAATACTGCACCATGCCCAGCAACGCCGACAGCCGGGGCCGGGTGCCGGTGTCGAACTCCGAGAATCCGGGCTCGCCTATGGACCGCAGGATCTGGCGCGCGCGGTCGGCCCGGAAATTCAGGCAGAAGAACCCGTCGCCGTCGCGCACCCCGCCATACTCCCCGATCTCGGTCGCGGGGATGAACTCGTCGGTGATCCCCTCCGCATGGGCGGCCTCCACCGCCGCCAGCCCGGTGCGGGCCTGGCGCGGGCCCTCGCCCTTGATCATGGCGTCATAGGCGAGCTTGACCCGCTCCCAGCGGTTGTCCCGGTCCATGGCGAAATAGCGCCCGGTCACCGTGGCCACATAGGCCCCCCCGGGCAGGCGGGCCTCGAAATCCGCCATGAAGCCGGGCGCCGAGCTGGGCGCCACGTCGCGCCCGTCGGTGACGGCATGGATCGCCACGGCCACGCCTGCATCGGTGATCGCGCGGGCGGCGGCCAGCACATGCTCCATGTGGCCATGCACCCCGCCATCGGAGATCACGCCCATCAGGTGCGCGATCCCGCCCGCGTCGCGCACCGCCTCGGTGAACCGCGAGAGCGCGGCGATGTCGAAGAAGCTGCCATCCTCGATCGCCAGGTCGATCTGGCCCAGGTCCATCGCCACCACCCGGCCCGCGCCGATATTGGTGTGGCCCACCTCGGAATTGCCCATCTGGCCGGCGGGCAGGCCCGCGTCGCGGCCATGGGTCACCAGCGTGGCATGGGGGCATTTCGTCCAGATCCGGTCGAAATGCGGCGTCGCGGCCAGCGCCGGGGCGTTGGCCTCGGTCTCCTCGCGCAGGCCCCAGCCATCGAGGATGCACAGGACGACGGGTTTCGGAACGCTCATGCTAGGGTCTCTCGCTCGGGGCCTTCGGGCACTTCTAGCGCGGCGCGCGCCGGGTTTGAACCTCGCGCTGACCATCCTCCGGGTGAAAATGCCCCTGACGGAGGCAGGCGGTGGCGCGATGCGGGCCTAGGCCCGGTGATAGGGGCCGCCCGCGAGGATCGTGGCGGCCCGGTAGAGCTGTTCGGCCAGCATCACCCGCACCAGCGCGTGTGGCCAGACCATCGGCCCGAAGGACAGCGCGAAATCGGCCTCCTCGCGCAGGTCGGGGGCCAGCCCGTCGGCCCCGCCGACGAGGAACGCCACGTCCTGCCGGCCGGCGTCGCGCCAGCCTGCCAGTTTCGCGGCGAAATCCGGCGAGGACAGCATCCGCCCGCGTTCGTCCAGCACCACCGAAAGCGCGCCCTCGGGCCGGGCCTTGCGCAGCAGCGCGGCCTCGGCGGCGGGGCCGCCGCCCTTGCGGTCCTCCACCTCGTGGAGGCTGGCCGGGCCAAGGCCCAGCGGCCGGCCGGTGCGATCGAATCGGGACAGGTAGTCATCGGTCAGGGCGCGCTCTTCGCCACTGCGAAGGCGCCCGACGGCGCAGAGATGGACGCGCACGGGTTCAGGCGCGGGAGGCGGCGGCAGACGGGGTCTGCCACATCTTCTCCAGCTGGTAGAACTCGCGCACCTCGGGGCGGAACACGTGGACGATCACGTCGCCCGCGTCGATCAGCACCCAGTCGCCGGTTTCCTTGCCTTCCATGCGCGAGAGCACGCCGAGCTCCTGCTTGAGCTCGTCCACCAGCTTTTCCGCGATGGAGGCGACCTGGCGGGACGACCTGCCCGAGCAGATCACCATGTGATCGGCCATGGCGGACTTGCCGCGCAGGTCGATCTGCACGATGTCTTCGGCCTTGCTGTCGTCGAGGGAGGTCAGGATGCGGGCCAGCAGCGTGTCGCTTGCGGTTTCCGCCTGCGGGGCGCCCATCACGGGCATCCCGGTGTCCGCGGCACGGGCCGCATGAACGTTGAAAGACAGGACATCGTCCTCCTTGATTTGCACGCCGTCGCTGTCCCGGCGCTGGACATGGTCCAAAGGTAGCAACAAGCGGGTGACATTTCAATGAAGCTGCGCGCGCGCATTGGTGGCGCCGCGCTTGCGGCGCGGGCTCGGTGCGTATATTTCGGGCAGGATGACAAGGGTTTTCGACATCGAGGACAGGGCCCGCCTGCCCTGGCGCTTCTTCGGCGCGGCACGATCCGTGCTGGCACGGCTATGAGCGGCGACGTGCCGCAACATTTTCATTCCCCCACCAAAGACCGGAGAGGACCGCATGTCCCCCAAGACTCTCTATGACAAGATCTGGGATGCCCATCTCGTCCAGCGGGACGAGGACGGCACCAGCCTGATTTACATCGACCGGCATCTCGTCCACGAGGTGACCAGCCCGCAGGCCTTCGAGGGGCTGCGCATGGCGGGCCGCAAGGTGCGCGCCCCGGAAAAGACGATCGCCGTGCCGGATCACAACGTGCCCACCACGGCGGACCGGGTGGATGGCATCGACAACGAGGAAAGCCGCATCCAGGTCGAGGAGCTGGACCGCAACGCCAGGGAATTCGGCCTGCCCAACTACTACGAGATGAACGATATCCGCCAGGGCATCGTGCATATCGTGGGCCCCGAGCTGGGCTGGACCCTGCCGGGAATGACCGTGGTCTGCGGTGACAGCCACACCGCCACGCACGGTGCCTTCGGCGCGCTGGCGCATGGTATCGGCACCTCGGAGGTGGAGCATGTGCTGGCCACCCAGACGCTGATCACCCAGAAGTCGAAGAACATGAAGGTGGAGATCACCGGCACGCTGGCGCCGGGTGTCACCGCCAAGGACATCACCCTGGCGGTGATCGGCCGCACCGGCACCGCCGGCGGCACCGGCCACGTGATCGAGTATTGCGGCGAGGCGATCCGGGCGCTGTCCATGGAAGGGCGGATGACCGTCTGCAACATGGCGATCGAGGGCGGCGCGCGCGCCGGGCTGATCGCCCCGGACGAGACCACGTTCGAGTATGTGAAGGGCCGCCCCCACGCGCCAAAGGGCGCCCAGTGGGAGGCCGCGCTGGCCTGGTGGAAGACGCTGTTCTCGGACGAGGACGCGCATTGGGACAAGGTCATCACCATCCGCGGCGAGGATATCGCCCCGGTCGTGACCTGGGGCACCTCGCCCGAGGACGTGCTGCCGATCACCGATGTGGTGCCCGCGCCGGAAAGCTTCGAGGGCGGCAAGGTGGCCGCGGCGAAGCGGGCGCTGGAATACATGGGCCTGGAGGCCGGCACCCGGTTGCAGGACATCAAGGTGGACGCCGTGTTCATCGGCTCCTGCACCAATGGCCGGATCGAGGACCTGCGCGCCGCAGCCGAGATCCTGAAGGGCAAGAAGATCGCGCCGGGCGTGCGCGGCATGGTGGTGCCGGGCTCCGGCCTTGTGCGTCAGCAGGCCGAGGAAGAGGGCATCGCCGACATCTTCAAGAAAGCGGGCTTCGAATGGCGCCTGGCGGGCTGCTCGATGTGCCTGGGCATGAACCCCGACCAGCTGTCGGTGGGCGAGCGCTGTGCCTCCACCTCGAACCGCAATTTCGAGGGCCGGCAGGGCCGCGGCGGGCGCACCCACCTGATGAGCCCGGCGATGGCCGCTGCGGCGGCGGTGACGGGCCACCTGACGGATGTGCGCGACCTGATCTAGGTCGCGCCGCACCCGGGCAGGGAGGGCCGCATGGACAAGGGCGTACGGCTTCGGGTGCTGGCGATCGCCGAGGCCGCGAACCCGGAATGGGTGAGCGTGCCCCTTGTCGGCTGGTCGCTGGCCTCGGCGCTGCGCGAGGTGGCCGATGTGCATGTGGTGACGCAGGTGCGCAACCGCGCGGCGTTCCTGCGGGCGGGGATGCGCGAGGGCGAGGATTTCACCGCCATCGATTCGGAGACCTATGCCCGGCCGGTCCACCGGCTGGGCGAGGTGCTTCGGATGGGAGAGGGCAAGGGCTGGACCATGGTCACGGCGCTTTCGTCGAAACTGGCCTATCCGCATTTCGAGCGGCTGGTCTGGCGTGCCTTCGGCAGCCGGATCGCGGCGGGCGAGTTCGATATCGTCCACCGCATCACGCCCCTGACGCCCACCGCCAACAGCAGCCTTGCGCCGCGTTGCGCGCGGCTGGGCGTGCCCTTCGTGCTGGGGCCGCTGAATGGCGGGGTGCCCTGGCCGCGCGGCTTCGACGCCGAGCGGCGCCGCGAGCGCGAATGGCTCTCCTATGTCAAGGGCGCCTACAAGCTGTCGCCCGCCCGGGCGCGGATGCTGGACGCCTGCGCGGCGATCATCGCGGGCTCGCGCGACACCGCGGCCGATCTGCCCGCGAAGCACCGGCACAAGATCACCCGCATTCCCGAGAACGCCGTGGACCCGGCGCGCTTCACCCTGCGGGCCGAGCAGCCGGGCCGCCTGCCGCTGCGGGGCTGCTTCCTGGGGCGGCTGGTGCCCTACAAGGGGCCGGACATGCTGCTGGAGGCGGCCACGCCCTATCTGCGCGACGGGCGGCTGGTGCTGGACATCGTGGGGTCCGGCCCGATGGAGGCGGCGCTGCGCCGCCAGGCGGAGGCCGCGGGGGTGGCCGAGGCCGTCACCTTCCACGGCTGGCTGCCGCATGCGCAGGTGCAGCAGGCGCTGGCCCGGGCCAACCTGCTGACCTTTCCCTCGATCCGCGAATTCGGCGGCGGCGTGGTGCTGGAGGCGATGGCGCTGGGCGTGGTGCCGGTGATCTGCGACTATGCCGGCCCGGCCGAGCTGGTGGACGGGGATACCGGCTTCAAGGTGGCGATGGGCGACCGCGCCGGGGTGGTCGTCGGCTTCCGCGAGACGCTGGGCCGCATCCTCGCCGATCCGGCGCAGCTGGCGCCCATGGCCGAGGCCGGGCGGCGGCGTGTGGCCGACACCTACACCTGGGCGCGCAAGGCCGAGCGCATCCTGGAGATCTACCGCTGGACGCTGCGGCCCGAGGGGCCGATCCCGGCCCCGCACGGGCCCTGACGCCCGGCGCGGCATGACACAAACGAAACCGAAGCAAGAAAGAGACCGACATGGAAAAGTTCGAGACGTTCTCCGGGATCGCGGCGCCGCTGCCGCTGATCAACATCGATACCGACATGATCGTGCCCAAGCAGTTCCTCAAGACGATCAAGCGTTCGGGCCTGGGCGTGAACCTGTTCTTCGAGATGCGCTATGACGATGCGGGCAACGAGAATCCCGATTTCGTGCTGAACCGGGAGTCCTATCGCCAGGCCGAGATCCTGGTTGCGGGCGACAATTTCGGCTGCGGGTCGAGCCGCGAGCACGCGCCCTGGGCGATCAAGGATTTCGGGATCAAGGCGATCATCGCGCCCAGCTATGCCGACATCTTCTACAACAACTGTTTCAAGAACGGCATCCTGCCGATCACCCTGCCGGCAGAGCAGGTGGACGCGCTGATGAAGGATGCCGAGCAGGGCGGCAACGCGCGCATCACCATCGACCTGGAGGCCCAGACCGTCACCGGCGCGCAGGGCGAGGTCTATCCGTTCGAGATCGACAGCTTCAAGAAGCACTGCCTGCTGGAAGGGCTGGACGATATCGGCCTGACGCTGGAACGCGCCTCGGCGATCGACAGCTACGAGGCCCGCGTGTCGCAGGAACGTCCCTGGGTCTGACACGAAGCGGCCTCGGGGCCGGTTGTGGTGCTTGAAGAAAGCGCCACAAGATATTGGATTTGCGGCAAGCTTTCACGGGGGCTTGCCGCAAATTGATGCAATGGCGCACCAGTTTCACCTTCAAATGGCCCGAATTCTCCAGTCTTGTTAACCAGCAGGTTGAGAGCTTGCCGGGAAAGGGGCAAAACTTGGGCATGAATGAGGCAGTCCGCCGCAAAGAGCGGACAGGGGCAGGAACCGGGGCGCCGCCAGCGTGCGCGCTCCCGATGGTCGAAGGGAACGGGCAGCCATGATCCGCTTGGTCGGTGCCGCTCTGCGCGCGGTCCTCGTGGCGTTGCTGGTGGTCACACCGGCACTGCTGCTTCCCGGGCCGACGCTCGACTCCGGCCATGTTCTGGCGCTTGTGGCGCTGGTGGCCGGGCTGCTGACCTTCGCGGAGTACTACACCGACTATCCCAGCCTGCTGGAATTCCGCGATGCGCCGCCGTTCAACCGGCTGCGCTTCGGCTGTCTGTTCGCCGCGCTGCTGGTGACCACCACGATCAGCCACGGACTGACCGAGCCGACGCTGGTGACCCGGGCGCTGACCTCGCTGGGCGCGGTGATCGGCGGGGCGCTGGATTTCCCCTTCTCGCCGGTCCGGTTGCTCCTGATCGGCCTCGCCGGAGAGGCCAGCCCCGAGGTGCAGCGTGCGGTTCTGGCTGCGGCGGGTCTGTCGATGCTGGCGGTGCTGGTGACCCTGGGCACGTTCCTTCTGGCGGTGCGGCTGGGCAACTGGCCGCTGCGCTCGGGCGCGTTCAATGTCTGGGTGAACATGCCGCTGTTCGATCCCACCGCCGGCGGCGACGTGCTGCAACGGCTGCGCCGGGACGCGCGGATGCAGCTTGCGCTGGGCTTCCTGGTGCCGTTTCTTGTTCCCGCGCTTGCCAAGCTGGGCGCCGATTTCATCGGACCGATGCGCATGACCGATCCGCTGAGCCTGATCTGGATGACGAGCATATGGGCCTTTCTGCCGACCAGCATGATCATGCGGGCAGTCGCCCTGCACCGGGTCGCCGACCTGGTGGAGGAGAAGCGCCGCCGCGCCCATGCCCGCGCCCACGGGTTGCAGCCGGTCTGATCGCCGCGCTGGCGCTGGCACTGGCCCTCGCGGCGCTGCCGCTTCGCGCCGAACCGTTGCGCATCGCCACCTTCCATGTCGATCTCGCGCGCGCCGGCCCCGGCCTTTTGCTGCGCGACATGCTGCGCGGTGACGCGCAGGCCGAGGCGGTCGCCCGGATCGTGGCCGGGACCGCGCCGGATGTGCTGCTTCTGACCGATTTCGACTACGATCACGGGCTGGTGGCGCTGGGCGCGTTCCGCGACCTGGTGGCCGCGGCGGGCCACGAGATGCCGCATCTCTTCGCGCTGCGGCCCAATACCGGGATGGATACCGGGCTCGACATGGATGGCGACCGCCGCACCGGCACGGCGCGCGACAAGCAGGGCTTTGGCCGTTTCGCGGGCGAGGGGGGCATGGCGCTGCTGTCGCGCCTGCCGGTCGAGGCCGCGGGGGTGCGGGATTTCTCCGCCCTGCTGTGGCGCGACCTGCCGGGTGCGCTGCTGCCCGTCACCGCCCAAGGGGCGCCGTTCCTGTCGCCCGAGGTGCTGGAGGTGCAGCGCCTGTCCACCACCGGGCATTGGGTGGTGCCGCTGCGCGCGCCGGACGGGGGGAGGCTGCACCTGATGGCCTTCGACGCGACGCCGCCGGTCTTCGACGGGCCGGAGGATCTGAACGGGCGGCGCAACCATGACGAGATCCGGTTCTGGCAGCTGTTCCTGGACGGGGCGTTCGGCCCGGCACCGGAGGGGCGGTTCGTGATCCTGGGCAACAGCAACCTGGACCCGAAGGACAGCGCGGGACGGCGCGAGGCGATCCGGGCGCTGCTGGCCGATCCGCGCCTGCAGGATCCGCGGCCCGCAAGCCTCGGCGGCGTGGCGGCGGCCGATCCCGGCCACCGGGGCGACCCGGCCCTGGACACCGTCGACTGGGACGGGCCGGAGCCTGGCAATCTGCGGGTGGACTACGTGCTGCCTTCGGCCGACTGGCGGGTCACGGGGGCCGGGGTGGTCTGGCCCGACGACGGCACGGCGGCGGCGGCCAGCCGCCACAGGCTGGTCTGGGTGGACCTGCTGCCGCCGGAGTGAGACGGCTCAGCCTGGTGCAACCTGCGCGGCCGCGCGCGCGGCCGCACCAGCGCCCACGGCCTGCCTCAGCGCCTCTGCGGCGGGCGTCGCGCGGAACCCGGGCAGGAGCGCCTCGAAGGCCGCCGCGTCCATGTGGTGGGGCTTGTCCCAGAGATAGCGCATCTCGCGCAGGTGCCGCGCCATCGGCCAGACCGGCTGCGCCAGCAGCAGCGGCCACCAGGCCATCCGCTTCACCGCGATGTCGCGGCCCAGCACCCCCGACAGGAGGCCCGCCATCTCCTCCGTGCCAAGCGTGTAGCCGGGAAACGGGATATCGGCGAAGCTGGGCAGCGCCTCCTGCCTTTCGGCCAGCGCCACCGCGGCGCGGGCCATGTCGGGCAGGAAGGCCCAGGCATGGGGCGCGGCCGGGTTCCCCGGCGCGGTCAGCACGCCCTTGCCGAGGCTGGCCGCCATCACCTTGTCGAACCAGTTGCCCGACGCCTGCGTGTCTAGGAAATCCCCGGCGCGCAGCAGGATCGTGCGCACCCCGCTGTCGCGATAGGCGGCTTCCATTTCTACCCGCAGGCGGCCCAGCGGGTTGGTGGCGCGGTGGGGCGTGGCGGGACCGAGACGCTCGGGCGCGTCCTTGCCGAATACGTAGACATTGCCGGGCAGGATCACCGTGGCGCCCGTCTCCAGCGCGGCGCGGCGCACCCCGGCGTGCAGCGAGGGCATCTCCGCCGCCCAACGGGGATAGGGCGGGTTGAAGCCGTTCACGATCACCTGCGCACCGCGCGCCGCGGTGACGAGATCGTCGCGGCGGCGGTCGAACGGGCGGGTCTGCCAGCCGGCGGCGCGAAAGGCCTGCGCCGCGTGGCGGCCGAAGCGGCCGGAGCCGCCGAGGATCAGGGCTGTTCGGGTCATGTCTCTCTCCTTGCGGTGCGTGTCAGGATGCGACGCCTGACCGGTGCCCGGAAATTGCGCCATTCTCCTGCGGTTTGAAATTGCGAGAAATCGCAGAAGTGATATTCATGAATGAATGGATGAACGGATCGCCGAACTCGACTGGTCCTTGCTGCGCGCCTTTCTCGCGGTGGCCGAGAGCGGCTCGCTTTCCGCGGCGGCGCGGCGGTTGGGGATCAGCCAGCCCACGCTCGGCCGCCAGGTGCGCGCGCTGGAAGAGGCCCTGGGCGCGGCGCTGTTCACCCGCCATGCCCGCGGGCTGGTGCCCACCGAGACCGGCGCCGCCCTGATCGCCCCCGCGCGGGAGATGCGCGAGGCGGCGCAGCGCATCGCGCTGGCCGCGGCGGGGCGCGACACCGGCTTGCGCGGCACCGTGCGGATCACCGCGAGCGTGTTCATGGCGCATCACGTCCTGCCCCGGGTCCTGGCCGGCATCCGGGCCGTCGCGCCCGAGATCGAACTGGAGCTGGTGCCTTCGGATGCCAGCGAGAACCTGCTGTTCCGCGAGGCCGACATCGCCGTGCGGATGTACCGTTCGGACCAGCTCGATATCGTCACCCGGCACCTGGGCGATATTCCCCTGGGGATCTTCGCCGCCCGCAGCTACCTCGACAGGCACGGCCGGCCCGCAAGGCTCGAGGACCTGCCGGACCATGATCTTGTGGGCTACGACGCCAACCCGCTGATCCTGCGCACCATGCGCGAGATGGGCTGGCCGGCCGAACGCGGCTGGTTCGCGCTGCGCTGCGACGACCAGGCGGCCTATTGGGAGCTGGTGCGGGCGGGTTGCGGGATCGGCTTCGGCCAGCGGGCGGTGGGGCGGGCCGACCCGCTGCTGGAGGAACTGCTGCCCGGGTCGGGGCTGCCCGCGTTGCCGCTGTGGCTGGCCGCGCCCGAGGCGATGCGGCGCATGCCACGCATCGCGCGCGTGTGGGAGCTGCTGGCCGAGGGGTTGCGGGCCGCCCTGCGCCCCGCTTGACCCACCGTCCGGCAATGGGTAGGCGAGAGCGGTCGCAACCTGCCTGAGGATAGCATTCCATGTCCAACCCCTCGCTTCTCATCCTGCCCGGAGACGGGATCGGCCCCGAGGTCATGGCCGAGGTCCGCAAGATCATCGACTGGTTCGGCGAGAAGCGCGGCCTGGTCTTCGACGTGAGCGAGGACCTGGTGGGCGGCGCCGCCTATGACGCGCATGGCACGCCGCTGACCGATGCCACGATGGAAAAGGCGCAATCGGTGGACGCGGTGCTGCTGGGCGCCGTGGGCGGGCCGAAATACGACAACCTGGATTTCGGCGTGAAGCCCGAGCGCGGCCTGCTGCGCCTGCGCAAGGAAATGGACCTTTACGCCAATCTGCGCCCGGCCCAGTGCTTCGACGCGCTGGCGGATTTCTCCTCGCTCAAGAAGGACGTGGTGGCCGGGCTCGACATCATGATCGTGCGCGAGCTGACGAGCGGCGTCTATTTCGGCGAGCCGCGCGGCATCGTCGAGGAAGGCAACGAGCGGGTGGGCATCAATACCCAGCGCTACACCGAGTCCGAGATCGCCCGGGTGGCGCGGTCGGCCTTCGAGCTGGCGCGCAAGCGCGGCAACAAGGTCTGCTCGATGGAAAAGGCCAACGTGATGGAATCGGGCGTGCTGTGGCGGCAGGTGGTGCAGGAGGTGCATGACGCCGAATACGCCGATGTGGAGCTGAGCCACATGTATGCGGATGCGGGCGCGATGCAGCTGACCCGCTGGCCCAAGCAGTTCGACGTGATCGTGACTGACAACCTGTTCGGCGACCTGCTGTCGGACCTCGCGGCGATGCTGACGGGCTCTCTGGGGATGCTGCCCTCCGCCAGCCTCGGCGCGCCGATGGCGAACGGCCGGCCGAAGGCGCTCTACGAGCCGGTGCATGGCTCGGCGCCGGATATTGCCGGGCAGGGCAAGGCCAACCCGATCGCCTGTATCCTGAGCTTCGCCATGGCGCTGCGCTATTCCTTCGACCAGGGCGCCGAGGCGGACCGGCTGGAAGCGGCGGTGGAGAAGGTTCTGGCCGATGGCGTGCGCACGGCCGACCTGCTGAACGTGGAAGGCGCCACGCCCGCCACGACGGTGGAAATGGGCGATGCGGTGATCGCGGCGCTGAACGCCGGGGTCTGATTCCCGCGGCAGCGGGCAAGGCGCGTCGACGCGCCTTGCCGTCCGCGCCGGCGGCAGCCTGTGCGCCCCTCTCCCCATCGTCTCGCGGCGCGATGCCGCGGCATTGCGCGGGCCGTCGGGGCGGTGGCGGAAGGCGCGTCGACGCGCCTTGCCTCCCCTCGCGTAGAAGCCACGAGAAACACTCGGTTGAGGCTTGTCAAAGTCCGCGCGAGGGGATATTCGGCGCGTCACGGTCGGAGTGTAGCTCAGCCTGGTAGAGCACCGTCTTCGGGAGGCGGGGGTCGTAGGTTCGAATCCTGCCACTCCGACCAGAATTTCCCGCTTTCCCTTGCTGCCATGGTCGATGCCTCGCGCCTGTTCCGCGAAGGCGGCCTCCATCGGCGCGCGGAGGCATCAGGCCATGGCCCTGGCACGGAAAAAGGCGGTCGGGCGCACCCGCCCGCCGCCTTGTCCATGTGCCTTGCCCTGGGCCAGCCCGGGGCGGAACCGCCGTCTCAGACGTAGTAGAGATCCGCGAAGAAGTGACGCACGATATCCTCGCGCTGCAGGCCGCGTGCGGCCAGCTCCGCGTCGGACAGCGAGCGCAGGTATTCCACCTGCCGGACCCGGCGGTCGGTCTCGCCGATGCGAACCATCCAGCCGAACAGAGCGGCGAAGAAATGCGTGAAACCGCCCCGGCTCGTCCGGGCGATCTCGTGAGTGGTGATGTCTGCCATGTCTATACCTCGCAGGTTGAAAGTTGCTCCAACCTCCCTGCGGCTGATCTAGGCATTTTGCTGCGCTGCAGCTACGCGCATTCTTGCATAGCCGCCTTCGCGGGGATGCAAGGCTGCGCCCGGACGATCACACCTTGCTGCCCGCCGAGGAGGCCGCCGGCTCCGGCATCGCCGGGGGCGCGGAGGGTTGCCGCCTCCGGGCGGGCGCGGCCTTGGCGGCGGCTTGCGTCTCCAGCTTCACGACCGAGGCGGGGCGCGGTGCCGGTTTGGTCGGCGCGGGGGGCGCGGCCGCCGCCCGGGCCGGGATATCCTCGGTCCGGGCCCTGGCCTTGGCGGGTTTGCGCGCAGCGGTCGCCTTCTTGGTCCGGGCGGGCGCTGCCGACGGTGTCCGGACCGGTCCGGACGCCGCGCCGGTGTGCGGCCGGGATCCCGCGGCGAGCGTCAGCCCGGCTTGCATCGTCCGGTGCCAGATCTGCATCTGGGCGGCGATGGTGTAGCCGGCGAATCGGAAGCAGGCGATCGAAATGGCGACCGGGTCGGCAAGGTATTTCATGGCTGTCTCCAGGTTCATTCGGGGCCCCGCGCGCCGTATCCCCACGCGCCGCACCCCGTTCGAGGGTCCCGACACTCTACGAGCGGCTCGCGTCGCCTGTGTGACACTTCCGATCTAGCCTGTGCCACGGGCCGGTTCACCCGGAGGCGTCTCCGGGACGGCTCACGACTCCGTTTGGCGGGATTTTCGGGCCCGCCACGACGGTTCTGCCCGTTTTTTCGGCGCGGGACGGAACCGGGCAGCGCAGTCCGCCGTGTCCAATTTTTACCAGTTGATAAAAAAATGGAATCGTGAGAGCGTTTTTCAAAACAACCAGAACATGCGCTGCAACAGCGGAGGTACCCATGAATCCGAACGCATTGGCGGAGGGCATCGTCCCCGGCCGCCTGGACCGGGACGCACTGGACGACGGGTTTTGCGACCTGCATCCGAAGCTTGGCCCCCACGAGGCGCTCGTGGCGGCGGACCGCTGCTATTTCTGCCATGATGCGCCTTGCATCAAGGCCTGCCCCACCGAGATCGATATTCCGCTCTTCATCCGGCAGATCGCCACCGGCACGCCAGACGCGGCGGCGAAGACGATATTCGAGCAGAACATCCTGGGCGGCATGTGCGCGCGGGTCTGCCCGACCGAGACCTTGTGCGAGCAGGCCTGCGTGCGCGAGACCGCCGAGGCCAACCCGGTGGAAATCGGCCGGCTGCAACGCTACGCCACCGACGGGATGATGGAAAAGGGCATCCACCCGTTCGAGCGCGCCGCCCCCACCGGCAAGAGCGTCGCGGTGGTGGGTGCGGGGCCCGCGGGGCTGGCCTGCGCGCACCGGCTGGCCATGAAGGGCCACGAGGTGGTGATCCACGACGCGCGGCCCAAGCCCGGCGGGCTGAACGAATACGGCATCGCCGCCTACAAGACGGTGGAGGGGTTCGCCGCGCGCGAGGTGGACTGGCTGCTGTCGATCGGAGGGATCACCTTGCGGAACGGCAGCGCGCTGGGACGGGACGTGACCCTGGCGGCGCTGCGCGAGAGCCATGACGCGGTGTTCCTCGGCCTGGGCCTTGGCGGGGTCAACGCCCTTGGCGTCGAGGGCGAGGACCGCGACGGCGTCGAGGACGCGGTGGGCTTCATCGCCGAGCTGCGCCAGGCCGAGGACCTGGCCGCCCTGCCGGTGGGCCGCGACGTGGTGGTGATCGGCGGCGGGATGACGGCGGTGGATGCGGCGGTGCAGGCGAAGCTCTTGGGTGCGCTCAACGTGACGCTCGTCTACCGCCGCGGGCGCGACCGGATGAACGCCAGCCGCTACGAGCAGGATCTTGCCGCCTCGAAGGGCGTGCGGATCGTGACCAACGCGCGCCCGGTGGCGGTGCGCGGCAATGGCACGGTGCGCGAGGTGGACTTCGAATACGTGGATGACGACCAGAGGCCCGTCGGCACCGGGTTCCGGCTGCCTGCCGACCAGGTGTTCAAGGCCATCGGCCAGGCGCTGGAGGGCAGCGAGGCGCTGCCCGCGCTGGACGGCCGCAAGATCGCCGTGGAGGGCGCCGGGCGCACCTCGGTGCCCGGGGTCTGGGCCGGGGGCGACTGCGCCGCGGGCGGCGACGACCTGACGGTGACGGCGGTGGCCCAGGGCCGCGACGCGGCCGAGGACATCCATGCGCAACTGATGGGGGCGGTGGGCTGACGCCCACCCTACGGAGGACCGGACAATGGCCAATCTCGCGAGCGACTTTCTCGGCATCAAGTCCCCCAACCCGTTCTGGCTGGCCTCGGCGCCGCCGACGGACAAGGAATACAACGTCCGCCGCGCCTTCGAGGCCGGCTGGGGCGGGGTGGTCTGGAAGACCCTGGGGATCGACCCGCCGGTGGTGAACGTCAACGGCCCGCGCTACGGCGTGGTCTACGGGGCGGACCGGCAGGTGCTGGCGCTCAACAATATCGAGCTGATCACCGACCGGCCGCTGGAGGTGAACCTGCGGGAGATCAAGGCGGTCAAGCGCGACTACCCGGACCGGGCGATGATCGTGTCGCTGATGGTGCCCTGCGAGGAGGCGCCGTGGAAATACATCCTTGGCCTGGTCGAGGAGACCGGCGCCGACGGGGTGGAGCTGAATTTCGGCTGCCCGCACGGGATGAGCGAGCGGGGCATGGGGTCTGCCGTGGGGCAGGTGCCGGAATATATCGAGATGGTCACCCGCTGGTGCAAGGCCAACACCCGGATGCCGGTGATCGTGAAGCTGACGCCCAACGTCGCCGATATCCGCAAGCCCGCCGCCGCCGCGAAGGCGGGCGGCGCGGATGCGGTGAGCCTGATCAACACGGTGAACTCGATCACCTCGGTGGACCTGGACCTGTTCTGTCCCGAGCCGATGATCGACGGCAAGGGCGCCCATGGCGGGCTGTGCGGCCCGGCGGTGAAGCCCATCGCGCTGAACATGGTGGCCGAGATCGCCCGCGACCCGGACCTGGCGGGCCTGCCCATCAGCGGGATCGGCGGTGTCACCACCTGGCGCGACGCGGCCGAGTTCCTGGCGCTGGGCGCGGGCAACGTGCAGGTCTGCACCGCGGCCATGACCTACGGGTTCAAGGTGGTGCAGGAGATGATCTCGGGCCTGTCGGACTACCTGGACGAGAAGGGGCTGGACCTGCCCGACCTGGTGGGCCGCGCAGTGCCCAACGTGGTGGACTGGAACGCGCTGAACCTGAATTACGTTACCAAGGCGCGGATCGACCAGGATGCCTGCATCAAGTGCGGGCGCTGCTTCGCGGCCTGCGAGGATACCAGCCACCAGGCCATCGCCATGAGCGAGGACCGCGTCTTTACCGTCAAGGACGACGAATGCGTCGCCTGCAACCTCTGCGTCAATGTCTGCCCGGTGGAGAACTGCATCACCATGGAACGGCTGGAGGCGGGTGTGGTGGACCCGCGCACCGGCCGGCTGGTGGAACGCGACTATGCCAACTGGACGACCCACCCCAACAACCCGGTCGCGGCGAAGGCGGCGGAATGATTGCGAGGCAGACCATTTTTCGATCGAAAAATGGTCTGCCGGTCGCGAAGAAGGGCGGGGAAGATTTTTCGGTCGAAAAATCTTCGGTCAGCAGATCACCCGCATGTCGCCGCGATTGCAGATGATGATGAACTGGCCGCCGCACTCGATCAGGTGGAAGCCGCGGGCGCGCACCTCGGCCTCCAGCGCGTCTCGGCCGATCTCGCGCTCCACGTCGCGGATGGCGCGGCGGAGGATCCCGCCGCGCAGCGCGGCCTTGGCCTCGAAGATGCGGCGCCCCCAGGACGGATGGTGGCAGACGCGCGGCGACAGGATACGATCATGTTGGCTCATGTCGTCAGCATTCGCACAGGCTGGTTAACGGCCTCCTAACCCGGCGCGGGGTCCAGCAGCTTGCGGAAGATGGTCTCCAGGTGGCGCTGCGCGCCCGCCCAGGTTGCGTCATGCGGGATCAGCACGTCGAGCTGCGCCTCGAAATCCGCGTAATGCTGGGTGGTTGCCCAGATCGACACGATCAGGTGCCGCGGGTCCACCGGCGCGAGCCGGCCGGCATCGATCCAGGTCTGGATCAGGGCCGCCTTTTCGTCGAAGAGCGGCTTGAGCCCGCTTTCGAGATGCGGGCCCATTCGCGGCGCGCCTTGCAGGATCTCGTTCGCGAAGAGCCGGCTTTCGCGGGGAAATGCCCGGCTCATCTCGAGCTTGCGCCGGACGTAGCGCATCAGCTCCTCCAGCGGGTCGCCTTGCGGATCGACCTCGCGCAGCGGGTCCAGCCAGGCGGCCATCAGCTGGTTGAGCAGCGTGACGTGGATCGCTTCCTTGCCCTCGAAGTAATAGAGGATGTTGGGCTTCGACAGCCCCGCCTCGGTGGCGATCTGGTCGAGCGTGGCGCCGCGATACCCCTCGGCCGAGAACACCTCCAGCGCGGCGTTCAGGATGCGGCGGCGGTTGCGCTGCTGGATGCGGCTGGGTTTCTTCGGAGGGGCATCGTCCATCCCGGGGCCTCGGACTGTGCGTTTCATGGGCAGCGCACCTTTGGGGGCCACTCGCCGGGGCGAACAGAACTTGACAGGGACAGGTGGCGTTGCAATCGTGACTTTACCAAATGGTAAAAAGTTGCGGGGGCCAGCGCAAGCGCCACGCGTCCTGCCCGACGCGGCGCCTGTCCTTGCATCTCCGCCGACAGGAAGGAACGACAGAATGGCCGCACCCGGTGAAAATCTCAAGGTCAATGGCGACCGCCTCTGGGACAGCCTGATGGAGATGGCGAAGATCGGCCCCGGTGTGGCCGGCGGCAACAACCGCCAGACCCTGACCGACGCCGACGCGGAAGGGCGCGCGTTGTTCCGGCGCTGGTGCGAGGCGGCCGGGCTGAGCATGGGTCTGGACACGATGGGCAACATGTTCGCCCTGCGCGAGGGCACCGACCCGGAAGCGCTGCCGGTCTATGTGGGCAGCCATCTCGACACCCAGCCCACGGGTGGCAAGTATGACGGCGTGCTGGGCGTGCTGGGCGGGCTGGAACTGGTCCGCACCATGAACGACCTTGGCATTCGCACGAAACATCCGATCGTGGTGACCAACTGGACCAACGAGGAGGGCACCCGCTTCGCGCCCGCGATGCTGTCCTCGGGCGTGTTCGCGGGCATCCATGACGAGGAATGGGCCTATGCCCGCGAGGATGCCGAGGGCAAGCGCTTCGGCGACGAGCTGCAGCGCATCGGCTGGCGCGGCGACGAGCCGGTGGGCGGCCGCAGGATGCACGCCTTCTTCGAGCTGCATATCGAGCAGGGCCCGATTCTGGAGGCCGAGGGCAAGGATATCGGCGTCGTGACCCACGGCCAGGGGCTGAGCTGGACGCAGGTGACGATCACCGGCAAGGATGCGCATACCGGATCCACCCCGATGCCGATGCGCCGCAATGCCGGGCTGGGCATGGCCCGGGTGCTGGAGCTGGTCGAGGAGATCGCCCTGTCGCATGCCCCGCATGCGGTGGGCGCGGCCGGCCATATCGAGGTCTCTCCCAATTCGCGCAACGTGATCCCCGGCAAGGCGGTTTTCACCATCGACTTCCGCTCGCCCGAGCTGGCCGTGATCCGGGACATGGAGGAACGCCTGAAGGCTGGCGCGTCGAAAATCTGCGAGGACATGGGCCTGGAGGTGGCGTTCGAGAAGGTGGGCGGCTTCGACCCGGTGGAGTTCGACGCGGGCTGCGTGCGCGCGGTGCGCAACGCCGCCGAGCGGCTGGGCTATTCGCACCGCGACCTGGTCTCCGGCGCCGGGCACGATGCCTGCTGGATCAACCGGGTGGCGCCCACGGCGATGGTGATGTGCCCCTGCGTGGGCGGGCTGAGCCACAACGAGGCCGAGGAGATCTCCAGGGACTGGGCGGCGGCGGGCACCGACGTGCTGCTGCACGCGGTGCTGGAGACCGCGGAGATCGTGGAGTGAGGGGCGTGGAGCCGCTGGAATGAGTCACTCCGTGACCGACGAGGACCTCTCGATCGCCGACCGGGTGGAGGCGCTGATCGCCACCGAGTTGGCCGAGGCCCCGGCCGCCACCGATCAGGAGCGCGCCGAGCTGGCGGCGTTCCGCGCGGCGCTGGTGCGGCCCTTCCGCACCACGGTGCAGTTCAGCGGCGCGATCGAGCAGACCTGCTGGACGGTCACGCGCACCGATGGCACCTATCGCGTGGTCTACATGCCGGTGGCGGGCTATTTCTCGCTGTGCCGGGAAAGCGATTTCGGCCCGCTCGACATGGGCATTCACGGGCCGGCCATGGGATGCTTCGCGTCGGTCTGACCGGCGGCGGGGCCACAACACGAGGCGGCGGCCGCAACCGTCGCGCAACGACAGGGAGCAAGGACATGACAACGAAGGTCGTCAAGGGCGGCACGGTGGTCACCGCGGATCGCACGTGGAAGGCCGATGTGCTGATCGAGGGCGAGACCATCAAGCGGATCGCCGAGGATCTGACCGGCGATGAATATATCGACGCCGAGGGTGCCTACGTGATCCCCGGCGGCATCGACCCGCATACCCACATGGAAATGCCCTTCATGGGCACCACGGCGGCCGAGACCTTCGAGTCGGGCACCTGGGCGGCGGCCACCGGCGGCACCACCATGCTGGTGGATTTCTGCCTGCCCGGCGCCGATGGCAGCCTCAGGAACGCGATCAACGAATGGCACCGCAAGTCGGCGCCGCAGATCTGCTCCGACATCGGCTATCACATGGCGGTCACCGGCTGGAACGAGTCCACCTTCAACGAGATGAAGGACGCCATCGACATGGGCGTGAACTCGTTCAAGCACTTCATGGCCTACAAGGGCGCGCTGATGGTCGAGGATGACGAGCTGTTCGCCTCGTTCCGCCGCTGCAAGGAGCTGGGCGCGCTGCCCATGGTCCATGCCGAGAACGGCGACATCATCGCCGACCTTCAGGAGATGATGATCGAGCAGGGCATCACCGGCCCCGAGGGCCACGCCTATTCCCGGCCGCCCGAGGTGGAGGGAGAGGCCGCGAACCGCGCGATCATGATCGCCGACGCGGCGGGCGTGCCGCTCTATATCGTGCATGTCAGCTGCGAGCAGGCGCACGAAGCCATCCGCCGCGCCCGGCAGAAGGGCATGCGCGTCTATGGCGAGCCGCTGGCGCAATACCTGGTGCTGGACGAGAGCGAGTATTTCAACAAGGAATGGGACCACGCCGCGCAGCGCGTGATGTCGCCGCCCTTCCGCTCCAAGGATCACCAGGACGGGCTTTGGGCCGGGCTCCAGGCCGGCTCGCTCCAGGTCGTCGCGTCGGATCACTGCGCCTTCACGACCGAACAGAAGCGCCGCGGCGTGGACGATTTCCGCCTGATTCCCAACGGTTCCAACGGGCTGGAGGAGCGGCTGGCGGTGCTGTGGACCTTCGGGGTGGAGACCGGCCGGCTGACGCCCAACGAATTCGTCGCCGCCACCTCGACCAACATCGCCAAGATCCTCAACATCTACCCAAAGAAGGGCGCGCTGGTGGAGGGCGCCGATGCGGATGTGGTGGTGTGGGACCCCAGGATCTCGCGCACCATCAGCGTGTCGAACCACCATTCGGTGCTGGATTACAACGTGTTCGAGGGCGTCGAGGTCAGCGCCCAGGCGCGCTACACGATCTCGCGCGGCGAGGTGATCTGGGCCTGGGGCCAGAACAGCCAGCCGCAGCCGGGCCGAGGCAAGTTCGTGCCGCGCCCGCCCTTCCCCTCGGCGCACAAGGCGCTTTCGAAGTGGAAGGAACTGACCGCGCCCAAGCGGATCGAACGCGATCCGCTCAACATCCCGGCGGGGATCTGAGACAGGGCGCGCCCCGGCCCGGCCACCGGGGCGCGCGAATTGACAGCCAGGCGTCATCCGGGCCGCATTGTCCGGGAGAAGGGAGCCAAGCCGCGTGACGACAGACACGGTGATCAGCGCGACGGACCTGTCGCTGACCTTCCAGACCAACGATGGCCCGGTCCATGCGCTGAAGGAGGTCAGCCTCGACATCGCCCGGGGCGATTTCGTCTCGTTCATCGGGCCGTCCGGCTGCGGCAAGACAACCTTCCTGCGCGTGATGGCGGACCTGGAACAGCCCACCGCGGGCCGGATCACCGTCAATGGCGTCTCGCCCGAGGAGGCCCGCCGCGCCCGCGCCTACGGCTACGTGTTCCAGGCCGCCGGCCTCTACCCCTGGCGGACGATCGGCGGCAACGTGCGCCTGCCGCTGGAGATCATGGGCTTTTCGAAGGCCGAGCAGGCCGAGCGCGCGAAGCGCGTGCTGGAGCTGGTGGATCTGGCCGGGTTCGAGAAGAAATTCCCCTGGCAGCTGTCGGGCGGCATGCAGCAGCGCGCCTCGATTGCCCGGGCGCTGGCCTTCGACGCCGACATCCTGCTGATGGACGAGCCTTTCGGTGCGCTGGACGAGATCGTGCGCGACCACCTGAACGAGCAGCTTCTGGCGCTCTGGGCGCGGACGGGCAAGACGATCGCCTTCGTCACCCATTCGATTCCCGAGGCCGTCTATCTGTCCACCAGGATCGTGGTGATGTCGCCCCGTCCGGGCCGGATCACCGACGTGATCGAGAGCCCGCTGCCGCGGGAGCGCCCGCTGGACATCCGCGAAACGCCGGAATTCATCGAGGTGGCGCATCGGGTGCGCGACGGGCTTCGGGCGGGGCACGGCCATGATTGAGCGGCACGATCCGGCCCGGGAAGCGTCGGGCGCCCTCTGCTCCCCGGGTCCGACCCGCCGTTCTGTGGAAGTGGCGGGCACCTTCATCGTTCACGGTCATCGGCTCGCCAGCCTGTACCGTGATCCCAGGAAACAACCAAAACCTTTCATTGTTCTTAAAATACGCAAGGACCTGCGCTCGATGCCGGGCGGAGGGTTTGCGTATTTGTGGAACAATGAAGCGTGCGGACGGGCCCGATGAGCGGCGCGGCTGATATCGCTGCTCCGGGGGCGGGGACCGGGCGGGCGGGGCTTGTGCTGCGCGGCGCGGGGCACCGGGTGCTGCCGGTGCTTGTGGTCGTGGCCGCGATCCTCTTGATCTGGTATCTCGCCGCGATCTGGCTGAACGCGGGCTGGGCGCAGGACCAGGCCCGCCGCGCGGGCGTGGAGCTGAGCGCCGTGGAACTGGTGGCAGACACCTGGAGCCAGTCCAAGCCCAAGCTGCCCGCCCCGCACCAGGTGGCGGTGGAGATCTGGGAGACCACCGTCGAGAAGAAGGTGACCTCCAAGCGGTCGTTGATCTATCACGGCTGGATCACCATGAGTTCGACCTTGCTGGGTTTCGCGCTGGGCACGGCGCTGGGATTCGCTCTGGCGATCGGCATCGTCCACAACCGGACGATGGACATGAGCGTGATGCCCTGGGTGATCGCCAGCCAGACCATCCCGATCCTGGCGCTGGCGCCGATGATCATCGTGGTGCTGAACGCGGTGGGCATCTCGGGGCTGCTGCCCAAGGCCGTGATCTCGATGTATCTGAGTTTCTTCCCGGTCGTGGTGGGCATGGTGAAGGGGCTGCGCAGCCCCGCCCCGATGCAGCTCGACCAGATGCGGACCTGGAATTCCAGCCCTTCGCAGACCTTCTGGAAGCTGCGCCTGCCCGCCTCGATGCCCTATTTCTTCGCCTCGATGAAGGTGGCGGTGGCGGCCAGCCTGGTGGGCGCCATCGTGGGCGAGCTGCCCACCGGGGCGGTGGCGGGGCTGGGCGCGCGGCTGCTGGCGGGCAGCTATTATGGCCAGACCATCCAGATCTGGAGCGCCCTGCTGATGGCGGCGGCGCTGGCGGCGCTTCTGGTGGGCGTGATCGGCCTGTTGCAACGGCTGGTGCTGAAACGCATGGGAATGGCGTGATGGGGTGGCTGGCCTTCGGACTGGCCGCATGGGCGGCGGGATGGGCGCTGAACATGCGCCTTGCCCGGTTGCCGCGCTCGCGCGCCACCGGCCTGGCGGTGCCCTTCATCTTCGGGCTGACGCTGGTCCTGATCTGGGAGAGCGTGGTGCGCGGGCTGGAGGTGCCGGCGGTGCTGTTGCCGGCGCCCTCCGCCATCGCGGCGCGGTTTGCATCCTCCACCGCGATCCTGTGGCAGGATTTCGTGCAGACCGTCATCAAGGGCGCCTTGACGGGCTATGTGCTGGGCTGCGGCGCCGCGATCCTCACCGCGGTGGCGGTGGACCGCTTCCCGTTCCTGCAGCGCGGCCTGTTGCCGGTGGGCAATTTCGTGGCCGCGCTGCCGATCATCGGGATGGCGCCGATCCTGGTGATGTGGTTCGGCTTCGACTGGCAGTCCAAGGCCGCCGTGGTGGTGGTGATGGTGTTCTTCCCGATGCTGGTGAACACCGTGTCCGGCCTGCAGGATACCGGCGCGATGCAGCGCGACCTGATGCGCACCTATGGGGCGAGCTATTGGCAGACGCTGTTCAAGCTGCGGCTGCCGGCGGCGATGCCCTTCATCTTCAACGGGCTCAAGATCGCCTCCACGCTGGCGCTGATCGGTGCCATCGTGGCGGAGTTCTTCGGCTCGCCGATCAAGGGGATGGGCTTTCGCATCTCCACCAGCGTGGGCCAGCTGGCGCTGGACCTGGTCTGGGCCGAGATCGTGGTGGCGGCACTGGCCGGATCGGCCTTCTACGGGGTCGTGGCGCTGGCCGAGCGGGCGGTGACCTTCTGGCACCCCTCGCAGCGCGGGCGGGGCTGAGCCTGCCGGAGCACGGGACGACGGACGAAAACAAGAAGAACGGTCGGGAAGGCCGCTGCACATAACAATCGCTGCACGCAACAAGGAGAGGAAGATGAGAACCTTCAAGACGACGCTGATCGCCGGTGCGCTGGGCGCGCTTGCCACTGTGGCCCACGCGGCCGACGAGGTGACGCTGCAACTGAAATGGGTCACCCAGGCGCAGTTCGCGGGCTACTACGTGGCGCAGGACAAGGGCTTCTACGAGGAAGAGGGGCTGGACGTCACCATCAAGCCGGGCGGTCCGGACATCGCGCCCACCCAGGTGATCGCGGGCGGCGGCGCCGACGTGATGGTGGACTGGATGCCGGCCGCGCTGGCCGCGCGCGAAAAGGGGCTGCCGCTGGTGAACATCGCCCAGCCCTACAAGTCCTCGGGCATGATGCTGACCTGCCTCAAGGAGACCGGGGTGACCGGCCCGGAGGATTTCCCCGGCCGCACGCTGGGCGTGTGGTTCTTCGGCAACGAGTTCCCGTTCCTGAGCTGGATGAGCCAGTTGGACATCCCGACCGAGGGTGGCGAGAACGGCGTGACGGTGCTCAAGCAGGGGTTCAACGTGGATCCGCTGCTCCAGCGGCAGGCCGATTGCATCTCGACCATGACGTATAACGAGTACTGGCAGGTGATCGACGCGGGCATCGCGCCGGACGAGCTGATCACCTTCAAGTACGAGGAACAGGGTGTCGCGACCCTGGAGGACGGGCTTTACGTGCTGGAGGAGAACCTCGAGGATCCGGCCTTCGTGGACAAGATGGTGCGCTTCGTGCGGGCCTCTATGAAGGGCTGGAAATACGCCGAGGAGAACCCGGACGAGGCGGCCGAGATCGTGCTCGACAACGACGCGACCGGCGCCCAGACCGAGGAGCACCAGAAGCGGATGATGGGCGAGGTGGCCAAGCTGACCGCGGGCTCCAACGGCGCGCTGGACCCGGAGGATTTCGAGCGGACGGTGGAATCGCTGCTGTCGGGCGGGTCCGACCCGGTGATCACCGCGCATCCCGGTGACGACGCGTGGACGCACATGATCACGGATCAGGCCCTGAACTGAGCCGGATCGCTTGGAACGGGAAAAGGGCCGCGCCTCGCGCGGCCCTTTTCCATGCGCCCGCGGGGGTCACGGGCGGAAAAAGGGGCGGCCGGGGGGCCGCCCCTCGCTTCGGGGATGAAGCGTCGGCATGAAATCGTGCAGTGAAAAGGGCTCTGCCTATACGCGCGGGGCCGGAGGCCCGGTCGCAGGCACGGAGTGACACGCGCATGTAACAGCGGTCTTGCGGCGATGTGACAAATCCGTGTCAGCCGGCCCCGGCCAGCGGATAGCGGTGGATCTGGTGGAAGCGGCCCGCCTCGTCCTCGCCCATCAGCGCCAGGGCATCCAGCGCGAAGGGGCGGGGCAGGCAGTCGGCCAGCGCGGGGGAAAGGGCATCCTCCACCGCGGCCAGATCCTCGGCGGAGAGCCGGCCGGTCAGCGTCATGTGGAAGCGGAATTCCTCCATCACGTAGGGATAGCCCCAGCGCAGCAGCAGCGCCTCCTGCCGGTCTGTCAGCCCGGCCTTGCGGCGGCGGGCCAGTTCCTCGTCCCCGGGGGGCAGGCGGAACTCGTCCAGCGCCTCGACGGCCCCGGCGGCCAGCGCCGAGAGGGCCGCGCCGTCATCGCCGGGCACCAAGGCCAGGAACCGGCCCAGCCGGCGCAGCACCAGGGCGGGTGTTTCGACGGGGGCATGACGCTGGCAGAAGGCGTCCAGCGCCCAGGCCAGATCCTCGGCGCTGCGGCCGGCGGCCATGCGGAAGGGCGGCTTGATCGTGGCGTGAAAGCCGTAGCGGCGCGGGGTCTCGGTGATCTCGGCGACCGGATGCGGCAGCCCGTCCAGCGCCGGATGCGCCTGCGCGGCGCCCCTGGCGGCGTCCCAGCCCAGCCAGGCCGCGCCGAAGGAGGCCAGCGCGCCGGGCGGCGGCGTGTAGTAGACCGCGTAGCGGCGATAGTTCATCGGACCCTCCCTCGTGCCCGGCACGGGCGGGCCTGTCTTCGCATGGCGCGGGCGCGGCGCAAACCCCTTGCCTTGCGGTTCGGGCCGCGCGGCGGCTCAGCGCCGGCGCAAGGTGTCGCCCGGCGAGATGGTGGGGCTCAGCTCGACCACCTCGCCGGCCTTGGCGTCGGGATCGGAGACCCGGCGCGAGATGATCTCGGCGGCGAGGCGGCCGATCTCGGACCGGCAGGCATCCATCGTGGCCAGTTGCCGGGGCAGGCCCTGCAACAGTTCGACCCCGTTGAAACCGGCGAGCCCGATCTGGCCGGGAATGTCGACGCCCTGCTCCAGCAGCCACAGCAGGCCGCCCGCGCCGATCAGGTCGTTCGAGTAATAGAGGAAATCCAGGTCGGGCGTGCGGTCCAGCATGGCGCGGGTCATCTCGCGGCCCTTGGCCAGCGCCGAGCCGCCGGAATAGAATTCCTGGTCGGCCAGTTCCACCCCGCCCTTGGCCAGCACCTCCACCAGCCCCTCGAAGCGTTTGCGCGCCCGGTGATCGAGCGGCATCTTCGTGCCCATGAAGCCGATCCGGCGATAGCCTTCCTTCAGGATCGCGCGGCCCATCTCGCGCCCGGCGCGGCGGTGCGAGATGCCCACCATCGAATCCACCGGCGTGCCGTCCACGTCCATGATCTCGACGACGGGGATGCCGGCGGCGCGCAGCATGGCGCGCGAGGCCTCGGTATGCTCCAGCCCCGCGACGATGATGCCCGAGGGCCGCCAGGACAGCATTTCGTAGAGCACCCGCTCTTCCTTGTCGGGCAGGTAGTCGGTGACGCCCACGACGGGCTGCAACGCGGTGTCCTCCAGCGCGCGGCCGATGCTGGTGAGCACCTCGGGAAAGACCATGTTGCCCAGCGAGGGGATGATCACGGCCACGAGATTCACCCGCTGGCTGGCCAGCGCGCCGGCGATCTTGTTGGGCACGTAGCCCAGGCGCTTGGCGGCCAGCAGCACCTTGTCGCGGGTGGCCTGGCTGACATCACCGCGATTGCGCAGCACGCGACTCACGGTCATTTCCGAGACGCCCGAGGCCTCGGAGACGTCGCGCAGGGTGAGGGGGCGTTTGTCGTGTCGGGTCAAGCGATTGTCCTGAGAAGGGTCGCGCGATGGTAGCGCGAACGGCTTTGCCCGCGCAAGCTGGCAAAGCGCGGCGCTTCGCGGATGACAAGCCCGGCGCGGGCGGGTAAGAGAAGGCCCGTGGCCCCGTGGCTCAACTGGATAGAGCAGCCCCCTCCTAAGGGGCAGGTTGCAGGTTCGAATCCTGCCGGGGTCACCATCCCTGCTGCTTCCGACATGTTCGACAGGCGGCCGGCCAGACCTCTTGCGAGCTCAAGGGGCAGCAGGCGACGCCCGGCGCATGGCCGCCCGGGGAACCCGTGGTCGTCGGTCATGTTCTTCCGGTCCCGACGGTGGCCCTTCGATCGGCCGCGCGTGGCAAGCAGCTCAACCAAGGGCCGCCACGAAGCCCAGAACCCCGGCCAGAAGCGCGCCGCCCAGCGCCCGGAAGCGCCAGCGCATGCGCATATCCAGGCGCGAAGCGCCTTCGGAATAGTCGAAACGTTCATACATCACCCGGTCCATCGGCAAGCCCAGCTCGATCAGCTGGTCCGTGACCGCCGTCACCATGGGCCCGGGCCCGCAGATCATCGCCACCGTGTTCCGCGGGTCGAGCCCGTCCAGCAGCGCCGTGAGCCGCGTTCGGTCGAGCCGGCCGGTTTCGCCCGGAAAGCCGGCCTCTTCCGTCTCGCTCAGAAGCATGCTGCGCAGGTCGAGATCGGCCTCGGCCGCCGCGATCTCGGGCAGGCAGGCCAGGTTCCGCGCAGCGCCCACCGCATAGGCGAGGCGGACGGGCCGGCCATGTCGGCGGGCTTTCAGGTCGCGCAGCAGCCCCATGATCGGCGCGATTCCCACGCCGCCCGCGATCAACAGCACCGCGTCGTCGCGGTGGTTCTCCAGCGTGAAGGTGCCGTAGGGCCCGTCGATCCCCATCACGGTGCTCGCGGGCAGGCTGCCGATCCTGCCGGTGAAATCGCCCGCCTCCTTGATGATCAGGCTCAGGCCCGGACGTGTCGGACTGTCCGCGATGGAGAACGGGTGATCGAACAGCGGAAACCGCCGATTGCCCTCGGTGATCCAGACGAACTGCCCGGCCCGATAGCGCAGGGGCGGGGTGCCGGCTTCGGGCTGGATGTCGAGTTCCCACAGCCGGTCGGCCCGCTTTTCGACCGACGCGAGGCGCCACGGCCGGGCGCGCAGCCGCGCCCAGCGCCAGCCGTAGAGCGTGAGAATCACCGCAACCACGGCCGCGCCGACGAGCCACCAATACCCGTTCAGGGCGCCCGTGGCGCTGAACCGGCCCGCCGTCACCGCGTGGTGCAGCCCGGCCCCGACGGCCGTGATCGCCAGAATGACATGGGCCGCACGCCAGGTTTCATAACGCAGCGGCAGATGGTTGCGCAGGGCCGAGCCCAGCACCAGCGGAACCAGCGCGCCCAGGGCGATGACGCCGGAGCGGTATTGCGGCAGCGTCAGGTAGGCCAGCCCGCGTTCGTAGGCGAGCGCAGGATCCGCGAGGAAGGTCGGCACCAGATACGCCACCGGATGCAGCAACAACGCCAGCAGGACCCACCACGCGGTCGTCTTGTGAAAGGCCATCACCCGATCGATCCCCAGCCGGCCCGATATGGCCTCGAAGCGCCCGGAGGTCAGGAATTGCACTGCCATGGCCGCAAGCCCGACAAGCCCCAGCCCGGCGGCCGCGACTTCCCAGGTCGCGGCGGGCGAGACAGGGCGCGTCATCGCCAGGGCAAGCGGCAGGAGGCACGCCAGCAGAAAGAGCGCCGCCACGAGGCCGACCGGCAACCGGATTGACCCCGGGGATGTCGACGCCGCATGATCGGGTGTCCCGCCCGCCCCGGATTGCCGCCTGTTGTCCATAGCCTTTCCCTTCGCTTGCGCCTCCGGTTCCGCATGAACGTCTCTGCGACGTCCTTGTTACGGGACAATGACGTGTCATGCGGCGATCATATTATCGGGTTTGAATGGCCTGAAGGAGACAGCCCCGGAAAAGGAGTCCGCCATGCCGATCTTCCTGTTCAGAACCACTGTCGTGACTGCCTTTTTCCTGGCTCTGACTGCACCATTGGCCGCCCAGCACGCGACCATGGCCGAGATCATCGAGGCCTGGCTGGACGGGCCGCACGGCGACTATGATTCGCCCTCCTTCACATATTGGAACGAGGACGGGGCGGTGCCCGAGGCCTGCGCGGCCTGCCATTCGGAAACCGGAATGCTGGACTGGCTGGGCGCGGATGGCACCGAGGCAGGAATCGTGAATCATCCGGGCACGATCAACACCGTGATCGGCTGCGCCTCCTGCCATGTCGCCGAAGCCGAGGCGCTGGACGCGGTGCCGTTCCCCTCGGGGGTGGCGGTGTCGGGGCTGGGGGGCAATGCGACCTGCACCATGTGCCATTCGGGCCGCGCGTCCACCGGCAGCGTGACACAGGCGACCACCGGCATGGACCTTGACGCGGTCTCTCCCGAACTGGCCTTCATCAACGTTCACTATGGCGTCGCCGCCGCCGTGATGCACGGCTCCGAGGCCAGCGGCGGCTTTCAATATGCCGGGCAAAGCTATGCCGGGCGCTTCGCCCATGTGCCCAGCGCCAGCAGCTGCGTGGCCTGCCATGAGCCGCATTCGACCGAGGTGGAGACCGAAACCTGCGTCGCGTGCCACCAGGGTGTCGACGACATCAGGGCGATCCGCACCCAGCATTCCGATTTCGACGGGGATGGCGTGACCAGCGGCGGTATCCGCACCGAGATCGACGGCTTGCACGCGATCCTGGACGACGCCATTCGGACCTATGCGCGAGAGGTCGCAGGCACACCCATCGGCTATGCCCGGGACAGCTATCCGTATTTCTTCATCGACGGCAACGGGGATGGAACCATCGACGGCACGGAGGCGATCTATCCCAACCGATATGCCAGCTGGACGCCGCGCTTGCTCATGGCCGCCTACAACTACCAGGTCGTGGCCAAGGACGGCGGGGCCTGGGTTCACAATCCGCGCTATGCCCTGCAATTGCTGCATGACAGCGTGATCAGCCTGTCCGAAAGGGTGGAGGTGGAAACCGGCGGCATGCGGCGGCCCTGAGGCCGCCTTTCCCGCGCCTTCCATGTGGCCATGTTCTTCGTCCTGGGCCAACGCGACGCGGTTGCTCCTGGCCGGCCACGCAGGCAGCGCGGCATTCCGGGATAGGCAAGCAACTCGACCCGGGGGTGGGCAGGAGGCGCCGTCCGCGCAGCGATCGCGGCGCAGGATCGGCAGCGCGCCGGCGGCCTTGCCCGGAACCGGATGCCCTTCGGCCCATGATCGGGAAGTCCGGCCGGTCGCCGGTCATTCGGGGCTTCCCCGCATCTTCCTCGCAGCGCGCGGCGTTCAGTGCTCGGCCAGCAACGAGCCGAAGCCCTGGATCCGGTCCACGATGCCGTTCTGCCGCAGCGCATGCCAGTAGGTGGCCGTGTTGATCGCGATCACCGGCTTGTCGAGCCAGAATTCCGCGATGCCCGCCAGCCGCGCCATGGCGAGGTTCGTGCCCACCTGCACCAGCGCCTCCACCGCCGGATCGTTCAGCTCGATCAGCGCGTCGCGCAGGGCGCGTTCGGATTCGTGGGCGATCAGGTGGGGGCTTTTGCATTTCAGGCCCTTCACCGCCATCACCTCGAATCCGCAATCGCTGAAGAACCGCTCCACCTGGCGGTCGCCGACCGGCATGTAGGGGGTCACCACCGCGATCCGCCGGATGTCGCCATGGCAGCGCAGCGCCGCCTGGCAGGCATCCGAGCCCATCGCCACGCGGACGCCCGCGCGTGCCTCGACCCGTTTCTGGAGTTCGGCCGACCCCTCCAGCCCGTCCCAGAACGTCTCGGCCGACATGCCCATGACCAGCGATTTCGGGTGGCAGGTCATCACCGCGTCGACCGCCTCCATCATGGTGCGGCGGATGTCGTCCATCAGCGCGTTGAAATCCTCGTCGCTGTCCACCGGGTTGTCGGGGATCACGATACGGGAGAAATGGTTGGTCACCCCCACCGGGCGCATCGCGTCGTATTCCGGCTGCACCGAGGTGTTGGTGGAGGGGGCGATCACCCCGAACGTGTGGCGGTATCCCAGGCTGTCGGTCATCTGATGTCCTTCGGGTTGCGGGTTGCGGGCCGGCGCCGTCAAATCAGGCCTGGCAGAACGAGGGCGATACCCGGGAACAGCAGCAGCAGCCCCAGGAGGACGAGGTTGCACAGCAGGAAGGGCAGCCCGGCCCGGATCACCTGAACGAAGCTCGCGTTCGGCGCCTGGCCCTTGAGCACGAACAGCAACAGTCCGAAGGGGGGTGTTATGAGCCCGATTTCGACCGCGATCAGGGTCAGGACCGCGAACCATATCAGGTCGAACCCGAGCGCCGTGGCCAGCGGAAAGAAGATCGGCACCGTGATGAGCATGACCGAGACCTGGTCCATGAAGGTGCCCAGGACCAGCAGGATCAGCAGGATCAGACCGAGCACCACCAGCGGATCGAGGCTGAGCGAAGAGGCCCATTGCAGGAAGCCCCGACTGGCGCCGGAAAAGGCGAGCAACTGGCTGAAGACGGCCGATCCCATGACGATGAAGAACACCATCCCGCCAACGATCACCGTGCCTTTCAATGCCTGGACGATGGCCCCCAGGCCGAGCCTGCCGAACAGCGCCGCCGCGATCAGGACGCCCAGCACGCCGAAGGCGGCGGATTCCGTGGGTGTGGCGACCCCGAAGACGATCAGCCCGATGACCATCGCGATGATGATCGCGATCGGCATCGTATCGACGAAGACCAGCCGCAGCTTCCGCGCAAGCGGTATCGGCGGCAGGCTGTATCGGGGGGCGGCGTCCGGGTCGCGCCAGAGCTGCACGGCGATGACCAGGGCGAACAGCAACGCCAGCAAGAGGCCGGGAAGGAGCCCCGCGATCAGCAGGCGGCCGACATCGATATTGGCGATTCCGGCCAGCAGGACCGCGATGGCCGAGGGCGGAATGATGATCGCCAGCCCCCCGACGCCCAGGATCGGCCCGATCGCCATGTGAGGCTTGTAGCGGCGCTGTTCCATCTCGGGGATCAGCAGCGAGCCCAGCATCGCCGCATTGGCCAGGCTGGATCCGGTCAGCGCCGCGAAAACGGTGCCGCCGCCCACGGCCAGAAAGCTGAGCCGTCCCGGAATCGCGCCCAGAAGCTGGTCCAGCGCATCGAAGACGATCCGCGCGAGGCCGGTGTGAAAGAAGATCCCTCCCATCAGGATGAACAGCGGCACCGGCGCCAGGGTGAACTTGGTGACGAGATCGGTGGAGTTCTCCACGATCTGCAACATTCCCATGATGTTGGGCATGAAGATCATCGTGCCGACGATGTTCGCCGTCAGAAAGGCCAGTGCGACCGGCATCCCGATGACGATCAACCCCGTGATCGACCCGACGAGGATCAGCATGGCAAGATACCATTCCATGATCAGAGGCTTTCCTTCATCTCGTCCGCATAGGGTGTGCCGCCGGTCACCGCGAGGCGCAGGAATTCCGTCGCCACAAGCGTGTAGGCCAGCGGCAGTGGCAGCATGAACAGCCAGAACGGCAGGTCGATGCCCCCGATCACCTGCTCGCCCGACAGGATGCTGTCGCGCAGCAACACGATGCTCGTCACGGCGAACGCGAGGCACGAGGCGACCGATAGCGCGAACACCGCCCACAGCGCGATCTTGCGCAGCAGGGGCCCCGCGGCGTTGATGAAACTGTCCACCGCCACATGGGCGCGCTCGCGCACCAGGTAGGGTGCGGCGAGCACCGCGAAATAGAGCAGCATCAACTGCACGACCGGAATGGTGGCATGCCACGACCCGAAGCCCAGCTGCCGGCTGGTCACATCGCCCAGGATCATCACCAGGATGACAAGCGCCGCGATGGCGGCCAGGACCGCCATCGCGTCTATCAGCAGGTGATAGGCGCGCAAGGCGCCGCTCCCGGTCCGCGACGCCTCAGCGCCGGGCATCGTGCAGGGCGCTTTTCAATGCCTCGGCATGCTCCGACCCGGATGCGGCCAGCCGGGCCCACAGCTTGTCATAGGCCAGCGCCAGGTATGCGTCGGCGGCCGCCCCGGACAGCTCGACGATTTCCATCCCGCCATCCAGCAGCGCCTTTTCCTCGGCCTCCTTGAAACCCTGTATGAAGGCGACGGCGTCCGCCTCCCAGGCGATCGCCTGCTCGGTCAGGATGTCCCTGGCCTCTTGCGGCAGGCTGTTCCACTTGTCGGTGTTGACGAGCGCCAGCACGTTGCCGCTGTAGAATGGCGGATCGATCCGCACCTTGGTGTGCCGGCCGAAGCCCAGCGCCACCAGCCCGTAATCGGGCCAGCCGTAACCGTCGATCACGCCGCTGTCGAGCGCGGTCATTATCTCGCCCACTTCGATCGCCACTGGCGTTGCTCCCAGCGCTTCCTGGAAGTCGCGATAGGTCGGCGTGGTGAACAGCTTCATGCCTTCGAGGCTGACGCCGGTCTCGGTGATCTCCGGCATCTCGGCAAGATACATGTTGAAGCGCACGGAGGAATCGAACCAGCCAAGCACCCGCGCGTTGATCTGGTCGGTCCAGAGGTCGCTGACGAGATCCAGCCCGCCATTCTCGCGCACCTCCGACATCGGCCGGTTGACCGCCAGCAGCGCATCCACCTCCTTGACCGATCCGGCGTAGAACGAGGCGGGGGCATGCAGGATGTCGATCAGCCCGCGCTGGAGCGACGCCGCCTGGCGCGCGGGCGGCATGACCTCGGGCCCGCCCATGTAGTTGATCCGGACCACGCCCTCGCCAGCCGCGTTCACGCGCTCCACGTATTCGAGGAACACCTGCGAGACCGGGGTGGGCGACGGCAGTCCGGTGACGGCGTTCAGCGTTACCTCGGCGCTTGCCATTCCGGTGGCCGCGATCAGGGCCCCCGCGACGCCGGCGGCGAGTCTTGCCTTGATATTCATCTTCGTTCTCCCTGTTTCTTGTTGGTTCATGCTTTTCCGGTCTCAGCCGGCGGCGACACGCGCCTGCCTGGCCGGCGTCGCCGTGTCGCGCAGGGCCGGCATCACATCCGCCGCAAACCGCTCCATGCTGCGCATCGTCATGTCGTGGGGGAGCGTGCCGAACTGCATCATGCACAGCAGGTTTCCGAACCGCATGTCGGCATGGAAACCACGCAACCGGGCCAGCACGGTATCCGCGCTGCCACAGACCATCATCCCCAGTTCCACCGCCTGTTCCAGCGTCAGCTTGCCCGTGACCTGGCTCTTCGCCTGCTGGATGCGGCGCATGGACTCCAGGCTCGAGTAGCCGGGCGGCAGCAGCATTTCGAGCGGCATCTTGAGGAAGGTGTTCCGGAACCGCTCGAAATGCGGTTTTGCCTCGGCCATGGCGGCCTCGTCCGTCTCGCCGACATAGATGGGCACGGCCCAGCCCAGTTGATCGTCGCTCGCCTCGTAGCCATGGTCACGCGCGACCTGCCTGTAGACCCCGAGGTATTTTTCCACCGCCTTCGCGGGGCTGAAGGTTTGCAGGTAGGTATATTTCCGATCCGGGTGGGCCGCCCAGTCGATGGTTTCCTGGCTGCCCTGCGAGGGTACCCAGATCGGCGGATGCGGCTGCTGGTAGGGGCGCGGCCAGGGGTTGACGTAATTCAGCTTGAAATACTTGCCGCGCCATTCGAACGGGCCGGGCCGCGTCCAGGCCTCGACGATCAGGTCATGGGCTTCGCCGTAGCGGGCGTGGCTCTCCGTCGGGTTGATGTCGAACGTGTGATACTCAGCGCCGATGCCCCGGACGAAGCCACTGATGAGCCGGCCGCCCGTGATGTTGTCGATCATGGCGTGCTCCTCCGCCACGGTCAGCGGGTTGCTGCGCAGCGGCAGGGCATTGCCGAGGATCGCGATTTTCACCCGCGACGTGCGCCGCGCCAGTGCGGCGGCCGTCACGGCCGGGGATGGCATGATGCCATAGGCGGTCTGGTGATGTTCGTTTACTGCGATGCCGTCGAATCCCAGCGGCTCGGCGCTTTCGAGTTCGTCCAGATAGCGGTTGTAGAGCAGATGCCCCTTCTGCGGATCGTAGTTGGCGTTGGACAGGTGCAGCCAGGTCGTTTCCCGGCCCTCCATCGCCTCCGGCTCCAGGTCGGCATAGGGCATCAGGTGGAAAAGCACGAATTTCATCGGGAGCACTCCTGCGCGAATGTGGTGACCGAGCGGGCAAGATCGTCGGGTCGTTCCAGGTGCACCAGATGGCCGCAGGCCTCGAAGACGGTGACCCGGGCGTCGGGCAGCCTGTCGGCGTAGGCCTGGGCGTAGGACACGGGAAAGAGCCGATCCTCGCGCCCCCAGATCAGGTTGACCGGCAGGTCCAGCCGATGCGCCCATTTGTCGAGCCGGGGGCTGTGCCAGCGCGGCGACCAGGCCAAGCGCGCCAGCGCCGCCCAGTTGGCCAGCTGACGCAGCGACTCCTCCTCGTCGGCGGGGGGCTCCGACATCCTCCGGGCAAGATCCCGGTCATGCACCATGCGGGCGGCGCGCTCTTCTTCCGGCCACAGGAAATTGTCCGCTGGAGATATGCCTTCGAACGACATCCCCGGCGCGCTGACCAACGTCATCGAGTTGAACCGGCCGGGATCCCGTATACCGATCTCCATCGCGATCCACCCGCCCAGCGACAGGCCGAGCACGTCCACGGGGCCGAGGGCCAGCTGGTCCAGAAGGTCGAGGTAGAACAGCGCCATGTCATCGACACTGTCCAGCCACGCGGGCGTGACGGTGTTGTCGAAGCCCGGATGGCAGGGTGCGATCACTTCATGTGCGCCCGTCAGCCGCTCGAAGAAGCCGAGTGCCCCTTTCAGCCCGCCGCCCCCATGCAGGCAGAGCAGGGGGCGCCCTGTCCCCTTGCGCGCGATCGAGACCTCCACTCCGGCAATGCGTCGTTCAAGAAAAGCCATGCAACCCCCGCTGGTTCGGTATACTCAGAATGCTGTATCGGCGCAAAATGTCAACGAAATCTGCATGTTTTATATTTTTGGGTATACTGAACGAGGTTCCGGGCGTCGCCTGCGAGCGAAGGAGACCCGGTTTTTCCCTTGCTGGATGCCGTTTCGCCCCGCTCTATCTTGGTCACGCGGGGGCTGCGGCCCGGACGCAGGGAGAGGTGCATGGATACGCAGTCGCTATCGGAATCGGTGGCCCGGGCCTATCGCTCGATTCGCGAACGGATCTTCGACGGATCCTTGACCCCCGGTCAGGAATTGCGCGAAAGCGTGCTGGGCGAGGAGATCGGGGTCAGCCGGACGCCGGTGCGTTCGGCGCTGAGCCTGCTGGAAGCCGAAGGGCTTGTCATCCACGAACGCTATCGCAGGTATACCGTTGCAAGTCTGACGATCGAGGAGATCGACAAGATCTTCGAACTGCGCATGCTGCTGGAAGGGCTGGCCGCGCAACGGGCGGCGACGCGCGTCACCGATGACGAGATCGCCGAGCTGCGCCGTCTCAACGTCGAAATGCTGGTCTGTGCCGGGGCGCAGGATGTCCATGACACGCGCCAGTACGACGAATTGAACACGCGCTTTCATGTCGTCATCCTGCGAGCGGCGGACAGTGCGCGCCTGAGTGCGATGCTGGGCAGTCTGATCGATCTGCCGCTTTCGTTCCTGTCGCACTACCAGCCCGATCTGCACCGGCACTTCGAGCGCAGTTGCCAGCATCACGACGAGATCATCAGGGCCCTCGAGCAGCGCAACGGCACATGGGCGGAGGCTCAGATGCGGGCCCATTTGCTGTCCGTGCGTCCGGGTTGCCCCGGGTCATCATTCTGATCGGGGCCTGACATCCAACGGCACGCGGTTTGCGGCGCTGGCTGGCCGACCAGGCCCCCGGCCGGTCGATCGCCAGCCGACGGGACAGGGGCCGCCAGACCTGCCTATCCGCCGCCCGCGCCACCGGCCCAGTTCACCCGCCCGGGGCCGGTTGCGCTTCGCCGCCCTCTGCGTCGATCATGCGCGAAGGTGTCCGTCGCCGGCCCTGCCGTCCGTCGATCCTGCGCCGGCACCAAACTTCCGGCAAGTCCGCACGGCCCGTCGAGGGGATCGGACGGCCCGTGAAGATTTGCCGTCGCCCTTCCCGCTCGATGCTCACCAACCGCTGCACCGCCCGCCCTGGCTCCGGGGGTGCGGCTGCAGCGTGCCGCCCCTTGTTCTTGCGCATGTGGGTCCGGTCACGATGCGAACGGGACGCGGAGCGACAAGGCGCACCCCGTGGCGTGGGCGCGTTCGCAAAAGAGCCGCGCCCCGTTCCGGCCGGCAGGGGCGCCGTCACCGGCGACGATGAGCCGCCGGGTGGCTGGTGGCAGGCGTAGGCCGCGCACCGTTCCGGACATGCATATCGTCCAACTTCCCGCTTGACCCCCGCGCGCGGCTCGCCTATCTGGACCCTCGCTCGTGGCGGAGTAGCTCAGTTGGTTAGAGCAGCGGAATCATAATCCGCGTGTCGGGGGTTCAAGTCCCTCCTCCGCTACCATCGCCCCCCCCACATGCCCCGGCTCGACCCGGATCAGGGACTTTAGCCACCCTGTCGCATGGATGGTAACCTCTCGATCTGTAGCAGGAAAACCGCGACCCCGCGATGATCTTGTAAAGCGTTTCAACCAGTGCGCGGTCAGACTGGGGGCAAGCCGGCTGGCTTCCAGACAAGGCGGCCAATCGTCTCGAAATACCGGCCCGGCGTAGCGGGGTGAAGTTGGACCCCCTCGGGCTCTTCCTGCTCCGCGAGTCAGGCTTCGAGAGCGCTTCTTTTGGCGGTTGCCTCCGCGATGTCCGTTTCGGCGACAAAGCCCTCGATGACCTCTCGCGTGCGAAGGTCACCGCGCCGTGCGAGGCGCCCCGGCGTCTCGGTCAGCCCGTGCGCGATGCTGGCTCGATTGCGGCCGGTCTCTCCGTTCAGGGCGCGGCGCTTGTCACAATGGGCTTTGAGGCATTCCTTCACATGGGCCGGGTCAGCCAGTTCCGCCTTCCGCTTTGCCGGAACCGCATGCTCGATCTTGTCCAACCGGCATCGCTTTCCCGCCGTGGCATCCTGATCAGACCCTGACCTGGTCGCGGGTCGGCGGCCCCATCCTTGCCGCGCTCTGGCAATCCCGGCACATGGCCTTCCCCCCGCAACGCGCGCGGGGCGCTGGCGGGCCGATGCGGGCCGGAAGGCCGGTTTCGCCGTGGACCAAGGGGCAGCCTGATCCCGGCGATGCCGCAGCTGGTCGCCTGGTCCGGGCCCGCCCGGGCTGCACGGCCGGCCGGGCCGGGTCACGCCTCCTGCAATGCGAAATCGGTGTAGACGAAGCCCTCGCGCATCACGGTCTCGCCCCGGCACAGCGCAAGCGGGCGGGCAAAGCCCGGCCCGTCCGCCACCACGGTATGAAACTCGCCATGCTCGCCGCAGGGATCGACAGTGTCGGGCAGCGCGTCCAGGAACGCCGCGTCGAACCGTGCGCCGCACAGCGCCGCGGAGAGGCGGCTCGGGTCCAGCGTGACGATCCTTGCGTCGATCCCGGCCGTCAGCATCTCCCGCGCCAGCGCCGCCGTCTGCCGCCCCCAGAGCGGGAAATGCGCCCGAAGGCCCAGGGGAGAAAGCCGCGCCTCGCGGTAGGCCCGGATATCCTCCAGGAACAGGTCGCCGAACACCCAGTCCAGAACGCCCTCGTCGCGCAGGGCGGCGGCGGCGGCGCCCACGCGCGCCTCGTAGACCTCGTTGGGACAGGGAAAGGGCAGATCGACCTCGATCAGTGGCAGGCCCAGCGCCCCGGCCTGCGCCCGGGCCACATCCCGCTGCGTGCCGTGCACCGCGACCCGCGCTGCGCTTTCGTTGAACGTGCTGAACAGCGCCCGCACCTCCAGCGCGGGATCCTGCCGGGCCAGTTGCAGGGCCATCATGCTGTCCTTGCCGGAACTCCAGGACATCACGGCGGGGCGCGGGCTCATGCCAGCGCCTCCAGGATCGCGTCCAGCCCGTCGGTCAGCGCCGCCGGGCCGGGTTGCAGGATCAGCGGCGACTTGATCTCGAAGATCCGGCCATCGCGCACGGCGGGGATGTTCTCCCAGCCCGGGCGCGCGGCGATCTTCTCGGGCCGCACCTTTTTGCCGCACCAGGAGGCCAGGATCACGTCGGGCGCCGCCTCGATCACCCGAGGGGACGAAACGATCCTGTCACGGGCCGCCGGCATGGCCGCCAGATCGGCAAAGGCATCGACACCGCCGGCGATTCCGACCAGTTCCGACACCCAGCGGATGCCCGAGATCATCGGCGTGTCCCATTCCTCGAAATAGACGACCGGGCGCCGCCCCGCCTGCCGCGCGGCGATTTCGGCAAGGCGTCGCTCATAGCCACCGACCAGGGCCTCGGCGCGCTCGGCCTGCCCCACCGTCGCGCCGAGATGACGGATCATCGCCAGGATGCCGTCGAGGCCGCGCTGGTTGTAGGCCGTCACCGTCACCCCGGCGCGGATCAGGTCGGCCGCGATATCGGCCTGAAGGTCCGAGAAGGTCAGCACCAGGTCAGGCTCCAGCGCGAGGATCTTCGCGGTGTCGGCGGAGGTGAAGGCCGAGACGCGCTGCTTTTCGCGCCGCACGCGGGCGGGCCGGACCGCGTAGCCCGAAACCCCGACGATCCGGTCCTCCTGCCCCAGCAGGTAAAGCGTCTCGACCGTCTCCTCGGTGAGGCAGACGATGCGCTCGGGGGGAAAGGCTCTCATGCCGTCGCGCTCCCCTGCTGAGCGGTTCGGCCGCCGCGCGGCTCCGTCGGGGCCAGCGCCCCGGTCTCGTGGTTGGAAATCGTCCGTCCTGCGATCATCGCGCCCTCCGCGCAGGGGCGGGGGCAGTCGGAAACGGCAATGCCCGGCACCCTCGCGGGTCATCCCGATCACTCCGTCCCCGCGCGCCCCGCCCGGGTAAAGGTGGCTGCGGCGCGTGGACCACGCACCGGAGATGGCAGGTCTCCTGACTCGCGGGTCTGCGCTTCCCCGAACCTTCCCGGGCCGTGCGGGCCCAGTGGTGTCGCGCGGGGTCGCTCGCCGCCTACAGTTGCGGGGGCAGTCGCGGAATTGGGTCTCGGCCCGCACCGCATTCCCTTTTCAGCCGAGCCCGAAGGACCGGCCACCATCCCGCAAACCGTCGCACAGGGCCGGGCGCCTGTCCAGACGAAGGAGCGCCGGATGGGATCTGCCCGACGCCGGGCGCCCTCGGGCCTGTCCCGGGCCGCCGAAGGAACCTGGCTGCAGCCGTGCCGCAAGCGGCGTCGTCGCGCGTTCGCCGAGGTCGGCCGGACGGTCGCCGGCCGGCGGCACGATCACCGGCACCCGCCCGCCGTCGCGCAGGACGGGCCACCGCCGCCGCCTCCTGTCGTCATCCGGCAGGCCGGGGTCCGGCACGACGAGCGCGTGATCCGCGAGCGCCGCCCTTTCAATGGCTTCGCACGGGGGCGGCATGATCGAGCGGGATGGCCGCGCGTCGCTGCCGGCCAATGCCGACGGCGGACGGTCTGCGGGCGGCCGGTCGCGCGTCTCGGGATGGTCTGCGCCACCTGTGCCGCCGTCGTGATGCCTGCCACGGCAGGGGGACCGGTCCCGCGGCCAACCGGGATCGCCCTTTCGGGCAGGGGCCCGTTCACCGGCCAGTCTCCCGACCGATCCCGGCGGGAGGCTGACGGCAGGGCCTGCATCGCCGCGCCGGTTCAGATCTCCGCGCTGCCTGCCTGCCGGAAATGGCGCGGTTGGGTCGCGGCCGCCGCCTCGTCCGACAGCCCGCAATCCAGTACCACGTCCGAACCGAGCGAGAACACCCGCATGTCGGGCCGTATGGCATCGGCCAGCCGCTCCGTGGGCCTGGGCAGTGTCAGCCCTTGCGGGCCCCCGCCGATCAGCACCGGGGCGATGGCCACCTGGATCCGGGTCAGAAGCCCGGCCTCCAGGAAGCGTGCGATGGTATTGCCGCCGCCCTCCACCAGCAGGTTGCGCAGGCCCTCCATCCGCAGCGCCGCGGCGATCTCGGCGGGGTCGAGCTGGCCATGGCGCGGGGTCAGCCGGATCGCCGTCACCCCTTCGGGGCGGGCGCGGTCCACCGCCTGGATCACGAAGCGCCGCGCGCCGTTCTCGGCCAGCACCGGCGCGTCGTCCGGCAGGCGGCCGTTCGGGTCGATCACCACCCGGGCGGGATTCTGCCCGGGACAAAGCCGGACCGTCAGGCGCGGGATGTCGTGCAGCGCAGTGCGCACCCCGATCACCACGCCATCGACCAGCGCCCGCATACGGTGCAGATGCGCCAGCCCGTCCGGCCCCGACACGTCGCGCGCATCGCCCGTCACGGTGGCCACCCGCCCGTCGAGCGACTGGCCGATCTGCGCGACGGTGACGGGCGCCAGATCGCGTCGCGCCAGCGGGCCGTAAAGGTCGAGCGCCGCGCGTTCCGCCGGGCTCCAGCGGCCGCAGCAGCAACAGGCCAGCCCCTGCCGCACGTCCAGCAGGCGTTTCCAGACCCGGGGCGTGACGTCAACGAAGGACATGGGGTTCCTCATGCATATGTCGGGCGGGACAGGCGAGCAGGTCGAGATGCCCGATCACGCAGCCTGCGCTTTCGGCGGTGGCATGGCGGTGCCGGGCCCAGGCGGCGGCCTCGACCGCGCCCGCCTCCGCCGCGGCGGCGCCGATCCCGTCGATCAACTCGCGGTGCAGCGCCGCCATGTCCGGGCCGAGGCGCCAGGGGCTTTCGGCGCGCTGCACCGCAAAGCCCGCCGCCTCGAAGATCGCGGCCGCGTGACTGGCCGCGTCCGGCCCCAGCGCCGGGCCAAGGCCCTTGTCGCCCCGCTGGTGCCGGTTGAAGGCCCGGGTGACACCGGCGTCGCGCGGGTCTTCGGGGCTCCAGCGCATTCGGCCATCATAGCTCAGCGCGGCGTAGAACGGCACCTCGAGGCGGCGTGCCAGACCCTCGACCCAGGCGGCGGGCATCAGGTCGAGCAGGGCGGAGGCCGTCACCAACGTGGCGCCGGCCAGCGGTAACCTGTCCAGATCGCCCAGGTCTGCCTCCACCGTCTCGGCGGCGCTTCCGGCGGCGGCCCCGGCCAGCGCCAGCAGGTCCGGATCGTTGTCGACCAGGCGCCAGCGCGTGCCCTCGGGCAGAAGCGGGGCCAGCGCCTGCCAGGTCGCCCCGGTGCCGCAGCCCAGATCCACCACCAGGGGGGCGGGCCCGGCCGCCTCGGCCGCCCGCCGCGCCAGAACGGCATCGCGGGCCGCCCGGTCGGCGGGGTCGCGCAGCGCCAGCCAGTCGGCGGAAAAGCCCATGGCTCAGATATCTCCCTCGAACCAGGCGCGGGCAATATGGCTTTCGTGCAGCGTGATCCGCAGCCGCCGCACCCGCCCCGCATCGGAAAGCCGTCCCGCGCGCACCACGGCGGCCATCGCGTCGAAGATGTGGCGGCAAAGGAATTCCGTCGTGGTGAACTTGCCCTCGAACTCGGGCACCTCGTCGAGATTGCGATAGCGCAGCGGGTCCAGCGTTTCGGTCAGGGCCTCGGTGGCGAGGCCGATATCGACGACAAGGCCATGCGCGTCGATATCCTCGGTAAAGAAGGCGGCATCGACCGTGAAGGTCGCGCCGTGCATCCCCTGCGCGGGGCCGAACACGGGCGAGGGCAGCGAGTGGCCGATCATGATGTGATCGCGGACTTCGACGGCGAACATGGGGTCTCCTTACTGGGCGTCGTAGGTGATGCGGTGGCACAGGGTGCCGGGGTCCGACAGGATCGCGCCATAGCGCGCGGGCAGATCGGCAAAGGGCGTTTCGCCGGTGACAAGCGCATCCAGCGCCGGATCGCAGAGCAGTTCCAGCGCCTTCGCCATGCGGCGGGCATGGGTCCAGCGCGGGATCCGGGCGGGCGGGAGGTGGCCCACCTGCGAGCCGATCAGCCGCAGCCGCCGGCTGTGGAAGGCACCGCCCAAGGGCACCGGCGTGTCCCCGGAACCGTGCCAGCTGCCTTCCACCACGGCGGCCTCCTGCCCGGCGCAGGCGATGGCGGTGGTCAGGCCCCGCGCTGTCCCGGACAGGTGCAGGACCACGTCACATTCCGGCGGCGCGGCATCGGGCAGGGCGAAGGCGCAGCCGAGCCGGGCGGCCAGCGCGGCGCGCGCGGCGGTCACGTCCACCAGCGTCACCTCCGTGCCCGGCAGCCTCGCGGCGAGGTAGCCCGTCAGCGCGCCCAGCACGCCGGCACCGATGACGGCGATGCGGTCGCCCGCGCCCGCGCCGCTGTCCCACAGCAGGGTCAGCGCGGTTTCCATGTTGGCGGCCAGCACCGCGCGGGCGGGCGGAAGACCCTCGGGCAGCGGGGTCAGCGCTGCTTCGGGCAGACGGAAACGCGCCTGGTGGGGGTGCAGCGCGAAGACATCGCGCCCCTTCAGCCGCCCCTCGGCCACGCGGCCCACCGCGCAATAGCCGTATTTCACCGGAAAGGGGAACGCGCCCTCCTGAGCGGGCGCGCGCATCCGGTCACGCTCGGTCTCGGGCACGCGGCCCTCGAAGACCAGCCGTTCGGTGCCCCGGCTGATGCCGGAGAACAGGGTATCCACCAGCACGCCGTCGCCCAGCGCGCTGGGGCGCAGCTCGGCCCGTTCGGGACCGACACACCAGAGCGCGGGTGCCGCAATCATGCCGGGTGCCCCGGCCTCGCCAGGGCGGGCGGGAATGAAGATCCGGCTGGAGCCACCCGTGCCGCAAGGGCGGGGGCGGCCGGGGCGAGGGGGTCTTGCAACATCAAGCGACCTGTTTTCCTTTTGAACCCCGCAATCTAGGGCGATTGCGCCAATGGCAAAGGGCGTGGCACGGCACGAAGGGCGGGCCGCGAGGCTGGACAGGCGGATTGCCGCGCTACCTCTGGCGGGACATGTCGGAAAGGGCGGCTGCATGGAGCGCTGGCTCGGCCTCGCCAGATCGCTGGCGATCTATCACAACCCCGCGACCTTGCGGGCGTGGCGCCGGTTCTACGGGCAGATCCTGCGCCCCGGCGACCTCGTGTTCGACGTGGGCGCCCATGTGGGCACCCGGGCGCGCGCGATGCGGCGGGCCGGCGCGCGGGTCGTGGCGCTGGAGCCGCAGGCGCTGTTCGCGCGTTACCTGCGGCTGACGCTGCCGCGCGACGTGGTGCTGATCGAGGCCGCCGCCGGCGGGGCCGAGACCGAGGCCGAGATGGCCGTCTCGTCGCGCCACCCCACGGTGTCCTCGTTGCAGGCGGCTTTCGTCGCCGATGCGCCCGCCGCCCCCGGCTTCGGCCATGTGCGCTGGGACCGCACGGAACGGGTGCGGATGGTCACGCTGGACGGGCTGATCGCGCGGCACGGGCGGCCGGCCTACGTCAAGATCGACGTGGAGGGCTTCGAGATCCAGGTGCTTTCGGGGCTGTCGCAGCCGGTGCCGCTGGTTTCTGTCGAATACCTGCCCGGCTTCAGGCACCTGACCCACGCGGTCATCGACCGGCTGGAGGCGCTGGGGCCCTGCCGGTTCAACCCGGTGGTGGGCGAGCGATCCGGCTTTCTCTGGCCCGACTGGCGCGAAGGTGCGGCGGTGCGCGCCTGGCTGGACGGCCTGCCTGCCGGGGCGCGCTCGGGCGATCTGTTCGCGCGTATGGGCTAGGCGCGCAGGGTCTCGGCGAACCGGGGAAACAGGCCCGGCGTGGCGGCGATGACGGTGCCGGTGTCCTCGAGGCGTTCGTCGGGCGCCCAGCCCTCCACCCGCGCGCCGGCCTCGCGCAGCAGCACGAGGCCCGCCGCGATGTCCCAGGTCTGCAACCGCCGTTCCCAGAACCCGTCAAGACGCCCCGCCGCCACATAGGCCAGGTCGAGCGCCGCGGCGCCCATGCGCCGCACCCCGGCGCAGCGCGGCATCAGCCGGGCAATGTCGGCGGCGTGATCGTCGATATGGGCCATGCCGCCGAAGGGAATGCCGGTGCCGAACAGGGCAGAGGCCATCGTCGCGGTCCGCGCCACCGCGATGGGACGGCCGTTCAGCCTGGCGCCGCCGCCCCGGAGTGCTGCGAAGGTCTCGGCCCGCACCGGGTCGTGCACCACGCCAAGGACCAGCTCGCCCTCTGCCTCCAGCGCGACGGAGACGGCCCAATGCCCGATCCCGCGCAGGAAATTCGTGGTGCCGTCCAGCGGGTCCACGATCCAGCGCCGCGCGCCGCCCGCCGCCGCGCCGGTCTCCTCGCCCAGCCAGCCGTCCCGGGGGCGGTCCCGCGCGAGGCCCGCGCGCAGATGGGACTCGGCGGCGCGATCGGCCTCGGACACGAAATCGCCGGCCCGCTTGGAGGTGACGGCCAGCCCCGCCCGGGCGGCCCAGTGCTCCAGCAGGATATCGCCCGCTTCCCGGGCCAGCGTTTCCGCCAGGACCAGATCGTCGCCCGGCATCTTCTCAGCCCTCCGCCGCCACGCGGTCCAGCACCCGGCCCACCAGCCGCGCAGTGCCTTCCCAGCCGCCCAGCGCCGCCCCGGCCTGCGCCGAGGCCGCCGCCATCCGGTCCCGCGTCCCGGGCTCGTCCAGCAGGCGAGCCAGCGCTTCGGCGAAGGCGCCCGGATCGTCGGGCGGCACCAGCAGCCCCGCCCCGGGCGCCACCGTCTCGGGCACCGCGCCGGTGTCGCAACTGACGATGGGCAGGCCATGCGCCATCGCCTCGTCGAAGACGATGCCGTATCCCTCGTAGCGCGTGGCGAGGGCGAAAAGGCTTGCCTCGCCATAGAGGCGAGCCAGCGCGTCGTCGCGCACACGGCCGGCCAGTCGCACCCGGCCCGCCAAGCCCAGCGCCGTCACCAGCCCGGCCAGCACAGCGGCATGCTCCGCGTCGAGCGCCGATCCAACGATCACCGCCTGCCACGGGCGGTCCGCGACGAGGGCAAGCGCGCGCAGCAGCACGTCATGCCCTTTGCGCGGCATCTGGATGCCGACCGACAGGATCAGCGGCGGATCGGCCCGGAGCACCCGGCCCAGCGGCCGGTCGGTGCCGGGCCGGGCGACGGTGATGCGGTCGGCCGGCACGCCATATCGGGCGGCCAGCACGCCGGCCACATGCGGGCTGGGCACCAGGACATGCGCGGCCAGCGCGAGGTTGTCGCGCTCGTTGCGGTGCAGCCGGCCGCGCCGGTCCGGGGGCAGGCCGCTTTCATGGGCCAGCGGGTGATGCACCAGCGCGACGACGGGTGCGGCCATGCCGGTCAGCACACGGCGCTCCATCGCGCCCATGGCCAGCCCGTCGATGATGACAGGGCACCCTGCGGGCACGGCGGCCAGCCGCGCGGCGGCCTGGTCCATGTCGGCTTGCGTGGGGTCGGGGAAGGAGGCTCCCAACGGGATATGCGCCACCTCGCGGCCCAGCGCCCGCAGCCCGGCCAGCAGGCGGAGGTCGTAGATGTAGCCACCGGTCAGGGTCGTCAGATCGCCGGGAACGGCAAAGGCGGCGCTGCGGGCGGTCATGGTTCGGTGCTCCGGTCAGGGTGGCGGGATCACAAGGGAGAGATGGGCCTCCCGAGGGGCGGGACAAGCGCAAGGTCGCCGCAGGTTCAGGGCCCGACGGCGCCGGGTCGGGTGGCGGGGCCTACAGCCAGAAGGCCCGGCAGCGCGGCCAGAAGAAAGACCAGCCCGAAGGCCACGCTGGCCGCCAGCCCCTGTGCAGCGGTGGCTCCGGCCAGCGGCAGCAGCGCGGCCGCCGCGCCCTCGCGCAGGCCCCAGCCGCTGACGGTCACGGGGATCAGCATGGTGAACAGGACCAGCGGCACCAGCACGAGCGCCGTCGCGGGCGGCAAGGGGGCGCCGATGGCCGCCGCGCAGCAGGCGAAGCCGGCGATGTTGCACAGCGCGGTGCCGAGGCTCATCGCCGCCTGCCGGCCGCGCACCTCGCGCGCGGCCACCGCCCGCAGGAAGGCCGCGCCGAACCCGCTCAGCGCCCGTCCCGCGCGGCCCGGCAGGCGTGGCCCGATCCGCCACAGCAGCGGCCCGAGGCAAAGACCGCAGGCCAGGAACGCCGCCACCGGCATCAGCAGGGCATCCGGCCAGTCGAAGCCGCCCGGAACGGCCAGCGTCCCCGCCACCGCCGCGCCGAACAGCACGAAAAGCGCCACCTGTCCGGCCAGCCGCTCGAAGACCACGGCCTGCCCCGAGGCCAGCAGCCCCGCATGGGCCCGCGCCCGCATGGCGCGGCCCGCGTCGCCGAGCACGCCGCCCGGCAGCGCCTGGTTCACGATCTGCGACAGGTAGTATTCCCGGAGCGCCGTCCGGGGATCGAGCGTGATGCCCAGTTGCCCCGCGGTCAGCCGCCAGCGGAGCGCCGAAAGCACCGTCTGCGCCGTCAGCGCCGCCAGCGCGACCGCCAGCCAGGGCAGGCTCGCCCCGGCGAGATGGCGCAGCGCCGCCGCGCCGTCGGCGACCCGCCACAACAGGGCCAGGAGCCCCAGCGCCACCGCGATCTGCAAACCGCGCAGGACAGGCCGCCGCACCCGTTCAGCCCTCCCCGCGCGGCGCGGCGGAGGTGAAGCTGCGCAGGATACGGTCGCGCATCGCCTCCATCGGCGCCACGGGCGCATCGGCGGGCGGGATCAGGCCGGGCGACAGGCCCCAGTCGGCCCGCGCGCGCTCGACGAGGTGGGCCGGGCCGAGGAGGTGGATCGGCACGTCGGGCCGCTCGTCCAGCGCGACGAAACCCGCCGCCTGGTGGTCGCCCAGCACGATCATCAGCGGCGGATCGTCGGCATGGCGCGCGGCATAGGACAGCACCGTCCGCAGCGCGTAATCCACCGCCATCCGGTATTGCGCGCGCACCCTGTCCCGGTCGCGCCAGACCGTTTCGGGCGGGTCGCCCGCCGCCGCCATCGCGTCGAAGATGCGCCCGTCCCCGATGCTGTCCCAATCCACCAGGTCGGGCACCGGCACCCAGGGCGCGTGGGACGAGCCGGTCGCCACCTGGATGAAGCGTGGCCTGTCACCGGGGCGATCGCGCAACAGCCGGTCCATCGCGGCGAAGGTGAACTGGTCGGGCATCGTCACCCAGTTGAAGTTGCGCCCGGCATAGCCCAGGTCGGCCGCGGCGAGGATGGTCTCGAAGCCCATCACGGTGCTTTCGGGCCAGTCCAGCGTGATCTGCGGCATCACCGCGGCGGTATGGAAGCCGGCCCGCGCCGCATGGTGGAACAGCGTTTGCCGTCCGGAGGCCAGCACCGCGCCATAGCGCGTCTGCCCATCCACCCGCAGCCCGTTGGCGAAGGTGGCATGGGCCAGCCAGCTCTGCCCGCCGCGCGTGGGCGAGGCCAGCAGCCCCGAGGCCATCGACAGGCCCCGCGCGGCAAGATCGGCCTCGCCCGCCGCCAGCGTCGCGCGGTGCAGCCCGGCGAAAAGCGGCGTGTCGAAGCTGGTGCGCCCGTAGCTTTCCACGAAGATCACGATGACGTCGCGGTCGATCAGGTCGAGCGCGCCGGCGCCGTCCGCGAAGGGATCGGCCGCCGCGGCGGCCCGGAACATGCGCAGGTCCGCCAGCGTGGCGCGCGCCATCTCCAGCCGCTCGACCCCCAGACGCGCGGTGAAGGCGGCGCCGGGCGGTTGGGCGGGCAGGTCCCAGCGGCCCATCGTGTCGCCGATCTCTGCGGTGGCGATGCCCGCGCACAGAAGTGCAAGGCCCGCCGCCGCGCCGCGCGGTGCGGGGCGCGTGGGTGCGGCCCGTGCCCAGACGCCCGTCGCCCACCAAAGCAGCCACGCCAGCGCCGCGACCGCGCCCAGCGCGCCCAGCGCGGCAAGCCCCGCCAGAACCGGCCCGACCGCCCCGGTCAGCAGGCGCAGCCCCGCCTCCACCAGCGCGAGGTCGGCCACCGGGTTGAACCCCCGCGCCAGCGCCGTGAACATGGCGAAATCGGCGGCCTTCAGCAGCGCGATCACCACCAGCAGCCCGACCAGCGCGGCCCGCGCCCAGCGGCCGGCGCGCCCCGGCCCCAGCGCCAGCAGCGCCAGCAGGATCGCGGGCCATTCCAGCGGAAAGGCCGCCAGCGCCCCCCAGGCCAGCGCCGCGGGGTGATTGGGCTGGATCAGCACGAGGTACAGCAGCGCCGCCGCCAGTGCCAAATCCGCCGCGCGGCGCCGGGAAGGGCGCGTCACCCGCGGGCCCGCCACAGCCAGAGCACGTCGCGCCCGAAAGACCAGCCAAGCGCAGCGGCGGCCACCGCCACCAGCGCGGCGGCCGGCGCCCCCTCCACCACCGGCGCCTGAAGCACGGTGAGCGCCGCGATCTGCACCACGCAGGCCGCCTTGCGTCCGAACCGCTCGGGCAGAGGGCGCGCCATCCACGGCCAGGCCCAGGCCGAGGCGACGAAGGCATAGCGCGGCAGCCCGAGCGCCAGCACGGCCAGCCCCGCGCTGCCCGAGGCGACGGCGTTCAAGGCGAGGATCAGCCCCAGCGCGGCGTCCACCTCCAGGTCGAACCGCGCGCCGAACGCGGACACGCGGCCCTCGTGCCGGGCCAGCCAGCCGTCCACACCGTCGAGCGACAGCGCCAGCAGGGCCAGGGCCAGCACCGCCCAGCCCGAGGCCGGCGCCAGCAGCGGCGCCAGCAGCGCGGCGGTCAGCGCCAGACGTGCGAGCGTCACCAGGTTGCACAGGCCCGGGCCGTCATGCGGATAGCCGCGGCGCATCATGGCCAGGACAAGCGCCGCAGCGCCCAGGTAGCCGATACCGGCCAGTCCCAGCGCCAGCGGAACCGGCCCCACCAGCGCCAGCGCCACCACCGGCACCGCCACCGCACCGGCCAGTGCAGCGCCGCCCAGACGCGCCACCGGCCCGCGGTGCAGCGGCAGCGGCGCCATCCGGCACAACGGGGCGAGATTGGGCGTGACGTCGACCATATCGCGGAGTCTAGCACCGGTTCGCGCCTGTCAAGGTGCGGCCAGTGCGCTTGATCCGGGCATGGTGCGGGCTAGCTGGCTCGCTTGCGGAGGAAAGGCGGCGACGATGGAGCAGACGCGATACTCGACCCCGGCACGCCTGTTGCACTGGCTCATGGCGGTGCTGGTCCTGACCACGGTGCCCGCCGGGCTGGCCATGGTGCAGTCCGGCCTTGATCGCGATTTCCAGAATGCGCTTTTCATCTATCACAAGAACGTGGGCGTCCTGCTGCTGCTGCTCGTGGTGCTGCGGCTGGCATGGCGCTGGCGCAACCCGCCGCCGCCCAGGCCTTCCAGCCTTCCGGCGTGGCAGGCGCGGATCGCCGGGCTGACGCACGCGGCGCTCTACGCGTTGCTGTTCGTTCTGCCGGTCGCAGGCTATATCCGCGTCAGGGCTGGCGGATTTCCGATCGAAAGCCTGGACGCGCTGGGCGTTCCGGCGCTCGTGCCCCGCTCCGAGGCGCTGGCGGAACTGGCCAAGTCGGTCCACTACGCGGCCGGCCTCGCGATCATCGCGGTGATCGCGCTGCATGTGGGGGCCGCTCTCTATCACGGCATCGTCCGGCGCGACGGCGTGTTTTCGCGCATGTGGCCGCCCGCGGGGGGCAGCGCCCGCTGACGCCATCTTGTCCGCGCCGCGGCTTGCGATACTTCCGCGCCTTGCCGGGCGGACATGCTCCCGCACCGAATCGGGCCCGAAGGAGGGGCCAGAAAAGAAATGTCATTGGCAGAGATCATCGCCCGTCCCGGGCGGACGCGTTCCCTCAAGCTCGACCGGCCCGGGGTCGGGTGGCTTGCAGCGTATCTGGCGTTGACCTTGCTGGGCGCGGCCGGCGTGAGCGTGGCTGTCGCCGCTGCCGTGGTGGAATGGACGCCGGCCGCCTGGACAGCGCTGGCGCTGGTGACGCTCGGCGCCACATGGATCGCGGGTGGCGCGGCGACGGCGCTTCTGGGCGTCGTGCGGCCCGAAATGTCGACTGCCGCACCGCCCGACGACTGGCGGCCCAGGACGCGCACGGCGGTGCTGGTGTTGCTGTGCGGCGAAGAGCCCGCGCCACTGGCCCGGTATCTCGCGGAACTCCGCCGCGGCGCCGATGCGCTGGGCCTTGGCGAAAGCCTGGACATCTTCGTCCTGTCGGACACGCAGGACCAGGCGGGCATCGCGCGCGAACAGGCGGCGCTCGCCCCGCTGGTCGCCGCCGGCAGCCTCACCTACCGGCGACGGGCCGAGAATACCGGGCGCAAGCCCGGCAACATCGCCGAATGGCTGGCGACCCGGTCGGACGGGTATGCCTGCATGTTGGTGCTGGACGCCGACAGCCGGATGAGCGCGGCGCGCATCCGGCAAATGATCCACCGCATGGAAAGCGAGCCGCGCCTCGGGCTGTTGCAGGCGGGCATGGCGATGGTGCCGGGCCGCAGCCTTTTCGGGCGGCATCAGCGGGCGGCGGCGCGGCTGCTGTCGCGGAATTTCGGGCGTGGCCTTGCCGCCTGGTCCGGGGAGGCGGGCAATTACTGGGGTCACAACGCGATCATGCGCATCGCAGCCTTCCGCAGCGCCGCGGCGCTGCCCGTGCTGTCTGGCCCCGCCCCCTTTGGCGGGCCGCCGCTGAGCCACGACTTCATCGAGGCTGCCTGGATCCGCCGGGCGGGCTGGGCCGTCGCGCTCGATCCCGACACGCGCGGCAGCGCCGAGGACGGGCCGCAGACGCTGGCGGAGTTTCACAAGCGCGACCGGCGGTGGTGCCAGGGCAACCTGCAACATCTGCGCCTGATCGCCGAGCCGGGCCTGGACCCGGTCAGCCGGCTGCATCTTGCCTCGGGCATCGCCAGCTACCTTGCGGCGCCGATCTGGCTGGCGCTGGTCGTGCTGGTCGCCTCCGGGGCGGTGCAGGTGGAGGGCGTGTTGCCCCTGCTGGTCGTCGCCGGCGTGCTGTTGTTGCCCAAGCTCTGCGCGCTGGCGGTCTGGCTGGCGCGGGCGCGGACCCCGGCGCGGCGGCACACGGTCCTGCGGGCGAGCCTGGGCGAACTGGCGCTCTCCACGCTGGTCGCGCCGCTGGTGATGGTGCGGCAAAGCGGGGCGGTGCTGTCGGTGCTCATGGGCCGCGATTGCGGCTGGAAATCGGGCCGCGCGCCCCGCCTGCACCTGCCGCCGGGCCTGCCGGAAGCGGCGGCCGGCCTCGCGCTGCTGGCGCTCGCCGTCTCGACCGATCCGGCCTCTTCGGCGGCGTGGCTTCTGCCGGTGGCTCTGCCCCTTCTGGCCGCACCGCTGATGCAGCGTTGGCTGGACCGGGGCGCGGCATGAGGCGGCGTGCTTTCCTCGCGGGAACGGCGGCGCTGCTGGCCGCGCCGGCGTTGCGCGGGGCGGGCCAGGCGTCGCTGCTGGAGGAGGCGCGGGCACTGGCAGGCGGACCCTACGCGGCGCCGTCGGGCCGGTTGCCGCCCCCTTTCGCGGGGCTGAACTACGACGCCTATCGCGGCATCCGCCCGATCCCGGGCCGCGCGGCGATGCTGCCTCTGGGCCCCGGCTACGCCGCCGACCTGCTGCCGCCCGGCCTCTATTTCCCCGACCCGGTCCGGATCGACCTGCCGGGGGAGGAGGGCCTCGCCCGACTGCCCTTCTCGCCGGGCCTGTTCGAATTCGAGCCGCGCTATTTCGATGCCATCCCAGACACCGCGCCCGGCGCGGGGTTCTCGGGGCTGCGCCTGCGTCACCCGCTCAACCGGGCGGGCGTGATGGACGAGGTCCTGGTGGTGCAGGGTGCCAGCTACTTCCGCGCCATCGGGCAGGCGATGGTCTATGGCCTGTCGGCGCGGGCCGTGGCGCTGGGCACCGGCGGTCCGGCGCCGGAGGAATTTCCCCGCTTCACCTGGCTGCGCCTGCACCGGGCGGAGGGGGGCGCCATCCGGCTGGAGGCGGTGATCGACAGCCCTTCGCTCGCCGGCCACCTGGAGATGGTGCTGCGTCCGGGCGCGGCGACGGTGACGGATATCACCGTCACCCTTCTGCCGCGCCGCGAGATCGCCGATATCGGGGTGGCGCCGCTGACCTCGATGTATCTCAAGGGCCCGATGCGCGCCGCCGTCTCGGACGATTTCCGCCCCCGCGTGCATGACAGCGACGTCCTGGTGATCGACAACGGGGCGGGCGAGCGGCTCTGGCGCCCGATCGCCAATCCCGCAAGAGTCGAGACATCGGCCTTCCTCGATGACGGGCCGCGCGCATTCGGCCTGTGGCAGACGCCGCGCGACTTCGAGGATTTCGAGGATTCCGAGGCGCGCTATCACGACCGCCCGTCCGCGCGGGTGGAGCCGCTGGAGGATTGGGGCCCGGGTGCCGTGACGCTGGTGGAGATCCCCACCGGCGACGAGTTCATGGACAATATCGTGGCGTTCTGGCGGCCTGCCGCGCCGCTGGCCGCGGGCAGCGAGCATCGCTTCGCCTACCGGATCAACTGGACCCGGGCGGAGCCTCTGGCCGGCGTCGCCTTCCCGATCCGCCAGAGCCGCAGCGGGCGCGAGCATGATCGTCCCGGGACACGCCGCTTCGTGGTGGATTTCGCGGGCGAGCGCGCGGGCCTCGTCGCCGACCTGTCCGCCACCGGTGCCGCGGAGCTGACCGGCCTCAGCCTGTTCGCCCTGCCCGATGGGCTGGGAACGCGGGTGACATTCCTGATGGCGCCCGGTGCCGAGGACAGCGTGGACCTGCGTTTGGTGCTGCGCGACGAGGCGGGCGCCGCGGCAAGCCCGGTCTGGCTCTACCGCTGGACACGGGCGCGCGACGGCGGCGTCTGACCCGGCCCCGCCGGTGCACCCGGCCGGCCGGTCCGCCTGCCGGGGCGTCCGCTTGCCCTCTTGGGGGTCGCCGGGGAAGGGCGGTGACCGTCAGCCCTATCCGGGATCCGCGTTTGGCCCTTGCATCGCCGCGCATGGCTGTTAGGATCGCCGCATCAACAGGGGAGCTCCGTATCGCCGGGGCTGAGATGACGGGCGCAAGCCCGCGGACCCTCAAGCTGATCTGGGTAATGCCAGCGGAGCGAGGTGAAGATGTTCTCCGGCGCACAAGTGTCTCTCTACCCCATGTCCGACGCGTTCGTCGGCATCATCCTGGGCGCGCTCGATGCGCTGGACCCATGGCGCGCGCGGCTGCGCTGCGAGACGGATGACCTGTCCACTCTGATGGTCGGCCCGCCGGACGTGCTGTTCCCGGCCATGCGCGACCTGTTCGTGGCGGCGGCGCGGAGCGGCGTTCATGTGACGATGCACGCCACTGTGTCGCGCGGCTGTCCGGGTGAGCCGGACGATCCGATCTGCGCCCCGGCGCGCGGGCCGGTGCCCGACCTGCCCATGCCGGAGCGGGTGGCGCGGGCGCGCGCGGCGGTGGCGGCGGCCCCGGGTCTCGGCCAGCCGGTGGCGGCGCAATTCTCGCTATACCCCTTGGGCCTGGACAGCCACATGGGCGAGATCGAAGGCTGCATAGATTTCCTCAAGGAATCGGGCACCTTCGCGCGGTCCAAGAATTTCTGCACCAAGCTGCGCGGCGACGCGGGACCGGTGTTCGAGACCCTCGCGCAGGCCTTCACCGGCTTCGGCGCGCCGCAGGGCCATGTCGCGATGGACGTGACCCTTTCGGCGAACTCGCCCACCCGCGCCTGATCCCGGGGGCGGGGCGCCCCGGCGCCGCCCTCCGCTTTCCTTTCCAGACCCGTCTAATGGAGGCTGACATGCCGGAGAATTCCACCTGGACCTTGCGTGAAACCATGATCGTGGCCGTTCTGGGGGCGGTGTTCGGAGTGCTCTACCTGGGCTGGGTCCAGGTGTGGCTGGTCCTTCAGGCGATCTTCGGATCGCTGACGATGGACGTGGTCATGGGCTTCTGGTTCATCGTGTCGATCATCGCCGCCGCGATCATCCGCAAGCCCGGCGTCGCGCTGGCCTCCGAGGTGATGGCCGCCGCGGTGCAGGTGCTTCTGGGCAGCCCGGCCGGGCTGATGCTCCTGGTGACCGGGCTGGTGCAAGGCGCGGGCGCCGAGGCGGTCTTTGCCGTCACGCGCTGGCGGCGGTATTCGCTGCCGGTGCTGATGGCGGCGGGCGTGGGCGCGGCGCTGGCCTCTTTCGGCTACACCTGGATCCGGTTCGATTACGGCAGCCTCGCGCCGGGTCTGCTGGTGGCGATGTTCGTGCTGCGCTGCCTGTCGGGGGCGCTGCTGGGCGGGCTTCTGGGACATCTCGTGGTGAAGGCGCTCTACCGCACCGGGGTGTTGGCGGGGCTTGCGATCGAGCGGGACACGCGCGGCGCGCATGGCTGAAGCGATCGCCTGCGAGGGCGTCACGGTCCGGTATCCGTTCGCCACGGCGGATGCGGTCGGGCCGGTCGGCTTTGCGATCGAAAAG
>Ga0208112_100248_pt1 | contig 72513 bp, 69 predicted proteins | sample HotLakConsoUCCLE_FD_184736 | JGI IMG/M metagenome (GOLD analysis project Ga0208112, IMG submission 184736) | Hypersaline microbial mat communities from Hot Lake, Washington, USA - Hot Lake Consortium UCC-LE (SPAdes) (version 2) ...
AATGAAAATTTTTGGCCTGTTAGAGAATACGTCGTGTGGTTTGCAAATCAATAAAGTGAGTCATATCGAGACTCAATTATCTCGATGTGGAATATACCTTTTCGAGGGGTTATGCAAAAAACCCCATTTTAGGCGTGCATAGGCATAGACAAAGGTTTCGGCCACGGGCTCGCCGTCGGATGATGGGTAGGTTTGAATGGAGACCTGGGGAGATAGAGCCGTCATGGTCGTCCCTCATGCGCATACTTCAGTTTAGTCATGGTGTTGGGTGGTCATCGTTTTTACCCAAAGTCTTAAAATAGCCATATTGATAGCCATAATGGCGGGGGGCAGGGTCATGTCTCAATATTCCATTGCCCAGGCGAAAGATAAGCTGACCCAAATTATTCGGGCAGCGGAGGCGGGGGAGTCGGTAGAGATTACCCGGCGCGGTGAGCCTGTGGCGGTAATTCTGTCGATCGCCGAGTACCAAAAACTGCAACAGCCACGCCCCAACTTTGGCGAAGCCGTCAGGGAGTTTCGGCAACAATACATTGAAGGCCAGCCCTGGTTTGAAAACGACGAAATCGACGCCATCTTTGACGTACGGGACAAATCACCAGGTCGAGAGGTCGAGCTGTGACCGTGCCTCAATTTCTGCTGGATACCAACGTGCTGTCAGAACCGCTGAAGCCCAGCCCTAACCCCACAGTGATGGCGCAATTGTCAGAACACGGTGCTGTGCTGGCGATCTCATCCGTCACTTACCACGAAGTCAAATACGGGTGTCTCAGACTGCCAGACTCGCAGCGCAAAGAACGCATCCACCTTTATATTCAGCAGCAGCTTGAAGGCGGACTCCCCATTTTGCCCTACGATGATCGGGCTGCTGCCTGGCACGCGGCTGAGCGAGATCGCCTCACCAGGCAGGGTAGAACACCGCCCTATGTTGATGGACAGATCGCCGCGATCGCAGCCGTCAACCGCCTTACCTTAGTCACTCGCAACGTCACTGACTTTGAAGCGTTTCAAGATCTACCACTCGAAAACTGGTTTGCCTAACTGCCCATGAACGCCACCTCCGACATCGTCCAAAAGCTGTGGAACCTGTGCCATGTCCTGCGAGATGACGGCATCAGCTACCTGCAGTACGTTACCGAACTCACCTACCTGCTGTTCCTCAAAATGATGCAGGAGACCGGGGCAGAAGACGCCCAGCTCCCAGAGGGCTACCGCTGGGATGACCTCACCAGCCGCGATGGGCTGGATCAGTTGAACTTCTACCGGGCCATGCTGCTGGAGCTGGGGCAGGATACCTCCCGGCGGCGGGTGCAGGCGATCTTTGCCAATGCCCAGACCGCCATCAAGCAGCCCCGCATCCTCAACAAACTGGTGACCAGCATCGACGGGCTGGACTGGTACTCTGCCAAGGAAGAGGGCCTGGGCGACCTGTACGAGGGCCTGCTGCAAAAGAACGCCGAAGAGCGCAAGTCCGGGGCGGGGCAGTACTTTACCCCCCGTCCCCTGATTGACTGCATGGTGGCGCTGATGCAGCCCCAGCCAGGGGAGCTGATTCAAGATCCGGCGGCGGGCACCGGCGGCTTTTTGATTGCCGCCGACCGCTATATCAAGCAGCGCACCGACGACCTGTTTGAGCTATCGGAGGCGGAGCAATCCTTTCAGATTTACCAGGCCTTCTACGGTATGGAGCTGGTGCAGGATGCCCACCGCCTGTTGCTGATGAACCTGATGCTCCACGGCATTGAGAGTGCTGTCACCCTGGGGGATACCCTATCGCCAGAGGGCACCCGTCTGACCAGAGCCGACCTGGTGCTGACCAATCCGCCCTTTGGCACCAAAAAAGGCGGCGGCAGCCCCACCCGAGACGACTTCACCTACCCCACCTCGAACAAGCAACTGGCCTTTTTGCAGCACATCTACCGGGGGCTGAAGCCGGGAGGCCGGGCGGCGGTGGTGCTGCCCGATAACGTACTGTTTGAGGCGGGGCAGGGCCAGAGCATTCGTGCCGACCTGATGGATAAGTGCAACCTGCACACTATCCTGCGGCTGCCCACGGGCATCTTTTACGCCCAGGGGGTAAAGACGAATGTGCTGTTCTTTCAGCGGGGCACCACCGAGAAGGGCAACACCCAGAATGTGTGGGTCTACGACCTGCGCACCAACATGCCCAGCTTTGGCAAGCGCACCCCCCTGACCTTTGAGCATTTTGCCGACTTCATCACCTGCTACGGCGACGACCCCAACGGCACCGCCCCCCGCACCGACCAGGGGGAAGCAGGCCGCTGGCGCTGCTTTAGCCGCGAGTTCATTACCCAGCGGGGCGAGAATCTGGATATCTCGTGGCTGCGGGATGAGAGTTTGCAGTCTGCCGATGACCTGCCGGAACCGGAGGAGATTGCGGCGACCATAATGGAGAAGCTACAGATCGCCATGACCGAAATGGAAGCCCTGACAGCCCTGCTGGAGGATTAACCCCATGTCAAAGATTTTGCAGGAAGGCGTCAGCTACACCTTCCGCTCCTACTTTGAGCTACCCCAGGATACGGACGAGATTCTGGCGGAGTTTGGCTACGACTATGCCAAAACGCGGTTGCAGCTGCCCATGGCCCAGCGAGATATTCCCGGTTTGGATGCCCTCAAGGCGCAGATCGAAGAAACCCTGCCCTATGTGCAGCTCACCAGCGAGAGCGCCAAGCGAGAGGTGCTGAATCGCCAGACGAAGCGCATCACCCAGGATATTGGCGGCTATCGGGTGCCGGATGATGTGGCGGCCCTGGTGAAGACCCTGGTGGGTATTTTGGAGCAGGATTGAGAGTATATGAATCCATCCGTTGAACTCTCTTTAGAGACCTTACAGACCTTACTCAAACAGCAGGAGGGAGTCTTTCGTCAGCGGTATCGCATCACGGAAGTCGGCATCTTTGGCTCTTATGCTCGAGGGGAGCAAACAGCCACCAGCGATGTGGATGTGTTGGTGGATTATGAGCAGGCCCCACCGCTGTCAAAGCTGCTAGAACTGCGGGAATATTTAAGCGATTTAGTGGGTGTTCCGGTGGATGTGGTCACGAAAAAGGGGTTGAAACCCAGGATTCGGGAACAGGTTTTGGCAGAAGTGGTTTATATATGAAAAATCGCGACGTTTCTGAATTTTTGCAAGACATGCTGGAGGCCATTCAGGAAATTGAAGCGTTTACAGCAGGGGTTGATTTTGAAGCATTTCAGGGAAACCGAGAGAAGATTTTGGCGGTGGTGAAGCTGTTAGAGATTCTGGGTGAAGCGGTGAAGCAGATTCCTGACGAACTGCGTGACCAATATCCGCACATTGCCTGGTCAGCTATTGCCGGAATGCGGAATATTTTGGTGCATGAGTATTGGGGAATTGATGTGGAGGTGGTTTGGGCATCGGTGCAGGAGGATGTGCCCATGCTGAAAGCTGTGGTGACAGAGATGTTGAGTGAAAAGAGATGATGCTGTGGAATAAGGGTTCGCGGTTTTGGTCTGTGGGCTAGTTGCAGGCAACTTGTCTTTTAGACAGAATAGTTTGAGTTTCGGGAGGGAGTCAGTTGAGTCAGTTTGATGAATTGCCAGAAGGGTGGGCAGAAGTTCGCTTTGGAGAGGCTGTCACGCTAAAGCGTGGCTTTGATTTACCAAAACAGCATCGTCAACCTGGTTCATTTCCTATATATGCTGCAAATGGTCCGGTTGGTACGCATGAAGAGGCGAAAATTAAAGGCCCTGGTGTCGTGACAGGGCGAAGCGGAACCATTGGAAAAGTTCATTTTGTAGAGGGAGATTTTTGGCCTCTAAACACAGCGCTATTCGTGGAAGATTTTCACGGTAATGATCCTAAGTTTTGTGCCTATTTACTCCGAAATACAGACTTAAAAAAATATAGTTCGAGCACTGCTGTCCCAACACTAAATCGTAATATCGTCCATGACTCTGACATCGCCCTACCACCCCTCAATGAGCAGCGGCGGATTGTGGAGAAGATTGAGGCGTTGACGGCGCGGAGTCGGAAAGCGCGGGAGGCCCTTGAGGCGATACCCGAGCTGCTGGATCAGTTTCGGCAGTCGGTTTTGGCGGCAGCGTTTCGCGGCGACCTCACCGCCGACTGGCGCGAACAAAACCCCGATGTTGAGCCTGCCGAGGCTTTGCTAGAGCAGATTAAAGAAGAGGATAGCTTGCCGTTTGGATGGTGTAAGGCATCACTGGGAAGCATTATCGAGAGCTTAAAATACGGCACCTCAAAGAAATGCTCTTATGAAGAGAATGGTATTAGATGACAATTACTTTGGCGGGTGACGACAACTACTTTGGCGGGTAGTACAGCGCCAAGAAGTCCCGCTGTCAGCATTGCAAACCAGAACCCCTGAGACTACTCCCAGCGAATGCTGGGGGTGTGTCCGGTGAAGATAGAGCCGTATCAAGTCAAGGTGTATATGCAAGCGAGAAAAACCGGGGCGACGCAAGCCCAAGCGTCGGCCATGGCCGGGATATCAGAACGCAGTGGGCAACGGATCGACGCGGGAGTCCATTCCGTGGAGCGAGGACGCCCCCGAGATTGGCGCACCCGCTCAGACCCTCTAGACGGAGTCTGGGAAAGCGAGTTAGAACCGATGCTGCGGAGAGAGCCTCGTCTGCAACCCACGACCTTGTATGAGTACCTTCAGGAGCAGTATCCGGGTCAGTATCCTCAGGTGCTGCGCACTCTACAGCGGCGGGTGAGTGAGTGGAAACGGCATCATGGCGAGTCGCCCGAAGTGATGTTCGAATTACGCCATGAGCCGGGGTTGATGGGGTTCTCGGACTTCACCGAACTGAAAGGGGTCACCATCACGATTAACGGAGAACCCTACCCGCACTTGATTTACCACTACCGCCTGGCCTACAGCGGCTGGCAGTATGCCCAGATTATCGAAGGCGGGGAAAGCTTTGTCGCGTTATCGGAAGGCTTGCAGAATGCGTTTGAGGCCTGTGGCGGCGTGCCTCGGCAACAGAGCTTCGCTCCGCTAGCGCGAACGCACCGATAGCCTGAGTGCAGCCTACCGCAATGCCGGGAGTCACCATCAAAAGCTTACTCAACTCTATGAGGATTTGTGTAAGCACTATCGGTTGGAGCCCACCCGCAACAATCGGGGGATTGCCCACGAGAACGGGTCGATAGAGTCTCCCCACGGCCATCTCAAGAATCGCTTGACTCAACAGCTCTACCTGCGGGGGAGCTTTGATTTTGCCGATGTCGGGGATTACCAGGCCTGTCTCGCTGGAGTGCTCTCCAAGCTCAACGACCCGTGTGCCGACAAGTATGCTCAGGAACGTCTCTACCTCCAAGCGTTACCCCGATATCGAGTGCCGGACTACGAGGTGCTGAGCGTGCGGGTGAGTTCTCGCAGCACCATCACGGTGCGCCGAATCTTATACACGGTGCCGTCTCGACTGGTGGGGCGTCAGCTGGAAATCCAGCTCTACCACAATCGACTGCGGGGGTACCTGGGCCAGAACTGTGTGGCGGAATTGCCTCGCATCCGCGCTACCGGAGGGCTCCGCCGAGGCCGCTGCATCAACTATCGCCATGTGATTGAGGCCCTCCACCAGAAGCCCAGAGCCTTCCTCTATTGCACCTGGCAACGCGAGTTATTGCCCAATGAGCTGTATCGCGCCCTCTGGGACCAGATGACGCACGACTTCGAGTTGGATAAAGCGGCCCTGTTGATGGTCGAGGCCCTCTATATTGCCGCCATGCAGGGTAAGGAAACGGCGGTGGCCGACTACCTCGAAGACCACTTGACTGGCGGCACCTTAAGTCTCAACGGTCTGCGGCAACACTTTCACAGCTCAGGCGAGACCGCCAACCCCTCGACCTATCACCAACATCCCCTGAATGACTATGACCATCTCCTCAACCACGCCCAACGCCACCAGTCCTTATCAAGCCCTGAGTCTGCATCTCAAGAGTCTTCGCTTATCCCACATGCTGAGTCAATGGGAAGCCCTTGAACACCAGGCTATGCAGGAACAGTGGTCCTACGCGCAGTTCCTGCTGGCCCTCTGTGAAACCGAGGTCGAACGTCGCTGGAGCCAGCGCCTGAAACGCGCTCTCAATGAGGCTCAACTGCCCAGTGCCAAGACCTTAGCCACCTTTGATTGGTCCCATCTCAAGGCCTTCAATCCCGCCCCCTTGATGCAGTTGACCACCGATTCGGGATGGCTCCAGCGGGCGGAAAACTGCTTGATGTTTGGCCCCTCAGGGGTGGGAAAAACCCATCTGGCCTGTGCCGTGGCCCGAGCCGTCGTCGAACTGGGAGGCCGGGCGAAGTTCTTTGCCGCCACCACCCTGGTGCAAACCTTGCAGCAGGCCAAACGTCAATTACTCTTGCCCAACACCCTCAAAAAACTTGACCGCTATGATCTGCTCATTATCGATGACCTGGGCTATGTCAAAAAGTCCGAAGCGGAAACCTCCGTCCTCTTTGAACTGATTGCCCATCGGTATGAACGCAAAAGTCTGTTGGTCACCGCCAATCAACCCTTCAGCCAGTGGAATACGATTTTTGCCGATGACATGATGACCGTCGCCGCCGTCGATAGGTTGGTGCATCATGCCTTGATTGTCGAACTGCAGGCCGAAAGTTACCGTAAGCGCTCGGCTGACCAGCGGGCTCAAACCCAGGACGTAGCCCAAACGACTCACGCTGAGGGCGGGGCTGCTGCTCCCGTCCCAGCCGAGGCCGGTAATTGTCGTGACAATTAGAACGGATCTACTGATCTCTCCTGTCGCGTCAATTAAATTTTCTCAGTGCTCTGAAGTAGTACATAGGGGGCGATTTAGAGGGACCTAACCCGCCAATCTAATTGACGCGACCCGCCAAAGTAATTGACATTTGATATCTCACAAAACCTCTGTAAGTCGGCCCGGCTCAGTCGGAGTATTTCATCAGCCGTTTTCATTCTGTGGATCAAGGCTTCGTGCCACTCCAGTCTTTCGGTCATTGCTTTGTTGCTGAGACGATACCGTGCAGCTTCGATGTAAAACCTGCCAAGGAATGAGAGTTGCATCAGGGGGCTCCGTGTGGGGTGTGTTTGTCCGATGAATTTATCATCCCAAACAACCTCGAATCGGTGGGTGATAGGCCTCCTGACGGCGCGTGATAATACCGATAACGGCGCGTGATAAGTCTCCTATCGGCTAGTGATAGTACCGAGAAATATTGGTGATGGGAACCCAACCTCAAGATGAGACAGATCACGGAGAGAGCAGGAGCGACTACACCACACCCCCCAGCGACAATCAGCCAAACCGCTGTATCCATTCGTGGCAAATCTCCCACCCAGGGCAGCGGGAGCATTTTAAGTAAGCCAGACATTGACGACTGTTAATGTCTGGCTTACGTGGTTCATGGTGTGGCTGTCGGCCAGCATCCTGGCGACCTGATGAAGTCGGTCCATTTCCTGCTGATGAAAGGTGGATTGCCCAATACCAACGCCACAAGCCCGACACCAGCGCCATAAGTTGGGTCTGAGATAGGCTCAGCCCCCAACCCATAGCGGGCTTCCGCGAGTTCACGGCGGGCAATTTCACGAGTGGTAATCGTCAGCGTGGTTTCCATGCCCTTTCATACCGATGTAAAAGTTGCGTTTCATGGAAACTGGTATAGCATACTAGCAGCAGATTTGCCATAAAAACGCTATCTTAGTCGCGGCTATATAGCGAATCCGCTATCAGGCAGTAGTATTGAGGCGGTAACCAATGAGCGAAGATACGGTGAGCAAGCGATACTTTGTCACTTTGCCTGACGGCATTGCAGCGGCCTTGGATGGTTGGGCAGAGTCTGAAAATAATAAGCCGTCTTCTTTAGCTGCTTTTCTCATTGAGAAAGCAGTAAGAGATGCGGCTGATAAAGGAACTATCCCTCCCATCTCTCAGATAGCTGATAAAGGGGGGGATTCATGAGCCAACCGACTCTTGATCAAATCTGGGCCGCATTGCCTGAACGAATTCGGCAAAATAAAGGCGTTATGCAGCGGATACAGACTGCTCCCCCTCGACTGGCGGCAGCAATCTACAAAGATATGTTTTGGATTACAGATCCAGAGGGTCGCGGCATGGTCCGATCTATCCCAGATGACGAACTATTGCCTCTTATGCTGGCTTTGTACAGTCACCAGGGTGGCACCGATCCACAAGCAGAAGCAGAGTTCTGGAAAGGAGTTTGGGCGCAATGACAGATGCAACCAATACTTTTGGTGGGGATAGCCCCAGCAGGCTGGACCGGATTGAGTCGATATTGGCTCGTGTAGCTGAGCAGCAGGCTGAACTTCAGTCTGAGCTCAGGGAAACCCGAGCCATTGCCGACAGCAATGCTCGAAGTATTCAGGCATGGGAGAGCAAGTTTGAAACCCAGGACCGCGACATCGACCGTCTGGCGCTAGTAGCTGCTGACATTGAGTCGGGCACTAGAACTCTGGCGATAACGGTGCGTGATGTATTCAGCGTGATTATGGACCGGCTAGAGCGGGTAGAGGCACGGTTGCCTGATGAGGGAACTAACGGTGGGAGCTGATCTTAGAAGCACTTTCCGTTATGATTCGGTATTCCCTTTAAGGAGGTGATGACTTATGTAGCACGAACTGAAACGAATCCTTTAAAAGCAAAAATCGTTAGAAACTCCCGCCAAGAAGGTACTAACGACTCTGCCTCCCTCCAGAACACGCCGTAGGACGTGCCGGATTCGTTTATTTAAAATTCCTGTCGCCATTCTAGCTGTACCAGATCAAGAGTGCAACTAGTACGGGAGTTTTCGTGCATTTTCTCCTACACATTCCTTGTCGAACGGCTGATCGCGCTCTCAATCCCTGCGATCACAAGCGATGAATTGGAGATTCATATCAATGACTGTCGAGCACATCTACCAGGGAGGCCCCCAATGATTGCCTCTCTGAAGCCCAATACCCTATTACCGGCTGACCCCCTCGGCCAGCGGCTCTGTGAAACCTTCGGGCGCTATCTCTGGAACTGCATCCGCGCCGAGTTGCCCGACGATGCAACGGCAAAACCCGCCTGGCAGACCATCACGAAATACGAACTCCGTCCCCGCGTGTTGTGGAACGACTGGCAGGATGGCCAGGTTCTGATTGGTGTTCGCTTTGCCCATGAGACGGCTTACGGGCTAATAGATATCGATGCGGGCAGTGAGTACTGTACGGCTGAAGGGGTCGCTGACCTGCGAGCAGCCCTGGAGACCATCGGCATCACGCGCACGATTCTGACCCGGTCCAGCTGGAGTGGCGGTCTCCATCTCTACCTGCCGTTTCCTGAGCCTGTGAATACGTTCAACCTGGCGGTCGCCCTCAAAGAGTGTCTCAAGTCTCAGGGATTTCGGCTCAGGCCTGGCCAGCTAGAACTCTTTCCGAATGTCAAAGCGTATGGGGTTGAAACCTTTATTGAGTACAACGCCCACCGGCTTCCTCTGCAACCTGCCAGTGGGTCGTGCCTGGTGGACGATGACCTGAACCCAATTGGGGATAGTTTGGCTCGGTTCTTCTGGCTGTGGGATGGAGCTGCTGGACACCAGGATATGGAAGCCCTACAAGAGGCTTTCCGCATTGGTCGGATGAATCACCGGAAGCGCCCCAAGCGTCGGAACCATCCTGTCGATAGCTGGCGGCAGGATCTGGATACGGAGATATCAGAGGGTTGGACTGACTACGGCCAGACCAACCGCATCTTGAAGACCATCGCCTGTTATGGCCGGGTTTTTGAAGGGCTCCAGGGGCAGGATTTGATCGACTACACCCTGCGCATTGCCACTACCCGCCCCGGCTACGAGCAGTACTGTCGGCACCAGCACGACATTGAGCGCAAGGTAACGGCCTGGGCCAGGGCTGCAGAAAAGTATTACTGGCCGCTGGGAACGACGCCGATCCGCGAGACGGATACTCCCCACGATAAGCGGGTGTCCCACAACCAGCAGCAGTCTGAGGATGCCCAGAACCGCATACGAGCTGCCTATACCGACCTGGAGCAGGCGGGAGAGCTACCGGAGCAGATCACGGCCCGGGCGACTGCGATCGCCCAACGGGCCAGGGTGAGCCAGCAGACCCTCTACAAACATTTGAGCCTGTGGCATCCCCACCATCAATCGGGTGTAATTAACGAACCTTCAAGCTTTTCAGACGTTGAACAGTCTCAAATAGAGGACCCCGCAGAATCCTCAGACTCCTTGCAGGAAGAGGCATTACACCCATTAGAGAAAAAAATGAAGTGTGAGGCGCTGTGCGCCGATGGAGGTGGTTCGGATTTTGCATTTAATTCTCCGGACAGGGGGGTACGGGGGGATGATATTCAATTTCCACAGGTTGTCGATCCCCCTGATCCAGAACTCCATGCCCAGGTCCAGCACCAGGTCCGTAAGTTGGGGTGGTCCTATGACATGATTCGGCAGTTCATTGCGGATCGCTTTGAGGGTAAGCGCTGGCTTGAACTTAATGGCGACGAGCAACTGCTGTTGCTTTACTATCTACAGACTGCAGAGTTAAATGAACCCCGTGGCTAAGCCTCCTGAGCAAAATCAGACGTCCTTATTCCCGGAAGATGACGGAGCCTATTCTGGTTTGGTCACTGGAATTGTCGAGCTGCTTGATGCTGCCCGCAAGTCAGCCGCCCGGTCGGTGAACTCGATCATGACAGCGACCTATTGGGAAATCGGGAGACGTATCGTCCAGACAGAGCAGAGTGGGAAATCGAAAGCGGAGTATGGAACTGCAGTAGTAGAGAAATTATCTGAAGATCTAACAACTCAGTTTGGCCGTGGGTTCCGCCGGTCCAACTTATTTCAGATGCGGGCCTTCTACCTGGCCTATGCGCAGGTGCTGCAACCCACTTCCTCTGCGGATGCGGCATCAATTATCCAGACACTGTCTGGACAATTCCCATTGCCGTGGTCACACTATGTCAAACTCATTTCGATTAAAGACCCACAGGCACGAGCGTTCTATGAGGCTGAGGCTTTGAAGCATGGTTGGTCTGTGCGCCAGATGGGGCGACAGATTTCGACTCAGTTTTACGAGCGAACGCTGATCTCTCGTAATAGAGCCGCGATGCTTGAGAGCGCTGCAGAAATCCGACCGGGTGATGCGGTTTCTCCAGAAGAGGAGATTCGTGATCCCTTTGTCCTGGAGTTTTTAGATCTTAAGGATGAGTATTCCGAAAGTGATTTAGAGGCGGCTCTTATCCACCACATTGAGCACTTCTTGCTAGAACTGGGCGGAGACTTTGCCTTCATGGGACGGCAACGGCGGCTACGGATTGGGGACCAGTGGTTTCGGGTCGATCTGGTCTTCTTTCACCGGCGCTTGCGATGCCTCGTGATTGTAGATCTCAAGCTGGGCGAATTTAGCTATGCTGATGCTGGCCAGATGCATCTTTACCTGAACTATGCTCGAGAACATTGGATGTATCCTGGCGAGAATCCACCGGTGGGCTTGATTCTCTGTAATAAGAAGGACGAGGCAATCGCCCACTACGCCTTGGAGGGGCTGTCGAATAAAGTCATGGCCGCTGAGTACCAGATGGTATTGCCCAACGAAAAGCTGTTGGTGGATGAGCTGGAGCGAACCCGGCGGATGTTGGAGTCTCGTATCGGAGATTCAACCCCTGAGTAAGTGTTATGTGTACTGGTTAAAAAGCCTTGAGAAGACCGTGATTAATCCTTTGAAACGAAGTTAGGAAAGCAGCCATGGTTTACAAGATAGCTGTTAGTGGACGTAAGGGCGGAGTTGGCAAAACGACGGTTGCCTGCGGCTTAGCCTCCGTATTCGCAAGCCAGGGGCAACGGGTTCTGGTCGTTGACCTTGATCCTCAATCCAACACAGCCTACGTGTTGGGAACTGACCCTACAGCGGCAGGCACTGCTCAGTTGTTACTGGGTCAGTCGCCTATCCCCGTTGAAGCGCTGGAAAAATTGCATGTTCTCCCAGGTGGGCCAGATTTAACCAGTTATGGGGTCCAGTCCTCAGATCCTGAAGATCTCGCAGATGCGGTTGAAGCGCTCGACTATGACGTGATTCTCTTTGATTGCCCCCCCGGCGTTGAGTATCTGGAACGGCTGGGATGGGTGGCCGCCGACACAACTTTGGTCTGTACCAATGCCCACCCCCTGGCAGTGATGGGGGCAGGCCGAGTGATCAATGAACTCGATGCGCGGCAACAGAAGGGCCGACGGGGGGCCAGACGCTATGCGTTAGTGCTCAGCATGATTGATTTAAGACGGTCTATGGACCAGGCCCTGGATGCTCAGCTGGCGTCGGCCTATCCCCAAACCAAGCGTTTGGTGGTCAGGCAAGACACAACATTAGCCTGGGCCAGTGCAGAACGGGTGCCGGTGATGGAGTATGACCCCAAGTGCAAGGGCGCAGAAGATCTACAAAAAATTGCGGAGTGGGTGAAGGATGCCTAGAAAACGCAGAAATGCGACCGATGTTTTCAGCAGTGCTGTCGATACGGCAGAGGCGATTCACCAACGAGACCAGGTAGCAGAAACAAAAGCCCAGGAAGATCGCGGTCGTCGTTCACTGTTAGCTTTGAAGCAAATTCGCAAGCGGGAAACCGACACCCGGCCATTACGTCCTAACCATGTTGAAGAATTGGCTGAGTCTATCGCCGCGCTGGGTTTGATTGAGCCGCTGGTCATTGATAATCAGAATGTTTTGCTCGCCGGTGCCCACCGTTTAGCGGCCATCACCCACCTGAAGGAACAGAGGCCAGAGCAGTTTGCCGAACACTTTGCCGATGACCTGGTGCCGGTGCGGATTATGCCCTTTGATGCCGGGGCTGATCCGGAGAAGGCGCTGCAGGTTGAATTGGCCGAAAACGAAAAGCGAGTTAACTACTCCCGTGACCAGATTGAAAAACTGGCGACCCGTCTACGGGAACTGAATTATAAGGAAACCCGTGGCCGCCCTAAAAAAGGAGAGAAGGCCCTTGGACCGGCCCTGGCTGTGGCTATCGGGGTTTCTACTCGCTATGTGCGCAAAGTACTTGGAGAAGAAAAGGCGGAACCCGCTAAAAAAAATAGGAACTCAGTTCCTATTTTTCGCAGACGGCAGCTGCTCAAGAAGATGGAATCTACTCTAGAGGAGTTAAATACCCTTAAGCAAGTGAGCAAAGGCCGTGAGGCTAATCAGGAATTGGATGCGCTGGTACCGGAACTCTTAAAACAGGTTCGAACCAGTCTCAGTGAACTCGAGTCTTAGAAGCTGAGTTGTAGCGACGGAAATATTCTGGTTGCTATGGTCGGAGTAGTTGCGGCGGGAGGCAACTACGCAACGATAAATATGGACTCCCAGCGCCTGATTTTTTGGTTTAGCAGTTCCAGCTAGACATCACGCTCGCCAACTTTAGTCAAATGTCACTGACATAAGGCTGGTGGGCAGTGCCCCCCCTACGGCAGATCAAGGCTTTCAGCAATTTGCAGGGGTTGATTTCAGCTTAATTTAGTGACATTCAACTTTAGTCCAATTGCAGTCCGCTACGGGGTGATCTGACTAATTTTCCGATATAGGCCCAGCTTATTGATGAGGCCGACAACCGCTCCTCCTGCCCACTTGTACTCTGGCTCCCATGTGCCTCATCCGCAGTGAAGAGACGTAACCAGCGCAGGATTTCTGAGTTTTGGAGTCTTGTAACCACTGTCCTATCAAGGTTTCAGGAGATGTGGCCCATTTTTATGTAAATCGGTGCCATACCCCTATCTGAGAAATCTGGGGGAGTCCTGGGGTTTGGCTGAATTGCATACAAGAAGGCACCTCTCCGACCAGGACAGGTGCCACAGATTGCATTGTCTTCTCAATTGAACTGGAGGTCAGCGGACGGTCTAACGAACGACCGCACCCCGATACTTGAGTCCTTCAATATGGGCTTCAGGATGCTCGTCGGTGCAGACATGGCGCACATTCACAGCGCCACGATAGCGCCCGATCACTTCCTCAGAAATGTGAGCTTGAGGAGTAGCAGCTTTGTAAGAAATTCCACGGTATTGCAGAGTCATAATGTCGCCTCGCTTAGTAGCTGAAGTGGTAAACAGAGGCGCGTTCCTTCAGGGGATTTCCCTTACTTCCGTCTCTTTGTAGAGAGATGAACGTTTTTCGTATCTGTAGTTATTGTTACCGTTTTATTCTGATCCGTCAATGGGTTGTGTCATGGGTTGATGAACTATTGGAACCCAGGATGACCAGCGTCAGTAGCGTTCAAAGTCCGCTATTGCTACCGTAGCGCTTTATCCCGAGCCTGTTCGATGGCTTGCCAGCCCTGGATTGAGTTCTCTAGAAACTTGAAAAGTCCTGTGCCCCTGCCGCAAAGATTTGGTCTGTGGTCAGTCTCAAGCCTGGGAAGCTGGGCGATACGAGGGCTTCTCCTCGGCGGAATAGCTGTGTCTCGTACACCCCCTCGACTAGCTGGCAGACCGTGATCGTGGGTTGCTTGGGTCTGCCAATATAGCGACGACCGCCCAATCCTTTGTAGTCAACGATCCAGTACTCTGCAATACCCATGGCTTCGTAGTCCTCGAATTTGCGGGCATAGTCGTCTGGCCAGTTCGTTGACGTGACCTCCACCACCAGCTTCACCGAACTGCCCAACGTGATCACTGATTCCCGTTCCCATAGGGGTTCCTGGGTCAGTGCTGCCGTATCGACCATCAGCACGTCTGGCTTGTAGCCCGTCTTGTAGCCCAATGGTTGCACCATGGCGGTGTTGGGAATGAAATAGTTCAGATCTTCTTGATCCAGTAGCGCATTGAGCTTACGGTTCAGCAAGCCCACTACTTGTTTCTCCTCCGGAGACGCTTCGCGAACGTGGGGTCCCGTTGGCTGCATTTCAACCACTACCCCATCGTGCAGCTCGTACCGTCCGGTTTCCGGCTTCCATGCCAGAAACTCCTGAAAACTCATGGGTTGGGAGACTGCCTGAACCATGCTGCTGACTCATGACTCGCATCTAGACTAACGGTAACGTTTTTCGGGGGGCTTACTGCCAGAATGTTGCCCTTTGATATTTCAATCGTTTGGACCAGAAGGGACAGTAGAGAGACCCAGGAAGCTCTGTCCATGATGATATAGTACTCTTGATCTAAAGCTGCGTCGCTAGCGGTCGGGCTTTGTCTGTATTTTTGCTCTCTAAGGTTTTGTTGTGGCCAGAAAGCGTAGGAAGCAACCATCAGAACCAGAGGGTCGAACTCAAGATGAACTCGTGGACGTATTGCTGATTCTGGTTCGCTACCTGGACAGTAAGGGGTTGCAGGAAATGACCCTGAAAATGACGGATGGACGACGTATCGGCATCAAGCTGGAAGAAGACTTCTGGACTCGTTACCGTGATGGTGACAAGACATAACCGTTAGCGCTCTTACAAAGTTTCTCAGAGGGGGACCGAAATCTGGAGAAGTAATGGCCTTAATCTCTTATGGAATAAGCCCTACAGGGTGACCGGAATTCTGGCTGCTTTGGATGGACGGCTAGGGTGATGCGAATACCGGTGGCAAGAAGCCTCAAATTTCCTGATATCAATCCATTCAGGGTGATCCAAATTCCTTCCTTGGTGATCGCTCAGTACCTTGGGCCGGCAGAGTTATATCCAGTACCTTTTCTCTGCTGCGTCTACTGAATATTCATGACTGCCTCCTTCTGCGCTGTAAGTGATGGCTGTCACGAGGGGCGCAAAAGTTGATACTTTCCGGAACTGGGGCAACTTGCGGTGAATCTATCCCCCAAGGGCTGTTCCCAGACCTGGGCTTACGGCATCTTAAGGGTGGCAACAGCCACTCCCTCAAACCTTTTCGCTATAACGAACTTTTTATATCTAAACCGCCCCCGGTGCCTTATGCATTGGGGGTTATTTAATGGCTTCTTGAGACCCCAGCACACCAGTGCTCCCCGTTGAGGGTTTAAACGACTCCAGCCAGTCGAAAATCTGCCCCAGCTCGTGAGTCGTCACCAGCCCGTATTGATAAAGCACCATCGGCAGTAGACTGGGCGCATGACCCATCACGGTTCTAATTCCATCTGTCGCTTGACGTTCTGTGGCTGCATTGCCCCAGCCAGGACCTGTTGTTTCATTGCCGATGGCTTGATATTCGTATTTCTGGGAACCTCGGTATACTGGGCGTTGAGAGCGAAGCTAGGGGTTCCATAGCTGTCGTCGAGGCGTCATCGAGTGTCTTGGAAAGCCGGAGAAGAGACCACCCATGCCGATGGACCGGAGTCTATACCCGCCTGACTGGGATCAGATTGCTGCTCGTATTAAAGACGAGGTGGATTGGTGCTGCGAGTTCTGTAGTCGCACCTGCATAAAGCCAGGGGAATTGGCAGCGGATTTCATCAAACGGATCTCCACGACGGAGGCTGCGGAAGATTGCCCCACCGTGGCTGACTTCAAAGCCTTCCCCCGGCGCTATGTGCTGTCGGTGGCGCATCTAAACCATATTCCAGGGGATTGTGATCGCAGCAATTTGAAAGCCCTGTGTACGTCTTGCCACTGTCGCTATGACCTGCGCCAGATGGGTCGGAAGCAATACCTGAAGCGAGAACGCCATGGGCAGTTGAGGATTGAATGGGAGACGTCGGCGAAGCTGGAGGGAATTCAATTGGCACTGCTACCAGAGGTGGAGTCTTACTGGCTGGAGAATTCAGCATGAATGATGACTGGTAATCTCTGCGCAAACAGCAGCTGAAGCAACAGCGAAAAGTATATGGCAGGTTTATTCATGAGACGTTTGTTTCTAGTTCCCCACAAACTTGGGTGGAACTAGAAATGGGCAGAGGCAGCAAAGCTCAATTCTGCGTAAGTTTGGCCAGAAGAGCATCGACCTCCAGCAGAAAATGGGGCGGTTCATGTTTCCCCAGGGTGACCAGGGTGTTGATGCCCTGGAGTCGATTCATGATCAGATAAATTGCAGGCACAGGGCTGAAAGCCGACTGCTTTGCCCGTCTAATCGATGGCGTGCTGTCAATAAGCAGACCCACTGCCCCCAGGGGAGGGGGGTCTATCACTAATACGGTTTGTACGGGAGCCTGGGCTGGCCCCCATGCTTTGGTAGTGGGGGTATCTCCCTGTGACGGAGGGGCTTCCTGGTATATCAGCGTAGCAGTATCAATCAGGGGAATATTGTCTTGCTGTAGTTGAGTCAGGCCCGCTGGGGCCAGCGCCGCATCGGCAGGGCCAGATATTACCCGCCGGGCCAGCACCAGGGGCAGGCAGAACCACTGACCACGCAGTTGAAACGTAAGCAACCGCAGGGAAGGTTCCTGAAGGGGTTTTAGGCGGCGGGGTCGGGCGAGGGGGGAGTAGGGCATAGGGTGAGAAGTGACGGTGAGATCGACGCTGACAGCTCCTCCTGCACTAGGTCACCGGGACCATTTGAATCATCTTTTCCAGGGTTCGTAGCAGGTGTTGCTCGTTGTAGGGCTTGGTGAAGTAGGCAGATGCCCCTAGGTCGAGGGCTAGCTGGCGGTGTTTCTGGCTGCTGCGGGAGGTGAGCATGGCTACGGGCAGATGTTTGTGAGCGGACTCATTTTTGAGTTTGGCAAGAAAGCCGTACCCGTCGAGGCGGGGCATTTCTACGTCGCAGACGACGGCTTCGACTTCCAAACCGGCGGTGAGCTTGTCCAGGGCATCCTGGCCGTCTTTGGCCTGGGCTACCTGGTAGCCAGTTTTTTCGAGGGTGAGGGCCAGCAACCGCCGCACGTTGATGGAATCGTCAATCAGCAGCACGGTGGGTTTGCGGGGGGGCTTGAGGGCGGGGTCGGTGGAATAGTGGGCGGGTAGGTAGGCGGGGATGGTGCTCTCGGGGGAGTCCTTGCCGTCGGCTTCGCAACTGGCGATCCAGTAGAGCAGTTCGGGAATGTTGACCAGGGGTACCACCTGGCCATCCCCCATGATGGTGCAGCTGTTGAAGCCTTTGGGCATGGGTAGGTTGCCGGCCACCCGGCGCAGGGCTACTTCCTGCTCGCCCCAGGATCGATCCACCTGAATGCCCACCAGCCGCTGGTTGTACTGCACCAGCACTACGGTGGGGGTAGAAATGGCGGGGGTGATTTCGGGGCTTTCGAGGGAGATGGGGCAGTTGAAATGCAGCCACTGGGAGAGTTTCACCAGTTGCACGATTTCTCCTTCCCACTCGAAGCTGTCTTTGCCAGCGGTGGAGATAATGCGCTCGGGGGGCAGCACAAACATTTCTTCGATGGCATCCACCGGCAGGGCCGCGCGCATGGTGTGGCTTTCCACGATCAGCACCCGGGTCACCGACAGGGTGTAGGGGATGGATAGGGTAAAGGTGGTGCCCTGGCCGGGTTGGGTATCCACCTGGATGTCGCCGCGAATGTCTTTCAGGCGGCTGCGCACCACGTCCATGCCGATGCCCCGCCCCGACAGGTCGGTAACTTCGCTGGCGGTGCTGAAGCCGGGTTCAAAAATCAGGGACAGCAGTTCCTGGGTGGTGGCGGCGGCCAGCAGGGATTCATCCAGCCCCATCTGGCAGGCGCGATCGCGAATTTTCTCCACCGGGATGCCGCCGCCGTCGTCGCGAATGGCAATCCAGGTGCGGCCATTCTGCTGGCGGGCGCTGATGGCGATGGTGCCGGTTTCGGGCTTCCCCTGCTGGCGACGCATGTCGGGGTCTTCGATGCCGTGGTCAAAGCAGTTGCGGATGATGTGCATCAGCGGCTCCTGCAGGGCTTCCAGCACGTTGCGGTCGACCAGGGTGCGCTCGCCCTGAATCTCAAGCTGCACTGACTTGTTGTACTGCTGGGACATCTGCCGCAGGGCCCGGGGGAAGCGTTCAAAAATATCCGCCAGGGGGCGCATGCGCAGGGTGGTCAGGTTTTTCTGCAGCTGCCGGGAAGTTTTGCGCAGGTTGCGGGTGGTCTGGTCGGTGCCTTCCAGGGATAGCTCGATGTCGGCCCCCACTTCCTGCAGCTGAATGATGGATTCATTAATTTCCCGAAAGGGCAGGTGCAGGTCCAGGTAGCGATCCAACTCCAGGGCGTCGAACTGGTGCCCGTGGGATGGGGGAGTCGCTGCTGGGGCGCTATGGCTGTTGCCCTGCAGCCGCCGCTGAGAAGGCCCCTGGGTGGCAACCCGATCGTACACCGAGCGCAGCTCGCCGTTGGCGTGGTCCAGGTTGCGCATGCGGGTTTGCAGGGTCAGCACCAGGTCCCGCAGGCGGCTGACCTCCAGCTCCAGCCGGTTGCGTTCGATGGTGAGTTCCCCGAACAGGTCGCTGAGCTGGTTGATTTGCTTGACCGGTACCCGCACCGTACCGTCTTCATCGGGGGTTGCTTCCTCCGGAGGTGACTGGGGGGGAACGGTGGAGTCGGGCGCGTCCTCCATGGTGATGAAGGTTTCGAAGCCCGGCTCTGCCTGGGGGATGGCAGGTTCTCCTCCGTAGCCCCCGTCATAGCCCCCGTTGCCAGAAGATTGGGCCATAGGGGCAACAGCAGAGAAGGCATCCACCGCTGCTGCCCCCAGGGGAGGCCACAACGACAGGGTGTCTTCGCCGTCCTCGTCCTCGTCCTCAGAGATGATGAACTCTACCGAGGCCGGGGGGTCCATGGTGTCGGGTAGTTCCCCCCAGCGGCCTGAAAGTACCAGGGTTTGGGTCTGTCGCCAGGTGTCCAGAGCTGCCTGGGCCATGGCAGGCAGCGAGGCTTCGGTAACGGTCAGAGCCTGATCGGCAATGGAACGGCACAGCTGCACGAAGGACCCCAACTGCAGCATCTCCCCCAGACCGCCCAGCTCTTGAGCCAGAATCTGCACTTCCTCCCGCAGGCAGGGAGATTGTTCGGCGATGACGCTTTCTAACCGGCCCAGGCACCCCTCCACCTCACTCTGAAACAACAGGGGAATGATGTCCTGCCCATCCTCGGGGGAGAGCATAGAATGGGCATCTTCGTCTTCGGGATCCCCCAGGGTTTGGTGCATCTGGTCAAAAATGGGATGAACGTGGGACTGCAGCCACTGCTCATCTACCGGGGGCTGCTGCTGGCGGCCCTGGCTGAGCTGGTGCTGGTCGGCCTGCAGAATCTGGTTGAGGCAGTCTACCGCCGCCAGCAGCAGTTGTTCAAGGCTGGCATCTACCGCTAGTTTGCCCCGCTGCACCTTCAGCACTTTGAGGCCATCTTCCAGGCGGTGGGCCAGGTCGCTCAGCAGCTGAAACCCCATCAGCGCTGCCCCCCCTTTAATGGAGTGGGCGGCTCGCAGGGCTTCATTGATGCGGTTTGCGTCAAAATTTTGGGGTAGCCCCACCAGACAGGTTTCTAGAGTGGCCAGATATTCCCGAGCTTCGTCTAGAAACTGAAGCCGAATTTCTAATTCCTTGTCGTCAGCCATGATTGAGAATGCTCATTTGGGCCAATATCGTCTGCAGAGAAAGGGGAAATTTCGGGGTTGGCGGCACCAACCCCGATGGGAACCAGGCTATTCGTTAGTCTTGAAGGTGCCTACAGAAGCTTGCAGCGACCGGGCTACATCTACTGTTTGACGTAGGGAATCGGAAATTTTCTTGGAGGATTGGGAGGTGCGCTTTGATTCCTGGGCGACGGACTGCATAAGCTGGGTGACGGTTCCAGAGATTTCCACCTGGGAGACGGTGGCCTCTGAAATCGACTGCACCAGCCGGTCGATCTGGCGCGAGACTTCCAGAATCTGGCCCAGGTTTTGCTTAGCGTCTTCCACCAGGCGGGTGCCGGCGACCACCTCGGTGGTGCTTTGATCCATCGCGTCGACCACCTCGGCAGTTTCCCGTTGAATGGTTTCGACGATGCGCTCAATTTCCTTGGTGGCGTCGGCAGACCGGGCGGCCAGTTCGCCTACTTCCTCGGCCACCACCGCAAAGCCCTGGCCCTCTTCGCCAGCCCGGGCGGCCTCGATGCCGGCATTGATGGCCAGCAGGTTGGTTTGCATGGCAATCTGGTTAATTAGCGAAACCGCTTTGGAAATCTGCTGGGAGGATTCGCCCAGGCGCTTCACCTTCTTGGAGGTTTCGCCAATGATTTCCCGCAGATTGAGGATGTTTTGCACCGTCAGATCCATTGCTTCGCCGCTGGTTTCGGCGGTGGTAGAGGCGCTGTTGGCCACCTCGGCGGCCTGGCGGGCGCTGGCGGCCACCTGCTGAATAGAAGCAGTCATAGTCTCCACGGAGGCCAGGGTCTGGGTGACTTCATCGGCCTGGCGCAGGGCCTCATCTGCCAGGGATTGGATGGCTTCTTCGTTATCCCCCAGGGAGGCGTTGACCTGCTCCGCCGACTGCTTCACCTTGGTGACAATCTGCCGCAGGCTTTCCACGATGGAGTTAAAGAAGTCGGCGACGGTGCCAATTTCACCGGCAGTGACATCGGCCCGTACCGTCAGGTCGCCGCGAGAGGCCCCTTCGACCTCGCTCAGCAGGGTGACCAGCTGCAGCTGCAGGATTTCCTGCTTCTGGCGGCGTTCTTCTGAGAGGGCTTCGGCCTGGGCGAACAGGCGAGCCTGCTCCAGGGCGTAGCCCAGCTGCAGGGCCACCTGGCGAAAGAAGTTGATTTCCATCTGGGTCCATTCTCGGGGGTGATCGCATTGGTGGGTAATGAGCAGGCCCATCAGCTCTTCGCCTACCAGAATTGGCGCAACCAGGTTGGCTTTCACCTGGTAAGGCTCAAGCTGTTTCAGATGGCACTCGGTTAACCCGGCGTTGTAGATGTCTGGGGTAGCCTGCACCCGACCCTGGCGGTACTGCTCGACGTATTTGTCTTTAAAGCAGGGGTCTAGCAAATCGTTACCCAGGGTAGAGGATAGCCCCTCGCCCACAGATTCTGCTACGAAGGTGCCCTTCCAAGTTTCATCGAAGGTGTAGATGACCACCCGCCCTGTATTCAGGACTTTGCGGGTTTCGTTCACCGCCGCCCGATAAATGCGCTCCTCAGATAGACTTTCCCGCATGCGGGAGATAATTTCGTTGAGCTGACGCTCTCGGGCCGCGGTAAGTTCTTGCTGCTGCAGGAGTTTGCCCTGGCTGAGGGCGTAACCAATCTGGATAGAAATTTGCTGCAGTAGTTCGATTTCCTCAGAGATCCACCGACGGGGTTGCGAACATTGATGTACGCAGATCAGACCGATTAGTTCTTCCCCGGCAATCAGGGGGGCGACCATGTTGGCTTTGACCTCAAGGTTCTCTAAAATTTCGCAGTGGCAGTGGGAGAGGGCGGCCTGGTCCCGGTCTTCCATGTAGGTGACACGCCCGGAGCGGTATCGTTCCAGGGCTTCTGGGGTGAGGGGATCGTGGATAGTTTGGCCTTTTGCTCGCTTCCAGCCGCGACCCACCGATTCTGTCATAATGTCACCCCCCTTAAAGTCGGGGTGGAAGCGATAAATCACCACCCGATCCACCTCCAGCACTTCCCGCACCCCATCTACCGAGGCGCTGAGAATGGCGGCTTCATCTAGAGACTGGCGAATGCGAGTGGTGAGATCGGCCAGCAGCTGGGCGCGAACGGCGCTGAGGCGCTCTTTCTGACTCTGCCGCAGCAGCAGGGATTCTGATTCAGTAATGTTTTCGGCCAGCTGATTAAACACCTGGGCTACCCGGCCCACTTCGTCTGTTGCAAACACATCGGCCCGGGCCTGGCGGTCTCCCATGCCAAATTTCCAGGTGGCCTGCTGCAGGTTTTGTAACGGTCGCAGAATGGAGCGCCCTAACAGACGGGCCAGTACCACATCACACAATAGGGCCAACAGAGCAATCACCATCTGCAGCCGCAGGCTGTTGCCAATTAGAATGTTCAAAGGAGTTTCAGAAGCCCCCCGCACCAGCACGGCTACGGGTTGACCGCTGAAATTCTCGATGGCCTGGGCCGCCAGGGTGTAGGTGGTATCGTCAACTTTGCCCCGGCGTGTAACCGTTTGCTCAGGAGAATTAATGGCTTGTTGTAACAGGGTATCGTCTGCCAAGGGTGGGTTCAGCACTGCGGACGACAGGTCTGGGTCATCGCCAATATCCATGGCGGTAGCCAGCAGAAACTCCCCGTCTTCGTTCACCTGATAAACGGCGCTGTAGCCATTCTCGAAGGCCGACAGAGTAGCTCCGGGGATGTCGGTTTTGCTATTGACAATGTCGCCCGATACCAGGGCCCCAACCACCTCGTCAGACCCCTGGGCCAGTACCGGCGTGACGGTGTAGCGGATCAGGGCATCCTGATTGGCGAAGTCATCCGGCAGGGGCGGATCTTCGCTCTGCAGTTCTTCCCAGTTGACAATAGCGCTGGTCTTAATTTGCCGGGGGTTTTGCAGCACCGTACCCACCAGACCTTCGGGGTCAAACCGCTGCCCCTGGCGGTCGGCGTTGGCGCTGGCGATGATCTCCAGGTCGCTACCCACCAGGGTGGCGTACTCGATGTTGCGAGCGGCAACTTCGTTTTGTAGAATCTGCCGCACCGTAGCCAGTTCACCAGCAGAGACAGCCGCTCCGGCATCCTCCGCCATGGCCACATCTACGATGGCCTGGTTGTCAGACTGCCCTCGAAAGCCAAAGCCCATCTGGTTGATCTTGATGTTATAGCCGATGTCGGTAACCGAAAGCTCAGCTCGGGCCTGGTTCAGCAACTGACTACGGCCCCCGGCCACAATCAGAAAAGACCCAACGCCCACTAACCCCAGCACCGAAATCACCTCGGAGGCGAACAGCCCTGTAAGCTGTTTCTTGCCCACGCTGAGGTTGCTGAACCACTGCAGCCAGCCGAACTGCGATCGTCGGGTAATGACAACTTTGTCATTGAACCGGCTGCCATAGGCTACGCCCCGATACTTGAGAGGGGGATCAGTATCGGTTGTGAGATTTGATAGGGAGGTAGCCCCGTTGTTCAAAGGATGGTTGTGGTCTGGGATGGGCTCGACAGGCGGCGTAGAAGCGGATGGTCTAAATTCCGTAGTCATAATTAACGACCTTTGCTTGAGAGGGCAACAAATGCAACGACAGATGAATAGCTACGATTGACAGGGCAGATTAGGGACTTTGCAGGGCTGGAGAGCGCAGAACTGCATCGGCATCCAGCACCAGCAAGACTTCCCCCGCCTGCAGCACGCAGCCCCGCAGAAAGGGCACCAGGCTGTGGGGGATGTGGGCCGGGGGCTTTTGTACCTGGCTAGGAGGTAGGCTGAAAATTCCCTCAATCTCGTGAACCCGCAGGCCCAGCAACACCCTGCCGGTTTGCATGAGCACCAGGTTGTACTGTTGGGTGTTGGGGTAGGCTACCGGCAGCCCCAGCAGCAGGGCTAAATCGGTGACCCATAGCACCTGACTACGCCGGTTAATCAGCCCCAGCAGAGCGGGGGGCATATTGGGCATGGGGGTAATACGGGCGGTGGGGATGGTAATAGCTTCTTGCACCTGCTGGGTAGGAAGCAGGGCAGCCTGTAACCCCAGAGTGAACTTAAGATAGCTCTGGGTTGGGGGTGCTGCCGATGCCGGGGTGATGGCTGTACCAGATCTATGCTGGGTCAGGGAAAGCAGGGGGTTCCCCAAAGACAGTTTGCTCATCGATTCACCTTCATCACCGATTTCACTAACTGCACTAACTGCTCCTCGGTGTAGGGTTTGGTTAGGTAGGCATCGGCCCCCTGCTTCATGCCCCACAGCCGATCGATGTCCTGGTTTTTCGAGGTGCAAATGACAATCGGCACGTTTTCGGTTTCGGGCTGTTTTTTCAAACTGCGACAGAGTTCAAACCCGCTCATGCCGGGCATCACCACATCGGTTACGATGGCATCGGGTTGGTACTGAACGGCTTTATCTAAAGCTTCTTGGGCACTTGTGGCACAAATGATGTCCCAGCCACCGCTCTGCAGGTAGTGCACCATTAACTCCATTTCAGAAGGAGTATCTTCGACAACGAGAATTGTGCCCACCAGGGTTGTTTGCATAACTGAAATACCTAATAACAGATGGTTCTATAAAAAGGCTCAGAACTAGTCCCTTTATTCATTCAAAGGGTGATAGATCCGCTGCTATTCGAGATCATATATGAATGATTCATAAACACAAAAAAACGGTTAATTTTTACGTAAACCTTGTTCAAGTCCAGAAGTGGAGTTTTCTCTAAGACAAAACTCCAGATTTCGGGTTAAACTTGGTATAAATGGGTTGAATATATGCATTAAAAAAACGCTTAAAAAACTGACGCTGCCCAAGGGTTCGGTGAACAAAGATTTAGCACTACAGTAGAATGGCCGTGCCACTATGGATCGAAAAAGATAGCTCTTGAAGAAACTGTGTGTCGCGTGTGAACCAAAGCTAGACCCTTCCTGAAAACTCTACTTTTTAGTTTCAGAGAAAGGTTTTAAAACTCAGTTGAGGTACTTGAATATGATCTTCAATAAATCTGGCTGACCAAAAGGTTTAGTTAAATACCCCGATGCTCTAACTAGTTTTGCCTTAGCCCGGTCGATAAAGCCAGTATGACTGGTAACCATGATGATGGGGGTATTTCTAAACTCTGGATGCCGCCTCAATAAAGAACATAGCTCATATCCATCTAAGTTAGGCATGGTTACATCCAGCAAAATTAAATCGGGTTTATTTCTGATGATTTTCATCAACGCCTTCACCGGATCGTCGATCATCAACACCGAAAACATTTTGTCGTCCAAAAATTCGTTGATGGCCCTCAGCACCGTGGGACTGTCATCGATGCAGGCAATGGTGTAATGATCTTTCTTCTGGGTTTGAGGGGGAGGAGTAAGGGCCTGACCACCGTTCACGGTATGGGCAGCAGGAGCAAAGTTGCCCTGAGAAGACTTTAGATGGTGTAAGTTCTGCCTGGGCTGAGTCCCGTTTGTTTCGGTCGGACGACGGTGGCGCTGCTGTAGTAGGGCGTAGCATTCTTCTACTGTTGCCCTCAAATTAAGTTGGCAGTACTTGGGGGTATTGTCTAGCAGATCGGCCTCGATGAATTCGTAGCTGCCCTGGCGCACCTCCAAAAAGGCTTCTAATACTTCTCTAGAGAGGGCCGCGATTAAATTAGCAGCTTGATTGGGATGCAAATGCTGCTGCTGCACCAGCCAGCAGATAGCCTGGTAGTCTGCCAACAGAGATGCTCCGGTAGGGGCCTGTTCAAATAGCAGACGCATTTGCACCCGCACGGCGCTCACCAGGGAGGGAACCTGCAAACTTAACCGCCGTAAATGGGCATCAAGTCGATCAAAGGGGCGCTTAGAATTCGTGACAAAGTTTAAGCGTCCCTGCTCAAGCAGCAGCAACCACTCGGTAGATGGAGTGGTTACCTTTAACCCGCCAGTGGTCTGTCGACTGCTAATTTGTGCCAGCAAGGTGAGGGGATGCAGAGTTTGGGAAGAAAACGTAGAAGATGCCATGGGGGTATAACTTTTTAGGGATTGCATAGCTCTTTCAATAAATACTGAAACCCTGACCAAACCCCTTGACTCGGAGCTTGGAATAACGAAGTCGGCACACCGAGATTTATGCCGTCAATGTTAGGTGGTACGCCCTGTCGAAAGGAAAACCTGTGGGGGGTAAGGCCGAGAAAATTACTGACTTTTAACTAAGCTTAAAGAGAAGTGTAGACCTTTCCTGATTGTAGAGGCGAAGTTTTTGCAGGAAGAACTATAACTGTTGAATCAAGTCATTCACACCTGCTATCGAACCAGCAATACCTCAGAAATAAACGTCCTCAAATTTGTTTTTAAAATCTGCTAAATAAAAATCTTCAGGAACTTGAGTGTGTGTTCTTATCTTCATATTTACCATATCAAATTTTTCTGTGTTTGAATGCTAGAACTGGACAAATAACATAAAAAAATCGAAAAGAACACGGGGCTGCTATCAAGAATTTATGAGTTTTTAATAAAGCCTATTTTCGGAAAAGTGGCTATCGAGTATTTTCCGCAAAATCTATGGATTTTAGGTATAAAAATAAACAAAAAATTATTCCAGCCCTCGCAGTATAGATCGTATTTTTCCCTGCTGCTGTCGCTGCATTGGTTCGGGAAACGTTAACTCCAGCCGCAGTTTAGATTGCTCTGGGGACCGGGTTGGCAAATCGATAGCTTGGGTAACCTGAGCTACAAGGCTCTGGATGTGGGGCTGACGAGCACTGGTCGGAAATAACAATCCCACCATCGGGCGGGTTTCGAGTAGAGTGATACGGTCCAGTTCATGCAGATCGCCCAGCTCCAGGCTGAGGTCGTGGATGCCCATTTCTATCACTTTGGCGGGGTATTCTTCCTGCCATCCTTCCCAGGTCAGGTAGACCAGTTTGCCGGCCTGTTTGCGCATCTTGACCCCGATTTCGGGCTGAAAGTCGGTAAAAACTCGCCCTAAACTGCTGGCAATAAACCGCAGCGATCGCAAGGGCATATCCACTTGGGTGCGGGTCTGGCCGTACCATTCCTTCACGTCAGAGTACAGCACCAGGGCCAGGTCGTCGGCCTGGCTGCGGCTGACATTAACGAAGTTCATCGTGATTTGGGTTTCTAGACGGTTGGTGGCGTTGGCCCGCACCACTTGAGCTTCGAGCAGAACCCGGCCATCGTAATCTCCCACTAGCTCAACCCAGATTTGGTCAGGAATGTTAGGCCATTCCTCCATCTGCACCAAAGCTCCGCTCTCGCTGACGTTGAGGGTATGCCCGGGCCACTGCTGCCCCTCGTGGTGAATGATGGCGGTCAGTTGGCGAGTTAGGCGATGGGCGCGGCGGAGTTGTGGTTGTTCCAGAGCTACCAGGCAGGCGGCGGATACCAGCAGCAGGTTAAAGCCGCACCAGAGGGTGTTGATGATCACCGCCTGGGTATCTTCGGGGTTGAGCAAGAGCCAGAACGGCACCGTCAGTAGGGAAGCTGCGGTTAAAATTCCCAGAATCAATAAATATCGGACGCTGTTGATGTCGAAGTTGCGCTGTTTAACAGTCAGCCCCTTGGCGGTGACATTAAAGGAGCCCAACCGGGGATTGATTAACGCTAGCAGGGTGACAATACCCGCCTGAAACGACATAGCAAATTCGTAGATTTCATTCCAAAAGGAGAACCGCACCCGCTTGTAGGGGATGTGGTTGGTTTGCATTGACAGCACGATGTGGGGCAGGGCGTAGAGCAGGGTTTCAAATCCCAACCCCCTCACCGGGTTAATGCTAAACAGCAGAAACATGACGGGCGAAATCGCATACATCAACCGGGGAAACCCAAAGAAGAAGTGGGATGTGGCGCTGAAGTAGCAGAGCCGCTGGGGCAGGGTAAGGTTGATTTTGCGGTTCAGCAGCGGATTTTCGATGCGCAAAATCTGGGCCATGCCCCTGGCCCATCGCACCTGCTGACCCACGTAGGCGGCAAACTTTTCGGGGGCCAACCCCGCTACCATAATTTTGTCGTAATAGAGGCTGCGGTACCCCTGTGCGTGCAGCCGCAGGGAAGTGTGGCAATCCTCAGTGACCGTTTCGGTGGCGATGCCCCCCACCTCCAGCAGGGCACTACGGCGCACCACCGCCGCCGACCCGCAAAAAAAGGCCGCATTCCAGGCATCGTTGCCCCTCTGCAGCACCTTATAGAACAGCTCGTTGCCGACGGGCACCTGGCCCCGGGTCAACAAATTGCGCTCAAACGGGTCTGGATTGTAGAACCAGTGGGGGGTCTGCACCAGGGCAACGGAGGCGTCGAAGAAAAATCCCACGGTATCTTGCAAAAACCCTTTAACGGGAATGTGGTCGCAGTCGAGAATCAGCACCAGATCTCCCTCGGTGCGGTGCAGGGCGGTGTTGATATTACCGGCCTTAGCGTGGTCGTTGGTGTCGCGGGTCAGCATCACGGCCCCCAGTTCCTCACACATATTCTTCAGATCGGCCCGCCGATCGGGATCCTTGCGGCCATCATCCAGCACATAGACCGTCTTCTTGTCGCGGGCGTATTCCATCGCCACCGCCGCCAAAACGGTTTTTCGCACAATTTCCACATCCTCGTCATAGGTGGGGATGTAGACATCCATCGTGGGCCACGCCTGTTGGGGAGCCTGGGCCAGCGCCACCGGACGACGATGCTTCAGCCGCAGAGTCTGAAAGTAGGCCAGAAATAGAGTGCCAATGGCATACAGCTCCGCCACATACAGCATCACTGAAAACAGGGTATCCAGGGGGGTTTCAAGGTTGAGGGTATAGCGAGTGCGGTAGTAGAAATAGCGCAGGGTGGTTAACCCACTCAGCACCACCATGAACAGATGCAGTAACTCCTGCTTGCGCCCCTGCTCTGCGTAGTTCTCCTCCAGCCGCAGCACCGTCGTACCAACTGCAATCAGCAGCACCGCGACAATGCCCTGCTGCCAGGTGGTGGGATGGGCCGAAATTAAGGGCTTCGCCAGCAACCCCAGGCAAACCAGCAGCACCATCAGCTGAGGTCGGCTGAGGGGATTGGTGATGGCGTCAGTCCAGCCGGGGAGGGTTTCGGTCAGCCAACGGTAGATGCGGGGGGGGGAGGCGGGGGGGTGAAGCATGGGTGGATGGGTGGATGGGTGGATGGGTGGATGGGTGGGTGAGGTGGGTGAGGTAGGTGAGGTAGGTGGGTGGGTGAGGTAGGTGGGTGAGGTAGGTGGGTGGGTGAGGTAGGTGGGTGGGTGAGGTAGGTGGGTGTCGGGTTTCAGGTATCAGGTGTCGGGTATCGGGTTTGGGGATTCGATTTTGGGTATCGATTTTGGGTTTGAGGTTTAGGGTTTGGGGTCTGAAATCTGGGGTGGGGGATTGGATTTAGGTTGGGGATTAAGGGTTGAGGTCTGGGAATTAGGGGCTAGAGGTTAAGGACTGAGAATTGGGGCCTGGGATATTCGGTAAGGTCTGAGATGCTGGATAGGGTTTTGGGGATAGAGTTCAGCCTTCGTTCAGCATGGCGGCTGAAAAACCTGATACCCGAAACCCGTTACCCGTTACCCCCCACCCCCTCACCCCACCCCACCTACCTCACCTACCTCACCTACCCCACCTACCCCACCTACCCCACCCACCCCACCTACCCCACCCACCCCACCTACCCCACCTACCCTCCAATCCCTCACGCTCTCTCACTCCGTCGTAAAAACGCCTGGGCTGCCCCGTAAATCACCAGCGACAGGGCTACGGTAGCGGGGACGAGGAGTAGCCAGCTATTGCGGGTGAGCTGCCAGAGGAAGGGGGTTTCGGTGGCGGTGGCGAGTTGTACCTGGGGAGATTCCTGGAGAAATTCCAGGTGGTAGTGGGTGCTGTCGTAGGGGTCGGGGTCTTCGGCCTGGGCGCTGACGAGGACGGTGTCGCCTCTGAGCTGGTAGAAGAGGGGGTCGTGGCGGAGCAGGTCGGTGACCTGGGCCAGGCTGGTGCTGATGCGTCCGCTCAGGGCCAGAACGACTCGCTGGTCATTCCAGGGGGAGATGGCGGATTTCATCAGGCCTTCGGTATCGGGCAGGGTTTGTACCTGGCTCTGGCCCCACTGGCGACCCTGGTTGGTTTGCAGGGCAAAGCCTGAGTCTGTCAGCAGATCGGGAAAGGGAAAGCGATCTTCTGTGCCAATGGCAATCAGGTGCTGATTGTTCCGCTCGCTGTCTGGGAGTTGGTCGATGGGGTAGACGGTGAGCTGAATGGAGTCGGCGACGCTTAGGCGGCCCAGGCGTTCCACCAGCTCCAGCATGAGTTCGATGTCTTCTGCGGTGGGAGCTTCCGGCATGACAACGACGGTGGAGGAGAGGTCCTGGGGGGCGGTGAAGGGGTAGCCGGTCTTAAACAAATCCAGGTCGGGGAGTTTGGTGACGGCTTCCCGGTCGAGGGCGAAGGTGGTGTCGTTGTGGATGGTGCCCCACAGCTGCTGGTCGGTGACCCGGCTGCAGGAGCGGCGCTCGCGGGGGTCGAGGCGGAAGTTGACCTGGAGTTTAGAGGTGGGGGTGATGAGATCGCGGGGCAGGTCGACCATCATGATTTTGCGGTCGGCCCCTTCTACCGAGGTGAGCCGCTCCCCCTGAATGGAAACGCCGTCCAGCTCCACATCCACCAGGGAGGTGAGGGGGTTAATCTGGGGGCCATAGCTGTAGACCAGCTTCATTTTTGCCCCGTCCAGAAACTGGTCATCGGGCAGGGCCTTAAAGTCCACGGTCAGGGCAGGCGCGTGGGAGCCTCGCACGGTCAGGTCTTCCAGGGGCGGCTGGTGGGGGGCGTGGAGATCTTTGAGCTGAAATTCCGGCTCCTCCGGCAGGTATCCCGGCCAGTGGCGGGGGGAGGGGGATGGCAGGGCAGCCACCTGGTTCACGACGAGGGCATGGCCTGTGGCGATCTGCTGATCCTGGGGCTGCACCAGATACTGGGCGGCTTTGGTCAACCCTTCAGGGCCATTGGCAGAGACCACCAGAATGGGGGAACGCCCGTCTTCACTGGTGGTCCACATCAGCAGGCCCGATTCTGGGGCAAGGGGACTGCCGGAGCCATCCACCCATGCATCTCCTTCCAGGGCAAAGGGCAGGTCCAGTTCTGCGAGAATGGGCTGCTGGGCGGGAGTGCCCACAATTACCAGCCGCTCATCCGGTTCCACCGCCTCCAGGCTGTCGACCAGCCGGTTATCCAGGGGGCGGTAGTGGACGGTACGGCCCAAAAAGCTTTGCAGTCGGGCGGTGGCCGTCAGCCAGTCGCCATCGGCGGTGTCTTCGGGCTGCAGGTAGGCGATGCGGTTGGCCTGCAGACTCAGCATATCCACCAGGGGATAGGGAAATTGCCCAAAGTCTGGTGACACTGCCTGGGGGGTAAAGTCGAACACCAGCTTCGAGTCGGGCATGACCTCCGTCCACAGGGAGGGGTCGTAGGGGTCCTGGGTACAGGTGGGGGAGTTGTTCTGCAGGGCGGTGATCAGCAGCTCGTTATAGTCCTGCAGCAGGTCGTTGGGCACTTCGAAGATGGCATCGCCAATTTCCCCCTGGGGCTGGTTCAGGGGCACGCTGCCGATGCTGGTGCCGTTAATCAGCACCGTCAGGTTTGAGCGGGTGGCATACAGGGCGGCGGAATGGCGATAGCGCAGCAGCACCTGCACCGAATCTGTATTCCAGTGGCGGGGGCGGGTGAACTGCAGCCGCTTTTCGTCGTAAATGCCGGAGAACCGCAGACGATTTCCCACCACCGGGCTGCGGTTAAACTCCAGCACGTACTGGCCACTATCCCCTGGCTGGATGACCGGCGCTTCGGGGAGATCCTCTGGCAAGGTGACGTTGGCGAATTGGCCAGGAGGGGCGTCGGATGCTGTGGCCTCCGGTGTTGTCTCCGGTGTCGGTGACTCCTGGGCCAGGAGGGGTTGCACCCAGGTCAGGGTCAGGGTTAGGAGGATGAGGGCAAGGAAGCGGCGGGTTTTGGAGGGGAGCATGGTGGTGGATGGGTGGGGTAGGTGGGGTGGGTGGGGTAGGTGGGTGGGTGGGGTAGGTGGGTGGGTGGGGTAGGTGAGTAGGTGGGGTGACGGAGTGATGGGGAGGTGAGGTGAGGGAGGTGAGGTGAGGGAGGTGAGGGGGTTCCTGTAGGGTGGGCATTGCCCACCATTCCATCAGGGCTTCAAGCCGAAGTTTTTAGTTCCTGTAGAGTGCGCATGGCCCGCCATTCCATCAGGATTTCAATCTGAGATGTTTGGGGATGTTGCCCCACATTCCGTGGCGGGTAAAGGGCCTGGGTCAGGGGGGGTTTTGGGTATTGATGGTTAAAGTCCGCATGGTGCCCCCGCTGTTTTCAACTGTTCCGGCGACACTTCCAGGGGCAGGAGGCCGAACCAGGCCAGGTTTTGGGTGTAGTAGGCGGTGTCGTTGTCCCAGAAGCCGTCGCGGTAGGCGGGCTGGAGCTTTTGCCGATATATTTCTTCGGCGGTTTCCGGCGCTATCTGCAAAAGGGCGGGGTAGAGCATGGCGTAGTGGCTGGTAGCTTCGTAGGTGGAAAGGGCTTCCCCCTCCAGGCTGAGGCGGGCGGGCAGGCGACCTTCCTGTTCCCAGATTTCTATCAAGACGGGCAGGTGGGTCTTCAGGTAGGCTTCAGCACGAGGGGCGTTGAACCAGGCGGCATCCAGGGCCAGACGCCACCAGACGCGAATCGCGTCGAAGCTGTAGCGGCTCTGGAGGGAGTGCATTCTGGGCATGGGCCGGTAGGTGTCGGCAGTGGGGTCGTAGGCGATCCAGTCGGGGGGTAGGCCCGTGGTGGAGAGGTTGGAGACCTGGTCCAGCATGGTGTAGCCGCTGTCGATCAGGCTTTCCCAGTCCCGTTCAGGGTCAATTTGGGCAAACAGGCGAAAGCTGTAGGGGGCGAAATAGGAGGGGTTGAGAATCATTACATCGGGCTCGGCCCAAAAGGAGGCAGCCGGGCCGGGCAGCAGCTGTCGGGAACCGTTGGGCAGTTCAACGGTGCTGTGTTCCCAAATGTCCGCCAGTTTGACCCGGGCGGCTTCCAAATACTGGGGGCAGTTCCAGCGCTGGGCCGCCAAAATCAGGGCGGTGGCGGCGTCGATATCGGCATCGGTGGCAAAGTTAGGGTCGATGGTGGCCCAGCGGCCATCGTCGCGCTGTCCCCATTTCCAGGCCCAGAGTCGGTCGATGGGTTGGCCTTCCTCATCTCGCCGGATGAGGTTGTTTTCAGCCCAGGCATAGGTGCGTTCGAAGGTGTCGCGGTCGTTGATGGCCACCGCCCGCAGCATGGCGTAGGCCTGCCCTTCCGATACGGTGCGGTCCTGATCCTCTCGATCAATCACCCTGCCGTCGTCCTGAATAAACCGCCGCCGGTAGGCTTCCCAGCTTTCCGTCAGCAGGGGGGCCAGGTCGGTTTCGGTAGGCAGGGCCAGGGCCAGGGCTTCGGGGGGTTGATCGCAGGTGCAGGCGACCTGCCTGGCGCAGCTCGGCCCCGTCAGCAGCAGGGTCATGGCCAGGGGGAGAGACGCCTGCAGCAGGAATTTTTTTGATAGGTTTTGCGATGCCTTTAGAGCAACCATAGGGGTTTTGATCTCAATTTTGGATTTTCGAATGGGGACTGAATCATTCCTGCCTGTAAACGTTGCAGCGTTTTGATCTGTGGCCTCATCTGGAAGCATCGGTATAAGTCAGATACAGGGACAATCCGGGAATCAAAATCGCTCCCAGGGGGGCTGAAAACCGCGACGACGCAGCAGGTCAAATTCCACGTCCTGCACCCGTTGGAGAATTTCGGGCCGATCGACCCCCTCGCCATGGAGTTCCTGCAGCTGCTCCAGGGCGGTGAGGCGGTAGTCTTCTGCGGCATTCAGCTCGGCCAGAGCATAGCGGGCTTCTGGGTGGTCAGGTTCCAGGAGCAGAACCTGCTGGTAAAGCTCCCTTGCCGCCGCCAGATCCTGCTGCTGAAACCGTACTCCCGCCAGGGCTGCCAGGGCCCCGACGTTGTCTGGCTCCTGGGTGAGAATGTGGTCGTAGGACGCTGCCGCCAGGGGCAGATCGCCCTGCTGCTGGGCCAGTTCTCCCCGAAAGAAGTAGAGGGTGAGGTCGTCGGGATGGTCGGCCATCAGGCCCTCTAACCGGGCTATTGCCTGGCTAGGATCGCTCGCTGCCAGCAGCTGAATGGAGCGCCACTGCAGCCAGATATGCTCGGGCCACTGCTCCAGCAGGGTGGTGTACAGGTCGGCTCGGTCAGACCTGGCAGGCAGGGTCCCCGCCAGGTCGAAGAGTTCTGAGGGGGGATTGGTGACCTCATGGGTGGCCAGCCACGCATCCAGAATTCCACTGGCCTGGCTTTCCGATAGCTGACCGGTGCGGTAGCCCAGCAGCCCATAGCCCAGTTGGTAGTTGAGATTCTGGGGATGGGCGGCAATCACCTGCTGGTAAACCGTCAGAGTCGCCTCAGGCTGACCTTCCAGGGTGCGCACAAAGGTGAGGCCCCGCAGGGCATCCACGGTGAACTGCGGCGGGGGAGAACCGGCAATGATGTCTTCGTACCGTTTGGCACTGGCGGCCAGCTTACCCTCCCGCCGTTCGATGTCGGCAATCAGCAGCTCTGCGCCGATGTCTTCCCGCCCTACGGAGGTTGAGCGATAGCGGGAGAGGGATTGCCGCGCCGCCGTGAGGTCTCCCTGGATGAGGTGAATTTGGGCGATGCGGTAGGTCAGCAGGGGGGCATCTACGGCTGCCGCAGCGATTTCATACACCGGCAGCAGGGCCGGGTCAGGGCGGTCGATGCGGGTCAGGGCAGTGGCAATGGCCCGTTGCTCTGGGGGGCTGCTGGGGAAGGGGTTCAGCAGGGATTGTAGTTGGTCAGCGGTTGTTTCGGGGCTTTCCAGGTCCAGATCGTAGGCCAGGAGATGCGATCGCACCCCCAGACTCACCCCCTCGGGATTTTCCGCCGCCAGCTGCCGAAACATCGCCAGGGCAGTCTCCTGGGTATCGGGCCACTCGCTCAGCACATCGGCCACTTCTTCCCGCAGCCCGTAGCTGGGGGCGGTGGTCTCGGCCAAGGCCGCCTGGTAGAGGCGGGTGGCTTCCCCAAACAGGGAGGGATCTAAGCGGCGGCGACCGATGGCGCTGTAGGCTCGGGCCAGGGCCAGACGGGCTTCTGATTTGCCCTGCAGGGGGGCTAACAGTTCCAGGGCGGCTGCCGTGTCTCCGCTGGCGTCGGTGGCGTCGGCCAGGGCAGTGCGAATTTGTAGGGACAGGTCATCGGTCTGGTCTGGCCCCCGCAACAGGGGTTGCAGCAGGAAGACCGCCGCCTGAGGACTGCCGGTTTTTTGCAGGGTCAGGGCATAGACCGGCAGCACCCGGTCAGGATAGGGAGCGGTCTGCCGGTAGCGGTTGAACAGGGCCAGGGCACCGTCAAAATCGCCGCTGAAGGCATAGACCTGGGCCGCTTCCAGCAGGACATCCGGCTCTGGATTATTCCCCAGCAGCACCGCATAATCGGCCAGGGCGGGGGTGAATCGGCCCTGGTAGCCGTACAGCAGGGCGCGCTGCTGACGGGCGGTTTGGTTGTCGGGGTTTTGCCCCAGTAGTTGAGTCAGGGCCTCGATGCCGGTGGCCTGCCATTCAGGACGGTAGCTGCCCATGTCGCCGATGGCCGCCAGGGCGGTGGGGTTGTCGCTATCCACGGTGAGGACGGCCTGGTAGGCGGCCCAGGCGTCGGCGTCCCGCCCTGCCCGCTGGTAGGCTATGGCCAGCCCCAGGCGGGCCTTGGGGGAGTTGGGGTAGGTCCCCAGGGCGGCCTGGAAGGTGGCGATGGCATCATCCACCCAGCCCCGCTCCAGCAGGGCGTACCCCTGGCGAATGGGGGGTGGAGTTTGGGCCTGGGCGATGGAGCCCAAATGGCCCTCAATGCCAATCACCAGGGCCAGCACCATGAAGGACCGCAAAGCGGCTAGTTTCCTGATCATGACTCTCCTTCCTGAATTAAGTTGGTCCAGCGCAGGTCGTAGCGCACCCGAAAACCCAGGTAGGTTTCCGTCCAGGCGTTGCGCTGTTGCACACTGAATCCAGCCCGCAGGTGGTCGATGACTTCGGCGTCGTAAAACAGCTCCCACACGTCGGGTACGGGGTTGTCCAGGTTCTGGCGGAGGTCGTCGTTCGACAGCTGGCGACCGTAGCCCAGCCCCAGCCGGTCATTGGGCAGAAAGACATCCAGGGCGTTTACCCCCAGGCTGTAGGTCTGGCCACTGACGCCCAGGTCGGTGTTGGTATACCAGCCGTAGCGGCCAAACAGGCCCAGGTTAATGTCGGGGATGAAAACCTCCCCATTCAGGCCAAAGCTTTCCTCTCGGTCTCCCGGCAGGGGGCCGAACTGGCCGTTACCCCGGTCAATGCTAAAAATCTCCTCAAAGCCGTCTTCCTGGCCTCCGTCCCGGGAGGTGACGTAGGTGCCCCGGAGAATGGCATTGCCAAACCGCAGCCCCACCTCTCCGGCAAAGGAATCCAGGGAAAAATCCCCCAGCCCCTTGCGGGAGGAGTAGGTCGCCGCCGTCAGAGAGAGTTCATCTACCGGGGTGTAGTTCACCAAAGCTCCCGGTCGGGAGGCCACATTGACGGTGCTCAGGGCCGGGTTGGTTTGAAAAACCGGGTTAAAGAACTGGGTCAGAGAATCCTTAGCAAAGCTGTTGCGGTCCAGGTAGGAGGTTAGATCCAGCAGGCCTACGGAAAATCGCAGTTGCGACAGGTTGGCGGGGGAGGCGGTCAGATACAGTTCGTTGAGGCTGAGGCCGGTTTCGTCAGTATCCGAAAAGGCTTCACCGGTGCTGAGGTCTACCGTAGCCCCGGCAAATACCGACGGGCTGAGCACATAGGTGCCCCCAGTCCGCAGCCGGGCCGAGGTCTCGTCTCCCTGCTGTAGAAAGGCCGCCTGAGTAAAAACTTCCGACCGTTCTGCTGGGGTGAGCCGATCGTCCTCATGGGCGGTTTGCTGACTCAGCTGGTTTTGCTCCCAAGAGGATGGGCTGTGTATATCGCCCGGTGCCATTGCCCCATCTTCCTCAACCCTGGTTTCAGAAAGCCCAGGTAAGGCAGAGAACAAGGCTAAATCGTGGCAGGGTTTAGCCAGGGATTCTAAATCTTGAGGCTTAGGAAGTTGAGCCAGCTGGGGTAAGTCCTTCTCCAGCAATGGCTGAGACGAATCCCCGGCATTGGGCATGGGCGTAGCAGCAAGATCAGCATGACAAGTTGACCCCAAACTTGCTGCTGCATTCGCCCCCATCAATGGGACGGTGCCCAAAAATCCCAGGCACAGCAAGCAATGCAGAGCCGCATAATACGACATTAAGGAAGCTCCATCAGGAATAAATAATAAAAGGATTTTCCAGGAAGTTCTGGTTACACAGGATGTCCAAAAAATAAGACAACGTATTTTTGAACGACGTAGCCTAATTCGAAAGCAAAGACAAAATTTAGTCAGATATAGCAGTTCTCGCCCGAGTCAGATACAGCTTAATTCTGCAATCCTCATGCAGCAAGAATCTCGATGCGCTTCATCTAGTCAAGAACTGCTATTAAAGACCTGAACCTCAAGCTGAAATAAAACCATAATTTAAAGGATGACGACAACGCACCCCACTTCTACCATCCTGAACAAAACGGAGCTTAGTGAAGGATCTCTGGCAAAAATCCTGCACTAACATTATTCGCTTCGCTCAGAATGACATTCCCTTTAAAGGGGTATTTATAAAAGTGGGATGCACTCGATGAAGTAGGCCGGGCTTGAAATAATCATGTATGTTTCAATTCGTAAACAGCACCAAAGCTTTTGCACGGCAAGGGCCTGGGCTACATTTATATTCTGTTACATAGTTTGGTTTACCTACGTCTGTCTACTTACTGGACTAATTTGAGCACCTGTCCTGATGGTATGAACTGACTGTGACGACTAGAATGAGCTGACTGTGACGATTTCAGAGAAACTAGCGAAAAACCAGAGCGTGAAAGACTAGCGGCAATTCAAAGTCATGGAAAGCCCAAGAAATACCGGCACTACGACTCTGTTTGTTTCCGCCGTCTGGGGAGAAGGTGTTATGCGTTATCTCAATTTACGAGGTTATTTTTAGTCGTCAGGACAAAAATCTTGGAAATGAGATTTTTTTGTTTGATTACTAAAATCATCAGAAACCGGGTCTTCGAGTTCCACCAATAATATTTTCATCGATGTAAAGTCATATGAGATGAGGTGAATACCCTTAAAATCTGTCGGTGAAGATAACTTCAATTCGGCAGCAATTAATAAAATTTCTGTAAAGAATAGCTCGTTATGACAAACTTGCTTGACTAAATCTATCTCACTTCTCTAATTCCCCGCTACGTACCAATTAGTTTCCAGCCCATCCTATGCCCCAAAGAACTACCGATTTCTACTTCCGTACCGCAACCCTGGTTGGTCTATTGTTGCTAATTTGCAGCGGTTGTCAGCCAGGGGCAAGCGTTTCCCGACCGCTACTTCGTCGCGAACCTCAATCGGTTACCCTCACTATCGAAGCTGAGGCTATGGTTGAGGGAAGCGTAGCGATCTCGGGCCGTACCAACCTGTCGGACAACACCCAGCTTACGGCCCTGGCCCTGCGCTATCTGGAACCGGCCCAACCCCTAACAAACTCTGCCAAATCCACCTTTTCCATCCTCGACTATCAGACAATCCCGGTGCAGCAGGGACAGTGGGAAGCTGAGCTTGACCTTTGGCAGGTTGCAGAGGATGGCCGTTATCAAGAAGCCTGGCAAGATCAGGCCAACCAGCTTAATCTGCAGGTCAAGCCCCAGGATACGGTGCATTTCATCATTACCCTCGCCCCAGAACAGTTTTTAGACGCGCTAAGTCGCAACCTGGGGCAAAATCGCATGCAGTTATCATCCGATCTACTGCGCACCAACGATAGCGGTGAGCTCCTGCTATGGGCCGAAGATTCACGATTGGTAAATTTACCCGAGGGGCGTACCAGCCCTTCCCATAACCTTGCCCAACAGGCTAACGGTGGATGGGGAGAGCGATATCGTCTAGTGCCCGAACCTCCTTTGCCTTACCGCTTGACGCCAGAAGACATCCGTAAAACGACGGCTCCGGCTGCTGCTGCAGAATTTTTGCAGTAATTTATGCCGGGCAAACTGAAGTACGCAGACCTTTGCCAGGGCCGTAGAGCTGTATCCTTACCCTAGGATGACCGCCAAAAGGTGACCTAATTTTCCTGGAATGCTATGGTCGGCTCTGCGAAAGTTAGCTCTGAGTCAGCCAACAATGTGGCCCCTGGCTGATGCACCCAGAGCACCAATTCCCCTTCGTCAAGAGTAGCCACCGTTAACTGACCGGAGCGGTACAGATCCTGGGCTGTTTGCTGCATTTCTTTCTGGGTTAGGAAACGGTGATAAAAGCAATAGAACTCTCCGTCAACACGAATCGCGGTTAACTGCTGACCGGCAGGAGTTTGTATGGAATGGGTCGGTTGAGGAGACTCTAGAACAGAGCAGGAAAACGCCAAAAACTTTACTTCGGCGATAGCTATATTCCCTGCCTGAAGCGCATCCCAGTCGAGCCAGGGCTGGTGAATGGGTTCTTCCTCATTTGCCAGTAGGGTTGTCTGCCAGGTCTGCTCCAGAGAAACTCCAGGAAAAGGGGGTTGGGAACCCAGCAAAAAATCGTCTGCTGCAGAGGGCAAAGGAACAGCCTCACTGTCTAAAGCCTGTTTCAACAGAGCTTGATGGCGCTGGTGCTTTGCCCCTTTCGACCGTAAGACTTCTGCGGTGCCAACACCTATCGCTGTGCTCGATAAAATGGCTAACCCAATGTAGCGAATCGAAAAATTCTGCGGCTGGTCAACGGGTAGGGCAAACCAGCGCTGCACGGCTACCGGCAACTTTCCTGCCAGACTGTAAGTTCGAGGAGATGCTACCGGAAGCGTCAGAATGACAAAGGTGGTACTGGAAGCAAGCAGGGCAGGCAGAATAATATTCCGAAAGGGAGAATGGGGCATAGCTTAAACAGAGGCTTGATTAGGGCAATGGGGTAAAGCACCATAGACGACCTCAAGGCTGATTAAGTGGGGATGGTTCGACTTGTCTCTTTAGTGAGTCCCGCTCATGTGGAGGGATGCCGCCTTGTAAACCTATCTACGTAAACCTATCGACTTTAGCGAACGCTCGCTTTGCTATTAACCTTTATTGTCCGTGTAATGGCTATGTCTCAGCGAAGGGGGCTGAGATCTTTAGCAAAGGTCAATGCTGCCCCGATACTGTGTAAAGCTTTGGTAAAACCACCGGCTTAGCTGCCCTACGCTTTTTACCCTTTACAAAAAGTCTAAAGACCATCGCCGAAGCTTAATGGCTTTTCTCCGAATAAATACGCTTGGCCCAGAAAGTAGAAATAAAGAGGTCGGCAGAGCGGCAGGGTAATGCAACCAGGCCATAGTCTCCGCAGACCAGAATTAGCCTACCTTCCAGGAGATACCCCTGATGCGATGGAACCTTATCATTACCCTACTGATTTTAGCCGCGGCGATGACCCCTGCCGCGCTACGGATGTCTCAAACCCAGCGCAACCGCTACCGTCAAGCTACAGATGCCAATCAGCCGCAAATGTCATCCGCAGCGATCCGGCAGGCCCCTAGACTGCCCCCCTGCCAGAACTGCGACTACGCCGAAGCCAATCTGCAAGGTAAAGACTTTAGCCGAAAAAACTTTAGGGCTGCCAACATGGAGCAGGCCAATCTAGCCAACACTGAAATGATTAACACCATACTGCACCAGGCTAATCTGCAGGGGGCTTCGCTGTATCAATCGCGGCTGCAGGGGGCCGACCTATCGGAGGCAAATCTGCGCCAAGCCAATTTACAACAGGCTCAAATGCTTCAAGCTAACCTGGTTCAGTCCGATTTAGAGGAAGCCGTCATGAGTCAGGCAGAACTACGGGATGCAGCCCTTTGCTCGGCCCGGTTAGTCCATGCCGACCTGTCTGAAGCCAGCCTATACGGTGCAATTTTGCTTCGGGCAGATTTATCTGGTGCAGATCTGCGGGGAGCCGATTTGCGCTATGCCGATCTGTATCAAGCCAACCTGACGGATGCTGACTTGACCGGAGCACGGCTGGAATTTGCCACTCTACCCGACGGCACGACTGAAAACCCCGGAGCCTTAAAACCTGAAAATCTATCCTGGGGATGCGAGCCAAGGGAGACTAGTCTAAAGTCTGATGAGAGCATGTAAGAGAAAACCGTACGAACTGAATGACGAGGTTTTTACTTCTGAGTGTTCAGGGCTAGCTGCGCGCCCTGCAGCTATCCAACAGAAGAATGAGGGCTTCAGTCTCTGAAACCGACAAAAACAGCCGGTGTACTACCCATTTTCAAAGAAATTCAGTCCATTTTTAGCCCAGGCGGTGTACTACTCGAATTCCCCATAAGACCTGGTCAACCACCATCAGCTATCTAGAGGGCTCCGCACTCCACGACCACCGCGATTCAGCACGTGGGTATAAATCATCGTAGTCTTGACATCTTTATGACCGAGCAGCTCTTGTACCGTTCGAATGTCATAACCATCCTCTAACAGATGAGTCGCAAAGCTATGCCGAAACGTATGGCATCCCCCATGCTTATGGATATTCGCTTGTCGAATGGCCGTTTTGACGGCTCGCTGTAGTCCACGTTCGTGAATATGGTGCCGTCGGATGCCTTTGGACCGTGGATCAACAGACCGTTTCCAGGAGGGAAAAGCATACTGCCATCCCCATTCTCGATTTGCATTTGGATACTTGCGCTCCAGGGTGCATATTTTCGTAACTTCGGGCTCTTGGCCACTTTTGGTGATCTATCTCGAGAGAGCTATAGACAATAGGAGGATCCACTCTTGCATTGGCTAACCTTATGGACCTCATCTCGTATCTACTCCCCAGCCAGACTGGATTGAGCTTACAGCGCTGGAATTTGGACACCACCACCCAGCAAGTCATGGTTTACCTCGCCTCCACGCAGACCTTGGCCCGTTGTCCCCTCTGCCATAGCCCCAGTCACCGGATTCATAGCCACTACGAAAGAACCCTGAAAGACTTACCTGTTGTTCAGTTCAGCTTAACGATAGTGCTGAGCGTCAGTAAATTTTTCTGCCTGAATGACGCCTGCCCTCAACGGATTTTTACCGAACGTTTACCCGAAATCGCCGTCCCTTGGGCTAGACGTACCGTTCGGTATGCGAACCATCTCACAGCCATGGCCCTGGCGCTGGGCGGTGCCGCCGGGCTCGTTTGAGTGAGCAGATGGGGTATGACCACAGTCGAAATTCGATGTTACGGGTGATTGAAGCCGTTCCACTACCCGCTGTAAGCACCCCTAGAATATTAGGGGTGGATGATTTTGCGCTGCGTCAAGGTCATCACTATGGCACGATTCTGGTGGATCTTGAGCAGCGCCAGCCCATTGCGCTATTGCCAGACCACACGGCAGAAACCCTGGAAACCTGGCTTAAGGACCATCCGGGGGTCGAAATCTGATCCCGTGACCGCTCCAAGACCTACAAACGAGGGATGAGTCAAGGCGCACCGGATGCGATTCAAGTGGCGGACCGCTTTCATCTCTTACACAATCTCGAAGAGACGTTGGAAACGGTGTTTAAGGGACATAACCTAGTCCTCAAACAGGTTGAAAAAGACCACCTTCAAGCTGATGGTCTCGTCGTTCTGCCGTCTGTGGATTTGCCCGAGGATTCACAGTCTCCCAAAGCCCTCAACCGGGCTCGTCGCTTAGAACAGTATGACCAAACCCATGCCTTACGGCAGCAAGGATACGCCATCAAAGACATTGCTCACCATCTGGGAATCGGCAAACGGACAGTCTATAAGTATTTGGAAGTATTTGGTCGCGACAACCTTTCCTGAGCGACAACCTACAATCCGCCAGCACGGCAGTGGGTTGGATGCCTATAAACCTTATATCCAGGATTAATGGAACCGGGGACAGCAGCAGACCAAAGCGCTCTTTCATGAGATCCAACAGCACGGCTATCGGGGAAGTTACTCGACCCTGGCACGCTACACCCATCAACTGCGTCAATTACCGACTTCAGACAAGCCTGATTCGGAATCGCTCAATGCATTACCTGGACGAGGACCGGCCCCCACCCTCCCCACGTCTCCTCAAAAGCCGTTAACGGCAAGACGAGCCGCCTGGTTGATCTTGCAACGAGCCGAAACCCGGACGACCGACGAGGATTTGTTAATAGCTCGCCTCGCTCAACAGCCCGAATTATCGGGAGCTATCACCCTGGCCCAGGACTTTATTGATTTGGTTCGGCTGCGCCTTCCCAGTCAGCTGGATGATTGGCTGCAAGCCGCTAAAGCTAGCTCAGTCAAAGCATTTCAAAGTTTCGCCAAAGGGCTTAAGGAGGATTATGATGCCGTTAAAGCTGGGATGACGTTAGACACGAGCAATGGACCAGTTGAAGGACAAAACAATCGGCTCAAGATGCTGAAACGGCAGATGTTTGGGCGAGCCAATTTGGAGTTGTTGGAAAAGCGGTTCATTTTGACCAGCTAAACGATTGCCATCTGGATGCGCACCGAGTGATTTCTACGCATCACCAAAAGTGGCCAAGAGCCGCAAAAAGGCATAGTCGCCGTTTTTATCGGGCGGTGCCCCATACTCAAACCGCTGGAACTCGTCGTCGCTGACGTTCACCCCGTTGCTCCACGACTTGTAGGAGAAGGGCGGATTCGCCACCGCAAAGTCGAACCGCTTGAGGCTGCCGTCGGCCTCCTTCCAGTAGGGGTTAGAGAGGGTGTTGTCGCGCCAGATTTCCGCCGTGATGTTGTCGTGCAGAATCATGTGCAAAATCGCATCAACTTCGGCACCTAAATCGCGCCAACTTCGGCACTTGAATCGCGCCAACTTCGGCAGGTCCTATTCACCCCATCTGGAAGTGCTCATACACTGCGCTCAATTCAGCGTCAGGGAGATGAGAACAACCATGGGACGACGGAGTCAAGGAACGAGATTGCCGATGGTGAAATTTCGAGAAATTATCCGCCTGCACGAGTTGGGCTACAACCAGAGCGAAATTGCGCAGAGTTGTGCCGTAGCTCGTTCAACGGTGCAGGACTATATCCGGCGAGCGAGGGGCAAAGGTCTGAGCTACGCCGAGTTGTGTCAGCTCAGTGACAGTGAGGCCCAGGCCCAGTTGGGCAAAGGGAAACAGTCCCCGGTGACTCAGAGCGTGATTGACTTTGCCACGGTGCATCGCGAGTTGCAAGGCAAAGGGGTGACGTTAGCGCTGCTGTGGCAAGAAGGGCTCGACCAGGAGCGCTGGCAGCTCAGCTACGGGCAGTTTTGTCGTCGCTATAGCCAATGGAAAATTCGGCACAACCTCTCCATGCGGCAGACGCATGCCGGGGGAGAGAAGGTGTTTGTAGATTACTGTGGTCAGACGATGACGGTACATGACCCGGTAACAGGAGACCCCCAGGAAGCTCAAATCTTTGTGGCCTGCCTGGGGGCGAGCAACTACACCTTTGCCGAAGCCACACCCGCTCAAACCTTGCCCCACTGGATTGGCTCCCATGAGCGGGCCTTAGCGTTCTTCGGCGGCGTTCCTAAAGCCATCGTTCCAGATAACTTGAAGTCGGGGGTCACCGACCCCTGCCGCTACGAACCGGGGGTGAACCCGAGTTATCACGCCTTTGCCGAACACTATCAGGTGGCCATTCTACCGGCTCGGGCCAAGAAGCCTCGGGACAAATCCAAGGTGGAAAAAGCGGTACAGGAAGTGGAACGTCAGATTATTGCTCCGTTGCGCCATCAGCGTTTCACCAGTTTTGCCGACCTCAATGCCGCGATTCGAGAGCGCCTGGAACGCCTCAATCATCGGGTGATGAAAAGCTATGGCTGCTCCCGTCGTACCCTCTTTGAGCAGGTGGACCAACCGGCATTGCAGCCCCTGCCCACCCAGCCCTTTGTCTTTGCCCGTTGGAAACAAGCCAAAGTGAACCTGGATTATCACCTGGAGGTCGACAAGCATTACTACTCGGTGCCCTACTGGTTTGCCCGGCGCGAGGTCAGCGTCAAAATCAGCGAACACCTGGTGGAGGTCTTTTATGACCATCGCCGCATTGCCGTGCATTCCCGTTCGACCGCTCGCCATGGTCACACCACCGTCGCCGAGCATATGCCGCCCGAACACTGGGCCTACAAACATCAGTCGAAAGACACCTTCCTGGCCTGGGCACAGCAGGTGGGTCCCCATACCCATCAGCAGGTGACCGCTATCTTCGCGGCCAAAGCCCATGAAGAACAAGCGTTTCGCACCCTCAAAGGCCTGCAGTCCTTAGCCACTCGCTATGGGGCTCAGCGATTAGAGGACGCCTGTAGACGGGCCAACACCTTTGGCCTGGTCGGCTATCGACGGCTCAACGCCATTCTCAAGGCCCAGTTGGACCGTCCCCTGCAACCCGTAGAGGCAGCTCAAGCCCCCTCCGCCCCCCATGACAACGTCCGGGGCGCTGACTATTACCACTAACCCATACTCGGAGTGCTTTCCTATGCAACCCACCTTAGACCAGTTGAAATCCCTCAAACTCATTGGCCTGCTGGAAGCCTGGCAAGAGCAACAGGGACACCCCACCTATCACGACCTCACCTTTGATGAACGCTTTGCTCTGATGGTGGAGCGTGAGTATCTCAGGCGGCAGCACCAGCGCCTGCAGCGACGGCTCAAGCAAGCCCAACTCTCCACCCCCGCCACCCTGGAGGCTGTCGATTTCACCGTGCCCCGGGGGCTGAAGAAGACTCAGTTCCTGGAATGGGCTCAGGGGCAGTGGCTCAGCCAGCACCTCAACCTCATCGTCATGGGGCCAACCGGCGTCGGGAAAACCTTCCTGGCCTCTGTGTTGGCCGACCATCTCTGCAAGCAGGGCTACACCGTCCGCTATTTCAAAACCGCCGAACTCCTCGCAGAAATCAAGTTTGCCAAGGTCGACGGCTCCTTCCCCAAACTGCGCAAGCAACTGGCCACCTTTGACCTCATCCTTCTGGATGAATGGCTCCGCGATGCTCTCTCCCCCAATGACGCCCGGGACATCCTCGACTTTCTTGATGACCGCTATCGACGCTCTTCCTGCCTGCTGGCTACTCAGTTTCCCGTTAACCAGTGGCATCCCAAAATTCAAGATCCAACGTTGGCCGATGCCATTCTCGACCGACTGGTCCATGACTCCCTGCGGCTTCCGCTTAAAGGGGAGTCTATGCGTAAGCTCACCAGTCCCCTCAAAGATGAACCCGATCTCATCTCGGAGGCAAGCAGCATGACTTAAGAATTTTGATCCTCATTGTCGTCACCGATTTACCCACTGACGACATAATGAAGATGACCTGCCCATGATGGCAAAACTCCCTCAGGTTTTTCAGGGGTGCCGAAGTTGATGCAACTCGGTGCCGAAGTTACGAAAATATGCACTTAAGGAAGTCCCTCCTCGATGGGCTTGAGGAGCTAAAGCAATATGCAGTTGATCGCAACGTTAGCTCCGATAACAACTGAGTGTAAAATCACATCGGGAACGGAGAATTTTTCTTTGGTAAAACTAGGTCACTAATGACTGCCCCCTTCTGAGCTGTAAGTGATGGCCGTCACGAGGGGTGCAAAAGTTGATGTTTTCCGGAACTGGGGCAACTTGCGGTGAATCTACCCCCCAAGGGCTGTTCCCAGACCTGGGCTTACGGCATCTTAAGGGTGGCGACAGCCACTGGCTCAAACCCTTTCTCTATAACGAACTCCTTATATCTAAACCGCCCCCGGTGCCTTATGCATTGGGGGTTATTTAATGGCTTCTTGAGGCCCCAGCACACCAGTGCTCCCCGTTGATGGGTAAAGGCGGTTCCAGCCAGCCAAAAATCTGTCCCAGATCTGAACCCGTTGCCAACAGTGCTATACCAGCTCCAGATTTCGATCTGGAGCTTTTTCTCAGGCAAAATTTCACTTCTGGACATGGCTAAGGTTTAGATCTGGGATTTGGCTAAGACGGCTCGTAAATCAGTAAACGTGTCGCTGACCACCCATTGAGTAATATCAAACGTAGTTCCTGCGATTTTGATTAAACGCCTTGTTTCATCGAAGATTGGTCCGCCACGAATATTGACATATCGAATCACACTGTCATTGCGCATAATTCGTAAGTTGGCTTCGAAGGCTTCCCCTTTCAGGGCTGGGCTACGAACCGATTGTTCATGGATGGGGTGATCATCCGGGTGAATTAGGGCGAAGTTTTCTTCAGGATTGGGGGCTGGCTGAGTCGGGTCAAGACCGTGGATGCGATAGAGTTCTTCGGTCCAGTAGGTGGTTTGGGTTAGTACGTCAAATTCCCAGCAGCCAATTTGGGCGACTCGCTGGGCATTGCGCAGCATCCGTTCTGAGCGTTGAAGTTGTTCGGCAATCTGCTGGCGGTGCTCCATTTCCTGGTGTAATCGAGCATTAGCGGACATCAGTTCCTGCCAGACATGGGCGGTGACGGTATCGACCACGGCTCGGGGTTGAGGGGGCTGATGGGGATGGGGTTTAGCCTTAGCGTCATAGGCCGAATCCAGGCGATAGCCATGACCATAGTGGGTTTGAATAAAGTCCTGGACTCCGGCCTGCTCTAGCTTGCGGCGAACATTGCGGATGTGGGTTTTGATGGTGGCATCGGTGGGCAACGGGTCATCCAGGGTCCACAGGCGATCGCTAATATCTGCCCGAGAAAAGGTCTGTCGGGGATGGCTCAGGAATAATTCCAGCAATTGGTACTCTTTGCGGTTGATGGTCAACACCTGGCTATGGCAGGTGACCTGGCAGGCGGTCGGGTCCAGGCACACGGGTCCCCAGGACAACATTGGGCTGGCCCTGCGGATGCCGCGCCGCGCCAGGGCCTGGATCTGGGCTAACAGTTCCCGTTCGTCGAGGGGCTGAGTGAGACAGGCATCGGCACCGCTTTCTAACCCCTGAATGCGTTGGTTTGCCTGGGCAGAGCCGCGATCGCCCAGGTCAGGGGCAGGCAGGGTTAACAGAATCAGTACCGGATTTCCTACATCCCGCAGGCGACGGCACAGGCTAATGCCATCCAACGGCAGAGATGGGACATCCAGCAGCACCAGATCGTAGAGAAAGGCGTTGAGGAGTTCCCAGGCGGCTTCGCTATGGCTGGCCCGATCCACCACAAAGCGGTGTTTGCTCAATGCGGTATGGAGGGGGCTCTGACCCGTTTGTTCGGCTTCAACCAGCAGGATTCTCATACTTTCACCCTTGGCCTAAACCCCAAGGCTACAGGTAGCGTTTTTAGACTACACCTGTTTTTTACCTTCCGGTGGGATAGTGAGTCCTGCTGAATCAGCAAGCCCATCCTGACTCATGTGGCCCCCTTGAGCCAGGGAAAAACCCCTCCATATCTCTTACTTCTTCGCTGGCTAAACCCCGTTATGGAACCTGATTTGTCTCGCCTCAACCTGGAAAGTCCAGGGGTCAAAGAGGTGCTTCACTGGCTCAATCGTCGTCAGTTCCTGGCTTTAGGAACCGGCTCTTTTCTGGCGGCAGTTGCCCTATCTTCCCCCCGTGCCCAGGCCCAGGATGGCTCTTCACCTGTGCTGATGGCTAATACTCACCCTTCGTCTTCTGGAGAAACCCCGATGGTTGACATTGTTCCGACCGATCCGACCTATTTCATTCCCAATCGCTTTCAGGGCAAGACTTTGCTGATTACGGGAGCCGCCACCGGCATTGGGGCTGCTACTGCCATACGGGCAGCACGGGAAGGAGCTAATGTCGTTGGCCTCGATCGCAAAGAAACGGAATTGAATGAAACCATCAGCCAGATCAAGGGTGAAGGGCATCAGGCGATCGCCATTGTGGGTAACGTGGTGGAGACTGAAGTGTGCGATCGTGCCGTTGCCGATGCCGTGCGCGTCTTTGGCGGCTTAGACCTGGTCCTGAATGCAGCGGGGGTAATGGATGGGGGTGACCCGGCCCAGCCTCTGAACTTCAACGGCCAACGCAACCTCCTGCCCAATACCCTCCACGAAGCCACCGATGAATACTGGGAGGCGGTGGTTGCCACCAACACCACCGGGATGTTCAAATCGTTGCGGGCACAGTTGCGTCAGATGGTGCAGCAGGGGCGCGGTGGGGCGATCGTCAACATTGGCTCCATTGCCGGTATGACGGGGCTATCGGGAAACCCCGCCTACGTGGCCAGCAAGCATGGGGTCACTGGGCTGACCCGCAACGCTGCCCTCGACTACGCCCCCTATGGCATTCGCATCAACTCCGTCAATATGGCGGCCACCGATACGCCGATGGTGGCAAGGGCTGGGGAGTTTGTAAAAGCGATGCGGGAATCGGGCCAGGGTGGTTCGATGGGTGGGCTAAAAACTCAAAGCATTCTGATGGCGGCAGATTCCCAGAAGCGATCGGCAACGGTGTGGGAGCAAGCCGCGATTATCCTGTTCCTGCTATCTCCCGATGCGTCTAATTTGACGGGCTGTGTCTACGCCACCGATGGCGGTTGGACAAATTATTAATAGGCGGAATCGCTGAATTTTAGAAAGTCGTCGCCTGTTGGTGAATGAAGCGATGACGAAAACTGCCCTACCTCAAGATCCCCGGTTTTTCCTAAAAGTCGGGGATCTGCGTCTCCATATTCCATATCTCTTAAGGTTATGCGACTGTTTCGTCGTCAGTTGTTGTGCTCTGTTTATATCGCTGCCTTTGTTTCTGTTATCGAGTGCAGGCCTGTTTGGGCTGAGGTTATTCCATCCAATAATTCGACGGTAGATCAGCCGGTTGATGACCCGGCAGATCAACAGACGTTAATGGACGATGGTTTAGATAACGATGGTTTAGGCGACTTCTGGGATATCGTTTCCCCCATGGTGGGCAGTGCCCACCCAACAGCGGCTGTTTATCCAGATGTTGAACCGTTCCCTAAACATCCTTCTACTCGTTCAGCCGATTTAATTCCCTTACCGGCTCCTAGCCGACCAGCGCCGATCGCCCCTCCCCTCCCTCTAAGCCAAGCTTCGCCCCCAGCAGATTCAACCTCCTCAAATGAGCCGTCTGCTGTGCCACCGGGCGGGTTTCTGCTAAATCCTGCATCTCTGAATGGCGAACGGATTGCGGAGGTCATTATCTATTTGGAAAACCCGACAACGGATAGCGATCGCAACCAGCAATTTCAACAGCAGATTGCAGCAGCATTTGCCGTCAAAACGGGGGACAGCTACAGCCCGCTCTTTATGAACAGAGGGCTGCAACAGGTCACTCAGCTTGAGGTTGTCGAGACCGCTCAGTACGAGCTTTATGAGGTGCAAATTCCCGGTGAAGTGGTCGTGGTGCTCTCCGTGCGGCTGACCGCAGAACCCCTGACCGCACCTCAGGAAACCGGGCTTTTGGTAACCGGCGATTGGCGAGAATTTCCGAACCTCTATACGAGCGATCGCGCCACAGCCATAGCCATTCTGCGCGGCGGGTTATCCAGTTTTTCCAGCGAAAATACCTGGTTTGGCGATGCTCCTCTCTTTACCCAGGGCAACCCCTTAGCCCGCGACCCCGCCGGACCTGGCACTTACTCCTGGATCGACAGTTATCTGGAGTTTGGCGCTGCGGGTATTACCCAGATCGATACCCTGCCCCTCTATGTCTATGGCGGAGTCAGCAATATCGTATCGACCACCCTGCAACCCGATTTGTTTGAATCTGACAATCGCATCTTCAGCGGCATTGAAGACCTGTACGGTGGTCTGGTGTATGGCTACCGCACCGATAACTCCCGCTTTGGCATTAACCTGTCTGCTGGACGGCAGGACTACCGCATTAGCAACGGCATGCTGTTGGCCAACGGGGCGGGAAATGGGGGCGATCGCGCCACGATTCTATCCAATCCCCGCACAGCTTATGAGAATACCGTTATCGGTCGAGTTCGCTGGAACAATCTTCGCCTGGAGGGGTTTTATCTTGACCCCAACGAGTTATCCATCCTGGATACCCAGACAAGCTTTGTGGGCGCAAATCTCGAATACAACGACAGTCAATCGGTGCAGTTAGGGTTAAGCTACATCACCGTTCCCAGTTCAGATGCGGCCTACTTTACCCTCACAGAGACCTTTTCTAGAGAGGGGTTAAATGTGATTTATCCCCGTGTTCGTTTAACCAATCCTTTGGGGATCAATGGGCTCTGGCTGCAAGGCGAATATGCCCATCAGTGGAACAGCAATTTTGATATGGCCGCTCATGCTGCCTGGGGCCAAATTGGCTACACTGCGCAAGCTCTTCCCTGGACCCCCACCCTGAGTTACCGCTATGCCTATTTCAGCGGTGACAACCCCGACACATCAACCTTTGAACGGTTTGATCCACTGCTTTCGGGCGGTGGCCCGGACACCTGGATTCAAGGGACAAATCTGGTTAAGCTCTACCAGAACTCAAATTTAATAACCCATCAAGCAGTGTTGCGTCTGCGCCCTTCTCAGCGGTTTGATCTATCCCTGCAATACATCCATCTGGCGGCACCCCAACTGAATAATTTAGGGGGTACGCAAGCCCTCTCTTTCCTGGAATCCTCCGAAATTGGCCAGGAAATTACCCTCACCGGTCGCTATAATCTGTCGCGTAATTTTCTGGTTTATGCCAGTGGTTCCGTCGCGTTTCCCGGTGCGGCAATTCAGCAGGTCGTGGACGAGAATCCTGGTCCCTGGTACTTTCTGCAACTCTCGTTTTTGATGAATTTCTAAGCAATCGCCATGCACTTCAGACAGAGCCAATGAACGGTATTGATACCAGAGTAGTTGTTTCGGTGTCTGATCCTAAGTCTCTGTCACTGGAGGAACAGTTAAAGGAGTGCATCCCAGTTTTGCAAGTCTGCCCTCATCCCCCAACCCCTGCTTCGCGCGTCCTTCGGCCTACTCCCAAAATGGGAGAAGGGGAGCCGGAGTCAAAGTCCCTCTCCCGCTCTGGGAGAGGGATTTAGGGTGAGGGCTGCAAAACTGGGATACACCCCAGTTAAAGTGCCCACTCACGTTCTCCTTGGCCGAGGACCGCTGCGCCCGGCGCAACAGCTCAGCCCGAGCGGCGGTGTAGAGGGATAGCTGATACTTTGCCCGCGATACCGCCACATAAAAGGACTCCCGGCTGGTGGTGGCATCCATCAGAGCCAAGACCCGGTCAGCGGCTCTGCCCTTCCAGAGGTTAGGATTGCTATTTGATGTCAGGGAAAGTACGGCCCATAACATCTTTAATGATTGGTATAACCAATCCCTGGGAGGCCAACACTTGTATGTGTCCTCTGCTGCTAAATCGGAAGATTTTGAAGCCAGTTATAATTCGATTGTCCTAGCGCAGTTCGGCGCATTGTTCGGGAGAGGCGAAATTTTAAGCATCGTTCGTCAATTACGTGGATGTTCAGTTCGGCTTTTTGTGAATCGAGTGCCTCAAAAGACAGTTCTATTAATAGATTATGAGAATATCCAAGGGTTTGATTTGACGGTTATTCAGGAAGAAGACATTTGGATCAAGATATTTGTTGGCCAAAATCAAACAAAAATACCGATTGAGCTAGTTCAGTCTACGCATTCGATGGGACCAAGGGTTGAATGGATCAGGATGGAAGGAATGGGCAGGAATGCTCTTGATTTCCACATCGCTTTTTATCTGGGAAGATTAAGCCAGAACATGGGCGAAGCTTCTTTTGTGATTATGTCAAAGGACAAAGGGTTTGATCCGTTGATTGAGCATCTCAATAAAGAGCACATCCGTTGCCAGCGTATACAAGAGTTAACGATGATTTCCGAAAGTGCCTTAATTGAGACTACCGAGGCAGGTTGAGAGAGACAGACAGGTTGATTGGACGGATCTGGTTGGAGTTCTTGTTTATAAAAGGTAGCGCAGTACAGTCAAGCTTAAATGACCTTAGTTTTCTTCTGAAAGCGTCTCCCTTGCTTTGGGGATAGAGCTTCTACTATTCGCTTGTATACAATATATACACCCGCTACTCTAGCGGTAGAAGGAGGGCCTCCCCATGTCTCAGAGTGAAGTCGTTACCGTCAGGCTTGATCCGGCATTGAAAGCCAAGCTCGATGCCCTGGCTGCCAGTACCAAGCGCAGTAAGTCCTGGCTGGCTGCTGAGGCGATTGCCCAATATGTCGAGCAAGAAGCCTGGCAAATCGAGCAGATCGAGGAAGCCGTCGCCCTGGCCGATAGCCCGGCAGCCGAGTGGGTTGAGTGGGAGGAGGTTGATGCCTGGTTTGACACTTGGGGAACCGAGGACGAGCAGCCTGCCCCATGCGCATAGTTTTTCTGTCGCTTGCCGTTAAAGACCTGGCAAGTATCCGAGCCTATATTGCCGCCGATAACCCTGAAGCTGCTCAAATGGTGGCAGCCCGCTTGCGGAAATTGATTCAGGGGCTGGCCGCAATGCCAAACATGGGCAAGGCTGGTCGGGTGTTCGGCACCAGGGAACTGGTTACGCCCAAGATTGGCAAAACTTCCTTTGTTGTGGTGTACCGGGTGCGGGAAGACCGTCTGGAGATCCTGCGTATTCTGCCGGGGATGCGTAATATCGATAGCCTTCTGGAAGGAAAGTAACCTCGGATGTCGTTGTGGTTAGGCCTCATCATCAGCCATTGGTTCATCACCGCAAACATCTTCGACGCAGGAATGAAATTCAACATCAAACCATTCTCGAAACATGGCCCATGTTCTGTTCTGGGGCCAGGCGGCTTCATCCCGGTGCCAACTTTTCAGCTCGTTTTCAAAAATCTGCTCAAAGATGTTCGATAAGACTTCCAATGCCTCTACATCATCCTCAAACTCGGGGATTAGGTAGACTGTGCTCTCGCCTTCTTCAGCGGGGGTGAGATCGGCATCATCAAGACCGATAGCCCAATCGATATATGGTTTTTGGGGTCTGACCAGGATGGCACCTCGATTGATCATTGGCGATTAGAAATAATGGAAGCAAAGCGACGACGAGAGACACGAAATAGCCCCGGATCTGAGAACAGATACCAGGGCTATTTCTAATGCGAATTAGACAAAAAATCGAAACTGAAGTAAGCCGTAAGCAGCGCTCAGACCGATGTAATGAGGGACTTCCTCAGGTCGTGATGCTATTTAGAGATGCTTAGCTACCGTCGTTTAGGGTTGTTGAGTCTCTAGGTATCTGTCGCAGGGCTCTCTTAAGCGTTAGGGGAGGAAATATCAACAACTGAGTAGAGTGCTGCTGATTTTGATGGAATAGATTCAGACGTTTGCGAGATAACAAACCTCCTGTTTAACGTGAACTGAACCATTCGGAATGAGGAAGATTTTTCTTGCCTCTTGTTATTAGATTACTCCTCTCAACTGGATATGCCCAGACATGATACTAAAGTTTATCTTTCCGTTAGCGATACTCTACCTGGGTGAGTCGGCGCTCTTTCGGCCTGGGTCGCCGTGGCGTCGAACTGGGCCTGGTAGATGATCGCTCCCGCTCAACCTGTTCAGGCGGCTTGGCCTCCAGGAAAACGCATCGCCCATTGGTAGCACGCAGCAGGTTAGAGCAGATGAGGTTAATCCCTCCGCCTGTAGCTCACTCGTCCGCGTATCGCGAGCCGCCCGTGCCTGCTGCACGTCATCCCAGTCGGTTTCGAGAAAGACTTCTTGAATCAAGGGAGCACAACTACTAACGGTTAGCTTTCGGGCAACAGGTTCAGGTCTGAGATTGTGCGACTCGCCGATGGAGGATAGAAAGGCTAGAGGTCGCCAAGGGAGGTGAGCCAAAGTGAGCACCACTGGTGATAAAGCTAAGCGGGTTACTGTTGAGATCGGCGATTTGGAGGTTGAAGGCTTCCAGATGCCGGATGGCAGCTATCAAATGAGCCAGTCCAGTGCGGCTGAAGCCGTTGGATTAGGACGGCAGAACGTGTCAGATTTTTTGCGTTCGAAAGCCATCAAAGGCTTGCTGGGCGAGAGTTATACAGGTCAGATTTCTAAAGCAGAGCGTAATACTTTACTGGCCCAGCGACTGCAGCAGACTGAAGCTCAGTTGGAGGTATTAGGAGAGGCTTATGCCGAACCCGAACTGCTCAGGGAGGAAAACGAACGCCTCCGGCAGCAGATCCGCTTATGAAACCAGCGATTTGCTGGAAGTGCCCCTGGGCTATCCCCTCATTTGAGTTCGGGCAAAGGTGAGATCGCTGAGATTTTGCTGCAGCAATCCTCTCAAGGCGTAGGAGGCGTTATCGGCCCACCAACCCGCGCAAAGCTCCACAAAATCTCAATTTGGGGTTGTGGCCAGGAACCGCTCCCAATAGTGTTCGGATAAGGTTCAGGTCGGAATTGGGATTGAGAACTTAAGCTGAACTTATCCGAACCGCATTGCCCATGAGCCTGATTCACAGCCTCCCGCCAAGCTATCTTTTCGTATCAACCAAATCAGATCAGCATTTTGCTCAGGTCCATCAATCAGACTTCGTCACAACAAGTTCATAATCACGTCATAGCAGTGTCAAATCGGCTGGCTAGGGTAAAGCCGCTGACACATCACCGAACTGTGTCCGAGGTACAAAATTTATCTGTACCTGTGGAGAAAGAAAAAGGAATTAACTGATGCGAACTTCACATTTCCTGAAAGGAGCTTTTGTTGCTGTTGCCTTATTGGGAATACCCCTGGTTGGCAGTGTGGTAGCTCAACGTCCTGGGCTAGCGCAGCAACCGGCTCAGCCACCCATGGCACCGGCTGAGTCACCGATGAACGTTTCTGATACGCAGATTGAGCAATTTGCAGCAGCCTACGCTGATATCCAGGCTATTCAGCAGCAGGTACAGCCTGAAATAACGGAAGCAGTAGAAGCGGAAGGACTAGCAGTCGAGGAATTTGAAGCGATTATGGCTGCCCAACAGTCTCCCGAGGCTGAAGCTCAAGTGACGCCGGAGCAATCACAACAATTTACCGCCGCCTACGAGCGTGTGACTGAAATTCAAACAGCGGCTCGCACAGACATGCAGGCTGCTATTCAAGAAGAAGGGCTAACCGTTGAAGAATTTGAACAAATTCTCGCGATGGCCCAACAGGATCCAACCCTGGCGGAACGCATTAACAATCACCTTGCGGAGGAATAAACTCCGTGCTACTGACTGGCAGTGATGGTATCGATGGACGTTGAGTCTTAAAAATGCGCGCCATAACCGCCAGTTTGTCAGCACTAAACCAAGTCCAGCTCGAAATCTGTAGTTCTTTCTAAGGAAAAACTCCACTTCTGGACTTGGACAAGGTTTAGATTATTCAGGTCCTGACGTAGGCTGAGGCACGGGCTGCGGTGTCGGTTGCGGCACGGGCTGAGGTATCGGTTGCGGCACAGGCTGCGGTGTTGGCTGGGGAGTCGGCTGCGGTGTTGGCTGGGGAGTCGGTTGGGGTGTTGGTTGGGGAGTTGGCTGAGGAGTCGGCTGGGGTTGGGGCATGAGCGTTATGGGAACCTCATTGACAATATCGGTCTCTGCTTCAACCTTAGGGAGGCTAAACGAACTCAACATCTGGAATAGGGTATATGAGATTGCGCTTCCGGATGACTGACAAGCTAGCCCAGAGGATTTTTATCCCACCCTCGCCAACGCCCCTTCAATCCGCTCCATGAACGCTGACCTGCGATGGCCCTGTGGGGCCGGTCGGTCATCAGCTTGATGCTCTGGGTGGTGGTGGCAAAGTTCCGGCTATCACCGCCCTGGTTGATCCAATCCACCGGCAGCCCAGCCTGCTGTAGGTCACGGCAGATCTGCTCCTCCATCTACCGGCTCTGGTACAGGGCAATTCTGTACCAGAGCCGGTAACCATTGTCTAATTTTGCTTCGAGCCGTCGGGCCAACCACCGTTCTCCGGGCTGCATTCGACCGGCGCAACTGTAAGGCTGGGATGAGGGTTGCCACGGAGTTGAGCGTTTTAGATTGCTCTCAGTATGCCCTTGGTCTCAAAAGTTGGTCTCAAAAGCTGATGTCGTTGGGCTACTCAAGCCACTGGAATGCTCGCTTTAACTCTGCCGTACCGTTCTCTGGGTACCAGCGACCATGGGCCAGGATGATTTTCTCAGGTGCCCAGGCCAGCATCTGTTCGTAGCCCTGTCTGGCCTGAGCTTTGCGGCCTAGAAAGGTCATTCTCAAATCCATGGGGGTCTTACCATTGGGGTCAGCTATGCCGACCAAACGAATGACCCAGCGCAAGCTCTTGGCTACTCTGGGGGGTTCAAAGTTTTCAATCAGGTCAGTTAATATCAGCGTCTGGCTCTGTCGGTGGAAGAACACCACTTCATCCATAAACCGACTGCCACGAAAGATCAGCTGGTCAATCTCTGCGATCCACTCCGGTGGTGGTTCATCGCCCAGGTCCGCGTGGAACGTAACAGGGATGTGCTGACTAGCCGCCCGTTCTCGTACCCCTGGAGAGGCCCATGAGACCGCATGGGGATAAGCCTCAACCCAGCTTTGAATGTGGGCGTAGTGGATCTTGTTGGGCGATACCAGATGCTCAACCGGGCCAAGGCTGTCGATTTCAGCCTGGAGATCTGGCGTTAGTTCTATGGGGGAATGGCACCATAGCCCACCGCTGCCCAGGCGAACAATCGTCATTCGGGTAGTGAAGGGGATACGGGTTCCGTACATGGCCATCTGAACAATGGGACCATCCACGATCCAGATACCTTCGTCTACTGGTTTGAGGGTGTTGATGGGCTCGTAGAGCGTCAGCAGGTCTTTGGCCATGGCCGATAAAGCGGTGATAATACCCCTATTCTGAAGCTAAGCGCTGGTCCTGGTAAAGACGCAGCGGCTAAAGATTTATTTGCCATGCAATGTAGGGCGGTTGAGCTGCTGACGGTGGCTACCGCTGTCAGGGGAACCCAGGCCAGGTCGTTGGATTCCTCCGATACGACAAATTCCATTGTCCTGGCCACCAGCAGATAGCGGATGCCGTAATGTACATGGGCTGGTTCTTTGGGAGTCTGGATGGGATGGTGGCCGATGTCAAAGATGGTGGTCTGTAGGGGCTCAATCGCCTGGATGCCAGATTCTTCCCTGGCTGCGCGCAGGGCTGCGGTCAATAGCGATTCATCCCCCTCATCACAAGTTGCCCCAGTTCCGGAAAGCATCAACTTTTGCCCCATTGTGACGATCATCACTTACGGTGCAGAAGAAGGCAGTCATAAGAGCCCAGTTTAAGGTTAAATGCTGTAGGGGTGTCATTGACCGAAAAAGGAGTCCCCATGCACAGGCTTTGGCTAGCCGTTCGCCCTCAATCTCAAGGTCACCCTGACTTGAATCGTCGTGGTTACCAGGTGAAGGTGGTTGAGTGGGATAACGGCGTAACCCTGCAGCTGTATCACCACCAGTGTTTGGTCGGCGAGGGGAAAGGCATACCCCTCTCACCCACAACTTTTTGGCTGCAGGATATTGCCATTGCCAACCAGGTGAATCAACCCATCAGGCCGGGGTGGGTCATGTGGGGGGCAAGGCTTCGCAATGAGTTGCCCCAGCCCATCAACTATCGGGGGCAGGGGTTGGGGTCTATCTTGCTGCGCCAGTTAATCGCCTATACACGAGAGCGAGCGTTTCAAAACATTCAAGGGCAGGTGTTTCGAGCTGACGTGGAGAACACCCCGTATCTTTTACAGTGGTATCGTCAGCATGGCTTTGACATTCTGGCCGCAACCGAGCATGATCCACCGGACCTGGTGGCCCGACTGCAGATGAGCTTACCCACCGCCGTTAAATCGACGAGTTCTTCAGATTCGACCTACTCTCCAGCCTCCCCTGTAAATGAAAGCATCTCTGATTTGGGAGATGCCGTGGCTAAAATCTCCAGCGAATAATTGAGTTCGAGGGTGTAGATAATCTCGATATAGCTTTCGTCAGTACTCACCGGCATACCTCCTGGAAATATTGCCCATGGTAACTACAGCGGTTAGTTCATCAACCCATGACACCATCTATTGACGGATCAGAATAAAACGGTAACAATAACTACAGATACAAAAAACGTTCATCTCTCTACAAAGAGACGGAAGTAAGGGAATCCCCCTGAAGGAACGCGCCTCTGTTTACCACTTCAGCTACTAAGCGAGGCGACATTATGACTCTGCAATACCGTGGAATTTCTTACGAAGCGACTCCTGCTCAATCTCACATTTCTGAGGAAGTGATCGGGCGCTATCGGGGCGCTGTGAATGTACGTCATATCTGCACCGACGAGCATCCTGAAGCCCATATCGAAGGCCTCAAGTACCGGGGTGCGGTCGTTCGCTAGACCGTGCGCTGACCTCCAGTTCAATTGAGAAGATAATGCAATCTGTGGCACCTGTCCGAGGCGGAGAGGTGCCTTCTTATTGATAAGCACATGACAGAAAGACAGCTGCAGGAAGCGATTGCTCTAGGCCATCAGTTTTTGGCTAGCCCTCAGGCTGGTGTAGCTGCCAACCAGGCCAGTCTTCGGTATCGAGACAAAGGGTAGTAGCGGTCTGTGGCTTAATGGTCGTGGCTGGCCAGGTCAGACTGAACCGGGGGCAGGGTCCGCTCAAAATTGCTGACTGCCTCTCCCTGCCGCTGATGCAGACCTGTTTCAATCAAGCAAACGCCCAGGTTTCTATCTACAGAAACCTGGGCGTTGAATGCTTAGAAATTGAAAAAAAGAAACCAATTAACCGTTTGCAGCGCTCAAAAGGTTAGTCAAGGGACTTCCTTTAGTGGGTTAATGCTGTTCAGAGATGCTTAGCTACCGTCGTTTAAGGTTTTCAAGTCTCTAGGTATCTATCACAGTGCTCTCTTAAGCTTCAGGATAGGAAATATCAACAACCAAATAGAGTGCTGCCGATTTTGATGGAATAGATTCAGACGTTTGTGAGATAACAAACCTCCTATATAACGTGAACTGAACTATTCGGAATGAGGAAGATTTCTCTTGCCTCTTGTTATTAGGTTACTCCTCCCAAAGCAATATGCCCAGGCATGATACTAAAGTTTATCTTTCGGTAAAGGGTTGCTCTCATCTCCATGGGTACAGGTGCAGCAGCAACGCCTTGGATAGGGCACCACTGCGCCGATGGCCGGTATTTCACCGGGACTGTCAACCAATCTGACCCGAGTTGTAGATGGGACCAGGGTCTCCTGGGGCTTTCTGCTCAGTCCCTGCCCGGGGGCCTACAGCTCCATATTGCCCCACAGCATAGCCCCGCCAATTTAAGGTCTACCATGCAGGTGCTGTTTTGACCGCTTTACGTAGTCATCCTGTCAATTTGTCAATAAAGAGACAAGCTTCTATGGCCCGTCATGGGGCTCAAGTTGAACCCGTCAGCGGCCACCCGTGAAGCGGGCAGTAAAACTTGCAAAAGTCGGATATACCCCAGTAAAACGAGCCTATCGAAGGCTGAAATCCTAAGATCTTACCTCTGGAATAATACTCAAAGCTCCTGGTGCTCAAAATTTTTCCATTACTACAACATACCCAGTCCAGCTCGAAATCTGGAGTTTTCTCTAAGGCAAAACTCCACTGCTGGACTTGGACAAGGGTTAAGCAGGATCAATCCAGATTAATTCTGTAAACTTTTCTTTCTCGATGGGTTGATGTCAGGACATTCATATTTTCCAAACGGATAAAATTTTGATTTCATGGGATCTTGAATAGAATTGACTTGTCTTGGACTGCCCAAAAGAATCATTAAAAAATAGTTAAAATCGGAGCAAATATAGTGAAAACGTAGTCTCTGACATAAAACAAGATTTTTTTTATTGTTATTCATAAATACCGTAAGGAGCTTTGAAGCAATAGACAAGAGAGATGCCGTTTGAAGACTATGCCAACCCTATGGGTTTTGAGGTAAACGTTGACTTCTTTGAGGTAAACGTCGGCTTCGAATAGAAACGGAACAGTGCCAATTGGCCTCTCTTTGGGTGAAAGCAAGTATTGTGGAACTAACTTGACTATGGTCTATACCATCAAAAACGGTTGCGAAGTTTGTGGTAGTTGCGAGCCTGAATGTCCAACAGGAGCGATTAAACAAACGGAACAAAACGATGGATATTGGATTGACCCTACTCTATGCAATGGATGTCCTGACCATGAAGTACCCCTGTGCGTGTCGGCCTGCGACGCCGGTACCTTAGCTCCCTTGCAGCCCAAAAAAGGGCGGGTTAAAAGTAGTTTACTCCCGGCGGCAATTCCGGCAATTTTTCTCAACGGCAAAACCAATCCCTTTGCGTCATCCATGGTGGTGTGGGAAGCCTGCAACATTCTGGCCCAGCGAGAGGCTCTCCCCTGGCAGGTGGATGTCGACGGCAAATTGTTGTACCACCGGCCCGTGCAGCAGGGTCGAGGGGCTATGGAATTTCGCCTGGCTTTAAATCCTGAATTGCCCTCCCTGGGATCTCTGGAAGAGAAAGATGGACAGGGTGTAATCTCAAACTTTGATGTGCGGGCCGCTTGCGTGCATTTAATTTTTGCGGCCTATGCCACCACTGTCGATTGCCCCTGGGAAGAGTCCTTTGTCCTCAACGATCAACACATCGAGCAATACCTGGGGCTAGACAAACGGAGAGATTTGACCAAGCTCGAAAAACTCACCCTGATTAAAGATTTGGTGCATCAATCTTGTCAGCTCATGGTCTCTTTGAAGTGGCCCCGGCAGGGGAAGGTGCAAGCTTTCAGTCTGGAAGAACATCCTGTGTGGCACCTGCTGAACACTCAGTACTACTTTGAAGAAGACGCCCAGGGAGATGGCCACCTGATCGGGCTGGAGTTTACCGTGCGGGCGGGCGCATGGTCCCGAAAGTTTCTCAACCAGCGCGACTACCGCCGTTCCACGGCCTTTTACCAGTACGGCACCCTGCCCCAGTCGTTACTTACGGAAGTCATGGGTAACTGGCAGCAGCATGAAGGTGCAGTGCGGCTATTGCTGTGGCTACTCTTCAAACTCCGGCTGGGGAGCGACCAGCGGGTTACCGTGCGCACTCTGCTACGGGTCGCCTATGGAGAAGACCGAGTCCATGAAGCAACCACCGTGCGGGGAGCCCATAAACGCCTGCTGAAAACCTTTGAGCATGATCTGGAAACGCTTTACTACTACGGGTTAGAGCCTCAGTTTGACCCCGAGACCTACCCCGTTGCGATTCAGCCCCTGTGGGCCAGGGTTGCCGAAATTCCCAACGATGCCGACGATGCCCTGGAATTCTGGACCGACGACGCGAATCAGGCCCTGAGCCTGACCAGCACGGCCCCACGAGACAAGTGGCAGCGGCTGCTCAATGCTCGCCTGGTTGGGTTTGACCTGTCTGAAGAGTGGCAGCAAATTACGAAGCGCACGACAAAACAACGCCGTCGCAGTTCCCGCTCGACAAAAACCAACCTCCCAACAGACCATACGTTCGGTAACGATGTTCGCCAGGCCAGGCAGCAACAAAACATGAGTCAGCGAACCCTGGCCCAGCACATTGGCAAGAGCCAAAGCTGGATTCGAGATGTAGAAAAAGGCCGCTTTAGTGTCAATGCTAATGATATGGCGATTCTACGAAGAACCCTAAACCTTGAACCATCTCTAGTGGCCTAGTTGTACCCGAAACGCAGGTCCCTTGCCACCCCTGCCTTTGACGCCCTGGGCCTGGAGAACCGCGACAAATCCGGCAAGGTTGATTTCGCTCAGCTGGGTGTAGCTTGCTTCCCGGAGGGTGGGCTTGCAGGAATTTGATTGAGAAGTTTTGTCAGTCAACCAGGGGTGCAGGGCCTGCGCCCTTTGGAAGTGCCTCACAAAACAGGTAATTTTGTTTCGAGGGATCTCCTTAACAGCTGATTGAAATTAACACAATTTCCATTGGTGGATAGATGCCTGAGCAAATACTCTCTGGTGAGTATGAGGTTGCGGTTGTAGGAACATTGTTTAACCATGCTCGAAGATTGGATCAGATCATTTTCAGACTTCACAGACAGCGTAGACGACTGCGTTGATGAGGTGCGTGGACATATTGCCGCCGCCCTGGGCATTGAAGATCCAATCAAAATATTGCCCTATCGAGGTTATGGCACTGCAGGCAGTATATTTCTCAAGGGGAGAGTCTTAAAGGATGATGGCATTAAGCTCAAGGAGGAGAATGCTCCCCTCTGGGCAAATCTGTGGAATATGTTTAAGCGGTTTGCCACCGACGAGGTAAAAGAAGCCCGCATTAGAATCAAAGTTGGGAGTACGGATCAGGAGGCTGTTACGAATGAAGACGGCTTTTTTGAAACTGAAATAAAATGGACCCCTGAAGCTGATATAGAAGAGCTGTGGTTCCCCGTCGACCTGAGTTTACTGCATCCAGAGGTAAACGACCAGGACGAGAACTTAGTGATCAGGTCAAGCGAGGTGATGGTCGTCCCGGAGACCGCAAACTTTGGCGTGATCAGCGATATTGACGACACCATTGTGCATACGGCAGCGACAGATCCGCTGAAAATGATTCAGATTGCTTACATGGGAAATGCCAGATCCCGTCGGCCATTTCAGGGAGTCGAAAATTTTTATCAGGCTCTTCAACGGGGAAAAAGTAATGAAGATAATAACCCCATTTTTTATGTTTCCAGCAGCGCCTGGAATATGTATGACCTCTTTGAGGCGTTCATGGATATGAACGATATTCCAAAAGGTCCCATTCTCTTAAGGGATGTCGACCTGGCCCTGGATAATCTGCTGCTTTTTGAGCATGAAAAGCATAAGGTAGAAATTATTCAACCCATTTTTGAACGGTTTCCCAAACTGCCGTTCATCTTAATTGGAGACAGCGGCCAGAAGGATGCCGAAATTTATCGACGACTGGCTAAACAACATCCAGGGAGAATTCTGGCCGTTCTCATTCGTGATGTGCTGCCTCAGGATGAAAAGCTTCAACATTATTTAGAAACGATCAAAACCGAAGTCGAAGCATCGGGCAGCCAGTTTATGACCTTTCAGGAAACAGCACAGGCTGAAGCTTTTGTGAAGGACCAGGGATGGATCGCGGCCTAGAGCATCGGTACAATGTGTCAATTGCAGATAGCCCCCATCAACTGAATTTCCATTCCTGAACAAATTTAGAAAATAGAATTTGGTTACCCTTGCTACCTTTAGCCGTTATCTAGCCTTGATAAGATAAGCACTCTAAAAGACTATTCGTAACTGGCATAGCAACGTTAAGGAAAGAGTCAGTCTGCTGGGTGTTAGCCCTGCAGATAGCTGAGGCATGGCCTCCCTGCCAGGGTGTGGATAGGTCTTTACCCGTGGCCAAACTTCTAGGGAGGTAATTACCCCGCCCATGCCAAAGGTTGTTTCAATTCATTCCTACCGGGGTGGCACCGGCAAGTCTAACTTCACCGCTAACCTGGCTACTACCGTCGCCAGGCAGGGGTTTCGCGTCGGCGTAGTCGATACGGATCTGCCCTCCCCCGGTATTCACAATATTTTTGATTTAGACCTTGAAAAAGCGCCCAAAACCCTCAACAGTTATTTGTGGGGAGAGGCTCCCATTGAAGCGGCGGCCTACGATGTGACGGCGGCGGCGGGGGTAACGGGCCAGGGCACTCTGCTTTTAGTGCCTTCCAGCGTTAAGCCCGACGACATTGCCAGAGTTTTGAAAACCGGCTACGACGTGAAGCTATTGAACGATGGCTTTCGGCAACTGGTTAAAGGGCTGGAATTAGACTATTTGTTCATCGATACCCACCCCGGACTGTCCAAAGAAACCTTTCTATCCATCGCCATCTCCCACGTGCTGGTGCTCATCCTGAGGCCCGACAAGCAAGACTACCAGGGCACTGCCGTCACTATGGATGTGGCTCGCCAACTCAATGTTCGTAAGCTGCTGCTGGCCATCAACAAAGCCTACAGTTCCCTCAATCAAGAGGTGCTGAAGCAAAAGGTGGAAGAGGCCTATGGTGCCCCGGTTGCGGGCATCTTCCCCCTGTCAGAAGAGGTGGTGCAGCTGGCCAGCGAAGGGGTGTTCTGCACCCGGTTTCCCGATCACTCCATTAGCCGGGAATTCATGAAAGTCGCCTCGCAAATTATGGAAGGGTAAAGCCCATGGGTAACGGAGAGTTTTCATCCCTGGCCAGTTCTATTCAGGCGGTGGCGTCGCCCTTTCGCCAGTACCTGCAGGACCTGCATGGCAAATATGGTGCCGTCAATGAAGGGGCGGTAGCCGACTACATCCCTGAGTTGGCCCTGGCAGACCCCAACTGGTTCGGCATCTGTGTGGTGACGACCGGAGGGCAGGTGTTTGAGGTGGGGGACTGCGACAAGCTGTTCACCATTCAGTCCATTTCCAAAGCCTTTGTATACGGGCTGGCCCTGGAAGACCACGGGCGGGACTATGTCAACAGCAAGGTCAGTGTGGAACCCACCGGGGAAGCCTTCAACGCCATCGTGCTGGATGAAGCCACCAATCGCCCCTACAACCCCATGGTGAATGCGGGGGCAATTGCCACTGCCGACCTGATCAAGGGCGACAGCGCCACCGACCGGCTCAAGCGCCTGCTGGCCATGTTCAAACGCTATACCGGGCGCGACCACGACGTAAACGTGCCGGTATTTCTATCTGAAAAAGCCACCGGGTTTCGCAACCGGGCCATGGCCTACCTGATGCTGAACTTTGGCATGGTGACGGAGCGCATCGACGAAACCCTGGACCTGTATTTCCAGCAGTGCTCCATTATGGTCAACGGCAAAGACCTGGCTATGATGGCGGCAACCCTGGCCAACGGCGGCGTCAATCCTGTCACCGGGGAGCGGGCCCTGGACGAACGCTATGTGCAGGATGTGGTTAGCGTCATGCTGACCTGCGGTATGTACGACTATTCCGGGGAGTGGGTTTACCGGGTCGGCATGGCGGCCAAAAGTGGTGTGGGTGGCGGCATTACCGCCGTGGTGCCGGGTCGGTTAGGCATCGGTACCTTCTCGCCGCCCCTGGATGCCAAAGGCAACAGCTACCGGGGCATTAAGGTCTGTGAGGATCTGTCTCGGGACTTCGGCCTGCACCTGTTTAACGTGGCTAGGGCTGAACATGTGCTGGAGGACTGGCTGCAGGGGAGTGGGGCTGATGGTTGGTAGGGAGTAGGGAGGAGGGAATAGGGAATAGGGGGTAGGGGGTAGGGAATAGGGAATAGGGGGTAGGGAATAGGGGGTAGGGAGTAGGGGATAGGGAATAGGGGGTAGGGGGTAGGGGGTAGGGGGTAGGGGACAAAGAATGGTTGGGGAAGATTCTCAGGTTTCTCAGATTGACCTTAGCCTCCTCTCAAGGGGAGGCCAGAAAGCATTCAGACTCGTCCTTCATGCTTACGGGCAAAGACAACAGAAAGCCCTCCAGGCAGGGTTTCGCACTTTTGGCCCCATCAGGAGAACCCCACCATGGCCCTTCAGCAAGTCGCCCCCTTCAGGAATCTGGCATCCCTTTTCCAGTCACGGTTATCCTGGCGCATCGGCAGCTGGATTTTTCTCAGCATTGCCGCCATCGGCACGGTTCTGGTGCTACCTACCGTGGAAGATCGGCGGCAGGAACTGCTCGACCAGGTAGAAGAAGTGTCAGACGGCAAAATCCGCTGGATTTTGGAAACCTATCCTGACGCCACTGGGGAAGAGTTGTTTGGCCATGTGCAGCAGCTCTACGGCAGCCCCATGCTGGAGGTGATCATTGGGGGAACGGTGTATGAACCTGATGGGAGTAGCATCGGCACCTTTGGCGAACCGCCGGAGCTTTCCCTGGAGAAGGCCCAGGCAGGAGCAGGGACTTACCATCCCGGAACCGAAAATGCCCGTTACGATGCGGCCTGGGCGGTAAATTTACCCGATGGCGAGCATGTGATTGTGATTCGCCATAACGCCAGCACCGTCCGCAGTGACCTCTACACCTTCATTCTGCGGCAGGGGGCTTTAATGCTGATGATTTCGGCCTTCGTGACGCTGGTGATGATGGTGGTGCTGTGGCCCCAGCTCATTCACCCCATTCTGACCCTGCGGCAGGACCTGGCAAAGGCGGGAACATCCGTTTGCAGTGATGATTTTGAGGCCGAGTTTGCCTCTTCCAACATTCACCGGCAGGATGAGCTGGGCGAAGTGATTGCCACCTTTCGCGAGATGTACCAGCAAATTTGCCAGGCGGTGTCAGAACGGAAACGGGTAGAGTCTGCCCTGCGTCAGCACAATCTGCAAATGCAGGACTATCTGGGGGAAGTGGATCACCTCACCCAGGCCGCCGCAGATCTGGAAACCGGAGCCATCAGCCCTGAAGGGTTAAACCACGTTGCCGCCAGGGACGATGAACTGGGCAAGCTGGCTCGGGTGCTGCAACAGGCCGCGAGGGAGGTGAAACAGCGGGAAACGGCTTTAAAGCGCCAGTTAGAAGAGTTGCAAATTGAAATTGACCAGGCCAAACGCCAGCAAGAAGTGACCCAAATTACCAGGAGTGGCTATTTTCAGGACATCCAAAAAGAAGTGGCCAGCGTCGATTTAGATACGTTTTGGGAGTAACTCTCGGACAGGCATGACGACTAGAACCTCTGCGGGGGGCAGCCTGTTCCCCGCACCACTGCGTTAAGACCGTCAAAGTCCAGGGAGAAACCGCGTTGTCCACGTTCTTTGGGTTCTTTGACCAGTTCGAGAAGGCGTACATTGTGCCCCCAGGGAATTTGTGCAACCAGCTGTTGCACTATTTGTCATCGGGCCACGCCTCAGCGAAAGCCTTCATATGTGTGAGATTGCCTGTCGAAACCCCCTTCATATCGGGGAACTCCCGCTTCAGGTCCTTTGCCAAGCGCTCGATTACCTTGCTACCCCATCCTTGCTGTTGTTGCTGAGCCAGGATCTCCTGACCGATCTGCCAGTACGGCAAGACCAGTACCATAGCCCTATTTGTGCTACGCATCGCTGCACAAATACTCTGCCAACACAAACAAGTATTGATTGAATCACAAAAGTACTTAAATATGTCATTAAGTAAGTAGTAAATTATGTAATGAGATAATTGTGTAATTAACTCATTGTTTAATAGGCTTATGCTGCCCTTCTTTAGGGTATCTCAGGGCTTGACTCGCTCGATAAACGGATTTTGGCTGGAGCTTTTAGTTGTTTGTCTCATTGTGTAATTGGTTAATTGTATAATTAAGTGATGAAATCATGCTCTCATTAGCCTCCCTCTCGCTGTCTGGTGGTCAGGGGAAAACCACAGTCGCCGTTTTGCTCAGTAAGTATCTGGCTCGTGCCGGGTACACCGTATTAGTTGTTGATGCCGACCCGCAGAGTAATCTCACGACATTCCTGAAGCATTCGGTGGAACCCGATCAACCAACACTGCTGGAACTTTATCGAAAGCAGGTGAGCTTAGAGGAGGCAACCTATCCTACAGAGACTGAACATCTTTTTTTGATTCCCTCAGATGATGGTCTGGACCAGGTTCAGGATTATCTGGCCAGTTCAGGGGTGGGGGCTTTGGCTCTGGGAAAACGTTTGGAGCCAGCCGCAGGGGTATTTGACGTGGTCGTTATTGATTCGCCGCCGCAACGAAGCCAGATTTGTAAAAGCATCATCGGGGCTACCCAGCGGGTGATCATTCCCTGTGAGGCCACGGTCAAAGGGTATGGTTCCCTGGTGCGTACCATAGAGGCGATTAGAGAGCTAAAGGAAGATGGAGCCTCTAGTGCCGAGGTTCTGGGGGTTATTCCTTTCCGAGATCGATGGGTGGGCCGTACCCGAACTAAAGAAAGTGAGATGGTCATTGGCGAAATGGCCCTAGAGGTCGGGGAAAAGACGATGTTGCCGTCGATCCGCGAATCAGAAAAGTATAAGCAGGCCATCAGCCAGGGCGTTCTGCTTGAGGATCTGGGGACTCCCGATTTAGCGTATCCCTTTGAAGCTTTAATTGAGCGCATTCAGGAGGTTATGAAGTGAATAAAGATATGCTGGCCCGGATTAAGTCTCGCAGCCAGAGGCCCAAAGTGGAACGGGATGTCTCTTTTGGTTCTCAACCACTGCCCTTAGCCGATTCTGACGAAGAGGTGAGCCGAGAAGAACAGGCTGCAGCCGTTGTAGAGCAGCAACCAGTTCAGCCCCAGGGGGTTGCTGAGGTATCTGAGCCGGAGTCTCCATCGCTGGAGGAACAGTTAGCACAGTTGATTCAGGTCGCTCCCCGGCGCAATATTCGTCTGGAAGAACATTTAGACCAGGAGATAGAGCGCTTTGTGCAAGAGCAGAATCTAACCATCGAAACCCTGTTGGAAGCATGCTATCTCGTAATCCGTGATCATGAAGACCTACAAAAACGTGTAGTGGCTCAAGCTTCGGAACGGCTAGCCGAGCGTAAGGAGGCTGGGAAGCTACGGCGGCTCTACAGCCAAATGCAAAAGCTTGACGGGTAAAATTCGCCAATTGCATAATTCACTAATTGCATAATTATACAATTAGTGAAATGTTTAATTATCTCATGAAATTTCTAGGTGATTCTGGTTGAACTCTGCCGGGTGCCAGCCAACAAAAAGCCCCACCGACATTGGTGAGGCAGGGCATAGTTGTGGCTGGTTAGGAGGAAAAATGATTATCTCTAAGAAGGAAGGCTCAACGGGCGTAACGAACACCGCGATAGGTTAGGGCTGCAGGCTGGTGGCGCTGGGCCACGCTGAACTGCTTTCGGACATAGGACCTGCCCATAAAGGTTGCCGTTTCGCCGGTGGCGACGGCGTCAATGGGAGGGGTGGAAGCGGTGTAAGACTTGCCGAGGAAAGAGAGTTTCATAGCTGGGGCTCCTTTAGGAATCAAGTGATTGGTTGAGTCGTTCATCTTGAGTCCTATAGTGCCGGGGCACTCTGAGCCCTCCCTGACGGATCTCTGAGGAAACCTTAAGGGCTATCTGAGAAATCTGAGAAATTCCTGTGGTTTGGCTGCATCTTACACAAACAGGCACCTCTCCAACCAGGACAGGTGCCACAGATTGCATTGTCTTCTCAATTGAACTGGAGGTCAGCGCACGGTCTAGCGAACGACCGCACCCCGGTACTTGAGGCCTTCGATATGGGCTTCAGGATGCTCGTCGGTGCAGATATGACGGACATTCACAGCGCCCCGATAGCGCCCGATCACTTCCTCAGAAATGTGAGCTTGAGCAGGAGTCGCTTCGTAAGAAATTCCACGGTATTGCAGAGTCATAATGTCGCCTCGCTTAGTAGCTGAAGTGGTAAACAGAGGCGCGTTCCTTCAGGGGGGTTCCCTTACTTCCGTCTCTTCGTAGAGAGATGAACGTTTTTTGAATCTGTAGTTATTGTTACCGTTTTATTCTAATCCGTCAATAAATGGTGTCATGGGTTGATGAACTATTGGAACCCAGGATGACCAGCGTCAGAGGCTTTCAAAGCCTGCTATTGCTACCGTAGCGCTTTAGCCCGAGCTTGTTCGATGGCTTGCCAGCCCTGGATGGAGTTCTCTAACAACTTGATGTGCTCTGGATTGTGTTGGTCGGTCGGAATATTGGCAAAATAGTCCTCCAGCATAGATTTGAAAGCTCTCTGTACGTCTTGCCATTGTCGCTATGACCTGCGCCAGATGGGCCGGAAGCAATATCTGAAGCGGGAACGCCACGGCCAGTTGAGAATTGAGGGGGAGATGGCAGCGAAGCTGGAGGGGGTGCAGTTGGCACCGCTGCCAGAGATCGAGCCAATACGACTCGAGCATGCGACCTCTGCAAACAGGTCTGGACGTTATTGATTCGGAAGCATTTTGAGTTGAGCATTAATCTCACCCAGGTCAGCTTCTTCTGGGTCAAAGAAGCCTCCCACCCATTCGAGCATCTCCTCATGGTCAGGATGCTCGACATCTTGAATGGTCTCCATAAAGTCTTGATAGCCCCAAACTCCGCCACAATCTTCTGGTGGACAGGCGCGCTTAGCTTTGATGCAAACGGGGTAGTGGGTATCGGGCTCTGCTGGGAGTACCTTTTCAACCAGGATGTCATGTTCCCAGGAGTCGCCAAAGTCATAAAGATAGGAGAACTTGAACTTTTCCCCCGGCACCAGGCGGCTCAATTTGACGCCATGTTCGTCACGCAGGTCCATTTCATCAAAGCCCAGGTCGGGCATAGGGACGCCATACTCCACTCCATGAATCGTGAAGGAATGGAGGTGGGAGTTAGTCCAGCCCATGGAGAGCTGAATCACCCAGTGCAGCTGGTCTAACGGGATATGGCTGGACACCTGTACCCGCCGCCAAATCGGGGGCCGGATACCCTTGAGGGTGATTTTGAGTTGGTAGATGGATTGAGCTTTCTTTCGAGGAGCCATGTTAGATCGAGGTCGATAACAATCGGGAGATGTTTTGCGGTGGTGTTTTACAGGCTCAGAAACTACCGTCTGGCTGAGCGACCCATCAGGGGCAATTGTTCTGGAGATGTTCTTGTTTGCACTATCTGTACCACTTTTAAGGTCAAGGGGCTGACTATTAGATGACAATTACTTTGGCGGCCCACGAGATGCGCAATGAGATTCAATTTATTACAGGCCGCGTGGGTTTCAGCTGGTTGAGCCAGTCCAGAATAGCTGAGGACATGCCCAATAGCTGAACCTTCCAATGCACGACTATCAAGGGAATCGGGTTGGTATAGCCCGCCCAGCCATCCTCAATCCAGCCGACATCAAACACCTCCCGCACCGGGCGGGATTCGGGATGCGTTCAGTCTTGTTTGGGGGTCTCTTGCAGACGGGCCTGTAAGGCCGGGTGCCGGAGTAACCCGTAATCGCGACAGCGCAGGAGATACCCGAATTGATGGTGCTGAATTTGGTAGAACAAAGTCACAGACTTCGTACTGTCCCACTTAATTTTTCATGACACTGACCAGATTGTGACAGTAAAGTTTGGGATTACTGACGCATACCGCGTTATCGATGAAGGATACAGATTAAGACAGCTTCAACATCTACCTTTGCCGCAGGGGCATCGCACATTGTTTTGTATCAATCGTACTTGACAAATAGAACCTAAGGGAGGGTAAGCACTGTTATCGCCAATGCCGTCCAACCGCCATAATTGTGGTGGAATCATAGAGTTCTCCGACA